>Ga0302326_10006429_pt1 | contig 26384 bp, 15 predicted proteins | sample Palsa_T0_3_FD_202264 | JGI IMG/M metagenome (GOLD analysis project Ga0302326, IMG submission 202264) | Peat permafrost microbial communities from Stordalen Mire near Abisko, Sweden - Palsa_T0_3 | ecosystem: Environmental > Terrestrial > Soil > Palsa > Peat permafrost | place: Sweden: Abisko... | reverse complement strand
CAAAAACCGGCATCGGACGATAGCCTCTCATGCCTTGAAAATCCCCGCCCCGAAGGGGCGGAATCTTCATTAACGGAAAACGTCGCCTCTCCATTTCCGGCTGAGCCAAGACAATCTTATCAACGGCAAGCTCCCCCATAACTTAGGTTGGATCGAAGCCGTCGATCTGATCAGGCATCTGGGTGAGCTCCAACCTCATGGACACGATGAGTTTGTGTTCCGCGGCGGCAGCCAGCGCGCCTTTTTCAAGAAGCCGCACACCCATGATCTCGATGTAGAGGAAGTTTCGCGGCTGCGCAAATTCTTGAGGGAAGCCGGACCATCTGTGGATAAATCAGGCGCGCAAGTAGAAGAATCGGCCCAGCCCAGCCGTATGATTGTCGTCATCGACCACCACGCCGCCCATGTGTACCAAGATTTCGGTGGAAGTCGTCCGGCAGACGAACACAAGGTGCAACCTTACGATCCTTTCCATTTCCATCATCATCTGATTCATCGAAAGGAAGCTCACTACCGTGGCGAGCGCGTACCGGAAGCGGATTCGTTTTACGAGGAGATCGCGAAAGATATCACTCCCACAAATGAGATCGTCCTCATCGGTCATGCCACTGGAAAAAGCAACGCCGCCGACTTCTTGAAGGAATACTTGAGGACCCATCATCCCGACATTTTGCGACGGGTCATCGCTACCGAAAACGCAGATCTCTCGGCGGTGACTGAGCCTGAAATCGAGGCTCTGGCAAAGCAGCACATGATCGCATCCGCCCAACAGCGTGGTTCGTAATCGCGATTCAACCCACCTCCGCACGGTCTCGTTTCTGGCTGGGACACGGAACAAGGTCTGAATTGCAGTCAGTCGTTGGTGACTCGCATTGTTCACGCTAGACAGGGCTGAGGGTTAGGTATCGACCGATATTAAGATCCAATTGACTCGCCCCGCCGAAAACGTTCTTAGCTCTTTTGTTGATCGAGGGGGATTTAAGCATGGCTTGTAGATCGAAGAGCTTCCTAGCACTTAGATTTTCGCATTGTCTTTCGCGAGCTACTTTTCGCCGGGCAAGCCCTGTTATCAAGTGTCAGTTGGTTCCAGAAATATCATTCCATATTCAAGCTATATTCAAGCACTGGGAGTTTGGTCTGCGGTCAGGTTGGCACGAACAGCGGCAACACCTTCGGAGAGGGCGCGCTGCAGCAGCCACAGATCACCCGAGTAACCGATGCACCGGAACCCTTGGTTGATGAATTGTAGGGCTCGCCTTGAATCACCAGCCGCGATGCCGACAGGCGTACGATGGGAGCTACAAGTCTCGACGATCACATTCGTGATCTCTTGGAAGCGCGGATGAGCGAATTCTCCTGGTATGCCCATTGACAAAGAGAGGTCAAGGAACCCCATCCAGACAAGATCAATCCCAGGGACCGCAAGTATTTCATGTAAGTTCTCCACGCCACGTTCCGATTCAATTAGCACCGCGCACAAAACCCCTTCGTTAGCATTTTTAATTTTGGTCGATATATCACCTGGCAGAAAGTCATCATGGGCGATCGAAAAAGAGGCTCCGCGGCGTCCCAGCGGGCTATATCTACACGACTCGGCAACTTCGGCGGCATCCCGGGCGGTCTCGATCATCGGGGCAATAATGCCTGCGGCTCCGATGTCGAGCAGAGGTGCAATCAGGTGGGCTCGCCCGGCCGGGGGTCTCACCAGAGCGGCCAAATTCAGGGGGCGGGAAAGCGCAATCAAGGTGCGCACGGTGTCGATCCCGAAGCCGCTGTGCTCCATGTCGTAGACAACAAAATCTACTCCCGTGCTTTTCAATAACCGCGGTAGTCCAGGCGAGTTGAATTCGTGAACCCACGTCCCGATGATCACCTTGCCTTGTTGCAGCGAGTCTTTCATTTCGACGGTATTCATTTTCAATCCCTGTTCTTCAATCCGTGACGCGGGTCTGAATTGGTTCGCGTTGTCGGCAGCATCATCTGTTTCATCCAGTGCCCGCAGGAACTTCTGATCGCCCCGAGCGCCTCCTGTACGACGCACTCGCTTACGTAAGCTCTCGCAACCCTATTCGGGGGTCGCGCCTGGCTACAGGTCCCCAATGGCCAAGAGCACTCGAGGTCACGTGCCGGAGCGATTCCGCTTCGCATGGTAACGTAATTGAGTCATTCCGCGAAGAGGAGGGCGAGGTATTTTTCTGGGGAGAAAATGAACTCCTGCCCCGAACCGGTTTCGGCACTGCTGAGGCACGCGAACCGATTCGTTCTCGTTAGCGTCGCGCTCCCAAGTTTTGATGTCACGCGACCGTAGGCTCAGCTCAGATTGACAGCAACTCGGCTCACACTAGGGTTTTGCAATGGAACGCCTAGCATCACCCTTCTCATTGTAGAACTCCGAAATGTTATCGGCGGTTAGGACCACGTGATCCGTGTAGGTCGTAAGTGGAGGATGTTCACCTTCTAAGATCTTGACGGCCAGCTTAAGAACCCTTTCTCCGTAGCTTTCTGGAAAATAAGCAACTGAGGCCTTTAAAGCGCCGCCTCGGCGGATCTGTCGACGCGCCTCGATAGTGCCTCCCTGGCAGGCAATGACGCTATTTTCGGCCAAGCCAGCTTCCTTCAAAGCTCTTTTCGCGCCGATTCCGAGCGGATCTGAAAACGCCGCCACCAAGAGACGCTTCGAGCGGCGGGTTTTTTCGCGGACGAATTGCTTGGTTAAGTGATATCCGTCTTGGGCGGTTACTCCAAATGGTGCAATGTTGATTTCCGGTGAAGCACCCTTGAGTGGCTCCTTCGTAAGTGACTCCAAAAGACCCATGGTCCGAGTGTGGTGGGTTGCCTCTACACCCTCGGTGGGGAGGATTAGACACGCGGTTGGAGCATCGCGCCATTCGTTCTGCGCATACTGCCGCAGAAATGCGCCGGCCAGCCATCCCGTTTTATAGCTGTCAGCGCCAAAATAGTAAGCGCCCGGTAACGGGAAATTGATGGCAATGACTGGTACACCCGCGTTGTGACACTTCGTGGCGACGAGGTGATTGATGGCGTCATTTCTATGAAATTCAATGAAAATGTCGACGCCTTCCGCCAAGAGCTGATCGGCGTTGACGATCGCTTTAGATGGGTTGTCCTCGTTGTCCAAGTAAAGCAAGGCGATTCCAGCGCGGCGCGCGGCTGCGTGCATGCTTCGCGTCACCTCATTGGCGAAGGCAATTTTCCCTAAGGCGGCATAGCCCACACGAAAGCGCTTCCTCGACGGCGCCAAAAGATAGCGCTTTTTTCCCGGAAGGCGCATTACGTATCCGCGCTTTTCCAAAGTGTACAAGAGACGGAAAGCGGAAGTGTAAGAAAGCTCGGCGCGCCTGGCGATCTCCGTGATCGACAATTGCTCCGCATTGTCGGCGAAACTCTCGAGTACGTCCAGGGTCTTGGCCGCGGCGCCGATGAAGTAGCGATGTTTGTCTTTCATATCAGAAGTCTCGGACCAACCTCAGTATCCCTCTGAACTACCACATCACAATTCGCAGCGCGAATAAAGTGATCATGTATATTTGCGATGCGAACATATTACCTTGACGCTGCGCTGGACTTCAAGATAGAAGTGGTCCGATCAATGACGCAACGAACCGCAGATCGAGTCTCGAAGATCGTCGCACCGCTGCAACGCGCGGAGGTTTGCGAGCTTGTAGACACCATCGAACTCCTAAGATCTCAGGGAAAAGATATTCTGAATCTTTTCGGTTCTCCCTACTGGCCCGTCTCGACACACGTGATGGAGGCCGCCGAACGCGCGGCACGGGAGAACCAGGTTGCGCCTTCCAGAGGTTTTCCTGAACTGCGCCAGGCCATCGCCGACAAGTTAGCGGGCGAGGGAATCATCACCGATCCGCGGACCGAGATCCTGGTAACCAATGGAGCGATGCATGCTCTTTCTCTGGTATTCACCACTTTGCTCGACCCGGGCTCCGAAGTGCTTATGTATCGGCCCAGCTTTTTCTTTTTTGGGCTGGTTGAACTTGCAGGCGCAGTGCCGGTCTATGCCGACACTATCCAGGAAGACGGTTGGCGCTGGGACGCGAAGGCCTTGGAAGCCTCCATTTCTGCGAAAACCAAAATGATCGTGCTCAACACGCCCGCAAATCCTACGGGCTACGTGGCCACGGAAGATGACTTGAGAGGAGTGGCCGACGTAGCCCGCAGGCATGATCTTGTTATCGTCTCCGACGAGAGCTACGACAACATGGTGTATGAGCCAAGCCGGCATATCCGAATAGGTTCTCTGCCCGAGGCAAAAGATCGGACCATTACGATTTGCAGCTTCACCAAGACCTTCGCCATGCAACCGTGGAGAATGGGTTTTATAGCCGCTCCCGCCCATCTTACCGAATACATTCAAAAGGTACTGGAGTGGAGCGTGCTTCGCTGCAGCCATGTGGCACAACGGGCCGCGCAAGCTGCGATTCAGGGCCCGCAGCAATGGCTGTCGCAGATAGCATCGAGGTTCCAACGAAGCCGCGACATCATGATCCAGGCACTAGACTCCAGCCGCGGGGCCCGGTACGTCATTCCGCAGGGCGGCCCTTTTTTGTTCTTGAATGTGACCGAGTTGGGTTTGTCCGGAACAGAATTCTCCGACTGGCTCCTCCGTGAATTCGGAGTGCCCACCGATCCAGGGTCATTCTTCATATCGGACGCGCATGTGCGTCTGCCCTTCGGCGGATCGGACGATGTCGTGCGAGAGGCCGCAAGACGAATCCGCGCGGCCAGGGACAACCGGTTAAGCACTCAGCCTGTACCAACGACGCGGCGCGGTTGAGAGTGTTGAGGCGGCGTTCTGGGTTAGCCTGCCCAGACTCACAGTCACATGAACGGAAGCACCGGGAGCGTCGGACACGACATTTGATTTCTGGATCGACTCACGGTATGAGCGATCGTGGAAAATCGACAGCTAGTTCCAAACAAGAATAGTCACCTGAAGGAAGAGACTCGTGAACAAGACTGCGAATGCAGTGATCATCGGCGCGGGAATCAACGGCTGCTGTACCGCGTATTATCTTGCGAAGAGAGGAATGACAAATGTCATCCTGGTCGAGAAGGGTCACGTTGCGTCCGGGCCCACGGGCCGGTCGAGCGGCATCGTGCGGCAGCACTATACACACGAGACAGTAGCGGCGATGGCCAGGGACGGTGTCAACACCTGGAAGAACTTTGAAGAAGAGGTGGGGGGATCTGCCGGCTTCGTAAAGTGCGGAGTCGTTTTCTTCGCGGGAGAAAAGGACGGAGACTTGCTGCGGAAGACCGTGGCAATGCATCAGAGAATTGGAATTCGCGAGGAACTGCTTTCCGCGGACGAATTGAAGAAGTTGGAACCAGCTCTCAATGTCAGCGACGTTGCTTGGGGCGCATACGAACTTGAGGGAGGGTATGCCGATCCAGCGTTGGCTGCCAATAGTTTTGCCGAGGCCGCGGAACGGCTGGGCGTCGAGGTAATGAAAAAGACTACCGTGACCGGGCTGAAAATTGAGGGCGGGACAATCAAAGGAGTGAACACCACCAAAGGGGACATATCAAGCGATGTCGTGATCAATGTCGCGGGCCCCTGGGGTGGACAAATTGCCGCGATGGCCGGGATAAGCATTCCGATCAAGGCAAGCCGTCATCCGGTGGTCATCTTGCAGAGGCCCGCAACGTGGCGGAATTCTACACCGGTCTGGTGCGATTTGATCAGCGGGTGGTATTTTAAGCCGGAGCGAAATACCTCGATCATGGTTGGATCGATGCAGGATACGGACGACACGGCGGACATCGAAGGCCACGCCACTATTCCGACCTATCAAGAAATCGAAGCCTTCTCGGACGCGATTCTCAAGCGATTTCCCGCGATGGACGAAGGCGCTGCGCAGGGAGGCTGGGCTGGACTGTACGACGTGTCGCCCGACTGGCAACCCATTATCGACCGGATTGCCGAGGTACCCGGCTTTTACTGCGCGATCGGATTCAGCGGAAGCGGCTTCAAGATTGGTCCTTCCGTAGGCAGAATTATTGCAGAGCTCGTGATTGACGGAAAGTGTACAAGCTACGACATCGACCTCTTTCGACACGGTCGCTTCCAAAAAAAGCAGTCCAGTCGCGGTGCGTACGGTGGACTTGGGATCGTGGGTTAGCTGTTCGGCCGCAAACTGTTGGTATTCTGTCGGGAGAATGGAGCTCGTGCACGTGTAACAAGGACTCGGGAAGTAATTCGTGGGGCGTACGGGTACGCGTTGACTTATTGTCCATGAGGCATGCGTTTCGACAGGATCACCGGATCCCGGTGGAGATTTCGGGCAATAACTGTCCACAATTTGATCGCAATCCCAAACTCCAACCACAAATTCCGTGAAGAAGGGGAGTCAGAGAAGGCGACGCAAGTGCTTCACCACTAGAGAGAGTTTTCTTCTTTTCTTCCCAAATTATTCTTCCCGTGATCCGTTCGTAAGCGATAGTGGGAACAACGTTAGCATGCGGAGATTTGTTGTTGGCCTCCTGACAATCCTTCCGTTGAGATTCAAGGCGAAGTGGAACTGGAGCAGCTAACTCATTGGAAAGCGCATTCACAACATTTGGCGAATAGATTCTAAAAGTTACGTTTGTTGATCGCGGTTTCCCTTTAGTCCTCGTCTGATCGCTTTTGTTTCTTCCCCGTTGACCAGCCAACTCTGAGTATCAATCGCAACTCCGTAACATTGCTTGGCCCGGCTTGCGCTAATCTTTCCCTCCTTCACATCTCGCAGTACGAGCTCGACATCGCGCTCCCAGGAGGGACCGTACCCTCCGCCGCCTGGACTCTCCACGCGAACAATATCCCCCGGCTTCACCTCAAAGCTTCCCTTAGAAGGAATGACTCGCGCTTCGCCATTCGAAATCAATGAGCAACGCGCCGTTTTCCCCGAGCCGCCTCCGAATAATCCACTGGGCGAAAACTTGACCCGATCCACCAGGGTTGTGAAAACGGGTTGGTGGTCAACAAAAACGTACTCGCGGCACAAACCTAACCCGCCGCGGAGGCGGCCTGGACCTTCCGAGTCAGGAATCAAACTATAACGTGGTATGCGGACGGGATAGTTCAGCTCGGTTTCTTCGATAGGAGCGTTTTGGGTATTCTGGGCATGCGCCTGAATAGCGTCAGGACCGTCTGATGTCGAGCGGCCACCATAGCCACCCGCGAGAGTTTCATAAAAGCAATAGTATTCGCCGGTGCCAGGATGCTTCCCTCCGAAGCCAACTTGACACAGGGTGCCCTTGGTTCCGGCTGCTACCCGCTCGGGCAGGGCCTGCGATAAGGCCTTGAAGAGCACTTCACAAACGTGCAATGACACTTCCCACCCGCCGACAACGGCGGTGGGATGAGTTGCGTTTACGGCTGAGCCTTGCGGGGCAATCACGTGGATGGGGCGGTAGAATCCCTCATTCAACGGAATGTCCGGATCGACGAGGCATTTCAGAACGTAGACACAAGCGGTAAAAGTCTGGGTCAAGTTGCAGTTCATGGGTGCGGGGCGTTGCGTGTCCGTTCCGGTAAAATCAAAAATGACGCTATCCCGATCGAGAGTGATCACCGCTTTGATGTGGACCGGCTCACCGGTAATGCCATCGTCATCCAAATCGTCTTCGGCTTCAAAGGTGCCGTGAGGGAGCTTGAGCAACTCTGCACGAATCAGGCGCTCGCTGTATTCGATCAACTTCTCGATGTAAAAATTAACGGTGTCGATCCCATAATGGCCCATCAGCTGGGTAAGCCGGCGGATGCCCATTTCATTGGCAGCGATTTGAGCGCGAAGGTCGCCCGCAACTTCTTTTTTGGCGCGTACGTTGGCCAGGACCATCTTCAAAACGTCGGGAACGATTGTCCCTTTGGCCACCAGTTTTACGACCGGGAGGATGATCCCTTCCTGATAAATCTCGCGGAAGGCCCCGATACTCGCCGGCGCGCCGCCGCCTACGTCGACGTGGTGACATGTATTGGCGACATAGCCGACCAGCTGCCCTTGGTAATAGAAAGGAGCGATGAGAAAGATATCGTTAAGGTGACTGGCCTGGCGATGCGGATCGTTGACCATGAGCGTATCGCCAGGTTCTAGATTTTCCGCGCCGTACTCGGCCATCGCTCGAGGAACGATTCGCCCTATAGTCACTAGATGCGCGGGCTGGCAAAAAGCCTGGGCAACCATCCTTCCGCGGGCGTCCACGAAAGCAGATGAATAGTCTAAGCGGGTTTTAACATTCGTAGAGTAAGCGGTTCTCTGCAGCGACGCGGACATCTCTTCAGCGGCTTCCGTAAGGGCATTACGGATCACTTCGAATAAGATCGGATCGAGGCCGCCGGCTGCAGCGCCGGTGCCCCCGACCCCATGTGAGTCCGCTATCTGACGCATGAATGACCCCCTAGGAGCTAGTGCTGCTGTTTGAGCAAGGCTTCAGCGTGAGGAACCGCGATGGCACAGTCATTGGAACCGCCCGCTAGTAATTCGCAAATCACCGATGGCATTTCGCGTCGAGCAATGGTCCGGCCGTGTTATGGTTCCCGGGCCGCTATTTGTGAGGCGAGATTAAGAGATTCCCGAACTCATCTACATCGGCTCGGAAGCCAGGATGGATCACAGTGTGAGAGTCCATCTCCTCCACAACAGCCGGTCCGAATAGCTGTTCGGCGGCAGCCAGTTGGTAGCGATCGTAGATAGGAGCGTCTGTGAATTGTCCTATCTCCGAGAAGAACACCGGCCGTGAACCTTTCCGGGCATCGCTTCGCTTATGGCCATTGCTAGTCAGTTTGCGGAGAGGAGGCCTGGCGATTTTGCCGACCGCAGTGAGACGAAAGTTCACGAATTCCACCAACTCTTCCGGGTAACCCCGTCCGTAAGTCCGCTCATGCTCGGGATGGAAGTGATCCGAAATCTGACGCAGGACGTCTAGTGTTAAATCTCCATCGGGGCAGACGATCCCAATTTCGTAAGATTGACCCACATATCTCATCTCGATTTCGCGCAAGAAACTCATGTCCTTAACATCGATGCCTTCGTGAGTGAGTAGACCCCGTCCCTCTTTCTCCATCACCACGAATATCCGGTTGATCTCTTCGACGTCAAGTCGGTCCGCCTTCATGATCCGAGTGCGCGAAAAATCGTGTTTTACGTCCGTGGCTAATAGACCCAACGCTGACGTCGTGCCCGGACTGACCGGAATCACTAAAAGTGGGATTTGCATTTCCGCGCAGAGACGATTCGCATGCAGTGGTCCGGCGCCGCCAAATGCGACCATAACGAATTCTCTGGGATCGTAGCCTCGCCGAACGGTGGTAAGCCGTAGCGCGTTGACCATGGCCGCATTCGCAATTTCGAGAATCCCATTGGCGGCATCCACAAGGCTAAGTCCGAGCGGTTCCGCACACTTTTGGCGGATACCCTCCTCCGATGCGGCGACATCCAGCTCCATTTCACCGCCCAGGAAGTAACTGGGATTTATGCGCCCCAATACAAGATTGGCGTCGGTAATAGTTGGATTCTTACCGCCTCGCGCATAACAGATTGGGCCCGGGTCGGCTCCCGCGCTATGCGGGCCCACTCGGAGCACGCCGCCCGAATCCACCCAAGCGATGCTTCCGCCTCCCGCGCCGATCTCAACCAGGTCGATGACTGGGGTCCGAATGGGATACCCACTACCACGCGACTGTCCCACTCCAGGCCTGGCCTCCGCTCCCACCTCGTATTCTTTGGTTACTTTGGGGCGTCCTTTCATCACCAGGCCCGCCTTGGCCGTGGTCCCACCCATATCAAAGGAGATAATGTCGGTGTGACCGAGACCGCCACCAACGAAATTGGCAGCAATGACACCCGCTGCGGGACCGGATTCAACCATGTAGACCGGCTTTTCGGCGGCTTGATTAAAGGTGAGCACGCCACCATTGGATTGCATGATCAAGAGCTCCGCCTTCATGCCTTGACGCTTAAGGCGTTCCTCGATTCCCCGCACATAATCGGCGACGACCGGGCGGATGCACGCATTCACAACCGTGGTACTGGCCCGGAAATACTCGCGGAACTCGGGGCAGATGTGAGAGGAAAGCGAGAGTGCGAGCCCTGGAAGGCGCTCCTGCAGGAGCTTGGCTGACTGTTGCTCGTGTACAGGGTTAAGATAGGAGTGCAAAAAGCAGATTGCTGCGGAAGTAATGCCCTCTTTGGCGAGTTCGTCCGCGATGTCCAGAATGCCCTGTTCGTCAAGGCCATGAAGTACATTGCCCGCGGCGTCCAGTCTCTCGCGCACCTCATAACAAAGATTACGCGGGACCAGCGGGCGTAGTTTTTGAAATTGTAGATCGTACAAAGAGGGGCGCACCTGACGGGCGATTTCTAGCATATCCCGGAAACCGCCGGTGGTGATAAAAGCAGTCTTCGGGGTCTTACCTTCGATCAAAGCATTAGTCGCCACGGTGGTCCCGTGAACGAGGTAGGAGATGTCCTCGGGTTTAAGATCGGCTTTTGCGAGTATCTGAGTGACTGCGGTAAGGAACCCGATGGAAGGATCTTTTGGAGTGGAAAGAACCTTGGCAATATGTATTTCGCCCGTAGCTTCGGAGATCAGCACTGCGTCGGTAAAGGTGCCGCCAACATCCACGCCGACTCGAAAACGGAGGCTCATGATTTGGCCCTTTCGGGCGAGCTTCGAAGTTTTCGAGTTTCTTCTTCGTCAACCACCCATGAATTGGTGTCAATCTCTACGGCATACCGCTCTCTGGCCCGACCGGCACTGACTTTGCCTTCGCGAACATCGCTGAGCACTAGCTGGGGATCGCGGTCGTGCGCTGGGCCATATCCGCCCCCGCCGCAAGTTTCCACTCTTACCATTTCGCCCGGCATAATTTGAATGGTCCCTTTGGAGGGAATTACTCGCGATTTACCGTTGGAAATCACGGTGTAGCGCGCCACCGTCCCATCTTCGCCACCAAACAGTCCCCAGGGCGGAAACTTCACGCGATCCGCCAGAGTCGTAAAGACCGGATTGTGATCCACAAAAATATACTCGCGGCACAACCCTAATCCGCCGCGCTGACGGCCAGGGCCTTCCGTGTCTGGGATTAAACTGTATCGCGGGATGCGGACTGGATAGTTCAGCTCGGTTTCTTCGATGGGAGCATTTTGCGTGTTTTGGAGATGGGTCTGGACAGCGTCGGGTCCGTCCGACCCGATTCGACCGCCGTATCCGCCTCCTACCGTTTCCAAAAAGCAGTAGTACTCGCCGGTGCGAGGGTCCAATCCCCCAAAGCCAACATGGCACATCATACCCTTGGTCCCAGCGGCCACCTTGTCCGGTAGAGCCAGCGAAAATGCCTTAAAAAGAACCTCGCAGACGCGGTGCGCTACTTCCCATCCCCCGACGATGGCAGTAGGAAAACTGGCGTTCACCGCGGAACCTTCCGGCGCAATCACTTGGATAACCTCGTAAAAACCTTCGTTGACGGGGATGTCGGCATCGACCAAGCATTTAAGAACGAACACACACGAAGCAAAAGTCTGGGTCAAGTTGCAATTCATCGGCGCCGGCCGCTGGGCGTCCGTTCCGGTGAAATCAAAGGTGACGGTACGCCCATCGAGAGTGACTCGTGCTCTAATGTGGACAGGCTCGTCCGTAATCCCGTCGTCGTCCAGGCTGGCTTCCGCCTCGAATATACCGCGGGGCAAGGTCAGCAGTTCCGCGCGAACGCGCTGTTCGCCGTATTCGATCAGTTTGTCGATGTAGAAACTCACCGTATCCATCCCATAACGGCCGATGAGTTGGGTGAGCCGGCGGATGCCCATATCGTTGGCGGCAATCTGAGCGCGAAGATCACCTCCAACTTCTTTTTTCGCTCGGACGTTGGCCAAAACCATCTTCAAAATGTCGGGGACTATTTCGCCTTTGGCGACCAGTTTTATAACCGGAAGAATGATTCCTTCCTGGTAGACCTCCCGGAAGGCCCCGATGCTAGCCGGCGCGCCGCCGCCCACGTCAACGTGGTGACAAATATTGGCGACATAGCCGACCAACTGTCCTTCGTAATAGAAAGGAGCGATAAGGAAGATGTCGTTAAGGTGACTAGCCTGGCGATGCGGATCGTTGACCATCAGTACATCCCCAGGCTCTAGGTTATGCGCACCGTATTCCTTGACCGCCCGGGGAACGATGCGGCCTAGGGTGACCAAGTGCGGCGGTTGGCAGAAAGCCTGTGCGACCATCCTTCCCTTGGCGTCTACAAAGCCGGAGGAATAATCCAAGCGAGTCTTAACGTTTGTGGAATACGCAGTTCTCTGGAGAGAGGCGGACATTTCTTCCGTCGCCTCAACTAAAGCATTCCGGATTACCTCAAACAGAACTGGATCGGCCTGCTGCCGCGCGGCGTTAGCGGCATGTCGTTGGTCGCGTTCTTGGGTGGATGGTTGCATGCCCCGCTTCTCCAGGAGAATCAGTTAAATTATTGGTTCGGACGTTTTGCATCGGCGCGCGAGTCAAACGCACCGCGGTTTTACCGCCGAGTGCAGCGGTCGACAGTCTATGCTCCGCGATTCGAGATCTTCTCCAGCCACACCACGATGAAACCCGCTATGACTCAAGATCAGTTCTCGTCTACAGAAGCGATCTCGGGGGGAAATGGGACGGATCGTCACCGCTGTAGTAACCGCCTGCCTCGGGCCACAACTTGCGAATCGGGCACAAGCCAACCTCCACCAGATTTCCGAAAATAGGCCAGGAAGTTACGTCGAATTCTTGCCGGCGCGAAGTTAGGACACAACGTATTAAGTTGTCAAGGCGTCAATTCCCGAGGTAGCTACTTTATTCGCCATGCGCATTCGTTTTTTGGATGCATCCGATGCTCTCCGTAAAAACGAAGCGGTTATACAGGCAGAATCGCGGTCTGCTCAAGGCAAAAGCAAGACGAAACGGGCGGCGAACAACGGTCCGTGCGACCGAGAAAAGGCGCGAGTTTTGAGAAGAAATGTCGAAAGCGCGGCGTTCCAGAGATATAGCTGCACACGAGATCGCCGTAAATCTGTTCAATCAATGGAGCTATGAAGCCGGGCAGGAAAATCTACACGGCCAGGAACGCTGCGGAGCCGGTTTTCCGAAGTCCATGCGAAAATTCGCCCCGCGGATAAACGCCAGAATCAGGCGGTGAAACTCAAGATATCAATTGACAAGCGACGGCCCTCAGAATGATATAGCGGACCATCACGTAGTTCCGGGGCTTCCCCGAAAGGGAAGGGGTGGAACAGATGAAATTCGCCAAAGCACTGCTTCTGGTGGTCATGGTTGTTTCAATGGCACCGATGTCGATGGCCCAACTGGCTACCAGCGCGATCTTGGGTACGGTCACGGACAGTTCCGGTGCGCTGATCCCGGACGTCCCGGTCACAGTCACCGATACAGGTACAGGGTACTCGCGAACGGTCACCACCGATGCAAACGGCGCCTATAACGTGGATAACGTCCAACCGGGCGAATACAAGATCCGGGTGGCCAAGTCTGGCTTTAAGGAGCAGATCCTCACCGGGGTCACCGTGCAGGTGGACGAACGGGCGCGCATTGATATCAAATTAGAAGTAGGGTCGGCCACCGAGCGGGTGGAGGTTCAAGCCGAGTCGCCAGTGATCGAGACCGACTCTTCGACGGTCGGGAAAGTAATCGACACCACGGAAGTGTTGCAGTTGCCACTCAACGGCCGCAATTTTCTTCAGCTGGCAGAGCTTACTCCTGGTGTTCAGAATTATACGGGGCCAAACGCCAGTTCTTTTGCCGACACCGGCGGAAACATATCCGCCAACGGCATGTCCGCTTTCTCGAATACCCCAATGATAGATGGAATCTACAATCAAGATACAGGCTACTCACGGATGAACTTTTCGCCCAGTATCGATATGATCCAAGAGTTTAAGATTCAGACTAACACTTACGATGCCGAGTTCGGCATGGCGGGCGGCGCCCAGATCAATATCATCACGAAACGGGGTTCGAACGCGTATCACGGCTCGGCCTATGAGTTCATACGCAACAACGATTTGGACGCCCGGCCTTTTTTCCAGCCTGGAGCCCTGCCCCACTTCGAGCGGAATCAGTTCGGCGGTACGTTTGGAGGTCGCATTCCCGGATTGAAGAAAGACTTCTTTTTCTTCTCGTACGAGGGATTGAGGTCAAATCAAGGGCTAACGTACGTGCTGTCTGTTCCTACTACAGCGATCAAAGCGGGTGACTTCACCGCCACAGGAACTACAATTTATGATCCCGCGACCTATAACGCGACGACTGGCCTGCGGCAGCCTTTTCCCGGCAACATGATTCCAGCCAATCGATTTTCACCTCAAGCTCAGTATTTTCTGAACTTTTACCCTAACCCGCAGGATCCCGGGTTCACGAATAACTACGTGTCGAACCCGGTTCAGCTAGGCATGGACAACGACGTCTCGTTCCGGTATGACCACGATTTCTCAGAAAAAGACACGCTAACAATCCGCTACTCTCGCAAGCATATTTTCGCGACGATTCCCAACGGTGATTGCGGATGTACCACTCCGCTTCCGGGCTTCGGCGAAAAGGACAATGTGTGGGGGCAAAATCATAAGTTAGGCTGGACCCATGTATTTAACTCTTCAACCGTCAATGACTTTTACTTGGGATTTAGCCAATACTATGAGATTCGTTACGATCAGGACCAGGGAAACACGAACTATTTTGCCGCCGCCGGTATCCAGGGAATCGAGCCTGCTTTGCAGACGTCGGGATTTCCGGACCAAAATATCAGCGGTTGGACGGGGCTGACCGATAGTCCCTATTCAGGCGTCAACAGCCCACAAAACAACTACATAATTGGAGATACTTTTAGCAAAGTGAAGGGCAAGCACTCTTTCAAGTTCGGAGGCGAGTGGATGTTGGACACGGCTCCGCTGCAATTTGATCTCCTCACCCACGGTGTGACGTCCTACGACCCAATTTACACGACACAAGGCCCTAATGCTCCCGGTGATCAGTTCAACGCTTTTGCCGATTTCTTGCTCGGAGTTCCAGACAGCTCGGTGCTTTTCTTAAAGCAGCTGAAGCTGAACATCAAGGAAAGTTGGATATCCGGGTTCTTTCAAGATAACTGGAACGTGTCTAAAGATCTCACGGTCAACCTGGGCGTGCGCTACGAGGTCTTCTTTCGTCCGTATGACACGGGAAATAGGATTACGTCATTTGATGTCGCCGACCAGAATTGGATTTATCCGGGTACCGTTCCGACCGGACCCGGGGTGCCACCAAACTCTGTGACGGCTGCATCAGTTGGGCTGCCTCGTGCGATTCAGGATCCGAATACATACAACGACTGGGCTCCACGCTTAGGCCTTGCCTGGAGAATGTTCGGCGATGACAAGACGGTACTACGAGCCGGCTTCGGCATTTTCTATAATTGGCTTGTGACCGACCTGACCACGAACCAGGGTGGAGGAGCCGTTCCATTTGATCCCGCGAGCAGCGTAAATTGTAACTCGGACGTTGCGTGTATCACTTCGGCTAACCCATACTCAACAACAATTGTAGCTACGAATTCGGGGCAAGCGGTGGCTGGTGGAAACCGCACTTCTTACGATTTGCAGTATTCGCTGGGCTTCCAACGCCAGATTACGTCCAGCTTGGGCCTTGAGGTGGGCTACGTGGGCAATAAGGGAATTAAGAACATGTTTACCATGAATTTTAACCAACCTCTCCCGGGTCCCGGAACTATCGCTTCTCGCTCTCCGTTTCCGGACTATGGTGGTCTGTCGGGTCCTGTGACCTGGGGCGCGTCACATTACGATTCACTGCAAGTGTCGCTCCGCAAGAGGTATGACGCGGTTGGACTATCGTTCATAGGTTCGTACACCTGGAGCCATGCCATCGGCAACACCGTAAGTGGGCCAGAATTTGAAGAGACCTACGCTTATCGTAACTACAACGGAGGCCACTGGAGAGATGACTACGGAAATACGCCCTACGATATACGCCAAATACTGTCTCTTGGGTGGGTCTATGATTTGCCTTGGGGTAAGGGCAAACGGCTGGCCAGTAACGTGAGCCCTGTGGTCAACGGAATAATTGGTGGCTGGAAGTTGGCTGGAGTTGGCTCTCTCAATTCAGGACTGTACCTGACGCCGGACGACCCGGCTAATGAATCGAATGCGGGTGGCACTCGTCCCAATACCGTCTGCAACCCCAATGGCTTCTCCCATCCGAATCGCAACGCAGCAATCAACGAATGGTTCAATACGAGCTGCTTCGCGGCTACGGCACTGTATACCTTCGGGAACACTGGAATCGACACTATTAAGGCGCCGGGTTTAGAGAATTTCGACCTTTCGCTCTACAAGCAGTTCGTCGTCGGGGAGGGCAAGCACTTGGAATTCCGGACGGAGTTCTTCAACGCATTCAATCGCCCCAATTTCGGCAACCCCGGAATTGATTTTGGAACGGGTGACTTCGGAGTGATCAATACCTCACTTCCGGGCCGCGAAATTCAATTCGGACTCCGTTTTGACTTTTAGAAACCGAGTGCGGCCATCCTTGCTATCGGGCTGTCTGGAAATTGAACGCCTTCGTACGTAACGAAGGATTGGAAGGTATCCATGTTAAACCGCCGTAAGTTCATCGAGAAGGCAACCAGCGCCGCGGCCGCAACGTTGGCGACCAGCGTAATTTCGCTCGGTACCGAGCGCGCGCTTGCGGCGCATGCTGGTGGCCGCATCGAAGCAACGTCGCGGTCAGGCGCATGGTTTGAAAATGGCGATCTGCCATGGGTACGTAAGCTGTCCCAACCTCAGTATGAGATTCGATTTGAATACAACGTCAAGACTTTGGTCATGCGCGATGGCGTTAGGATGGCAGCCAATATCTGGCGTCCCAAGGCCGAAGGCAAGTTCCCGGTCATCTACATGCATACAATGTATGACAAATCGCACAAACGCTGCGTGGACAGGGCCATGTACTTTGTACCCCGCGGTTATGCGGTTGTTGCCGTGGACGTCCGTGGAAGGTGCGACTCCGATGGCGAAGGATATTTCTTTTGGCATCCCGACTGGCGCAAGGGCGGATTTGATGGCCAGGATGTCTACGACTGTCAGACATGGATAGGCCAGCAACCCTGGTGTAGCGGGAAAATCGGAATGGTCGGTCCTTCGGGCTTGGCCTTTGAGCAGTGGATGGGGGCGATCCTAGGCAATCCCTATCTCACCACGATTATCCCCTACTGCAGCCCCGACGATCACTACGACAACGTCTACCAAAACACCGCGTTTATGGTTGGCGATAACATGTGGGCCGTACTTCACATGAGCAACAGCAGGACGCTTGGCGGGGAATTGGATACCGACTTCTTAGACTATGAAAAAGTTGCGCGGCACCTGCCCCTCCGTACCCTCGACGAAGCTTTTCTGGGCAGGAAGCATCAACTCTGGCAAGACTTGATCGATCATCCTGACGATGACGACTATTGGCGGTTCAGCGTCGGAGACAGGCCCCGCGTAGGAGAGATAAGTGCCGGAAAATATCCTCAGGTGAAGGTCCCCACGCTGCATATCACTGGTTGGTACGACGAAGTTCAACAGGCCACCATAAACAACTATTTGGGAATGGTGCAATACGGCCCCGAAGAACTGCGCACGAAACATCGATTGATTGTTGGCCCGTGGATGCACGCGGCTGGCAAACGTACGGTCGGCGATCTTGACTTTGGGCCCCAGGCAAACATGGAGTATCTACCCGAGGACCTCCGCTTTGATATTCAGTATCTCAAGCCGATCGAGCTGCGCTGGTATGACCACTGGCTGAAGGGCATGGACAACGGAATGATGGATGAGCCGCCTGTGCACATCTTTGTCATGGGTGAAAACAAATGGCGAAGCGAGCGGGAATGGCCGTTGAAGCGCGCACAGGACACCAAGTATTACCTGCACGGCGGCGGACGAGCGAACAGCCGTTTTGGGGATGGCAAGCTGAGTACAACGCCACCGGGGCGAGAACCCACCGATAGTTATGTGTACGATCCCGCGGACCCTGTGCTTTCATACGGCGGTATTGAGTTATTCCAGGGTTTTAATAAACCCAACACGGAAGGCGCGCGCGACCAACGCGGTATCCAAAATCGGAACGATGTTCTCGTGTACACCAGCGAACCGCAGGAGACTGATCTGGAACTTAGCGGAAGACTCCTGGTGAAGCTATACGCGGCATCCACCGGGAAGGACACTGACTTTACTGGCAAAATCGTGGACCTGCACCCGAATGGATATGCGCAAATATTGAAGGATGGAGTGATTCGAGCGCGCTATCGAAATTCCTTTAAGAAGCAGGAGCTGCTGGAACCCAACAAAGTGTACGAGTACACGATTGACCTGTGGTCCACGAGCCATGTATTTCAAAAGGGGCATCGGATTCAGGTGGAGATTTCCAGCAGCAACTTTCCAAAATACGATCGCAATCCCAATACGGGTCACAAGTTCGGTGAAGACGCGGTGATGGAGAAAGCGACCCAAGTGATCCACCATGACAACGAGTTTGCTTCCCACATTATTCTTCCCGTGGTCCAGTCGTAGGCGAAGGTTGCGAGGCGATCCAAGGTATATATCCATTTCTTGACTAGTTGCCAAGAAGTTCTCAAGACAGTGTTGGGAGAGAACCCATGACTTTAAGTAGTCGCCGTAAATTTATGATCGAGAGTGCACCGAGCGCCGCAAGCACGAGTCTGGCCGCAAGCGTGATCCCGCCAAGCCCAAACTTACGCGCTGCGGCACGCGCGGGCGCAACCAGCGAAGCAGCGGCGACGACAAGTGCCTGGTTCGAACACAGCGATCTCCCCTGGGTGGGCAAGTTGTCTCAGCCGCAGTACGAAATCCAGTTTGAGTACAACGTCAAGAAGATACCTATGCGCGATGGGGTCGTGTTGTCGGCCAATGTATGGCGTCCCAAGGCCGAGGGGAAGTTCCCGGTCATTTATATGCACTTGCCATATGATAAATCGAGCGCCGGTTTCTGCATCAATAGAGCCAAATACTTTGTACCGCGCGGTTATGCTGTTGTTGCCGTCGACGTTCGCGGGAAGGGTGACTCGGATGGGGAGCACTATTTCTACTGGCACTATGACTGGAAGCAAGGTGGGTTTGAAGGAATGGATGTCTACGATTGCCAGACCTGGTTAGGCCAGCAACCTTGGTCCACCGGTAAAATTGGAATGACCGGGCCTTCCTATCTAGGATTCGTACAGTGGATGGGAGCTTCGCTGGCCAACCCCTATTTAACTACCATAATTCCCTACTGTAGTCCTGACGATCACTACGACAACGTGTATCAGAATGCGGCCTTTCAAATTATTATGAACATGCGCATGATCGTTGGCTTTGGGGGAAGTCGGACCGACGGCGGCGATTTGGAGGACTACTTAGATTGGCAGAAACTGGCGCGGCATCTTCCCCTGCGCACGGCGGATGAAGCGATACTGGGGAAGAAGTGTACGCTCTGGCAGGATTTTCTGGATCATCCGGACGATGATTATTACTGGCGGCTTAGCGTCGGAGACCGCCCGCGCGCCGGAGAGATAAGTGCCGGAAAGTATCCGCAGGTGAAGGTGCCGGCACTGAATATCACTGGGTGGTACGACGAGGTTCAGGGTGCCACCATTAACAACTACCTGGCAATGGTGCAATACGGCCCTGAAGAGCTCCGAACAAAACATCGTTTGGTCGTTGGCCCGTGGATGCACGCGGCTGGTAAGCGCCAGGTGGGCGATTTGGACTTTGGACCTCGGGCTAGCAATGATTCCCTCCCTGAAGACCTCCGTTTCAATGACTACTGGCTCAAGCCCATCGAGCTGCGGTGGTATGACTACTGGCTGAAGGGCATCGACAACGGAATGATGGACGAGCCTCCTGTGCACATTTTTGTCATGGGTGAAAACAAATGGCGCAGCGAGCAGGAATGGCCCTTGAAGCGCGCACAGGACACCAAGTATTACCTGCACGGCGGCGGGCGAGCGAACAGCCGTTTTGGGGATGGCAAGCTGAGTACAACGCCACCGGGGCGAGAACCTGTCGACAGTTTTGTGTACGACCCCGAAGACCCAGTCATTTCGTATGGAGGAATTGAGACCTGGCAGGGATTCGACACTCCCAACATCCAGGGCGCACGCGACCAACGCGGTATCCAAACCCGGAACGACGTGCTGGTGTACACCAGCGGACCGCAGGAGACCGATCTGGAGGTTAGCGGAAGACTTCTCGTGAAGCTATACGCAGCATCCACCGGGAAGGATACCGACTTTACCGGCAAAATCGTGGATTTGTACCCGAATGGGTATGCGCAAATATTGAAGGATGGAGTGATTCGGGCGCGCTATCGGAATTCTTTTAAGAAGCAGGAACTGCTGGAGCCCAATAAAGTGTACGAGTACACGATTGACCTGTGGTCCACCAGCCACGTGTTTCAAAAAGGGCATCGGATTCAGCTGGAGATTTCCAGCAGCAACTTTCCAAAATACGATCGCAATCCCAATACGGGTCACAAGTTCGGTGAAGACGCGGTGATGGAGAAAGCGACCCAGGTGATCCACCATGACAACGAGTTTGCTTCCCACATTATTCTTCCCGTAGTCCAGTCCTGAGCAAGAGTAAGCAGAGAATCGCAATGGATACTTGTAGTGGTTACCAAGTAGCCGAGTAATCGAGTGCGAGCTTGTCAGTCAAAAGCTCGTGCATGGAGATGGCGATGTCGGGCTCCGAAACAGACAAGTACGGGGATGTTGCATTGGGGTTAAAGCAGCGGATTTGTCGACGCGACTTCCTGAACGCAAGTTTGTTGGCTTCAGGTGGCGCGTTGCTGAGTTCGCTGACCCCTTTACAACTTTTGGCACAGCAGGGGGACGTCTGGGGTGGCTACACCGGAGAGAATGACTATCGAGACGCGAATGGCAATACCGAGGAAGTAATGCGCCAAGGGCACACCATCCGCGATGGCGTGTACGACAAGGTCCCCGCGGACACGGTCGATACGGGAGAGATTTACGACAGCGTCGTGGTTGGCGGAGGAATTAGTGGGCTGTCGGCGGCATTATTTTTTAAGAATCAGGAACGGTCTGACCGAACCTGTTTAATACTCGAAAACCACCCTATCTTTGGAGGAGAAGCGAGGCGCAACGAGTTCATCGTTGATGGTCATCTTCTGAACGGTCCGCAAGGATCGAATCTGCTCGGGCCTCCCATCATCGGTAGCGCCATTGATCAGTTTTTTGATGCAATCGGTTTCGATTGGCGTTCCTTCCAATATCAGGCTTGGCAAGGGCCCTCGCCTGAGATGCACTTGAGCCGCACCAGTTATCAGGGCTTTTTTTACATGGCTCCCAACTTCGGATTCTATTTTGGAGGAAAGGCCGGCAAACCCGGAACCTGGATCAATGACCCGTGGGGGAAAAACCTGGAAGGCACGCCCTTCTCACCGCAGATGCGGGCTGAGTTATTGAATTGGCGGCGTGGGGCGGACAAGGACGAACAAAAGCCATTTAGGTATGAAGGCGACGAAGGATCGCGTTATCTCGATAGCATGACCCGTGAAGAATATCTGATCAAGCATGAGGGTTTGAGCCGCGAGACCATCCGCACGTTTTTCGCTCCGATAATGGCCCAAGGAAACGGGTTGGGTCACGACGCAATCTCGGCCTTCGCCCCCTATGCCTATGGCCCCGGCGGAGGGGACGGGCCGGAAAGCTTACTGTCGTGGCCGGGTGGAAATGCTGGAATGGCGCGACACATCGTCAAGACCCTGGTTCCGAAATCGATCGAAGGTCCGCCCACCCTCGAAGGAGTTTCTCGAGGCCGAGTGAACTTCCAATCTTTAGATCAGCCCGAAAACTCGGTTCGCATCCGCTTGCGTTCCACGGTCGTCCGCGTTGAACATGAACGGGAGCCCGAGAAATCCAATTTTGTTTGGGTGACTTACTCGCAGGGTGGTAAGACCTATCGACTGAAGGCACGAAGCGTGGTGATGGCGTCTGGCGCCTGGATCACCAAGCATGTGGTGCGAGACTTGACTCCCGATTATCACGAAGCACTGGATCAATTCTACCGTTCGGCCTGCATCGTGGCCAATGTAGCCGTCCGAAATTGGAAATTCCTCTATAAACTGGGAATGTCCGGAGGGCGCTGGTTCGATGGATTTGGTCATTGGACTGAAGTACGGAAGAATGGGGTGTTCGCTACCGACGATAAGACCATCGGGCCCGATTCGCCGACTGTTCTTACTCTATATGCTCCTTTCTTCTATCCCGGCTTGCCTACCCCGGATCAGGGAACCAAAGGACGAATGGAATTGTTCTCGACCCCATTCGTGGACTACGAGCGAAGGATTCGCCAACAGTTTTCAGAGATGTTTTCGGGCTCTGGCTTTGACGCGCGCAGAGATATCGCCGGGATAGTGCTAAACAGATGGGGCCACGCCTTCGTGAATCCCCAGCCCGGGTTTTTCTTCGGCAGGAACGGAAAGCTGGCGCCGCGTGAAGTGATTCGCAGCAAGCCTTTTGGCAGGATCGCGTTCGCCAATACCGATGCATCAGGGGCGATGGACCACGTTAACGCCACCGGTGAAGCACACCGAGCCGTGTATCAGCTTTGGGGAATGATTAGCTGACCGCGCTCGTTTTATCGAACACGCGGGTAGGCGCGATTCACACATGCAGCTTATTGAACGCGCACTTTGAGTCTTAAGGTTCCTAAGCTTCTTTCGCGCGGGAGCTGAGAAAGCCAGCGACGCAGAGGCCAAAATGAACGGCAGTGTCAAGGGTAGCCAACGATGTATCTTGGGCTTTCTTTTTGTACTAAGCATGGTTACTTATCTCGATCGAGTGAATATTTCAATTGCCAGTCCAGCGATTGAGCATGAATTCAAGTTCGATCATGTGCATTTGGGTACGATTTTCAGCGCCTTTGTCGTCGGATACATGTTTTTTCAAGTCCCCGCGGGGTGGTTAGGAGATCACTTCGGGCACAAGAAATGCCTCACCTTGATCCTGATTTGGTGGTCCATCTGTACTGGCTTGATGGCTTGGGTAGGGAACGGAAAACTCACTTCTGTTATTGGCGTGCTCGGATTGCTATGGGTCATGCGATTCCTGGTCGGTATGGGGGAAGCTGGCGCGTATCCCTGCGCAAACGGAATTATCGGTGACTGGTTTAATATCAGAGAACGGGCGCGAGCCTCGGGATTGATGTTCGCCGGTATTGGCATCGGCTCAGCGATCAGTCCTCCTTTTGTGGCATGGATCGTCGCGCATTGGGGCTGGCGCGTGGCGTTTCTGATATCGGCCGGCATTGGAATTGTGCTAGCACTTGCTTTTCACGCCTGGATGCCCGAGAAATCGCAAGGGCCGGGTGACGGCGAACTATCCAACGCGAATTCTGCCCGCGTCGAGCATTCAGGTGGCGCGGCCCAGGCCGCGATTGCTCCGAACGCGCCCAAGACTCCATGGGGGAAAATCTTTGGAAGCCTTCAAGTATGGATGTTAGTTTGCTCTATCTTCTTTTTTAGCTATGTGACTTACGTATATTATTTCTGGTTTTATCCCTACTTGGTCGACATCCGAAAGATCTCATTACTCCGAAGTTCGTTCTTCACAGCTATGCCATTTCTGATGATGGCTATAAGCGCGCCCTTGGGCGGATGGCTGAGTGATCGCCTGGTTCCACGGATCGGAAAGACCTTGGCTCGTCGCAGGGTCGCTATGGGAGGATTAATCGCCGCGGCGTTCCTCATCCCTGGAGGAGCTACTATTCCCGGTGATTATTTTGCGGTTGCCTGCCTTTCCCTAGGGGCCGGAACTTTGTATCTAGCGATCAGCTCGTACTTCGCTACCGCACTTGATGTTTTCCCCGATTACTCGGCGACAGTATCAGGCGCTATGAATACCGGAGCAAGTCTCGGTGGAGTAATCGCGCCCATCTTGACGCCCTGGATCGCGGCGCGCTACGGATGGGTGCCGGCGCTAAGCCTGGCCGGGGTATTCGCTTTTTTTTCCGCCATCCTGTGGAAGTTCATTCAACCTGATGTGAAGGCGACGTAGATTTCTAAATCCACAGAATCGGAGGACATGGTAATGAATCTGGACGATGCACGCAGAGTGATTGCAGCTGCCGAAAAGAAGTCTAAGGAAATTGGGCAACCCATGAACATCGCGGTCGCTGACGAAGGCGGTAACCTGGTGTCGCATATCCGCATGGACGGCGCGTGGCTCGGTAGTATCGATATCTCCATCAAGAAGGCCTATACTTCGCGCGCATTCGACATCGCCACCAAGGATCTCGCCACTCACTCACAGTCAGGCAATCAGTTCTTCGGTATTCACGCTTCCAATAACGGAAAGATCATGATTTTCGCAGGAGGCATCCCGTTGAAGAAAGCCGGCAAGGTGGTTGGAGCCATCGGTGTAAGCGGCGGTTCGGGCGATCAGGATCATGCGGTTGCAGAAGCAGGCGCGGCGGTGCTCTGACAAGGCGTTCATCACTTGGGAGGCATGTATGGCCAGCAATCGAGGTGTGGTGTATCAAAAACCGGGCGTAGTGGAAGTGGAAAGCATTGACCAACCCAAGCTGATGCTGGGAAGCCGCAAATGCAACCACGGGGTAATTCTCAAAATCGTTTCCACGAACATTTGTGGCAGCGACCAACACATGGTGCGAGGCCGCACCACTGCACCCAAAGGCATTATCCTGGGGCATGAAATCACCGGTGAAGTCATCGAAGCTGGCCCAGACGTTGAGTTCGTAAAAGTGGGAGATCTTGTTTCTGTCCCGTTTAACATCGCTTGTGGCCGATGTCGTAACTGCAAGGATCGGGCCACCGGCGTGTGTCTGAATGTGAATCCAGCCCGGCCCGGTGCCGCTTATGGATATGTTGATATGGGTGGTTGGATTGGCGGGCAAGCCGAGTACGTGATGGTGCCTTATGCCGATTTCAACTTGCTGAAATTTCCCAACAAGGCTCAGGCACTCGAGAAAATTCGCGATCTCACATGCTTATCGGACATCCTTCCCACAGGTTATCACGGCGCGGTGAGCGCGGGTGTCGGACCAGGTTCAACGGTGTACGTGGCCGGTGCAGGCCCCGTCGGCTTGGCTTGCGCCGCAGCGTGCCATTTGCTCGGAGCAGCGTGCGTAATTGTCGGAGACTTGATCCCAGAACGACTGACGCAGGCGAAAAGCTTTGGCTGCGAGGTGGTCGACGTTTCGCGCGATGCCTCCATCGCGGACCAGATAGCGGCAATTCTCGGTGTTCCGGAGGTGGACTCGGCCGTGGATTGTGTTGGATTTGAAGCACGGGGACATGGCGCCAATGCCGCGATGGAGGCGCCCGCAACGGTTCTCAATTCGTTAATGGAAATCACTCGCGCCGCCGGCGCGATCGGAATTCCTGGACTCTATGTTACCGGCGATCCTGGAGGAGTGGACGAGAACGCCAGAATCGGAAGATTGAGCATACGGATCGGCTTAGGCTGGGCCAAGTCACACGCCTTCATGACCGGCCAGTGTCCGGTGATGAAATACAATCGTCAGCTGATGCAAGCGATCCTCCACGACAAAATCAAAATCGCCAAAGCCGTGAACGTGGAAGTAATCCGGCTGGACGACGCTCCTCGCGGCTACAGAGACTTCGACAAAGGCGCGGCAAAGAAGTTCGTGATAGACCCCCACGGATTGATTCCGAAGAACTAGGGACTACTTCACATGGTTTGCGGAACCGGGATCGAAAAATTCAGGACCCCGCGAAGTTTGGCCAGCCTACTCTATAACTCTATACGCCGACCACATTCCAGGAAACTCCTCCTGAATCAACCCGGTCAGGATGACATGGTTTTGCTAGCAAATTTGTTAGCAGACTTGCCGATCCCTAAAAACATTCCCTTATCAACGTAGGGGGAGGTTTCCAAGACCTCTACTCATGACGAGAAGACGAACGCGTGGCGTCGTACGAAACCACAAAAACCAAAGAGGTTGGAGGCGCGGGTGGGAGTCGAACCCGCTCCCCAGATTGAAACGACGTAACTTATTGATTCTCCGTTACGCGAAAAACGCTGAAAGCGCTCGAAAAGCATAATGGGGTTACGCGGCGGTTACGCGGAGTACCGACATCTTTTTTGGTAAAACTTTCATATAAGCACACGCACTAAGTAACCCTCAAAAGGGACCCTTTTACCGCAAAAAGCCGGCTCGGCTTGAAACGTGGGGATTCCGGACGATCGTGATCACTGATTCCGGGCCATCGTGATCACCGATTCCGGGTGATCGTGATCAGGGTTCCGAACGATGGTGATCACCGATTACGGCGTGATCGTGATC
>Ga0302326_10006428_pt1 | contig 26386 bp, 23 predicted proteins | sample Palsa_T0_3_FD_202264 | JGI IMG/M metagenome (GOLD analysis project Ga0302326, IMG submission 202264) | Peat permafrost microbial communities from Stordalen Mire near Abisko, Sweden - Palsa_T0_3 | ecosystem: Environmental > Terrestrial > Soil > Palsa > Peat permafrost | place: Sweden: Abisko... | reverse complement strand
TGACAGTCCCCGACCCCTTCCGTACATTGCGCCGCCCACCCGATGCCCAGGTGGCGGAATTGGTAGACGCACTAGTTTCAGGTACTAGCGGGGCGACCCGTGGAGGTTCGAGTCCTCTCCTGGGCACCATACAATCAAAGACATACGCATAAACATTACAGTATCGCATTAAAGACTTTCAGCGCTTGAATTCAAGGCCGCACAGCCTAGCAGCTTTGTGAATCCGGCCGCACGGTTACTCATGCGCGCTCACCCAAGTAGGATCGCAGCCAGGGGATGGGCGGAGCGAACGTCGGGGCATGACCACTATATTGGGGGGACGGTTCATGAGACGGTTCATGAGGAATCAGTGCGCGGCATTGGCACTGTGCAGCGCATGGGCGCTGGCGGGCAGCTTCGGACGGGCACACGCGGCGTCAACGGAAAGTAGCATTCACGACCGTGCGGCCTCCGCGCGCAGCCTGCCCGCAGACAACCTGCCGTCCTACGGCATTCTCGACGACAACGGCAATCTGATCCCGAAACCTGCCACGCCGGCCGGTGGCGCGCATCGCGGCCCCGGGGCGGAACCTGAGTCCACGGCGCCCGGGCCCTCGTTGTCGCTGGCGCTGGAAGCTGCGCGCACGGCGGTGGACACCTGCGCCGCGGCCGGCTATCGCATCGGCGCCGCGGTCATCGATTCGGTCGGCGAGGCACGCGTCATGCTGACCGCGGACGGCTCGGATGGCAGCCACGTGTTCGTGGCCATGCGCAAAGCACTGACCGCCCTGCGCTTCGAGATGCCCAGTTCCAAAGCCAGCGAGCTGGTACCCAACGACCCGGAACTGCTCGCGCGCGTGACCCCCAACATGTTCGTCGCCGGCGGTGCCGTCCCCATCACGCTCAACGGCGAGACCATCGGCGCCATTGGCGTCAGCGGCGCGGGCGCTGGCGGCAACGGCAGCGCCGCGGTGATTGGACGGCAGGATGAGGCTTGCGCGGAGGCGGGCCTGCGCAAGATCACGAAACAACTGAAGTAGACTTGCCGGCGCTGCGGCGCCACCACCAGACCCCTGCTGCGTCGCTCTCGCGAGTCGCCTCGCCCAGTGCGCGCAGGTGGTTCAGGTGCGCCAAAGCCTCACCTGTGGCCATGCCGAGCAGCTCATCGACGATCGCTCGCGCAAACAGACACTCGAACACATCCACCGCCCGTCGCGGCGATGCCAGCTGCTCCTGCAGTCGCGCCAGGCCACGCTGGTGCTGGCCGCCGAGCTGGCGCAGCCGCGCGTGCAGGCCGTGGAAAGGGCTGTTGTGCGCCGGCAGCACCAACACGTCATCCGGCACTCGCGACTGCAGACGCGCCAGCGATGCGAGCCAGTCGGCCAGCGGATCCGCATCCGGTTCGGTCGGGTAGACAGACACGTTGGATGAGATGCGCGGCAGCACCTGGTCGCCCGAGATCAGCAGCTTCAACTCCGGGCAGTACAGGCAGGCGTGCTCGGGCGAATGGCCATTGCCGACCACGACCGTCCAGCTGTGATCACCGATTTGCAGACTCTCACCGTCGCCGATCCGGCGATAGCCAGCCGGCAGCGGATAGATGGCATCGCCAAACGAACCGAATCGCGCCTGATAACGTTCGATGGCCTGCGGCGGCCAGCCGGCGGCTTGATAGAACGCAATGCCTTCAGGCGGCGCCTGGCGACCGGTGTCCGCCGCCATCAAACGGCAGGTCAGGTACTCGAGTCGACTCATCCACAGCCGCACCTGGAAGCGCTCCGCGATCCAGCCGGCCATGCCACAGTGATCGGGATGCATGTGTGTTGCCAGCACCCGTGTCACGGGCAGGCCGTGCAGCGAGCGCCCAAAGGCCTGTTGCCAGGCCTCCATGGTCGCCGCCGAGCGCAGCCCCGTGTCCACGATCGCCCAGCCGCCCTGCTCCGCCAGCGCCCAGACGTTGATCCAGCGCAGCGGCGCGAACAGCGGCATGCGCAGCCACAGCACCCCCGGTGCCACTTCCACCGCCGAGCCATCACCGGTCTGCGGCTCGCTCTGCAGTGGATAGCGTACCACCGGGGCGGCATGGGCCGCCGCAGGGTCGGTATCGCTGCCGGCCATCAATTCACGAGCGCAGAGACGAAATCATCGACGCGCATGGCCGTGAGTTTGGGCCGATCCGCGCACAACTCGATGATCGCGCGGGCCTGTCGCGCGTCGAAATGAGCGCTGACGCTGGCTTCGAATTTGCGCACCAGGACCGGCATGCCCTCGGCGCGCCGTTTGCGATGCCCGATCGGATAGTCCACGGCGACGCGAGGGCTGACGCTGCCGTCCCGGAAAATGACCTGTACGGCATTGCCGATGTAGCGCTTGTCCGCGGCGTAGTAGTCCCGGGTGAAGCTCGGGTTCTCTCTGACCTGCATTTTCTCCCGCAACGCATCCACCCGCGGGTCGCGGGCGATTTCGTCCTCGTAGTCATGTGCCGTGAGCCGGCCGAACAACAGCGCAATCGCCACCATGTATTGCAGGCAGTGATCGCGGTCGGCCGGGTTGGCGAGCGGACCGGTCTTGTCGATGATGCGCACGGCCGGCTCCTGGGTTTCGATCAAGACCCTCTCGATCTGATCGAGCTTGTCTTGAATCTGGCCATGCAGGCTCACGGCCGCCTCGACCGCGGTCTGGGCGTGGAACTCGGCGGGGTAGGAGATCTTGAACAGCACGTTTTCCATCACGTAGCTGCCGAGCGCCTGCGGCAGATGAATCGATTTGCCGTGGAACAGCACATCCTCGAACCCCCAGGTCTTCACTGTCAACGCCGAGGGATAGCCCATCTCGCCCTTGAGGGCGAACAGGGCGTGGCGCACGGCGCGGCTGGTCGCATCCCCGGCGGCCCAGCTTTTGCGCGAACCGGTATTAGGCGCATGCCGATAGGTGCGCAGGGCGCCGCCGTCGATCCAGGCGTTGGATAGCGCATTGATGATCTGATCGCGCGTGCCGCCCAGCATGGCGGTGAGCACCGCGGTCGAGGCCACGCGCACCAGCAGCACATGATCGAGGCCGACGCGGTTGAAGCTGTTCTCCAGCGCCAGCACGCCCTGAACCTCATGCGCCTTGATCATGCCGGTCAGGACATCGCGCACGCTGAATGCTTTGCCGTTGCGCGAGAGATAATCGGCCATCGCCAGGATGCCGCCGAGATTGTCCGAAGGGTGTCCCCATTCGGCCGCGAGCCAGGTGTCGTTGAAATCCAGCCAGCGGATCATCGTGCCGATGTTGAATGCCGCATTGATCGGATCGAGCTCATAGGCGGTTCCGGGTACGCGCGCGCCGGCCTTGAGCGTCGCCCCCGGCACAACCGGTCCGAGCAGTTTGCTGCAGGCCGGGTACTGCAGCGCCTGGAAGCCGCAGGCCAGCGTGTCGAGCAGGCAGTAGTAGGCAGTCTCATAGGCCGCTTCGCTCTGGATCGAGAAGCTCAGCGCATAGTCGGCGATGGCGACCAGCACCGCATCGGGTGCCGGGCGCTCAGCGGATTTGGCATTGGCAGACATGAAGACCCCACTACCCCTTGAAACCCGCGCCTCTTCAGGCGCGTTGCGCCAGCGGCACGAACCTCTGATCCTCCGGGCCGATGTAATTGGCGCTGGGGCGGATGATCTTGCCGTCCTGCCGCTGCTCGATGATGTGCGCCGCCCAACCGCTGGTACGCGCAATCACAAACAGCGGCGTGAACATCGCGGTAGGTATCTGCATGAGGTGATACGACACGGCGGAGAACCAGTCCAGATTCGGAAACATGTTCTTGGTCTGCTTCATCACGCTCTCGAGACGATCGGCGATTGCAAACAGATTGGCGGCCGCGGGCTCGTGCGCGAGGCCGCGGGCAACTTCCTTGATGATGACGTTGCGCGGATCGGCAATGGTGTAGACCGGATGGCCGAAGCCGATGATGACCTCCTTGTTGGCTACACGCCGTCGGATGTCCGCTTCGGCCTGGTCGGGGGTCTGATAGCGGCTCTGAATTTCGAAGGCAGCCTCGTTGGCACCGCCATGCTTTGGCCCGCGCAGGGCGCCGATGGCACCGGTAACCGATGAATACAGGTCCGAGCCGGTGCCGGCAATGACCCGGGCGGTGAAAGTCGAGGCGTTGAACTCGTGCTCGGCGTAGAGAATCAGAGAAGTATGCATGGCCCTTACCCACTCGACCGAGGGCTTGCGGCCGTGCAACAGATGCAGAAAATGCGCGCCGATGGACTCATCATCCGTTTCCACTTCGATGCGCCGGCGCTCGCGGCTGAAATGGTGCCAATAGCACAGCATCGATCCCAGGCAGGCGAGCAGCCGATCGGCCAGATCGCGCGCGCCTTCGATAGGATGATCGGCGCGCTCGGGGGCCATGCACCCCAACGCCGACACGCCGGTGCGCAGCACGTCCATGGGCTGGCTGGAGGCGGGCAGGTTCTCCAGTATGCTCTTTAGAGCCGCCGGCAGGCCCCGCAGCGCCGCGAGTTTGCTGCGGTAGGCGCCCAGCTCGGCGCTGTTGGGCAGTTTCTCGTGTACCAACAGATAGGCAATCTCCTCGAACTCGCAGCTGTTGGCGATCTCGAGAATGTCGTAACCGCGATAATGCAGATCATTGCCACTGCGCCCGACCGTGCACAGCGCCGTATTACCGGCCACGACACCGGACAGGGCTACGGATTTCTTCGGTTTGGGAGCGGCTGCGGCTTCATTCATCGTTCTGGTCCTTGCCGGCTGCGAACAGCCGGTTCAGCTTGTCCTCGTAGCTGTGGTAGTCGAGATAGCGGTACAGATCCGCACGCGTCTGCATCGATGCCAGAATGTTCTTCTGCGTGCCGTCGCGACGGATCGCTTGGTAGGTCGCGAGCGCCGCGGCATTCATCGCCCGAAACGCCGAACAGCAGTGCAGCACGATATCCACGCCGACGGAACTCAATTCGTCCCGCGTATACAGCGGCGTTTGCCCGAATTCGGTGATATTGGCCAGAATCGGCACCTGCACCGCATCCTTGAAACGCCGATACATCGCCAGTTCGGTCATTGCTTCCGGGAATATCATATCCGCGCCCGCCTCGACGCAGGCGACCGCACGTTCGATAGCCCTGTCCAGCCCGTCGACCGCCAGCGCATCCGTGCGCGCCATGATCACGAAACTCGAATCGGTGCGTGCATCCACTGCCGCCTTGACGCGATCGACCATCTCCTGCTGCGCGACGATCTCCTTGCCCGGTCGATGACCGCAGCGCTTGGACTGGACCTGATCCTCGATGTGCAGGCCGGCTGCGCCAAATTTGATGAACGACTTGACGGTGCGCGCGATGTTGAAGGCGCCGCCCCAGCCGGTATCGGCATCGACCAGCAGCGGCAGCGCCGTCGCGTCGGTGATGCGGCGAATGTCGGTCAGCACATCGTCCATGGAGCTGATTCCCAGATCCGGCAGGCCGAGGGAATTCGCCGCGACTCCGCCGCCCGACAGATAGATTGCCCGATAGCCGCAGGCCTGCGCCAGACGCGCGCAATACGCATTGATCGCGCCGACGACCTGCAGCGGGCGCTCGCTGGCGACTGCGGCCCGCAACATCGATCCCGGAGCGGCCGGAACAACCATGATCTTCCCCAATTGAGGCCACTGCGCGGGCAGTGACCGGCCTGACCGGCAGCGTCACCGCGCGACAGCCTGCAGAAAAGTCGCTCGCCGGTGCCGCTGATTATGCCACCTATTCACTGAATAGACTTTCTTCTATGCTGCCCCCGCGACGATTGATCATCACCCTGGAGCTCATTAATGCTGATCAGATTCTGCCTGCCATTCGCCTTGCTGCTGGCCTTCGATGCCAGTGCGGCGGTCGAGCACTACACGATCGATCCCAACCATACTTACCCGAGTTTCCAGGCCCCGCACATGGCCGGCATCTCCTTCTGGCGCGGCAAATTCGACCGCTCCAGCGGCACGGTAACCCTCGATCGTGCCGCCAGGACCGGCAGCCTCGACATCACGATCGACACCACCTCGATCGACTTCGGGCACGAGAAGATGAACAACCACGCCAAGAGCGCCGACATGTTCGATGTCGAGAAGTTTCCGACCGCGACCTACCAGAGCAGCAGCATCGACTTCGAGGGCGATACGCCGGTAGGCGTGCATGGCAGCCTGACTTTGCACGGGGTCACCAAGCCGGTGTTCCTCAAGATCGAGTCCTTCAAGTGCATCATGCATCCGGTGTTCAAGCGTGAGGTGTGCGGGGCCGATGCCAGCGCCGAAATCGATCGCACCGACTTCGGCATCAGCTTCGGCGTTCCGCAGTCGATTCCGACCGGCAGGGTCACTCTGCAGATCCAGGTCGAGGCGCTCAAGGACGCGGCCGGCTAGCAGAACGCCTGGATTCCGGTCTGCGCGCGCCCGAGAATCAGTGCATGGATGTCATGCGTGCCCTCGTAGGTGTTCACGACCTCGAGATTGACCAGGTGACGGATCACGCCAAACTCGTCGGAGATGCCGTTGCCGCCGAGCATGTCGCGCGCCACGCGCGCGATCTCCAGGGCCTTGCCGCAGTTGTTGCGTTTGAGCAGTGAGGTGATTTCCGGCGAGGCGCTGTTTTCATCCTTCATGCGGCCGAAGCGCAGGCAGCCCTGCAAGCCGATGGTGATCTCGGTCTGCATGTCGGCGAGCTTCTTCTGCACCAACTGATTGGCGGCCAGCGGACGGCCGAACTGATGGCGGTCGAGCACGTACTGGCGAGCGGTATGCCAGCAGTACTCGGCCGCGCCCAGCGCACCCCAGGCGATGCCGTAGCGCGCCGAATTCAGGCAGGTAAAGGGCCCTTTGAGCCCGGCAACACCGGGCAGCAGACTGTCCTCCGGCGCGAACACCTCATCCATGAGGATCTGGCCGGTGACCGAGGTGCGTAATCCGACCTTGCCGTGCAGCGCCGGCGCCGACAGGCCCTTCCAGCCTTTCTCGAGCACGAAACCACGCATCTCCCCGTCATCGGTCTTGGCCCAGACTATGAACAGATCAGCGATCGGACTGTTGGTGATCCAGGTCTTCGAACCGCTCAGGCGGTAGCCGTCCGCGACGCGATGCGCGCGCGTGAGTAGCCCGCCCGGATCGGAGCCGTGACCGGGCTCGGTCAGGCCGAAACAGCCGATCAATTCACCGCGCGCGAGCGGCGGCAGCCACTTGCGCCGCTGCGCCTCGGTGCCAAAGGCGAAGATCGGCAGGATCACGAGCGAGGACTGCACGCTCATCATCGATCGGAAGCCGGAGTCGATGCGCTCGATCTCGCGCGCGACCAGGCCGTAGCTGACCTGGTTCAGCCCAGCGCCGCCGTACTGCGCAGTCAGTGTCGCGCCAAGCATGCCGAGCGCGCCCATCTCGCGGAAAATGGCCACGTCGGTGCGCTCATGACGGAACGCCTCGAGCACGCGCGGGGCCAACGCGGACTGCGCGTAGTCGCGCGCCGCATCGCGCACCATGCGCTCCTCGCTGCTCAGCTGCTGCTCGAGCTGCAGCGGATCATCCCAGTGGAAACCGGCCTCGGTCACGTCGCGCCTATCTTCAGCGCCTTGATCGCGTTCTGTTTCAGGATCAGCTCGTGCACCTCGGGCTTGAAGGCGGCCTCGTTGAAGTCCTTGATCCAGCGATCGGGTGTGATCAACGGATAATCCGAGCCAAACAGCATCTTGTGCTTGAGCTGCCCGTTGGCATATTGCACCAGCTGCGGCGGGAAGTACTTCGGCGACCAGCCCGAGAGGTCGATGTAGACATTGGGTTTGTGCAGGCACACCGACAGCGCCTCGTCCTGCCACGGCCACGACGGATGCGCGATGATGATGGTCATGTCCGGAAAATCGACCGCGACGTCATCGACGTGCATCGGATTGGAATATTTCAGGCGCAGGCCGCCGCCCCCGGGCATGCCGGTGCCGATGCCCGAATGCCCGCTGTGAAAGATCGCCGGCAGTTTGTGCTCGGCGATGACCTCGTAGAGCGGATAGGCCAGACGATCGTTCGGGAAAAATCCCTGCACGGTGGGATGGAATTTGAAACCCTTGATCACCCCTTCGGCGATCAGGCGCCTGGCTTCGAGCACGCCCATGCGGCCCTTGTGCGGATCGATGCTGGCGAAGGCCCACATGATGTCGCTGTTTTCGCGCGCCGCGTCGGCCACCTCCTCGTTCGCAATCCGGCGCGCGCCGATCTGCGATTCCGAGTCCACGGTGAACATGATCAGGCCGATCCTGCGCTCGCGGTAGTAGGCCACCGTTTCGGCTATGGTCGGACGCTTGCCGGTCTTGAAATATTTGCCGGCGGCATCTTCGTAGCGCTGCCACTCGGCATCCGCGGGCTGGCGGCACGACACCTCGGCATGCGTGTGCACATCGATGGCGATCAGATCATTGAATTTCATGGCTGCGCGTCCTCCGTTCGCCGTACCGGTCAGCATCAGCGCGGCCGCTGCCGCCCCTCGCAGCGGCCGCGGCACAAGCCGCGCGGCCCCGCAGCTTGGCTGTCAATAGATGACGACGGTGCGGATGGACTCGCCTCTCGTCATCAGATCAAAGCCCTCATTGATACGCTCCAGCGGCAGCGTGTGGGTGATCAGATCGTCGATGTTGATCTTCTTCTCCATGTACCAGTCGACGATTCCGGGCACCTGCGTGCGGCCGCGCGCACCGCCGAATGCCGTGCCCTGCCACTTGCGGCCGGTCACCAGCTGGAACGGACGGGTCGCTATCTCCTGGCCGGAGGCGGCGACCCCAATGATCGTCGAGACGCCCCATCCACGATGACAGCACTCCAGCGCCTGACGCATGAGCTGCACGCTGCCGACGCACTCGAAGCTGTAGTCGGCACCGCCGCCGGTCAGCTCGACCAGGTGAGGCACGAGATCGCCCTTGATTTCCTTCGGGTTGACGAAGTGTGTCAAGCCGAACTTGCGGGCCAGAGTCTCGCGGCCGTTGTTGAGGTCGACACCGATGATCTTGCCGGCACCGGCCATCTTAGCGCCTTGGATGACATTCAGGCCTATGCCGCCCAGGCCAAACACGACCACGTTGGCGCCCGGCTCGACCTTGGCGGTAAAAATCACCGCGCCGATGCCAGTGGTAACGCCGCAACCGATGTAGCAGATCTTGTCGAACGGCGCGTCCTCGCGCACCTTGGCCAAGGCAATCTCGGGCACTACGGTGTAATTGGCGAAGGTGGAGCAGCCCATGTAATGCAGCACGGGCTTGCCCTTGAACGAGAAGCGGCTGGTGCCATCGGGCATCAGACCCTTGCCCTGGGTGGCGCGAATCTGCGTGCACAGATTCGTCTTGTGACTGGTGCAGGACTTACACTCGCGGCACTCGGGCGTGTACAACGGAATGACGTGGTCGCCTTTCTTCAGCGATTTCACGTCCGCGCCGACCTCGACCACGACGCCGGCACCCTCGTGGCCGAGGATGCTCGGGAACAGCCCCTCCGGATCGGCGCCCGAAAGCGTGTATTTATCGGTGTGACAGATTCCGGTGGCCTTGATCTCGACCAATACCTCGCCGGCCTTTGGGCCCGCGAGCTGCACGGTCTCGATCGTCAACGGCTTACCAGCTTCAAAGGCGATTGCAGCACGGACATCCATCGGTTTGCTCCTTGCGTACGGTGCAGCGGGCCAGGAAATCCGTCCACAGCCGATTCCGGGGCCAATTGCCGCTCGGCGGGCTGCCGTTGCGCGAACAAAACGGAAATGCCGTCCGCTCAACGGCCGGTCATCGCTGTCCCAGAAAGTAGGTAGACGGACGCCGATCGCCGCAGGCCATACCGCTGAATTATTCGATCTAGCGTGCGACGACGGCGCGGAATTATGACAGCCGCTGGGCCGAGATTCCAGCCCGGCGGCAGGCGCGCTCCAGGGCCGCCGTGAGGGTCACCTGGAAGCTGCGCCCGGGAACCCGGAACCACACGGAATCGCCACCGTTGTCCGTGCCGACCCAGTAATACAACGAGGAATTATCGAAGATATTCTGGATCGCGCACCCGATCCTGGCGCTCTTGAGGATGCCCATCGATTGCAGGAACGTATAGTTGATCGCAGCTTCAGTGGTGGCATAGCCGCCCTGACGAATCGTGTCCTCACTGTTGCCGTAACGCACGCCCACGATTCCTTATATGTAAGTCGAATGTCGGGCGCGTGAGGGAGCGCGGAAATTTTCTAGGGCTCGCGTTGCAGTTGCGTTGCGCGGGGATTGCAGACTTGTGAACCGATGACACTCCCGGCCGGGTCGCGAGCCGCGGTTGCGAGGCGCCGGCAGGCTGCGCACCCTGTGAGCCAGTGCTCACTTCCTGCACGGCCGTGCCGATCACGCTCCTGCCGGCGAAGATGCTGCCGTTAACCCGCCTGAGGCGCCGCAGCCCGAAGGAGAATTGGAGGGGTGGACACAGCCATTGAAGCCGCGCCGCAGGACAACGCCGTATTCGCCTCCTTCGCGCAGTTAGCCAACAGCCTGCTGCCGGACGTGACCGGGATCTGCCTGCTCGATGGCAGGCTCGCAGTTCGCGGCCAGAGCGGACAGGTCGACGGCGAGGCGGCCAGTGGCGTGCTGCGGGGGCTGGGCTGGAGCGGAACCATGCAGCGCACCGCAACCGCGCTCGCCCAGCCTGACGGTGACTGGTTGTCGGCCATCCCGCTGGAGCAGAGCGACGGTACGCTGCTGGGCGTGTTTTGTGTGCGCCGAGCGCCGTCCGATGCGATCGGCAGCGCCCGACGGCTCAAGCCGCTGCTGGAGTGCGTGCGCCGGGAGCTCGCCGGCGCTCAGCCCGTCAATCAGCGCATTCACACGCTCACCGAGCGCTCCTCGGAGCTGGAGTGGTTGTTTCAACTCACCAGCTCGCTCAAAGGCGCCAGCGACGATCGACGCATTCTCGAGGAATTGCTCGGCGCGGCGATGCAGCGGCTCGACAGCGCCTTCGGCATTCTGCTGGTGCCGGAAAGGCGCATCCGGGTGGAACGCGACCTGTCAGCCTCAGCCGCGCTGCGCGAGACCTGTAGCCACACACAGCAGCACCTGATCACCTGGGCGCAGCGCCAGAATCGCCCGCTGATTGTCAATGGCAGCAGCGCCGGCCACGACGCGGCGGCCGGCCGCTGCAAGATCCTGTCGGTGCCTGTGGTGCGCGATACCGGGCAGGTTATCGGAGTGCTCGCGTTCTTCAATCCCCCGCAGGCGACCGACTACGCCGCTCGCCACGTGTTCGTGGCCCGGCATCTGGGCCGGCAAACGGCAGCGATCATCGAGAGTCAGTTTGATCTGATGACCGGGCTGCACACCCGCGACGGCCTGGAGCAGATGTACGGCCGGCTGGCGGCCGCGGCGAAAGCCGCGATATGCAGTGTCATCTACGTCGATATCGATCACATGCAGGTCGTCAACGAACTGCATGGATTCGAACTCGGCAATGAGTTGATCGTGCGTATCGCCGAGCTGATGGGGCCGCCACTGCTGCCCGCAGGCTCGCTGGCCGCGCGCATCGCCGGCGATCGCTTCGCCATCATCCTGTCCGACACCGACACGCACGCGGCGGCGAAAACCGCGGCGCTGCTGCAGGCCGCCGCCGCACGTGTGGCCATCGGCCCGGCGCAGGAAGCGCTCGATGTCTCGATCAGCTGCGGCGTCGCCGCGCTGGTCAGCATGCCGCAGGGCCTGGCACGGGCGCTGGCCGCGGCCGAGCTCGCCTGCAAGAGTGCGAAAAAGCGCGGCCGCAACCGCGTCGAGCTCTACGCCTGCGAAGACGACAGCATGATGCGCCGTCATGATGACGTGATCGCCGTCGGGCAGCTGCGCGCGGCTTTCAAGAATGACCGGCTGCTGCTGTATGCGCAGCCGATCGTACCGCTGCAGCAGGCGACACTACCCCGCAGCTTCGAGATTCTGCTGCGGCTGCGCGGCCCGGACGGCAGCATCATCCCCCCGGGCGCGTTGATCAACGCCGCGCAGCGCTACCAGCTGCTGCCCACCGTCGACCGCTGGGTCGTGGAGCGGACGCTGCAGACGCTTATCCCCTACCGCAGCATCCTCAAGAGCCGCGGCATCAGCATTTCGATCAACGTCTCGGGCCAGTCGATCGGCGACGAAGCATTCATTCGGCGCTTTACCGATCAGCTCAAAGCGGCCGATCTGCCTGCCGGCAGCATCACCGTGGAGATCACCGAACAAGCCGCGGTCACCAACCTCGCCCGCGCCAACGACATGATCCATCAGCTCAATGCCATGGGCTGCCGGCTGGCGCTGGATGACTTCGGCACCGGGGCGAATTCGCTCATGAACCTAAAGAACCTGGACATTGCGCGTGTCAAGATCGACGGCAGCTTCGTGCGCGATATCGTGACCGATCAGCGCTCGCAGGTCACGGTACGCGCGATCGTCGAACTCGCCAAGGGCTTCGCCATCGATACCGTGGCGGAGTTCGTCGAGAACAAGGCCATCGCCGACGCGGTACGCGCACTTGGGGTCGACTATGCGCAGGGATTCGCCTTCGGCAAGCCCGAACCGCTCAGGGACACGTTGGACAGTCTCGGCCGCGATGAATCGCAGCGGCTGCACCAGCTGTTTCTGGAAATGTGATCCGCAGCGCGCGCCGCGCGCTCAGGCGTCGAACGGTTGGCGCAAGACGATGGTCTGATCCCGATCCGGCCCGGTTGAGACCAGATCCAGCGGCACTTCGACCAGTTGCTGAATGCGTTCGAGGTAGCGCTGTGCCTGCAGCGGCAGTGCCTCGAGTTCGCGCAACCCGACGGTGCTGTCTTGCCAGCCCGGCATCTCTTCGTAGACCGGCTCGACGTCGGCATAGGCATCGGCGAACAGCGGCGACCCGGGCAGCATCTGACCGCGCACCCGGTAGCCGACGCAGATGCGGATGGTCTCGAGGCCGTCCAGCACGTCGAGTTTGGTCATGCACAGACCGGAAACGCTCGAGTGCATGATCGAGCGGCGCAGCGCCACGGCGTCGAACCAGCCGCAGCGCCGGCGACGGCCGGTCACCGAGCCGAACTCGCGCCCGACTCGCGACAGATGCTCGCCGAAATCGTCGAACAGCTCGGTCGGGAACGGGCCGGCGCCGACCCGCGTGGTGTAGGCCTTCACGATTCCGAGCACATGGTCGAAGCTGCAGGGCCCGATGCCGGTACCGGTCGCGGCGCCCCCGGCCGTGGTGTTCGATGAGGTCACGAACGGATAGGTCCCGACATCGACGTCGAGCATTGCCCCCTGCGCGCCTTCGAACATGACGTTGGCACCGCGCGCCCGCAAGCCCGCCAGCGCCTCGGTGACGTCGAGCAGCAACGGCCGCAGCCGCTCGGCGAAATCCAACTGTTCATCGAGTGTGCGTTGGAAATCCACCGCTGGCTGGGCGAAATAGCGCTGCAGCACGAAATTGTGAAAATCGAGTACCTCTCCGAGCTTGGCTGCGAAGCGGTCGCGCTGGTACAGGTCGGCGACGCGCACCGCGCGCCGCGCCACTTTGTCTTCGTACGCCGGACCGATGCCGCGACCGGTGGTGCCGATGGCGTTCAAGCCGCGCGCGTGCTCGCGCGCCCGGTCCAGAGCCACGTGCGAAGGCAATATCAGAGGACAGGCCGGGGAAATGCGCAAGCGATCGAACACCGGTACGCCCTGCGCGCGCAGCATCTCCGACTCGCGGAACAGCGCCTCGAGTGACAGCACAACGCCGTTGCCGATCAGGCATAGCACGCCCTCATGCAGAATGCCGGAAGGAATCAGCGACAGAATGGTCTTGTGGCCGTCGATGACCAGGGTATGACCGGCATTGTGGCCGCCCTGGAAGCGCGCCACGGCCGCCACCCGCTCGGTCAGCAGATCGACGACCTTGCCCTTGCCCTCGTCGCCCCACTGCATGCCGATCACGATTACAAATCGGCCCATCAGGAGCGCACCAGGAACAGGATGGCCAGGCCCACGGCCATGCTGATCAGGCCGCCGAGCCGCAGCTCACGCTCCTCCATGGCCGCAAGCTTGGTCAGCAATCGCTTCAGGCCCTGCGGGTTGATGAAGGGCATGATGCCCTCGATGATGCACACGATCGCCAACGCTGCAAAGAAATCAGTCCAGTCGAGCCCCACGGTCCACCTTGTGCAGCAGCTAGCGCCCGTTGGCGCTGTGCAGATACTTGAAGAACTCGCCTTCCGGCGAAATGACCAGAATGTCCCCTTCGCGGCCCAAGGAGCTCTTGTAGGCCTGCAAAGTGCGCGAGAATGCCGCGAACTCCGGATTGGCTCCGTAGGCCTTGGCATAGGCGCCGGCGGCCGCCGCGTCGGCATCGCCGCGCACGCGCTGCGCTTCGCGGGTGGCATCGGCCAGTACCTGTGCGCGCTTGTTGTCGGCATCGGCGCGGATCTTTTCCGCTTCCGCGCTGCCTCGAGTGCGCAGCTGCTGCGCCTGCACGACCAGGCTCTGCTGCATGCGCTCATTCACCGCGTTCGCCAGATCATCCGGTAGATCGACCCGCTGCAGCTGCGCATCCACCAGTTCGACCCCGAGGGCCGCCGGCGCCGCCGCTGCCGACAAATCCCTGGCGTGCAGCGCGCCACTGGCCAGATGGGTATCGGCGATGTCGGCCGCGAGCGGCGCGGCGGCCACGGCAGCCTTGATGTGGCCGCGCACGATCTCGGCCAGGCGCGCCGCCGCCACATCCTCATCGCCGCCGGTAGCCTGGAAATAGCGCGCCGGATCCACCAGCCGCCATTTCAAATAAAAATCGATGCTCAGCGCCTTTTGATCCTGCGACAGAAATCCTTCACCGATGTAGGAGCGTGTGACCAGCCGGTGATCGAACTTGTGAACATCATCGAACGGGGATTTGAAGTGCGCTCCAGGGCCGACGTCGCCGGACTGGATGTGTCCGAAGCGCGTGACCAGGGCCAGCTCGTCCTGCTCGACCACGAACACCGAACGCCACAGCAACACCGCGAGCAGCACGATGCCGAGGGCACTGATCAGGCGCAGGTTCATCAGCGCTCCGGCCGCTCGCGGTTGCTGGCATCCTCGGCGGCCTCGGCCGCGGCGCCGGATGCCGCCGCGCCGGCCGCCGCCGGCGCGGGCGTGGCCACGGGTGCCGAGGCCGGCGCTGCGCTGCTGCGAATCGCTTCGGCCAGCTTGTCGAGCGGCACGTAGATCATGTTGCCGCTGCCGCTCTTGGTATCGATGATGATCTTGTGCGCGCGCGCGAGGATACTTTCCATGGTTTCGATATACATGCGGCTGCGCGTGACCTCGGGGGCCCGGGCAAAGGCCTGCGCCAGTTGCGTGAAGCGCGCCGCCTCGGCGTCGGCCGCGGCGCGCGTCTGCGCGGCATAGACCTCGGCGTCGGTCAACTGCCGCTGCGCGGCGCTTTGCGCCTTGGGCACGATATCGTTGCTGTAGGCCTGGGCTTCGGCCAGGGCGTGCTGGCGCTCCTCCGCAGCTTTGGCGGCATCGCGCTGCGCCGCCTGCGCCGCTTCGGGCAGACGAACATCAACCAGGCTCACGCCCGTGAGGTTGATGCCGGCGCCGTAGCCTTCGAGATCTTTCTGAATGTGCGCGCGCGCTTCGGCAGCGACCCGTGATCGCGCCTCACCATCGAGCAGCGCCGAGAGGCTGCTGCCGCCGACCAGTTCGCGCATGACCGTCTCACTGAGCTGGCGCAGACTCTCCTGCGGCTCGCGCACCTCAAACAGAAATCGTACGGGATCGGCGATGCGGTACTGCACCGACCAGCTGATGTCGATCAGGCTTTGATCGGCGGTCAGCATCAGAGCCTTGGAATCCAGCGACTCGATCGTGGCGATGTCGACCTTGGTCAAGGTCTCGATCGGCCAGGGCCAATGCCAGCCGTGACCGGGCTGCTCGATGGCCAGATAGCGGCCCAGGCGCTGCACCACGCCGCGTTCGGACGCTCCGATCTGGTAATAGCCGCTGATCAGCCAGACCAGTGCGATCAGCAGCAACAGCGATAGTGCCGCGGTACCGCGGTTGCTGCCCGGACGCCAAAGCCGCTGCACCTGGCGCTGCAGGCGACGCAGCAGATCATCCAAAGAGGCATTGTCCGGCGCGCCGCGCTGCGTCGGCCGCTTCTTGTCTTCGCCGGGTTGATTCCATGCCATATCGAAAGAGGTGCGTGTCTGCTGTGCTCGGGCGCGGTCAGCAGCGCGCCGTCGCGGTCTGCGGCTCGGGCTCGGATTCTAGGTACGGCTCGAGGGCGGCACAAGTTGCCAGGCCCGGCAGCGGCTGAGCTTCGAGCAGTCGCACTCCGGGTAACGCCGCCCAGCTCACCAGCTCGGCCGCGGGCAAGTCCACCAGCAGCTCGAGTGCACCATCCTCCAGCGAGCGCTCATCGCGCACCACCCCGCCGGCGTACAAACGCGCCCGCAGCGCGCCGGCCGCGGGCGGCAGGTGCAGCCACAGGCGTTGAACCTGCAGCTGCAGACGCTCGGCAATGGCATTGCGCAGCAACTCCAGGCCGGTGCCGGCCGCCGCCCCGATCCAGACGGCAGCGGCACGATGTTGCGCGTCACGCTCGAGCTGTGCCGCGACATCGATGCGATCGATCTTGTTGTACACACGCAGCTGCGGTATGTCGCCCGCACCGATCTCCTGCAGCACCTTGTCGACCTGCTCGACGTGCTCATCGAGGCGTGAGTCGCTGGCATCGACCACATGCAGCAGCAGGTGGGCGCTGCGCGCCTCCTGCAGCGTCGACTGAAACGCCGCGATCAGCTCATGCGGCAGCTCGCGAATGAAGCCGACGGTATCGGCCAGCACCACCGCAGCGCCACCGGGCAGGCGCAGCCGCCGCACGGTCGGATCGAGCGTGGCAAACAGCTGATCGGCCACGTAGACCTCGCTACCGGTCAAGGCGCGAAACAATGTGGACTTGCCGGCGTTGGTGTAGCCCACGAGCGCCACGGCCGGCACGGGAATCTCGGCGCGGGCACTGCGGCCGGTATCGCGCTGCTGTTTGAGGCGCTCGAGCCGGCGCGTGAGCGAACGCACGCGAGCGGCGAGCAGTCGCCGGTCGGTCTCGAGCTGCGTCTCACCTGGGCCGCGCAAGCCAATACCGCCCTTCTGCCGCTCCAGGTGCGTCCAGCCGCGCACCAGGCGGCTGGCCAGGTGCTTGAGCTGTGCCAGTTCGACCTCGAGCTTGCCTTCGAAACTGCGCGCTCGCTGCGCGAAGATATCCAGGATCAGACCGCTGCGGTCCAACACGCGCACGCCGCTCAAATGCTCGAGATTGCGCTGCTGACTCGGCGAGAGCGGGTGATCGACCAGAATGAGCTCGGCCTGCTGCACGCGTGCCGTGTTGGCAATTTCCTCAGCCTTGCCGGTGCCAACGAAATAGCGCGAATCCGGTCGCTCGCGGCGCCCGATGATGCTGGCGACCGGTTGCGCGCCGGCCGAGCGCGCCAGTTGTTCGAACTCCTCGAGATCCTCGGCCTTGACGGGGCTGCCAAGACCCAGGCGCACGAGCACGGCGCGCTCAGCGGCGCGCGGGCGCTCGATCATGCCTGTGTCCGTCGTGGCATCAATCCGCCGTGGTCTCCGCGGTCGCGCCCTCTTCCACTGCCAGGCGCACGGCGCGCGCCGGCACCACCGTGGAGATCGCGTGCTTGTAGACCATCTGGCTGACGGTATTCTTGAGCAGCACCACGAATTGATCGAAGGAATCGATCTGGCCCTGCAACTTGATGCCGTTGACCAGGTAAATCGACACCGGCACATGTTCCTTGCGAAGTGCATTCAGAAACGGATCTTGTAAAGATTGGCCTTTGGCCATTGGATTCTCCTTATTTTTCAACTGGTTCTGCTTTTAAAATACAGCTGTGCGAGATCGGGGCGGGGACTGCCACCTCGGCACAGCCCGTGGGGATGCGATACATCACGAACGATTCTAGCACCCCAAGCCGCAACGGTCATGCCTCGAGGGCATCACAAATCTGTCTTGCAATGGCCTCCAAATCTCCTACAGCAGTGTCGCCAAGCAACGTCAGTTCGTGATCGCGCCGCAGCCATGTCAGCTGGCGCTTGGCCAATTGTGCGGTAGCGAACACTGCCTTCGCCGACGCCTCCTCGAGACTCACCTGACCGGCACAGTAGGGCCATAGTTGCCGGTAGCCGACCGCGCGCATGGCGGCATGCCGTGGCGTCAGATCCCCGCGCCCGTAGAGCGCGCGCACTTCATCGACCAGGCCTGCACGTAACATTGTGGTGAAGCGCGCCTGCAGGCGCTGACGCAAGTGCTCGCGTGAATCAGGCCACAGCGCGTAGCGCAACCAGCGATACTGTTCGCGCGTGCCTTGGGTGCGGCCCTGCCATTGGGAAATGGGCAGCCCGGTGAGTCGATATACCTCGAGCGCGCGCTGCAGGCGCTGGGCATCCTGGGGAGCGATGCGCGCCGCAGCGCTGGGGTCGACGCGCAACAACTCGGCATGTACCGCCGGCCAGCCCTGTGCGCCGGCCATCGCCTCGATCTGGCGGCGGATTTCGGGCGAAGCGGGCGGCACTCCCGCCAGGCCCTCTCGTAGCGCGTGCAGGTACAGCATGGTGCCCCCGACCAGCAGCGGCAGCGCTCCACGCGAGCCAATGGCGGCGATCGCGGCGCCGGCGTCGCGCACGAAATCCCCCGCCGAGTAGCCCTGAGCGGGATCGCGAATGTCGATCAAGTGGTGCGGCACACGCTCGCGTATGGTGCGCTCCGGCTTGGCCGTGCCGATATCCATGCCGCGGTAGACCTGAGCTGAATCCACGCTCACGATCTCCACCGGCATCTGCACGCTCAATCGCTGCACCAGCCGCAGTGAGCACTCACTCTTGCCGCTGCCGGTCGGTCCGGTCAGGACCACCAGCAGCGGCAGGGCCGCCCGCTCGCGCATCAGCGCCCCCGCAGAAACAGCTGATCGATTTCGCGCAGCGACAGGCGCATCCAGGTCGGCCGCCCATGGTTGCACTGGCTGGCGCGATCGGTCTGCTCCATCTGCCGCAGCAAGGCGTCCATCTCCGACAGGCTCAGCGAGCGCTGGCCGCGAATCGCTGCCCGACAGGCGATGCTGCCCAGCACGCGGTGCGCGGCGCCGTCCAGATGCGGGGCGCTGTCGCCACCGGCGAGTTCGCGCGCGAGCTGCGCCAGCAGGTTGGTGGCATCAGCGCGCGCGAGCAGCGCCGGTACCCGACGCACGAGCATGCTATCCGGTCCGGCGCGCGCCAGCTCGAAGCCCAGGCGCTCGAGATCGGCGCGTTCATGCAGCAAGGCGTCGAGCTCATGTTCCTCGGCCGTGAGCGTCAGCGGCTCCAACAGCAGTTGTGCGGCCGGTATTGCGGCCTCGTATTGCGACTTGAGCTGCTCGTACAGCACGCGCTCGTGGGCCGCATGTGTGTCGATGACGATCAGGCCTTCGCGGTTCTGCGCCAGGATGTACAGCCCGTGAAGCTGTGCGATCGGCACGCCGAGCGGCTGCGGCTCACTCTCGGGCTCATTGACCGACAGCGCCTGCACGGCCGCGAAACTGCTGCGGCCCCAGTTGCCCGCGCCCGACACGGACGGGAAGCTGAAGGCGCCGGCAACCGGCGGCGCCCCGGCCGACAGCGGTGGCGCGCCGCCGCCGTTCTCGATACGCGTTGCCGACGCCAGGTCGGCCGACGGCCGGGTGTTGGCGAGCGCGCCCTCAATGCTGCGAAACACCCCATCATGCACCGCGCGGCTGTCGCGAAAGCGCAGCTCGAGCTTGGTGGGATGCGCATTGACATCGATCTGCCGCGGATCGAGCGTCAGGTAGAGGACGTAGCTCGGGTGACGGCCCTGATACAGCACATCGCGAAATCCGAGCCGCACGGCGTTGCCCAGCATCCGGTCGCGCACCGCGCGTCCATTGACGAACCAGAACTGCAGATCCGGCTGCGCGCGCGACGCGGTGGGCAGACCGAGCCAACCTGACAGGCGCAGCGGGCCGGCGGCAAGTTCAATGCGCAGCGCGCGAGAGCGAAAATCGGCCCCGACCACCCGATCGAGCCGTTGTTCCACCGCCGGCATCTGTTCGGCGCCGGACAGATTCAGGATCTCGCGGCCGTTGTGGCGCAGGCGGACCGCAACCGAATTCGCACCCAGCGCCAGGCGCTCGACCTGTCGCAGGATGTGGCCAAACTCGGTGCTCGCGGTGCGCACGAATCTGCGCCGCGCGGGCACGTTGTAGAACAGATCGCGCACCTCGAAGCTGGTGCCCGGCGGATGCGCGGCAGGTTTGAGCGCCGACTGAACGCCGCCTTCGACCTCCAGTTCCCAAGCCTGCTCGAAATCAGCGTGTCGCGAGATCGCGCGCAGCCGCGCCACCGAGGCGATCGAGGGCAACGCCTCTCCGCGGAAGCCGAAACTGGCGATTCCCTCCAGGTCCTCGAGTGTCGCGATCTTGCTGGTAGCGTGGCGCTGCAGGGCCAGCGGCAGTTCTTGCGGCGCCAGGCCGCAGCCGTCGTCACGTACCCGGATCAGGCCCAGGCCGGCACGCTCGATGTCGATCTCGATGTGGCGTGCGCCGGCATCGAGTGCATTCTCGAACAGCTCCTTGACCACCGAGGCCGGTCGTTCAATGACCTCGCCGGCCGCGATTTGATCAATCAGATTCGGAGGAAGGACCCGGATCGGCATGCCGGCCCCGCGACTTCAAAGTGCGGGAGTGTACACGCACCGGCTTCAGGAGCGGCTGCGCGCCGGCGACTCCGTGGCCACGGCATCCTCGGCGCGCACATGCGCAAACAGGCTGCCTTCGGGCGGGAATTTTCGAAAATAGCTGCCGATACCGCTGAATATGGCATCGGCCAGACGCTGCTGATGCGAGGGCGTGCGCAGCATGCGCTCCTCGGCAGGATTGGAGATATAGGCGGTCTCGATCAACATCGAAGGAATGTCCGGCGACTTGAGCACGACGAAGGCGGCCTGCTGCACCTCGCGCTTGCGCACCGCCCCGACGCCGTCCAGGGCATTCAATATCCGATCGGCCGCCTCCGAACTCGCGCCGATGCTCGCGCTCTGCGACAGATTCAGCAGCACCGAGCGCAGCTCCGGCTTCTGGTCGGCCAACGAAATGCCGCCCTTGAGATCGGCCGCGTTCTGCTCATCGGCCAATATCTTGGCCGCCTGGCTCGAAGCGCCCCGTTCCGAAAGCACGTACACCGAAGCACCTGAGACCTCGCGGTCGCGGATCGCATCGGCGTGGATCGACACGAACATGTCGGCATGTGCGGTCCGGGCACGCGTCCTGCGCTCAACCAAATCAACGAAGTAGTCGCCATCGCGAGTCAGCACCGCGCGCATTCCCGGTTCGCGATTGATGCGCGCCGCCAGCGCGCGCGCGATCGCCAGGGTGACATCCTTCTCATGCGTGCCACTGTGACCGGTGGCGCCCGGGTCGTCGCCGCCATGGCCCGCGTCCACCGCGATGATCACGGCGCGCTCGGCGCCGCTCGGCGCATGCGCGGCGCGCACGGCGAGTACCGGCGCCTGCGCTGGGCGCGCCGCTGCGCTCGCTAAAGCGGCGGATGGCGGCGCGATGCGCAGGCGCCAATCACCGGCCGGCGCCGCGAGTTGCTGCACCTGCATCGGTGCGCTCAGTTCGAGCACCAGCCGCAGACCACTCTGCGGGTTGCGGCCCGAGCGTATGGCGGTCACCACCCCTGCAGCCGGCGGCGACGGCAACGCTGTCAGCCGGCGCGTACCGGGCAGGTCGATGACAACGCGCTCGGGATCGCGCAATCGAAAAACGTGTGGCGCGACCGGGCCCGAGAGCGAAAGCGTCAGCAGCGCACCCTGCGGGTCAGCCTGCAGATCCAGCCGCTGCAATTGCACTGTGTCGGAGCCGCCATGGCTGCCGGCAAAGGCGTTGTCGATCAGGCCCGGCGCGCCGAGCAACCCGGCGCCGGCCACCAGCAACGGCGCCAGTGCGGCAGACATTTTAGTTGGGCGCATCAGGACACAGCCTCTGCGGCTCCATGAGCTCGCTCCCCGTCAGACTTCGCGGCGCTCCGGAATTTAAGGCGATCTGATGTATATTTCAAGCTTTATTAGTTAGATACGTCACTAAGCTCATTTCAGGTCTGGCTTGGCATCTCGCGTTCGACCTGCGCCAGCCACTGCTCGCCGACGCCGGTACCGGCCTGGATCCGTCCGGATCGCCCCTCCCCGGCCAGTTCCAGGCGAAGCGTCAGATCGGCCGGCGGCAACGCCGCCGCGACGTGTTCGGGCCACTCGACCAGCCATAGGGTCTGCGCCGTGAAGTAGTCGCGCAGCCCGAGCTGCTCGAGTTCCCGAGGCTCGTTCAAGCGGTAGCAATCGACGTGAACAGCCAGGCCGGCGCGCAGATCATAGGTTTCGATCAAGGCATAGCTGGGACTGCGCACGGCCTCGTCCGCGCCCAGCGCGGCCAGCAGCGCCGCCACCAGCGTGGTCTTGCCCGCGCCCAGTTCACCGGACAGAAACAGCAGTCTTGGTCCCGCCTGCTGCCAGGGACAGTTGCGCGCCAACGCCGCTCCGAGCCGCGCCGTATCCGCTGCGGTGTGCAGCAGCCATACGCCTGTCACGCTAGAGATTGACCCAGCGGCTCATGGCCTCGGCCAGCTCGAGCGCCAGGATGCCGCGACTGCGATCACGCGCCAATTCATCGCCCGCCAGCGCGTGCGCCAGCACGCCAGCGCGCGCCGCGAGCCACAAATCATGGCATTGCGCCAGGATGCCTGCTATGGCCCCGGTCAGCACATCGCCCATGCCTGGCGCCGCCATGGCCGGATTGCCGCGCTCGCAGATGCCCGGAATCCGACCCGCGGCTCCGATCAACGTTCCGGCGCCTTTGAGGACAATGACCGAATCCGGATGCCGTGCCTGCAGCGCGCCCAACGCGGCCATGCGGTCGGATTGAACCAGCGCCGCACTGCTGCCCAGCAGACGGCCGGCCTCACCGGGATGCGGCGTGAGCACCGAGTGCGCCGGCGCCGAACGCGCGCTCTGTGCCAGCAGATTCAGCGCATCGGCATCGATCACCAGCGGCTTGCCGCAGCCGAAAACGCTCTCGAGCATTGCTTGCGCCCAGGGGGATTGCCCCAGTCCCGGCCCGACCGCCACCACGTCCGCCGATGCCAGCAGCGGCAGCAGCGTCGCCACCGCATCCACGGCGTGCACGATGAGTTCCGGTCGTCCGGCGACCACCGCGCTGAGATTGTCGCGGGCGGTGGCCACCGTCACGAGTCCTGCACCGACCCGCAGACAACTCTCGCCGGCGAGCCGGACCGCACCGGGCATACCGGGACCACCGCCGACGATCAGCACTCGACCAAAATCGCCTTTGTTGGCCTCGCGCCGACGCCGCGGCAGCGTGCGGGCGATCTCGCCCTCGCCGAGTCGTTCCAGTAGTGGACGAAAGCGCACTTCTTCGGGCGGTGACACCTCGAGATCGTCGAAAATCAGCCGGCCGACGAACTCGGGAGCGCTGCCCAGGAACAGACCGGTCTTGAGCGCCACGAAGCTGATGGTGCAATCGGCACTCACGGCCGCGCCCATGACCTCGCCGCTGTCGGCATTCAATCCGGAGGGCAGATCCAGCGAGAATACCGGCCGGTCACAGGCATTGATGGCGGCAATGACCTGCGCCAGCGCCGGCCGCACCGGTTCGCGCAGGCCCGTTCCGAGCAGTGCGTCGACGATGACGTCGCAGGCACTGAGCAGCGCCGGCTCGTAGTCGAGGATGCGCCCGCCGCTGGCGCGAAAATCCTCGTAGGCCCGTAGCGCATCAGCGCGCAACAACAGCGGTGGCACTGCAGCCAGTACTGCCGCGGTCAGTCCCGCCGCTTGCGCGAATCTCGCCAGCACGTAGCCGTCGCCGCCGTTGTTGCCGCCGCCGGTGACGATCACGACGCGCATGGCCGTGGGCCAACGGCTGCGCAGCGCACGCAGCGCCGCTTCGGCGGCTCGTCGCATCAAGGTGTAGCCGTCGGTGCCTTGCGCGATCGCGTAGGCATCGAGTGCGCGCACCTGCGCGGCCGAATACAGCACACTGGCGGAAGACATGAGGCGATTATACTGGGCGCATCGAGACCTCCATGCACCAGATCAATCCTGCAGCGCAGGCGCTGCGTACCGCGATCGAGCAGGCGGCGCGCTCGTTGGGCTTCGATGCGATCGGCGTTACCGACGTGGCGCTGAGCGAGGATGAGCGCCATCTCGAGGCATGGCTGGCGCGCGGCTGGCACGGGCAGATGAACTACATGGCTCGGCATGGCCGGCGGCGCAGCCGTCCGGCGCAACTGCTGCCAGGCACGCTGCGCGTCATTTCCGCACGCATGAACTACTGGCCCGGCGACGCGCGTGCGGCCGAAGAGGTGCTGGCGCAGTCACAGATGGCCTACATCTCGCGTTATGCGCTGGGCCGTGACTACCACAAGCTCATGCGCAAGGCGCTGCGCGCTCTGGCTGAAGCCATTTCGCGTCTCGCCGGTCCGCACGGCTATCGCGTGTTCGCCGACAGCGCGCCGGTGCTCGAGAAGGCGCTGGCGCGCAACGCCGGCCTCGGCTGGATCGGCAAGCACACCAACCTGATCGCGCGTGATGCCGGATCGTGGTTTTTTCTCGGCGAGATCTTCACCGATTTGCCGCTACCGGTCGATGCCCCGGCCAGCGCCCACTGTGGCAGCTGCACGGCCTGCATCCCGGCGTGTCCAACCGGGGCGATCGTGGCCCCGTACCAGCTCGATGCACGCCGCTGCATTTCCTACCTGACGATCGAGCTCAAAGGCCCAATTCCCGTGACGCTGCGCCCCGCGCTCGGCAATCGCATCTATGGCTGCGACGACTGCCAGCTGGTGTGCCCGTGGAACAAGTTCGCCCGCGCCGCGGCGCACCCTGACTTTCGCGTCCGCCACGGCCTGGATGCGCCGCGACTGACCGAGCTGTTCGGCTGGAGCGCGCAGCAGTTCGAGCAGCGCATGCGTGGCTCGGCCATCTTCCGCATCGGCTACCAGAGCTGGCTGCGCAACATCGCGGTGGCTCTGGGCAACGCCCACAGCAGCGATTCGGTTCTGGCTGCGCTGCGGGCGCGGCACGAGGAGCCCAGCATTCTGGTGCGCGAGCACGTGTTGTGGGCGCTCGAGGCGCATCGCGCCCGCCGCGCCAGCTAGGCGCCGCGCCATCGAGGGGCTTCGGCATTACGGCGCCGCAGTCCATCGCTTCAGCCAATCCTCCACCGACTGATGCCAGCGCATGGCGTCCTGCGGCTTCAGCACCCAGTGATTCTCGTCGGGAAAGTACAGAAATTCGCTCGCGATCCCGCGCCGCTGCAGGGCGGTGAAGGCCGCTATGCCCTGATCGAGCGGCACGCGATAGTCCTGGGCACCGTGAATGACCAGCATCGGTACTGCCCAATCGGTGACGTGATCCACGGGGTTGAAGCGCTCGAAGTTCTCCGGCTGATCAAATGCCGTTCCCTCGTGCTCCCACTCCTCGAACCACAGCTCCTCGGTGCCGTAGTACATCATGCGACTGTCGAAGACGCCGTCATGATTGACCAGACACTTCCAGGTCGCGGAGGCCTGCGGGCGCCAATTGCCCTCGATCCAGTTGATCATGTAGCCGCCGTAGCTGCCGCCCAGCGCACAGGCGCGCGTGCCGTCGAGAAACGGGAAGGCGCGCAGCGCATAGCTCCAGCCCTTCTCCAGATCTTCGAGCGGTCGATCGCCCCAGTGACCGCGAATGGCATCGGTAAAGGCCTGGCCGTAGCCCGCGGAGCCGTGAAAGTCGATCATGACGACGGCAAAGCCCGCCCCGGCGTAGGTCTGAGCGTTCCAGCGGTAGTGGAATTCATTCGCGAACGAACTCTCAGGGCCACCATGAATGAGAAAAACGACCGGGTACTTGCGCTCCGGCTGGTAGCCGACCGGTTTGACGACATAGCCGTACACGGGCTCGTTGTTCCAGCCCGGGAAACTGAACTGCTGGTAGTCACCCAGGGCCACACCGGCCAGCCGGTCCTGGTTGTGATGCGTGAACTGGACGATGCGGCCGGCGCGAATATCAATGCGAAACAGCTGCGTGGGCGCCCCGAGCGTGTCGAGTGCGTAGACGATCCCGCCGCGATCGACATCGAAGCCGCGCACCGTACCCGGGCCGGTCAAAGGCGCGGCGCGCGGGTGCATGACATCGATGGCGAACAGCCGGCGCTGTCCGGTGTCGTTGGCCACGGTGTAGAGGATCCTGCCATCGCCGGACCAGCGCAGCGCCTCGGCCGATCGATCCCAGTCGGGCAGCAGCTCTCGTGTCTCGCCGCCGGCCAGATCCTTGAGCATGATGCCGAAGCGGTCGGATTCCGCTCCGGCGCGCTTCATGGCGCGG
>Ga0302326_10006427_pt1 | contig 26388 bp, 24 predicted proteins | sample Palsa_T0_3_FD_202264 | JGI IMG/M metagenome (GOLD analysis project Ga0302326, IMG submission 202264) | Peat permafrost microbial communities from Stordalen Mire near Abisko, Sweden - Palsa_T0_3 | ecosystem: Environmental > Terrestrial > Soil > Palsa > Peat permafrost | place: Sweden: Abisko... | reverse complement strand
CGGGAAGTCCTGGCTGACTCCGCCGCCGCCGTGGGCCTGGATCGCCTTGTCGATCACCCACTCCGCCATCGCCGGGGTCACGATCTTGATCGCCTGGATCTCGGTGTGGGCTCCCTTGTTGCCCACGGTGTCCATCAGCCATGCCGTCTTGAGCACGAGCAGCCTCGCCTGCTCGATCCGCACCCGAGATTCGGCGATCCAGTCCTGGATGACGCCCTGCTCGGCCAGGGCCTTGCCGAAGGCGGTCCGGCTGGTGGTCCGCCGGCACATGAGCTCCAGGGCACGCTCCGCGGCCCCGATCAGCCGCATGCAATGGTGGATGCGGCCGGGGCCGAGCCGGGCCTGAGCGATCGCGAACCCGGCGCCCTCGCCCGCGATCAAGTTCTCCTTCGGCACCCGGACGTGGTCGAAGATGATCTCCGCGTGGCCGCCGTGCGTCCCGTCGGTGTAGCCGAAGACGGTCATCCCCCGCTTCACCGTGATCCCGGGTGTTTCGCGCGGTACCAGGATCATGGAGTGGCGCCCGTGTCCCTCGGTCGCACCGCCAGTCACTCCCATCACGATGAAGATCTCGCAGCCGGGATTCATCGCGCCGCTCGACCACCACTTGCGTCCGTTGATCACGTAGCCGTCGCCGTCCCGGTCGATGGTGGTGGCGATGTTCATCGCGTCGCTGGAGGCTACGTCTGGTTCCGTCATGCAGAAGGCGGACCTGATCATCCCCTCGAGCAACGGGCTGAGCCAGCGTTCCTTCTGCTCCGGCGATCCGAACTCGGCCAGCACTTCCATGTTGCCGGTGTCAGGCGCCGCGCAGTTCAGCGCCTCAGGGGCCAGAGCGGGGCACCAGCCGGTAATCTCGGCCAGCGGCGCGTACTGCAGGTTCGTCAGCGGCGGATCCGGCAGGCTCGGTCCGGCCAGGTTCGCGACCGCGCTCGCCGCTTTGCCCGTCAGGAACAGGTTCCATAGACCGCGGCTGCGCGCCTCGGCCTTGAGCTCCTCGGTGACCGGCGCCCGCTCCCACTGGTGACCGCTGCGGACGGCCGCCTCGACCTGCTCTTCGAACACCGCCTCGGCGGGATAGATCCGCTCGTCCATGAAGGCAAGCAGTCGCTTGCGCAGGTCGAGCGTCCTGGCGTCGTAGCCAAAGTCCATGGCGCACAACCTCCCATAGGGCCGCTTCCATAGCGTCGCCCATCAGCCTATCTACCCACCAGTACGGTTGTCCGTCACGGCTCCCCCGTGAACCATCCGGCGGGGCGGCCGCCGGGTCAGCGGTTGAGACGGAAGACGTAGACGTCGCCGGAGCCGAAAATCTGGGTATATGCGTGATCCGGGTAGAGCTGGGCGATGAAGGCGGGAACGTTGGTGATGGCTGGGGTGTAGTCGCTGTCCTGGCCGTCGAACACGATGTACTGAGTCCTGGGGTTGCCGCTGTTGCCGATCCAGAAGGTGTCGGTCCGGGCGGCCAGCGGCGCGAGGAGATCGAGCGTGGTCTGCACGGTGGCGCCATCGGGAACCTTGGCCATGGCCGCGTTGGCCGAGGCGATATGCGGACTGATGCGATACGTCTGCGCGTTCCACAGGTTGCTGACCGGGAAACGGAAGGCCAGCACCACGACGATGGCCACCATCATGGCCGCACCGTGGTGCCTCGCCCCGGCGAGGACCGCGCGGGCGCGGCCGCGGCGCCCGGTCCCCCAGCTCGGGAACCCGGCGGCTTCGTCGGAGTCCATCGCGGCTTGGATCCGGGCCAGCGCGGCGATAGCCGCGACGAAGAGGATCGGCATCACGGTCGCGTTATAGTGCCAGAACGTTCCCCAGAAGCTGCTGTTGGTGGACAGGAAACGCAGCAGCAGGCTCGGCGCGGCGATGAGGGCCACCGGCGACCGCAGCGCGATGAACGCGGTCGGCAGCAACAGCATGACGATTGTCTGCAGCTTGTCCGGCCACGCTCGCAAGAACTGCTTGGCCAGGCCGATCACCGACACGTGCCCGCCGGGGGCCAGGACACCGCCGTCGCTCCAGTAGTCGTAGTGATGGGCCGGGTTGAAGTGCGGGATGATCACCGCGATGGCCAGGAACGACCAGGCGAAGCCCCAGGTCAACAGGAACAGGCCCGCCTGCATGCGGCGCTGTCCGTCTGAGTCCGGGTCGGCGGTCGGCGTCAGGTTCGCGCGCAGGCCGGTGACGATCAGGTAAAGGCCGATGGCGGCCACGGTGAAACCCTGATCCTCCTTGACGAAGACCAGCGGAAGTGCCCACCAGACCGCGGCCTTCTCCCGGCCGCGGACCAGTGCGGACAGCGAGAAGGCCAGCAGCGGAACTGCGAACGCGATCTCGTGGAAGTCGAAGTCGATCATCTGCTGCAGGCCCCAGGAGAACCCGTATGCGAACGCGATCGCGCGGCCGGGTCCGGTCCCGAGTTTGTCCCGCGCGACCTGGCTCACGGCGAAGACGGATGAGGCCGTCAGCAGGGCCTGCGCGACGAGCAGGGTCGCCGCGGAGGGGAACACGCGGAAGAACGGGGCAATGAGCGCCACGATCGGCTGGAAGTGGTCGCCGAGCAGGTTGAAGCCCGCGGCCCTGGCGTCCACGATCGGCGCCTGGAGGTGGGCGTACTGCTTGACGTACTCGGTGTAGATGCCAAGATCCCACGACGTGGGGTTGAGTTGCAGCAGCCGGAACAGCGAAAGTGCGGCGTACGCACCAAACACAGCGAGCGCGATCGCCCAGGTCACCGGGTCCCGGTAGACGCCAGGGACCGCCCGCTGCGACCGGGGCACCGCAGTGACAGCCCCGGTCCCCCGCAGGACCGGTTCGGCGTCAGACTGGGTCCTGCGCTCCTCCAGCATTTGCGGGCAGCCTATCGGTTCTCCGCGCAGGCGAGCGGATCACACGAGCAGCAGTTTCCCGATCCGGCGGCCGGACGCGGCCAGGCCCGCCAATCCGCATGCGCCCAGGTAGGCGGCCCGCCACAGCAGCCCCGGGCCGACCACGCCCAGGGTCAGGTCGCGCAGCAGCACGACTCCCTGGTACAGCGGGGTGCACTCGACTATCACCTGGACCACCCGCGGGTAGACGCTGAGCGGATAGAAGGTCGCGGAAAACAGGAAGAGCGGCATGCTCGCCACGATCACGTAGTCGAAGTCCTGCCAGCTCTTCATGTACGTCGTGCCGGTCATGCCGACGGCGGCGAACGCGAAGCCGATCAGCACCGCGACCGGGACGGCCAGCACGGCCCACCACGAGCGCACCAGGCCCAGCCCGAGCATGACCAGCGTGAACGCCACGGCGTAAATCGTGCCGCGGAGCAGGGCCCAGCCGATCTCACCGAGCGCTACCTGGGCTGGGCGCATCGGGGTGGCCAGGATGGCGTCGTAGAGCTTGGCGTACTTCAGCCGGAAGAAGACGTTGAACGTGGAGTCATACATCGCGCCGTTCATCGAGGACACCGCGAGCAGGCCCGGCGCGACGAACTCCCGGTACGGGATGAGCTGACCGCCGGGACCGGGCACCTTGCCGACCAGCACGCCCAGCCCCAGGCCCACGGACAGCAGATAGAACAGCGGCTCGAACACCCCGGAGGCGAACACCAGCCACGCGTGCCGGTAGACCCGGACGTGCCGCTCGATCAGGAAGCCGCTAGACATAGAGCCGCCTGCGGTAGGTGCGAGCTCCGGCCCACACCCCGAAGGACGCGAGCGCGGCCAGGTAGGCGACATGACCGAGCGCCCCGAGCAGGTCAGCGTGAACCCTAAAACCCAGACTGAGCGCGCGGCACAGCGCGACGCCGTGCCACAAGGGCGTGGCGTAGGCGAGCGGGCGCAGCCAGCCGGGCAGCTGGGACAGCGGGAAGAACGTCCCGGAGAACAGCATCAGCGGCATCATGGCGAACCTGAACAGATAGGCGAAGGAGTTCTCCTTCGTCACCAGGACCGCCCAGGCCGCGATCGGGGCGGCGAAGGCGAATCCGGTGAGCACCGCGGCCGGCCAGGCCAGCACCACCCAGGGCGACCTGGCGGCCCCGAACGCGCAGATGAACACGGTGACGACCGCCGTGTTCATCGCGATCCGCATCGCCATGAACATCAGGTGACCGCGGAAGATGTCGGCGGGCCGCAACGGGGAGGCCTGAGCCCCGATATAGATCTTGTTCCACTTGACCGAGCCGAACACCGGATAGGACGCCTCGCTCATCGCCGTGTTCATGGCGCCGGAGGCGAGGATGGCCGGGGCCACGAAGGCCAGGTAGCTCACCCCGCCCAGGCTCGCCGTCCCGTGCTTGTCCACCAGCGAGCCGAGCCCGAAGCCCAGCGCGCCCAGGTAGAACAGCGGGCCGAGCACGCTGGAGGCGATGCTGGACCGCCAGGTCCGCCGGTACACCGTCAGCCAGCACTGGAACGCCCGGAACGACAGCACTTCCGTCAGTCTTCCAGCCTGCGGCCGGTCAGCCGGAGGAAGACGTCCTCCAGCGTGCCGCGGCGGACCAGCGAGGTGAGCGGCTCGAGTCCGTCGGCGCGGATGGCGGCTAGGGCGTCGTCCCCGTCGCTGACGTATAGGAGTATCCGGTCGGCAAGCACCTCGGCCCGTTCGGCGGGAAAATCTTTGAGCTTGTCCGCGGCGCTGTGGTGCAGGTCGGGATCGAAGCGCAGCTCCAGGACCTCCGGAGAGCAGTACCGCTCGATCAGCGCGCGGGGGGATCCCTCGGCGGCGAACCGGCCGTGGTCCATGACCACCAGCCGGTCGCACAGTTGCTCGGCTTCGTCCATGTAGTGCGTGGTCAGGATCAGCGTGACGCCGCGCTGCTTGAGCCGGAAGAGCCGGTCCCACACCACGTGCCTGGCCTGCGGGTCCAGGCCGGTGGTGGGCTCGTCGAGGATCAGGATCTCGGGCTCGTTGATGAGCGAGCGGGCGATGGTCAGGCGCCGCTTCAGGCCGCCCGACAGCGGGTCGACCATGTCCTTGGCCCGGTCCGCGAGCTGGACGAAGTCCAGCAGCGCCGTCGTCCGTTCCCTGATCAGGCGGCGGGGCAACCCGAAGTACCTGCCGTAGACGAGCAGGTTCTCCCGGACGGTCAGCTCCACGTCCAGCGTGTCGTCCTGCGGCACCACGCCGAGCCGGGCCCGGATCGCCGAGCCGTCCCGGACCGGGTCCGCGCCGAATATCCTCAGCTCACCGCTGGTCGGCGGCGAGACACACCCGATCATCCGCATCGTGGAGGACTTGCCCGCGCCGTTCGGCCCGAGAAAGCCGAACGCCTCGCCCCGGTACAAGTCGAAATCGATGCCGTCTACGGCGGTGAAGCTCCCGAATCGCTTGGTCAGGCCGCGCGCTCGAACCAGTACTTCGACCCCAAGACTTTCGGACACCTGATTCAGGCTACCTGGGGGGTGTGACATTCTTCGAACGGTTTACCGTGGGTCAGCTATCCTCAGCAGCTCTCGCGGTAGGGTCTGATCCATCCGGAATGGACCGACAAAGGACCAAAGCGAGTGGATCTCCGCCAGCTTTACGCCCGATTCAGGGTGCTGATACACGAGGCCGCTAAGTTCGGCGTCGTCGGAGGGCTCGCGTTCGGGGTCACGATCGTCGGGGCCGACGCGCTGCACTCCGGAGCGGGGTTCGGTGAGCTCGTCTCGGTGACGATCGCCACCGTCGTCGCGACCGTCTTCTCGTTCATCGGCAATAAGCACTGGGCCTTCAAGCACAGGAAGGGCAACGCGCTGCGCCGCGAGACCATCCTGTTCTTTGTCTTCAACGGCGTCGGGCTGCTCATCCAGCTCGCCTTCGTCGCGGCGGCGCGGTACGGGCTCGGCCTGAAGGACACGTTCTCCTACAACGCGGCGAACATCCTGGGTGTCGCGGTGGCGACCTTGTTCCGGCTGTACACGTACCGGCGCTGGGTCTTCCTGGTCGCAGGCGGGGAACCGCTGGACGCGAAGCACCTGCAGCCGGAGCCTTCGGGCACCTGACCGTCGGTCCTGCCGCGGTTACGAGCAGCCGCGGACGGCCGACAGGTCCAGGGACGCCTTGAGCGCGGCATTCTCCTGCGCGGTGGTCAGGTAACCCACCGCGGCCATCCGGCCGATCACGTGGACCAGCCGGGCCCGCGCTTGCGCCGGGTAGACCAGCGGGTCATCGTAGGTCGGCGCGTTCACCACGCCGGCCAGCATGGCCGCCTGCACCAGCGTCAGCTGGGCGGGCGGCCGGCCGAAGTACCCGCAGCTGGCGGCGTTCAGGCCGTAGTAGCCGTGACCGTAGTACGCGACCTCCGCGTACAGCCGCAGGATCTCCGGCTTGCTGTACGTCATGTTGAGCTTGACGGCCAGCGCCACCTGCTCGAGGTCACGCGTGAAGCCGCTGCGGCCCGACGTGTACAGGTTCTTGGCTAGCTGCTGGTCGATGGTGCTGCCGCCTTGATCCGTGCGGCCGGTGACCCGGGAAGCGACGACCCGGGCCAGCGCGAACGGGTCCACGCCCGGGTCGGTGTAGAACCGGTGGTCCTCGGTCGCCACCAGAGCCTGCGCGAAATACTGCGGGACCGGCGGACCCGGGTAAGCGATGTGATGTCCGGCCGCCTGCGCCTGGGCCAGCGCCGTGGCCTGGCCGGCCGAGGGCGTCAGCACGAACAGCGCGCCGCCCGCCAGCGCCAGGAGCACCACGACGGCCAGCACCACCTTGACGATCCTGAGCCACACCCGGCGTGGCCTCGGTTTCGGTCCGTCATCGAAGCCGTCGTCGGAGGAGGCTGAGCGGCGAGCCCCAAGTACTCTCAACGGCCAGCCTTTCTCCGTCTGGATGCGGCCTGCACGGACGACGCGGCGTCCTACAGCTACAACGAATACGGCGCCCCCACCATGCCTGCCACATCGTAGCTTTCCGCTCTGACAAGAAACGCGCCTTCAGGGGTACGGCGGCAGGCGAGAGGTCGGCCGCAGCGCGGAGGCTGCGGGATCATGCGCCCGCGGCAGGGCTGCCCGATTTGGTCGAGCCGACTTTCGTTTCGGGCGGCGCCGCGGTTGCGCTAAGCTAGCTGAGCCTGCCAGGCTATGGTGGGTCTGCATCGTGGAGGCAACTCCGTGGCGCGGCGGGACGTGGCCCAGCTTGGTTAAGGCGCTTGACTGGGGGTCAAGAGATCGGGAGTTCAAATCTCCCCGTCCCGACGGATAAGGCCCGGTAACGTCAATGGTCGGCGTTACCGTCCGGACATGACTCGACCCTCTGAGTCAGAACGTACCGCTCACCTCACTGACCCCATACGCATCAGCCCGATTTGTATGGTTGTGACAACGTAAACACTCCTGTGTGTAGGTTGCCGCATCCATACACTCGCGGCGGTCCCGCCTGGACCGTCGGCCTGGGATGCGGCGCCGAGGGGAGCTGGTGTTGACTATCGGTATGCCTGTTCACGGAGAATATGAGCCGAGCGCACAAGCTTGGGTGCGCGATCAAGTCGAGCTGTACGAGAGTTCCGGCGGGACCAAGGGCACGACGCTACGCGAGACCGGCATCCCGGTCGTGGTCGTCACCAACCTCGGAGCCCGCAGCGGCAAGGTGCGCAAGACACCGGTGATGCGAGTGGAGCACGGCGGCCGGTACCTCATGGTGGCGTCCAAGGGGGGCGCCCCGGAGAACCCGCTGTGGTACTACAACCTGCGCGCGAACCCCTTGGTGGAGCTGCAAGATGGGCCGGTCAAGCAGGACATGATCGCCCGCGAGCTCAGCGGCGAGGAGCGCGCCGAATGGTGGAAGCGGGCGGTCGAGGTGTTCCCGAACTACGCGGAGTACCAGCAGAAGACCAGCCGTGAGATCCCGGTGTTCCTCCTGGAGCCCACCGCGAGCTGACCGCGGCCCGGTGAACGCCTGCTTGGGCTTAACCGTTTATCGTGCCGACGCCGGGCAGGATGGGCTCGACGCTCATGTAGACGGGGCCGGCGTGCGAGCACACTTGCAGGTCGAACGCGGCGATGGTGGCGTTATACCGGCCCGGCGGGTAGACGCGGAGCACGACGGCCGTGTTCACGGGATCGCACCCGGGAGCCGTGCTCACCTCAACGTCGCGGTACTGCAGGATCGTGTGCGCGGTCGCGCCCGGGGCGATCACGACGGTGCGTGCGGCCACCCTGGCGGACCAGCCCGCGGGACGGCCGAGCTGATGCCCGTTGCGAGCGATCGCGGAGACTCCCGGGAAGCCGTGCAGGGAACACGTGTGCCCGCTCACGTTGGTGAAGTTCAGCGGGTAGTAGATGGTACCGGCCGCACCGTTCGACTGAGCGAGCGCGATCCAGACGCCGAGCTGGCTCGCCTGACACGCGGGAACGGGGGCCGATGGGAGACGCGCGGTATCTGAGGCAAGCGCGGCGCCGGACGCGACGCCCGGCGAGCTGGCCGCGAAGGTGGCCGCGGCGACGAGCCCGGCGACCGCGAAGGAGGCAATGACCACGATGACCCGGCGGGCCGTCGACGGAAGGGCGGAGAGGTACTTCATGTGCCTGAGTCCTATAAAGAACGGGATTCCGCGGTTTGCGGTGTCCATCTGCCTTTTAAGACTGTGTTGACGGGTCCATGGTTGGAGACAGCTGCCGTACGGGCAAACTGGTGCGATGACAGCACGGGCAGAACTCACCCGCCGAGCCCGAGATCAGGGCGTCGCGGCCTCCTACCATGACTGGCGGGGGCGCCCGGTGGAGGTCTCCGACGAGACGCTGGCGGCGGTGCTCAGCGCCCTCGGGGATGACGCGGGGCCCGCGGCGCACCGGGCGCCGGGCGGATATGCGGGTTCCGCCGTGGCGCCTTTCCCCCGGCGCCGGTCGTGGGGCTTCACCGTGCAGCTGTACTCGCTGCGTTCGGCGGCCTCGTGGGGCCACGGTGACCTGCGCGACCTCGCCGAGCTCGCCGGGTGGAGCGGCCGGGAGCTGGGGGCGGATTTCGTGCTGGTCAACCCGCTGCACGCGGCGGAGCCGCTGCCGCCGGTGAGCCCGTCGCCGTACCTGCCGATGACCCGGCGCCAGGTCAGCCCGCTGTATCTGCGCATCGAGGACATACCCGAGTACGACGCGCTGGGCTTGAGCGACCGGGCCCGGGTCGACGCCCTCGGCGCGCCGCTGCGCGCCGCGAGCGCCACGCCGGCCCTCATCGACCGGGACGCGGTGTGGGCCGCGAAGCGGGCCGCGCTTGAGATCATCCACGCCGTACCGCTCAGTCCCGGTCGCCAAGCCGAGTTCGACTCCTTCCTCGGGCGCGACCGCAAGGCCACCGAGGACTGGGCGACATGGTGCGCTATCGCCGAGGTGCACGGCCCGGACTGGCGGTCATGGCCCTCGGCGCTCGCCGATCCCGGTTCGGCGGCGGTGGCCGAGCTCAGGCGGGCGCGGGCGGACCGGGTCGGCTTCCACGCCTGGCTGCAGTGGCTGATAGCGGGGCAGGCGGCCGCGGCGCAGCGGGCCGCCCGGCAGGCCGGCATGGACATCGGCGTCATCGCCGACCTCGCGGTCGGCGCGCATCCGGGCGGTGCTGACGCCTGGGCCCGGCAGGACGTGATCGTGCCGGGCATCAGCGTGGGCGCCCCGCCGGACGAGTTCAACCAGCGCGGGCAGGACTGGACGCTGCCGCCGTGGCATCCGGGACGCCTCGCCGCTCAGGGGGGCAAGCCCATCGGTGACCTGGTCGCGGCGACGACCCGGAACGCGGGCGGCATGCGGGTAGACCACGTCATGGCGCTGGCCCGGCTCTGGTGGATACCCGCCGGGATGCCGCCGGGCCTGGGCACCTACGTGCGGTATGACCACGAGCTGCTGGGCGGGGTGGTGGCCGCCGAGGCGGCGCGGGCGGACGCGCTGGCGATCGGCGAGGACCTGGGCACGGTCGAGCCCTGGCTGCGTAAGTTCCTGGCCGCGCGCCAGATCCTCGGCACGTCCATGCTGTGGTTCGAGCGTCGTGCCGACGGCACGCCGCGCAGGCCGGGTGGATGGCGGCGCGGCTGCCTGGCCACGGTCGGCACCCACGACTTCCCCCCGGCCGCGGCGTTTCTCACCGGCGATCAGGTCACCATCCGGGCCGAACTCGGCCTGCTCACCGAGCCCGAGGACGAGGAGCGCGCCAGCGCGCAGGCGGACGCGCGCCGGTGGCTGACCATGCTCGCGCGCGAAGGCCTGCTGACGGGCCAGGCCCCGGTTGCGCCCGAAACGTTCACCGTCGCGCTGTACGCCTACCTGACCCGGACACCGGCCATGCTGATCGGCGTCTCGCTGGCCGACGCCGCGGGCGAACGCCGCCCGCAGAACATGCCGGGCACGGTGGACGAGTACCCCAACTGGCGGATCCCGCTCACCGACGGCGACGGGAAACCGGTACTGGTCGAGGACCTGCCCGGGCACGCCGGGATGCGCGCCGTCGCGGAGGCCGTCTCCGTCGGGCTGTGCCGCTAGCGCCTCTGGGAATGCCGCCGGGGTGCCCCGCCACCTGGGGGGGCACCCCGGCGCTTACTGTGCTGAACTACATACCTTGGCTAACTGCTACAGCCGGACTGCGCAGCGTCCGTTGAACTCCGGGTTGGGCCGGACCGCGCTGATGTTTGTACCGCCGTACCAGCTCAGGTCAGGCGTGCCGTACTCGGCGTCCTTGCCGAAATTCTCCGAGGTGTTGGGCAGCTGACGGCCGAAGTTCCATACGCAGACGGAGGCGTCGGGCCCTTGGCCCATGGACCGCGGGCTAAGCGACCAGTACGGGTAGAAGTCCGCGCTGATCGGCGGGGCGGTGCAGCCGGCGCCGGTGGACACGTTGCACAGGGCCGACGATCCACCGATGTCCGTCTCGAACTGGATCTGCGGATACGTCTTCCCGTTGGTGAACGGCCCGGCGTACTGGAATGCCGTCGGGTGGTTCGCGCTTCCGTTCGGCCACGCGGACGCCTGGTACGACAGGCCGTCGAAGTCCAGGTCTCCGTTCTGGTACCGGTCGGCGAAGCACTGGTTAGCATCCGAGTATGCCGTGGTCGTCACTCCGTTGATCATCACGGTCCGCGACCCTTGCTGGTAGCAGAAACCGTCGGCGTACTCGCACAGAACGCCGCTGGCCGGGTTATCGGTCGGACATGCCTGCGGGCCGTTAGGTCCTTGCGCCTCCGCATTCTGGCACAAGCCGGTCGTGGGGCTACACGGACCTTCACCGGTCTGGCCCGGACCTTCCGATCCGCCCACGCAGGTGTCGTAGGTGCTGTTATCGACGTAGGACTGGCCGTTCGAGAAGCTCTCGGAGAACGGGTCCTGGTTCTTCAGCGAGCTGCAGACCTCGGAGTGCCCGATCTCCTGCTCCATCAGCACGCCGCCTTCCAGCGCCGCCCACGGCACCCGGTTGTTGACCGAGGCGGTGTTGTACTCCGCGTGGAAGGTGTACGGGGTTCCGTCGCAGGTGTTGATGTTGGTGTTCATGAAGCCATTCGCCGCGCTGGCCGTCATGTAGCCGGTCTGGTGCGTTGTCAAATCTCGGATGACTGTCGTGAACCCCTGCGCCGGATCGGTGATCGATATCTCAAGCACGTCACCCTGGTTGATCAGCAGGGTGTTGTTGTTCGGGAGGAACGTGCTGACGTCCGCGAGCTGCGGGCTCGGCGGTCCGGCGGGGATGCCGTTGGTCTGCAGGAACGCGAAGTTGGTCGGCTCCTCGCAGTTGGGGTTGCAGGTGGCGAAATTGAAGTTGCACTCTAGGCTGTCGATGGTTAGTGCCGCGCACCACTTGGTCACGCTGCAACTCTCGCTGTCGACAAACGGGGTGTAGCCCGGCGGGTACAGCTGCAGCTCCATGAACGCAGAGCCGGCCGCGTTGGCGACGTTCAAGCCGACATTGCTGTCGCTGTCCGGGGCACACGGGTTCTGCGGATAGGAATTCGGGTCGCAGATCGGCAGGCCGAACCACGGCGCGACGGACAGCTGCCCGTAGTTGGTGACGCGTCCGGACGGAGTCGGGGCCTGGCGCGGGTCCACCGGGATCTTCGTCAGGTATGTCATCGTGTTACCTGAGCCAGACGCGCTTGAGATGAACTTGACGCTGGGTTCGTCGTGACCGACGTACCAGCCGTTGTCGACGAACCGGTTGGCCTTCCCCTTAACCGGGTCGGTACAAAGGTCGCCGGCCAGCTTCCTGACCGTCTTGTAGGCCTTGCTCCATCCGTTGCAGTCAAGCTCGTTCGTGGCGTTCGGCGCGACCGTACCCGCCGCAAGCGCGGTCTTGGCTGTCGTCGAAGCACCCGCGATGGCCGCGTTGCCCACCATGCCGAGCTGGCAGACGACCGCGACGCCGAGCATGGGCACCAGCAGCAGCCGCCATCTTCGCCGGCCCGTCAGCGACGCCGCCCGCCCGAACCTTGTCGTAGAGTTCCGCCTTTCCCGGGAAATACGCATGTGCGTTCCTTCGCTCACGCGTGCCGCCAGTCCCGATACCACCAGGCCCGACGGTCACGACAGTGTGACCGTCTCTCGATACGAGACGCTTTCCGAACGGAATCTAACAACAAGCACAAAAACCGTCAATGATCTGGAACGCCGTTATCTATTCTTTAACCGACGGATCATGGCCTAAGCGGTTCTACGGTCATCTAACGCAGATGACGCCCGATGGATACGTGCGGAACCACGTTTCTCAAAAGGCACAAAAAGGGCAATTTTTCTCTCAGTTCGTAAGAATTATCACTTTGACCACACTTGTAACATCAGGCACAAGGTCGTAGACCCACAGAACGCGGAGACACGGCTTTCCCTGACGGCGGCGGTACCCGTGGCCAGAGGTGGCAGAACAAGCCATCGATACGACGGCGTCGGTCACCAGGAGTGAGGCACAGGCCGTTAGGGAAGAGATCGAACACGTATGTTAGACCGCGATTTACACAGAACCACACAAAATCAGCTGCCGAGAAAACTGGTTCTAGACAGTCCCGATTTTCGCGGCGGACCCCAAGCCGGCCGCGGACCCCGAAGCGGCCCAGCGCACCCCGAGCCGGCCCAGCGGATCCCCGAAGCTGGCCCAGCGGATCCCCGAAGCTGGCCCAGCGGATCCCCGAAGCCGCATTATCGATACTCCGGATTCGCCGACGTCGCCTGGGACGGATAGCCAGCCCCGCGAGACCGGCCTGCCAGCAGGCGTCATGGCGGGGGCGATCCGCAGGGGAGGCGGGCAGGCGATAGAGTCCACCCGTGACCACCCGCGATGAACTGGAAGCACTATCCTCTCGTGAGCTGCACGACCTCGCTGTCCGGCGGGCGCTGCACCACGTCGACGTTGAGTTTCTATGGGACCTTGTGCGCGCCATCCCGGCGGCCGAGGCTTCTGAGGGAAACTCCATCGAGGCCGGCCGGGACATCACGAAAGTCACTTCCCTGATCGCGGACGCGATCGACTCAGGGAAAGGCGAGGTCGCCGAGGCGCTGCGACCGCTCTACATCGAGTACCTGGTCAAGCACGGCACGGGCAGCTGACGCGGCTGCGCTGCTCTCACCCGCGCTTGGCCGCTCTCACCCGCGCGTGAATGTGGCACCCGGCGCAGTGTGTGCGGGGTGCCACATTCACGCGTTCGAGCCCGGTTCTCGCGGCCCGGCTTGTCGCTTACTCCGGCTTGTCGAGGACGCCTTCGATTTCCAGGGTAATCGTGACCTTCTCGCTGACAGCCACGCCGCCACCGGGAATCGGGCCGTTGTAGCTGACCCCGAAGTCGTTCCTGTTGATCTCGGTGGTCGCGGAGAAGCCCGCGCGCGTGCCGCCGTAGGCGTCGGGACCGAAGCCGTTGAGCTCGAGCTTCAGCGTGACCGGCTTGGTGGTGCCGCGGATGGTGAGGTCACCGTCGAGCAGGTAGTCGCCGCCGTCGCGGCGTACGCCGGTGGAGTGGAACGTCAGCGTGGGGTGGGACTCGACTTCGAAGAAGTCGGCACTGCGGATGTGGTTGTCGCGGTTAGGCTCGCCGGTGTTCACCGAGCTGAGGTCGACGGTGGCGTTGACGCTGGACAGCAGGGGGTCTTCGGCGGTGACGATGGTCCCCTCGAACTTGTCGAAACGGCCGCGGACCTTGCTCACCATCATGTGCCTGACGACGAACGACACCTCGGAGTGCACCGGGTCGATGCTCCAGGTCCCGGCTACGTAGCCGGGGATTTCCACGGCTGTCTCGGTCATCATTCCTCCAGATAGGTGGTTCTTACTGGTACGCGACTTCGCTCGCGTACCTAACTTCTTTAGAGTAACCTAGATATGGTTGAAGCGTCAAGTACTAGGGTACGTAGGCTACAGCAACGTAGCCTGGTCATACGAGGAGGGGTTTTCTTGGATTCCGGGCAGGTCGGCCCGGCCTGCGAGCCTTCGGGACAGGCCGACGAACCGGCAGCGGTGGTCGGCGAGCGGTCGCCTTGTCGCGCCCGGGAGGTGCTCCAGCGCGTCGGCGACAAGTGGTCGGTGCTGGCCATTGACCTGCTCGGACAGGGAACCATGCGGTTCACCGAGCTGCACCGCGCGATCGATGGCATCACCGCCAGGATGCTCACGGTGACACTGCGCGGACTGGAACGGGATGGCATCGTCACGCGAACGATACATCCGGTCATCCCGCCCCGCGTCGAATACGCGCTTACTCCGATGGGACGCACACTGCTTGACACTATCGGCCAGCTCGTCGACTGGACCGACAGCCACCTGCCCGAGATCCAAGCCGCCCGGGTCGCCTACGACGCCAAGCACGCGTCGCCCTAGGCTGACTTGAGTGGCCCATCATGAACAGCCCAGCCCGAACACGAATGACCAAAGCCGGGCATCCGGCCCAGAAGGACAGGCGGAAGCGGCGGACCGGCTGCGGCACGGTGCCTCCTTCGGCGCCGTCGCTGCCGCCTACGCGGAGCACCGCCCTGGCTACGCCGAGACCGCGGTCCGGTGGGCCCTCGAGCCCGTCTGGTCCCGCCGACCGCTCCGGGTGATCGATGTCGGCGCGGAAACCGGCAAGCTCACCGCGACCCTCGTCCGCCTCGGCGCTGACGTCACCGCCGTGGAACCCGACCAGGGCATGCTCGCCGAGCTGCGCCGGGAACTCCCCTCGGTACGGTCGGTCTCCGGCAGCGCCGAGGAGATCCCGGTGCCCGACGGCAGCGCCGATGCCGTCCTGGCGGGTCAGGCCATGCACTGGTTCGACATGGACCGGGCGATGCCCGAGATCGCCCGCGTGCTCACGCCCGGAGGGGTGCTGGCCGGGCTGTGAAACGTAGACGACGACCGCGTCGGCTGGGTGGCCGAGTTCGCCGAGATGAGCAAGCGGATCGCCAGCATCACGCTGCTCAGATGGCGGGAGGGCGGCGCGCAGTCCCGCCAGGAGCGTGTCCTCGCGGCCGGATCCGGGCTCTTCCACGCGGGTCAGACGGCCGAGTTCGAGCACGGGCAGGCGCGAACCGCCGATTCTCTCCTGGCCACCATCGCCACGCACTCAAATTTCCTGGTGATGGACGAGCCCGAGCGCACCTGGCGGCTGGCCCAGGTTCGCGACTTCCTCCAGTCACAGCCGGAGACATCTCGCGGCGAATTCATCCTGCCCATGGTCACGGTCGCGCTGCGAGCGCAGCGCAGGTAGCCGGTTTACTGGAGCGCGGCCGTCGCCTCGGCCTGGCGATACAGGCCGAGCGCGGAGGCACCGAACGCCGCGCTGTAGGAGGCCCAGTCGTAATCGCCGCCGTCCTGGTAGCCGCCGGTGACGCCGAACAACGTGCCCGTCCCCCGGCTGGTAAGGCTGAGGACCCAGGGACCGCCGCTGGTCCCCTCCCGGTAGCCGTAGCATGAGAACTCCATCTGGCGGGCCCGGAACTCGAAGCTGGCCGTGCCGCACCGGGTCGGCGTCGGCGTCGGCGTCGTTGTAGCCGATCACCTTGATCGGCTGGATGTAGCCACGGTCGATGCCCAGCCACCGGACCGGCCGTCCGGAACCGCCGGGCGGCACGACGGTGAGGAAGGCGAAGTCAAGATCGGGGTCGCGCCGCTGCCGCCAGCCCGCGGCCGTGGCTAGGCTTCGGCGGCCGGCGTCTCCGCGGGCGCGGCGGAACGCGGCGGCCGCCGCGCCCGGCGTCGCTGGACCTGGCTGGACTGGCGGATCACCAGTTCCGGCTCGAAGATGACCTGGCGGTGCTGGTGTATCTCCCCGCCGAGCGTCTCGTCTATCAGCAGCTGGGCAGCCGACCTCCCGAGCTGATGGCGGGGCTGGCGCACCGAGGACAGCGGCACCGCCGCCGCGGCCGCGAAGTCAATGTCGTCGTATCCAACCAGGGCGATGCCTTCGGGGACCCGGATCCGGCGGGCCGTCATTTCCTGGAGCACACCCAGTGCGAGCAGATCGTTCGCGCAAAAGACGGCAGTAGGCCTGGTTCCCGCCGGCAAATCCGCGAGTGCCGCGCCAGCCTGCTGACCAGCCGGCACATTCAGGGCGGGAGTTTCCATAACATGCAGGCCCTCCCCCGTGCCGTTGGCACGTTCCAGCGCCCGGAGGGCACCATCGCGGCGGTCCGCCACCTGCCGGATGCTCATCGGTCCCCCGACGAACGCGATCCGCCTGTGGCCCGCCTCCAGCAGATGTGACACGGCCAGATCGCCGCCCAGCACGTCATCAACCGATACCGAGCACTGGCCACCAGATGGCGACCTGCTGTCCACGAGGATCACCGGGGTGCCTCTGCGCTGCAGCTGGCTTAGCCGCCCGTCGGCACCGGACACCGGCGTGATCAAGATGCCCTGCACCCGGTGTTCCTCGAGCAGCTCAAGGTAGCCGGATTCCTTCGCCTCCTGATCGTCGCTGTTACACAGGATGACAGCCAGTCCCGACTCGCTGGCCTCGTCCTCGACACCGCGCGCCACGTCGGTGAAGAACGGGTTCGCGACATCGAGGACGACAAGCCCGATGATGCGGCTCCGCCCGGCCCGGAGCTGGCGGGCCGACTCGTTCCTGATGAAGCCCAGTGACTTGATCGCCTCCTGGACCCGGCTGCGGGTCGATTCCGCGACGACGCCCGGCCGGTTGAGCACGTTGGACACGGTCCCGACCGAGACGCCGGCCAGGGCGGCGACCTCCTTTATGCTCACCGGCCTTATGCTCACCGGCGCATCCGCCACGTCGTCCTCCTGTGCAGCCAGTTTCATGGGTCCATTGGAACGTATCAAATCAACTCCTTTGCTTGCACGGAAACAGGCGCCGACCTGCCTCGCCAGGGGCACCTCCATCACCCGCCCCGGGTAGGCAACGGCCCAGAAACCTGTCTGTAACGATTCAAGCACCAGGGCACAGAGCCTATTGACAGGTTCGCGTTACGGTTCGACACTGCTTCACATATTTGAAACGTTCCACGACGTCACACCAGCCTCCACCAGAACGAACTGCAACAGGCACCGTGCCGAGAGGAGGTAGCGCTATGGGTCCTGACGGCATGACCCCCGCCGACGGAAATGCGGGGCCCGCACCAGCGGCGGACGCCCACCCGGCCGACTCGCTGCTGTCGCTGCGGGACGCGTCAAAGTCGTTCGGAGCGGTCCAGGCCATCGTGCACGGATCCATCGACCTCTACGGCGGCGAAGCGCACGCCCTGGTAGGAGAGAACGGCGCCGGCAAGTCGACGCTGGTGAAGATCCTGGCCGGCGTGTACCAGCCCGACACGGGCTCGCTGTTGATTGACGACAGCCCGGTCCTGCTGCACGGTCCGGCCGACGCCCAGACTGCGGGGATCGCGGTGATCTACCAGGAGCCCGCGCTGTTTCCTGACCTGAGCGTCGAGGAGAACATTTTCATGGGACGCCAGCCGATGCGCTCGGGCAGGCGTATCGACCGCCGGCTCATGCGGGCAGAGGCGATGGCGTTGTTCGAGCGGCTCGGCGTGCGTTTGGACCCGGCCCGGGTCTGCCGCGGGCTTTCCATCGCCGACCAGCAGATCGTCGAGATCGGCAAGGCACTCTCGCTGAACGCGAGGGTCATCGTGATGGACGAGCCCACGGCCGCTCTGTCCGCGACCGAGGTCGGCCGGCTGTTCGACGTGGTGCGGACGCTGCGCGCGGCAGGGGCGGCGGTGCTGTTCATCTCGCACCGCCTGGAGGAAGTCTTCGCGATCTGCCAGCGCGTGACCGTGATGCGCGACGGCAGGCACGTGCTCACCAGGGAACTGGCGAGCCTCACCACGGATGATCTCGTGCGGGCGATGGTCGGCAGGGAGATGGTGCAGCGGCCGGCCGGGGAGCGCGGTAAGCCTGGCGATCATGTCCTGAAGGTTGAGCACCTGACCCGGGAAGGCGTATTCATCGACATCTCGCTGGACGTGCGGGCCGGGGAGATCGTAGCCTTGGCCGGGCTGGTCGGGTCGGGACGCAGTGAGGTCGCACGAGCGATCTTCGGCATCGACCGGTACGACGCCGGGTCGGTGCTGATGCAGGGACGGGGGCTGCACCGCGCGTCGCCCACCGCCGCGATGGCGGCGGGCATCGGCTTTGTGCCAGAGGACCGGCGCCAGCAGGGGCTAGTCATGGACATGTCCGTGCAGCAGAACGTGGCGCTCGCGTCGCTGGCCAGGCTCCGGAAGGCGGGGCTGATCAGGGCCGCGGCCGAGCGCGCCTTCGCCGCAGATTGGGCCGTCCGGCTGAAACTCAAGTACGGCAAGCTCACCGACCCGGTGTCCCGCCTGTCTGGCGGCAACCAGCAGAAGACCGTGCTCGCAAAGTGGCTGGGGCGCAAGCCGGTACTGCTGATCGTGGATGAGCCGACCCGCGGGATCGACATCGCCACCAAGGCAGAAGTGCATGAGCTGCTGGTGCAGCTGGCCAGGGACGGGGTCGCGGTCCTGGTGATCTCGTCGGAGCTCCCGGAGGTGCTGCGCCTCGGGGACCGGATCCTGGTGATGCGCGAGGGACGGCTGACCGCGGGGTTCGGCCATGCGGAGGCCTCGGAGGAAAAGATCATGGCCGCGGCCACCGGCCAGCTCCAGAAGCAGGCGGGATGAGCGCCGCGTTGACCGAGCGCCAAGATCCTTCCAGCGCGCCCGCCGGAACCAGCTCGCGTAAGCTCACCGAGCGGGTGTTCCGGATCCGGGAAACCGGCATCATCGCCGTCCTGGTCGTGTTCGTCGCGATCACGGCGAGCATCCAGCCACGGTTCATTGACCAGGCGAACATCCAGTTCGTCCTCAGTAACACCACGGTGTACGCCCTCCTCGCGCTCGGCGAGACGATGGTAGTCATCAGCCGGAACGTGGACCTGTCGGTCGGCTCGGTGCTGGGTCTGTCGGCCTATGTCTCCACGAACCTGTTCGGGCACTCACCTGGTATTCCCGTCCCGGTTGTCTTCCTGGTGGGGCTGGGGGTCGGTCTCGCCTGCGGCGTCGCCAACGGCCTGATGGTGGCCATCGGCCGGGTGCCGAGCCTGGTGGTCACGCTGGCCACTCTCTACATCATCAGGGGAATCGACATCCTCATCGTGGGCGGGAACGAAGTGGTAGCCCAGACACTCCCGTCCAGCTTCATCGCGATCCCCAGGGCCGATGTGCTCGGGGTTCCGTACCTGGCGATCGTGATCGTCGCGGTGATAGGGGCCGGGGCGTACTACCTTCGCTCCTTCCGGTCCGGGCGCGAGCTTTACGCGATCGGCTCGAATCCGGAAGCGGCGCGGCTGGCCGGGATCCCCGCCGGCAAGCGGGTCTTCACCGCCTTCACGATCAGCGGCGCCATCGCCGGGCTGGCCGGCGTGCTGTGGGCCGCGCAGTACCAGACCATCGACTCCACCGCGGGGACGGGCTACGAACTGACGGTGATCTCGGCCGTGGTGGTCGGCGGTGTGGCAATCTTCGGCGGGAGCGGCAGCGCCGTCGGCGCGGCGGTCGGGGCGCTTTTGCTGAGCACCATCAGCTCGGCGCTGAACGTGCTCGGGATCTCGCCCGACTGGGACCAGGCCATCGCCGGTTTCCTGCTCTTGGTGGCCATCACGCTGGACCGCGGCATCTCTGTCAGGCTCGCGGCCGCGCTGCGGAAAAGGAGTTCCGGCGTTGGAACCTGATCAGAACGCCCTCCTGCCCGAGGGCCTTCCGCCGGAGAAAACGGAAGCGCAGCGTGCTACCTCGCCCCGGCGGGCCAGCGCGCTTCGGTCGGCCCTGCAGCCCGCCCTGCGCTGGGAAACGGGCCTGGCCATCGTAGCCGTGGCCGTCGTGGTGTTCGGCGTCCTCACCTCGCCACAGTTCCTGACCAGCGGGAACTTCTTCAATATGGGCGTGAGCTCGGGCGAGATAGCGATCATGGCGCTGCCGATGACACTCATCATCATCAGCGGCGAGATCGACCTTTCTGTGGCATCGACCCTCGGCATGTCCAGCGCCACGCTCGGTTTCCTGTGGAGCAAGCACTGGCCCATGCTGGCCATTTTCGTCGTCCTGGCCGTGCTCGGCGTGATCGCCGGCCTGTTCAACGGCCTGCTGGTGACCCGCGTCGGCCTGCCGTCCCTGGCGGTGACGATCGGCACGCTCGGCCTTTACCGCGGCATCGCGCTCATCATCCTGGGCTCGAACACGGTCTCGAACTTCCCCGCGCCCTACAACCGCATCGGGGTCAATCCGATTCCGCACACCAACATCCCCTATTCCGTGGCCATCTTCATCGTGCTCGCCGTGATCTTCGGCGTGGTGTTGCACGCCACGGCGACCGGCCGGTCCATCTACGCCATGGGCGCCAGCCCCGAAGCCGCGCTGTTCGCCGGGATCCGGGTCAAGCGCGTCAAGACCATGCTCTTCGTCGTATCGGGCCTGGTCTGCTCCATGGCGGGCGCGCTGTGGACGTTCCGCCTGGACACGGCCGTCTGGAACAACGCCATCGGCCTGGAGTTGAGCGTCGTGGCCGTTGTCCTGCTGGCAGGCGTATCCATCTTCGGAGGCAAGGGATCGATCATCGGCGTGGTGCTCGCCGTGATCGTCTTCGCCGGGCTGCAGAACGCCCTCCTGCTCACCAACTTCAATCAGGAGGCGACCGGCATCGTGACCGGCGGGCTCCTGCTCATCAGCGTGTTCGTACCCAACGCCGCCGCCTTGCTGGGCCGGGCCCGGGGCCTGGCCATCAGCAGGAAACCCGTCCCCAGATCGGCCATCGGAGCAGCAAATGACTGAGCGGGGCCGCGGCCACATCCATCCGATGTCATGTTCGGCTCGAATTGAAAGGACTCAGATATGAGAGGTTCCATTAAGAGAGCGCTGTGGGCCCCCGCAGTGCTCCTGGTGGCGTGCACGACGCTTGCCGCGTGCTCGTCGTCAAGCAGTTCCACATCCGCCTCGTCCTCTACATCCGCCTCGTCCACTGGTTCGTCGAGTGCGGCCGCCGGGCTGAAGACAGGACTGAAGGTCTTCGTGATCCCGAAGAACCTCGGGAACCCGTACTTCACGACGGCAGACAGCGTGCAGTCCGGCGGAGCCCTCGCCGCGCTCAGCGATCTCGGCGAGAGCGGAACCGAGACAAGCGGGACCGCAGCGACGCCCGCCTCGCAGATCCCGGCCATCCAGGCCGCCATCACCAAGGGCGCCAACGCCCTCATAGTTTCCGCGACCGACCCGTCCGCGCTCTGCCCGACTCTCCAGTCCGCGATGGCGAAGGGCATCACGGTCGTCACCTACGATTCGGACGCGCCGACCTGCCGGGACATGTTCATCAACCAGGCGTCCACCGCAGAGATCGGGACCAGCGAGGTCGACGTGCTCGCGAAGCAGATCAATTCCAGCGGGGATATCGCGATCGTGTCCGCGGCCGCCTCCGCGACGAACCAGAACGCCTGGATCGGGTACATGAAGCAGGAGCTGACGAAGTACCCGAACATGCACCTCGTCAGCATCGTCTACGGCAACGACGACCCGACCACCGCGACGCAGGTGACCCAGGGATTGCTGCAGCACTACCCGAACCTCAAGGGCATCATCTCGCCGACGACGGTAGGGATCCTCGCCGCGGCGCAGGTTCTTGACACGTCCAAGTACCGCGGCAAGATCGCGCTCACCGGCCTCGGCACCCCTGATTCCCTGAAGAAGTTCGTCGCTGACGGCACTGTCCAGTCCTTCGAGCTGTGGAACCCAGCGAATCTCGGCTACCTGGCCGCGTACGCGGCGGTCAACTTGGCGTCCAAGAAGATCACGAACAGCGCCGGGCAGTCCTTCACCGCAGGCAAGCTTGGCAGCTTCACCGTCGGGGCGGACAGCACCGTCCTGCTTGGCCCGCCGTTCGTATTCACCAAGGCCAACATCAACCAGTTCAACTTCTAGCAGACCCTGCGGATCCCGGCCGCCGCGAACGGCGCTGCCCGGCCGGGATCCGTGGATCGCTTCGTGAGCAGCGCCGCCGGCGAAGCCAGGAATCCAAGGAACCCAGTTGGGCCAGGAAGGACGCTAGATGGAGCGGGTTTGCTTTCTCGGCCGAGTCAAGCCGGAGCGGCTGGCGGAGTACCGGGAAAGGCATGAGCGGGTCTGGCCGGACATGCTGGCCGCACTGCGCCAGGCCGGGTGGGGGAACTACAGCCTGTTCCTGACCGACGATGGGCTGCTCGTCGGCTACCTCGAAACACCGGACTACCAGGCCACGCTTGGCCACATAGCCGAGACCGAGGTCAACTCCAGGTGGCAGGAAGAAATGGCGCCTTATTTCACCCAACTGGACGGCCGCCCCCCTGATCAGGGTTTCAGGCGGATCGCTGAGATATTTCACTTGGACTGACCGCCAGGCGCTGCTACTGGGGGAAAGTGAACGGGAAGTGGAGATGAACCGGAATGCGTGACCTGAGCGCCGTCAAGGCAGCGCTGGCACAACACGAGATCGAGCTGCCGTCCTGGGCGTTCGGGAACACCGGGACGCGGTTCAAGGTATTCGGCCAGCCGGGGGTGCCGCGCAGCCCTTGGGAGAAGGCCCAGGACGCGGCGCAGGTCCACCGGTTCACCGGCGTCGCCCCCAGCATGGCCGTGCACATTCCCTGGGACAAGGTCGATGACTACACGGCGCTCGGGCAGCACGCCACCGACCTCGGGATCAGGATCGGCACCGTCAACGCCAACGTCTTCCAGGACGACGACTACAAGCTGGGCAGCGTATGCAACCCCGACCCGAGGGTGCGCAAGAAGGCCGTGGCCCACCTGCTCGAATGCGTCGACATCATGGACGCTACCGGGTCGCGTGACCTGAAGCTGTGGTTCGCTGACGGTACCAACTACCCCGGCCAGGACGACATCAGGGCCCGGCAGGACCGGCTGGCCGAGGCTCTGGCGATCGTCTACTCCAGGCTGGCGGAAAACCAGCGGATGTTGCTGGAGTACAAGCTGTTCGAGCCGTCGTTCTACAGCACCGACGTTCCCGACTGGGGCACCAGCCTGCTGCATTGCCTGGCCCTCGGTCCCCGGGCCGAGGTGGTGGTGGACACCGGGCACCATGCCCCCGGCACCAATATCGAGTTCATCGTGGCGATGCTGCTGCGGGCCAACCGGCTGGGCGGCTTCGACTTCAACAGCCGCTTCTACGCCGATGATGACCTGATGGTGGGCGCGGCCGATCCGTTCCAGCTGTTCCGGATCATGCACGAGGTGATCGAGGCGGACGCGCTGAAGCCGACTGGGGGCACCGCGTTCATGCTCGATCAGTGCCACAACATCGAGCCCAAGATCCCCGCACAGATCAGGTCCGTGATGAACGTCCAGGAAGCCACGGCCAAAGCGCTGCTCATAGACGCCGACGTGCTGGCCGAGGCGCAGCAGGCCGGCGACGTGCTGGCCGCCAACGGCGCCATGATGGACGCGTACAACACCGACGTCCGCCCGCTGCTGGCCGAACTGCGTGAGGAAACCGGCCTGGATCCCGATCCGGTCGCGGCCTACCGTAGGTCCGGCTACGCGGAGAAGATCGTGGCCGAGCGAGTGGGCGGGACACCAGCCAGCTGGGGAACCTGACGACATGACACACACGCAAGTCGAGGCGCTGATCGACCGGAGCAACCGGCTGGGGGCCGACCCGCGGAACACGAATTACGCCGGCGGTAACACCTCGGCGAAGGGCACCGCGGTTGATCCGGTGACGGACGAGGACGTCGAGCTGGTGTGGGTTAAGGGCTCGGGTGGTGACCTGGGCACGCTGACGGCCTCGGGCCTCGCGGTGCTGCGACTGGACCGGCTCCGCGCGCTGGTCAACGTGTACCCGGGGGTGGACCGGGAGGATGAGATGGTGGCGGCATTCGATTTCTGCCTGCACGGTAGGGGCGGGGCCGCGCCGTCGATTGACACCGCGATGCACGGGCTGGTTGATGCCCCGCATGTCGATCACCTGCACCCGGATTCCGGTATTGCCCTGGCGACAGCGGCGGACGGGGAGAAGCTGACCGCCGAGTGTTTCGGTGACCGGGTGGTGTGGGTGCCGTGGCGGCGACCCGGCTTCCAGCTCGGCCTGGACATCGCCGCGATCGCCGCGGCGAACCCGCAGGCCATCGGCTGCATCCTGGGCGGCCACGGCATCACCGCCTGGGGCGCCTCCAGCGAGGAGTGCGAGGCCCGCTCGCTGGAGATCATCGGCACCGCGACGGCGTTCATCCAGGCGAACGGCCGCCCGGATCCGTTCGGCCCGGTCATCCCGGGTTACCAGCCGCTGCCGGAAACCGAGCGGCATGCCCGCGCGGCCGCGCTGGCGCCGGTGATCCGGGGACTGGCCTCGACCGACCGGCCGCAGGTCGGCCACTACACCAACACCGAGGTCGTGCTGGACTTCATGTCCCGGGCGGAGCACCCGCGGCTGGCCGCGCTGGGCACGTCGTGCCCGGACCACTTCCTGCGCACCAAGGTGCGCCCGATGGTCCTGGACCTGCCGCCGGACGCCCCGCTGGAGGATGTCGCGGCGCGGCTGCGGGAGCTGCACACGGCCTACCGGGCGGGCTACGCGGCGTACTACCGGCGGTACGCCGACCCGGATACGCCCTCGATGCGCGGCGCCGACCCGGCGATCGTGCTGGTGCCGGGCATCGGGATGTTCAGCTACGGCGGGACCAAGCAGACCGCCCGGGTGGCCGGGGAGTTCTACGTCAACGCGATCAACGTGATGCGCGGCGCCGAGGCCCTCTCGACGTACGCACCGATCGATGAGGCCGAGAAGTTCCGGACCGAGTACTGGGCCCTTGAGGAGGCCAAGCTCGCCCGGCTGCCCAGACCCAGGCCGCTGGCCGCCCGGATCGCGCTGGTCACCGGGGCGGGCTCGGGCATCGGCCGGGCCATTGCGCTGCGGCTCGCCGCGGAGGGCGCCTGCGTGGTGGTGGCCGACCGCGACGCGGACAGCGCCGCCGCCGTCGCCGCGGAGATCGGTCTTCGGGACGGCACCGATGCCGCCGTCCCCTGCACCGCCGACGTGACCGACGAAGAGCAGGTCACGGCGGCCGTCGCGGCGGCGGCGCTGGCGTTCGGCGGCGTGGACCTAGTCGTCAACAACGCTGGCCTGTCCATCTCCAAGCCGCTGCTCGAGACCACCGTGGCGGACTGGGACATTCAGCATGACGTGATGGCCCGCGGCTCGTTCCTGGTGTCCCGGCAGGCCGCCCGGGTCATGACGGCCCAGGACATGGGCGGCGACATCGTCTACATCTGCAGCAAGAACGCGGTCTTCGCGGGCCCATCCAACATCGCCTACGGGGCCGCCAAGGCCGACCAGGCCCACCAGGTGCGGCTGCTGGCCGCCGAACTCGGCGGCATCGGCGTCCGGGTCAACGGCATCAATCCGGACGGGGTGGTGCGCGGCTCCGGGATCTTCTCCTCCGGCTGGGGCGCGCAGCGGGCCGCGGTCTACGGCGTGCCCGAGGACGAACTCGGCGCGTTTTACGCGCAGCGGACGCTGCTCAAACGCGAGGTCCTGCCCGAACACGTGGCCGCGGCGGTCGCCGCGCTGTGCGCCGGGGACCTGCCGCTCACCACCGGCTTGCTCATCCCGGTCGACGCGGGGGTGGCGGCCGCCTTCCTGCGATGACCAGTGACATCACGGTCGCGGCCGTTGACCTGGGGGCGTCCGGCGGCCGGGTGATGGCCGGACGGGTCAGCGGGTCCGCAGTCTCGCTGCACGAGGTGCACCGGTTCGGTAACCTGCCGGTGACCGCGGGCGGCACTCTGTACTGGGACATCCTTCGGCTGTTCGCCGAGGTCCGGCACGGCCTGGCGGTGACGGCACGCCAGTTCCCGCTGGCCAGCGCGGGCATTGACTCCTGGGGCGTGGACTACGGCCTGCTTGACGAGTCCGGTGCGCTGCTCGGCAACCCGGTGCACTACCGTGATGCGCGGACCGAAGGGGTGGCCGCCCGGGTCCTCGCGGCCGTGCCCGCCGACGAGCTGTATGCGGTGACCGGGATACAGCAGCTGCCGTTCAACA
>Ga0302326_10006425_pt1 | contig 26392 bp, 24 predicted proteins | sample Palsa_T0_3_FD_202264 | JGI IMG/M metagenome (GOLD analysis project Ga0302326, IMG submission 202264) | Peat permafrost microbial communities from Stordalen Mire near Abisko, Sweden - Palsa_T0_3 | ecosystem: Environmental > Terrestrial > Soil > Palsa > Peat permafrost | place: Sweden: Abisko... | reverse complement strand
ACCTGGTTCCTGATCGCGCTGACCTTCATCGACCTGGACCATCAGCTGCTGCCCGACTGCCTGACGCTGCCGCTGCTGTGGCTGGGGCTGCTGGCAAGTCTCACGGGCTGGGCCTCCCCTGCGCACAGCCTGCCCGTCGACCCGGTCAACGCCATCACTGGTGCGGTCCTGGGCTACCTCTCTCTCTGGGCGGTCTATCATGCCTTTCGGCTGCTGACCGGAAAGGAAGGCATGGGTTACGGCGACTTCAAACTGCTGTCGGCCCTTGGCGCCTGGCTGGGCGCTCGCATGCTGCTGCCGATCGTGCTGCTCGCCGCCCTGGTCGGGGCCCTGGTGGGCATCGCGCTGATCCTCACGCGGCGCCACCGGCGCGGTGCGCCGATGCCGTTCGGGCCATTCCTGGCCGCGGCCGGCTGGCTTGCCCTGATGTGGGGTCCGCAGATTGTCACGCGCTATCTTGGCCTCTTCGGCGCTAACCGCTGATGAATTCGCCCGCCTCGCGGCCCCGGCGCATCGGGCTGACCGGTGGCATCGCCAGCGGCAAGAGCGCCGTCTCGGATCTGTTCGCCGCGCTGGGCGTGCCGGTGCTGGATGCGGACCTGATTGCGCGCGAGGTGGTTGCCCCGGGCAGCGCGCTGCTGGCGCAGCTGTTCGAGCGCTTCGGACCCGGGATCCGGAGGCCCGACGGCGACCTGGACCGATCGGCGCTGCGCCGCAGGGTGTTCGCGGACGCCGGCCAGCGGCGCGAGCTCGAAGCCCTGCTGCATCCGGCGATCGCGGCGCGCACGCAGCTGCTGGCCTCGCAGGCCAACGGCCCTTATCAACTGCACGTGGTGCCGCTGCTGGTCGAAACCCATGCCGCCTCGGGTTACGACCGGGTATTGGTGGTCGACTGCCCGGAGAGTCTGCAGTGGGCTCGGCTGCGCGCGCGCGATGGCCTGAGCGAGCCGGAGGCGCGGGCCATGCTCGCTGCGCAGGCAAGCCGGGCGGAGCGGCTCGTGGCCGCGGACGATGTCATCGTCAACGACGGCGATCCGGCCTCGCTGCCGCCACAGGTTGCGGCGCTGCACGCGCAATACCTCAAGCTAGGCCTGGCCCGCACCCCTGTGAGCGGGGGCGTTTACGGGCCCGTCGGCCCTCAAGCACAATAGCTCAATGGCTGAACCCGCGACCACACCCGATGCCGCCGCCGAAGGCTCGATGTTCGAGCAGCCGCTGAATGAGCGCATGCGGACCTTCCTGCGTCTGGATTTCCTCTACAGCCAGGCGCTCTACCACAATGAAAAGGGCAGCCCCTGGGGCAGCCGTGCCGCGGTCGACAGCCTGCTCGACATCCTCGCCATCCTGACCCGAGGCGACATGCGCAGTGATGTGCTCAAGGAGCTCGAGCGTCACCTGGCGCTGCTCAACGAATTCCAGAATCGTGCCGGCATCGACACCGCGCGCCTGCGCTCGCTGATGAGCAACCTGGTGCGCCTGCGCACCGAGCTCGCCGGCGTAGGCGGCTCCTGGCTGGCGCCGCTAAGGGACTCCGCGTTCCTGGCGGCGATCAAGCACCGCAGCGCCATCCCGGGCGGCACCTGCGAGTTCGACTTGCCGGATTATTTTTTCTGGCTCAATCAATCGGCCGAGAGCCGCATCGAGGCCTTTGCCCGCTGGCTGACCTTGTTGCGCCCGCTGTGCGATTCGGTGTCCGAACTGCTGTGGCTGACGCGCCAGAACGGCCGCCCGCGCGAAGAACTGGCCGTCGGCGGGGTGTTCAACGTCACCTTCGATCGGGAAACCCCGTATCAGCTGTTGCGCATCAGCCTGCCGCCCGAGTTCGCCCTGTTTCCCGAGATCAGCGGCAGCCACTATCGCTGCAACATGCGCTTCCTGGAATGGCACGGCATCGAACAGCGCTCCACCCAGGCCGAAGCGGATGTGCCGTTCACGCTGATCTGCTGCACCTGAGTGCGCGCGCGCATGCGGCTGCGCTGTCCCACCTGCCAACGCGAGATCCTCTGGTCGGATCAGTTTCCGTACCGTCCGTTTTGCAGCGCGCGCTGCCGACTGATCGACCTGGGCGCCTGGCTTTCTGAACAGCGAGCCATACCCGGAAAGACGCCGGAATTCAGCGACGACAGCGCCGGCAGCGCCGGCAGCGCCGGCAGCGGCGAAGCGCCGCGCGAGGATTAACGGCCGGCGTCGCGGTTCAGAGCTTGATCTTGCCGCCGCCGGGCAGCGGCCCGGCAGCGCCCATGCCGCCGGCCACATCCGGTACGACGATGCGCGAAGCGGTTTCGCGCCGGAACTCGCGCGCCTCTTCGATCGCCTGCTCGAGCGCTTCCTTGACCGCGCCGGGAAACTTGGCAATGGCCTCCTGCAACGAGCCCGCCTCGATCTCAAAGCCCAGCGGCAGCACGCCGTTGGGCGTCAGCAGCTGCGTCTGACCCGAGTACAGCACGGCTCGGCCGGGATCGGTGCTGCCGTCGAGTGTCACGGGAATGAGCCGGCGGATCGTACCCGCCTTGCGATCCGTGAAAATGTCCTCGCGATACAGCCCGGCGCTATCGAGCTGAATATCCGGCAGTGTGTTGTCCTGCGCCATGTGCGATCCCCTCATTAGCAATTAGAGCCTCGACGATAGGGCGGTCGGCCGGCAACAGCGCTTGCTGCGACAACGCTGCGACGCTCACCCATTGGAGCGCCTGGCCTTCTAGACCGCAGGGCTCGCCGCGAGACTCATCGACGACGAACACCTCGATCTGCACCGTGCGATCGGCATAATGATGCCGCAACTGCAGCAGTGGATGACAGCGGCGCAGCTCGACGCCCAGTTCCTCACGCAGCTCGCGTCCCAGGGCCTGCTCGGCCGCTTCCGATGCGTCGAGCTTGCCGCCCGGAAACTCCCAGTAGCCCGCCATGTGCTTGCCCGGGGGGCGGCGGGCGATCAGCACCCGCCCGGCCGCATCGAACAGCACCGCCGCGACCACGCGCACCGGCTCGCTCATTGATTGCCGGCCAGGGCCCCGTGGCAGTGCTTGTATTTGCGACCCGAGCCACACGGACAGGGCTCATTGCGTCCCACCTTGCGGTCCGAGCGCACGAACGGCGCCACCGGCTCGAGCGGCTCAGCCGCCGGCATGCCGCTCGGCGGTCCCGGCGGCGGCGGGATGGGCGCTTCGACATCAGGTATGCCCAGCAATGGCTGCGCCTCGGCATGCTGCGCCTGCAGTGCCCGCATGAGCCGCTCGCGCCGCTCGGCCTCCTCGCGATCGATCTGCTCCTGCGTGCGCACCTCGACCTTGGCCAGCATCGATACGGTATCGAATTTGACGCGGCCGAGCATGGCCGAGAACAGCTCGAAGGCCTCGCGCTTGTACTCGAAGCGATAGTCCTTCTGGGCATAGCCGCGCAGATGAATGCCCTGGCGCAGATAATCCATGGCCGCGAGATGATCGCGCCAATGCTGATCGAGCGTGCGCAGCACCACGTCGCGCTCGATGTGCCGCATGATCGGCGCGCCGGTGCGCTCGACCTTGTGCTGATAGGCGCTGGCAACCGCCTCGAGCACGCGCGTGCGCAGCGCCGCCTGTTCGAGCTCCGGCTCGGCGGCCAGGGCGGCCTTGAGCTCCAGATCCAGATTGAAGTCGCGGCGCAGGGCTTCCTGCAGCCCATCCAGATTCCAGTCCTGGGGTACGCTGTTGGGGACAACGAACTCATCGAACAGACCGCTGGCGGCCTCCTCGAACATCTCCGTGATCGCCGCGCTCATGTCGGCGGTACCCAGGATCTCGGTGCGCTGCTGGTAGATGACCTTGCGCTGATCGTTGGCGACATCGTCGAACAGCAGCAACTGCTTGCGGATATCGAAGTTGTGCGACTCGACCTTGCGCTGCGCCTTCTCGATCTGCCGTGTGAGCATGCCGCTCTCGATGACCTCTCCCTCCTTCATGCCGGCAAACTGCAGCAGGCGCTTGGTGCGGGTCGGATCCCCGAAGATGCGCATCAGGTTGTCTTCCATCGACAGATAGAAGCGGCTCGAGCCCGGATCACCTTGGCGCCCCGAACGTCCGCGCAGCTGATTGTCGATGCGCCGCGACTCGTGGCGCTCGGTACCGATGATGTGCAGACCGCCGGCGCCGATGACCTGATCGTGCCGCTGCTGCCAGGCCGCGCGAGCGGCCTCGCGCTGCGCCTCGAGCGCGCTGTCCGACTCCGCCAAAGCCGGCGCTGCCGCCGGCGCCGCTGCATCCACCACTGACGCCGCGCCCAGGGCGGCCAGTTCGGCCTCGAGATTGCCGCCGAGCACAATGTCGGTGCCGCGGCCGGCCATGTTGGTGGCGATCGTCACCGTGCCCGGGCGGCCGGCCTGCGCGATGACATGGGCCTCGCGCTCGTGCTGCTTGGCATTGAGCACCTGATGCGCAAAGCCCTGCTTGCTCAGCAGGCCGGATAGGAACTCCGAGGTCTCGATCGAGGTCGTGCCCACCAGCACCGGCTGCGAGCGCTGCACGCAATCCTTGATGTCGTCGATGATGGCTTCGAACTTGTCCTTCTGCGTCAGATAGACGAAATCCGCATGGTCCTTGCGGATCATGGGCCGGTGCGTGGGGATCACGACCACTTCGAGCCCGTAGATCTGCAGGAACTAGGGGGCCTCGGTGTCGGCGGTGCCGGTCATGCCGGCGAGCTTCTTGTACAGCCGGAAATAGTTCTGGAACGTGATCGAGGCGACGGTCTGATTCTCCTCGCGTACGCGCACGCTCTCCTTGGCCTCGATGGCCTGGTGCAGGCCGTCGGACCAGCGCCGGCCGGGCATGGTGCGGCCGGTGAATTCATCGACGATGATGACCTCGCCGCTGCGCACGATGTATTCGACGTCGCGCTTGTAGATCGCGTGCGCGCGCAGCGCCGCGTTCAGATGATGCATCAGGCGGATGTTGGCCGTGTCGTACAGGCTCTCGCCCTCGCGCAGCAGGCCGGCTTCGAGCATGAGCTGCTCGACGTGCTCATGGCCGGCCTCGGTCAGGTGCACCTGCTTGCCCTTCTCGTCGACCGAAAAATCTCCCGGGCCCTCCTCGGTCTGCTGGCGCGTGAGCCTGGGCACCAGCGCATTGATGCGCACGTAGACCTCGGTGCTCTCCTCGGCCGGACCGGAGATGATCAGCGGCGTACGCGCCTCATCGATCAGAATCGAATCGACCTCGTCGACGATCGCGTAGCTCAGCGCGCGCTGCACCCGATCCTCGAGCCGGAACGCGAGGTTGTCGCGCAGGTAATCGAAGCCGAATTCGTTGTTGGTGCCGTAGGTGATGTCGCAGGCATAGGCCGCGCGCTTCTCGGCCGAGTCCTGCGCGTTGCGGATCACGCCCACGCTCAAGCCCAGAAAGCGATAGATCGGCCCCATCCAATCCGCGTCGCGCTGCGCCAGGTATTCGTTGACTGTCACGACGTGCACGCCCTCGCCTGGCAGCGCATTCAGATAGGCCGGCAGCGTCGACATCAGTGTCTTGCCTTCGCCGGTGCGCATCTCCGAGATCTTGCCCTGATGAAGCGCTATGCCCCCGATCAGCTGCACGTCGAAGTGCCGCAGCCGCAGCGTGCGGCGCGCGGCCTCGCGCACCACGGCAAAAGCCTCGGGCAGCAGCTGATCGAGCGTCGCGCCCTGCTTGAGGCGCTCACGGAAATGCGCGGTCTGGTCGCGCAGGGCTTCATTCGACAGCCCCTGGAGCGCGCTCTCCTGCGCGGCCGCGTCGCGAACCATGCGGCCATAGGACTTGATGAGCCGATCGTTGCGGCTCCCGAAAACGCGGGTCAGCGCCTGTAGCACAAGCAATCCTTCGGAAAATAATGAGCCGCGTCAGCGGCTTGGGGGCAGCGCGCCGAACACGAACTTGGGTATTGTAAGGGTAGACAGCGCGCTGAAGTAGTCGTTCTGGCGCGGCGGCTAGTGTCCGACGTAGACCATGGGATCGATCTGAGTACCGTCGCGGAGCACCTCGAAGTGAACATGCGGTCCGGTCGAGCGTCCGGTCGAGCCGACCACCGCGACCGCCTGGCCGCGCTGCACCGTGTCGCCGACCGAAACCAGCGTCTCGGCGTTGTGGCCATAGCGCGTGACGTAGCCGTTGCCGTGATTGATCTCGATCATGTTGCCGTAGCCCTCGCGCGGTCCTGACCAGGTGACGATGCCCGAGGCCACGGCCAGCACGTCGGCACCGGCATCGGTCGCGAAGTCCACGCCCTTGTGCATGGCCTGCTCGCCATTGAACGGATCCATGCGCTCGCCGAAGTAAGAGGAGATGTAGCCCTCGCGCACCGGTCGGCCCGAGGGCTTGATCTGCGCCGACAGTTGCCTGCCGAGGATCACATTCTCGAGCGAGGCGAACTGGGCGCTGCGCGAATCGATGCGGCGGCTCAGGTCATCGATCATGAGCGTGAGGTCGGGTATCTGCGCGCCGCGGCCGACGCCATCGGAGTCCGAGCCGCCCAGGGGCGGATCGTGATCAAAATCGAACTCGCGACTGTTGATGTTGGCCATCTGCGTGAGCTGCTTGCCCAGTGCGTTCAGACGGATGATGCTGGCGTTGATCGAGCCCAGCCGCATCGCCAGCGCATCGATCTTGTCCTGCACCTGTGAGCGCAGCGCGCCGATCTGCTGCTGTTCGGCGCGCAGTGCCGCGGTCGGGCTCAGCAGCGCCATGCGCGCCATGCTGTGCTGGCCGAGCATCAGTCCGCCGGCAAATATGCTCGCCAGCAGACTCAGGGCTAAAATACTGATCACGCTCAAGGTGATCGGATGCGATAGATTGAACTGGCGGGCTTTACCGTTGCGGCGCGAGAAGAAAATGACATTCATATGGTCGCTCCAGCCCCGCCCAGATGACGCCCGTACGGCACGCTTGCCGACGAACCCGCAAAGCACGCGCATTTGTCGACTACAAATGCATTACCTTGCTCAAAGGCTTCTCTCTTACGCGGCGATGGGTGCCACTGATTCATGGCTACTCTTCCCTGCCCGCCGGGGTTTGTCCTCGATCGGTGCACCCGACTATGCCCAAGATACCCCCTGCTGACAAGAAGACTCGAGCACGAAATAAACTCTCGAAACCCGGATTCCGTAAAGCGCCGTCATCAATCAATGACTTGTTGCTACGCCGACCGGTTTTCCGAGATCTCGCGGCGCGCATTCCCGAACAGCAGTCCTGGCTGCAGTGGCTGCGCGAGGCCGTGCCGGCCGAACTCGCCCCGCACATCGTCAATGTCGTGCCGAAAGGCCTCGAGCTCGTGGTGTTGGCCGATTCCCCGGCCTGGTGCACTCGATTGCGTTATGCCCTGGCGGAGCTGGCACCGCAGATCACCGCTCGGGATGCTGCGGTGCAACGCACACGTGTGCGGGTGGCGATGGCCTAAGAGGCCGCTAGGAGGCCAACGCAGTTGGCGCGCCCGAATGGCCTGAATGGCCCGAGTGCGCCTGCACATAGGAAATCGGCGCCTGATCGGCACGCTCGAACACCACTTCCTCCCAGGCCTGCGGATCCTTGAGCAGCGCGCGCAACAGCGCGTTGTTCAGGCCGTGACCGGATTTGTGGCCGCTGAATTCGCCGATCAGGCTGTGGCCGAGCAGATACAGATCGCCGATCGCGTCCAGAATCTTGTGTTTGACGAACTCATCCTCGTATCGCAGACCGTCTTCATTCATGACCCCGACATCGTCGAGCACGATGGCGTTGTCGAGTGTTCCGCCCAAGGCCAGATTGTGCGCACGCAGGGTCTCCAGATCGCGCATGAAGCCGAAGGTGCGCGCGCGACTGATCTCCTTGAGGAACGAGGTGGTCGAGAAATCCATGCTCGCGCGCTGCAGGCGGCGCTTGAACACCGGGTGATCGAATTCAATCTCGAAGTTGACTTTGAAGCCTTCGAACGGGTCAAAACGCGCCCATTTGTCGCCGTCTTCAACCCGCACCGTCTTCTTGACGCGGATGAAGCGCTTGGGCACAGGCTGTTCCTCGATGCCGGCCGATTGCAGCAGGAATACGAACGGGCCCGCGCTGCCGTCCATGATCGGCACCTCCCCGGCAGTGACTTCCACCAGGGCGTTGTCGATCCCGAGGCCCGCAAACGCCGACAGCAGATGCTCCACCGTCGAGATGCGGGCGGCACCGTGCACCAGCGTGGTTCCCAGTGTGGTGTCACCGACGTTCTCGGCGCGGGCCGCAATGTCCACCGGTTGCGGCAGATCCACACGCCGGAAACAGATGCCGGAATCGGCCGGTGCGGGCTTGAGCGTCATCATGACCTTCTTGCCCGTATGCAATCCCACACCAGTGGCTCGGATCGAAGTGCGCAGCGTTCTTTGGCCGACCATATGCTTGAACCCAGAGCGTATTACGTTAAAGACCAGCGATAGCGCCGCTTCCAAAGACGGGGCGTACCGTATCACAGCGGCGGCGCCTGCGCCCCGCACGCCACGGCGCATTTACGATGTTTAATCCGCCTGTCGGCGCAGGAACGCCGGAATATCCAGCAGTTCCTCCGCCTCCGCCTCCGTACGTAGGCCGTCACCTACAGCGCGCTGGCGCACGATGGTCGGCTTGTCGAGTGCCGAGTAGTCGCTGGCACTCATCGGTCCTCGGGCCTTGGCCGCACGCAGCGCCATCTGTTCCGCGCGCGAACTCACCGACTCGCGCAGTGCCATGGCCTCGCCGCGCGAGAGCGCGTCGCGCCCCATCGGACTGGCGCGTTCTACCATTGCTTCGCGCGCGACTTCGCCCCGGCCACGCGGCGCGCTGTGGCTGCCGCCCAGACCGGTCGCCACCACCGTGACGCGGATCTGATTGGACATGTCGGGGTCGATGACCGTGCCGACCACAACGGTCGCATCCTCCGAGGCGTACTCCTTGACGATGTTGCCGACCTCCTCGAACTCGCCGATCGACAGATCCAGTCCCGCGGTCACATTGACCAGGATGCCGTGCGCGCCAGCGAGATTGATGTCTTCGAGCAGCGGTGAGGACACTGCTGCCTCCGCCGCCTGGCGTGCGCGGTTCTCCCCGCCCGCCGCGCCGCTGCCCATCATGGCCATGCCGGTCTCGCTCATGACGGTGCGCACATCGGCGAAGTCGACGTTGATCAGCCCAGGGCGCGTGATCAGCTCGGCGATCCCCTGCACCGCACCCTGCAGCACCTGGTTGGCGGCCTTGAAGGCATCGAGCAGCGTGGTCGAAGCCCCGAGCACTGTGAGCAGCTTCTGGTTGGGAATCGTGATCAGTGAATCGACGTTCTTGGTCAGTTCGGCGATACCGTGATCGGCCACCATCGAGCGCTTGCTGCCCTCCATCTGAAACGGCTTGGTCACCACCGCCACCGTCAGAATGCCCAGCTCGCGCGCGATCTGCGCCACCACCGGCGCCGCACCGGTGCCGGTGCCGCCACCCATGCCGGCGGTGATGAACAGCATGTCGCAGCCCTCGATGAGCTCGATGATGCGATCGCGGTCCTCCATCGCCGCTTGCCGCCCGATCTCCGGATCGGCGCCGGCGCCCAGCCCCTTGGTGATGTTGGCCCCGATCTGCAGCGAGGTCTTGATCTTCGAGGCCTTGAGGGCCTGTGAATCGGTGTTGATGCAGATGAAATCGACGCCCTCGATTCCGCTTGTCACCATGTGAGAGACCGCGTTGCCACCGCCGCCGCCCACGCCTATTACCTTGATCACAGCGCTTTGGCTGTATGCGTCCATCAGTTCGAACATGTCAGTTAAGCTCCTTACGGTTAGCACGGCCGGTAAATCGATAATTCGGTGAACTCAGAAATTGCCCTTGAACCAGCTCTTCACGCGCTCGAATGCACCGGCAACGTTTCCGGTCAGTGCCGCCGAGCGCGACGCTGGCAAAGCGTTCTCGCGGGCGTAGAGCAGCAGCCCGACGCCGGTTGAATAGATGGGATTGCGCACCACGTCGGCCAGTCCTCTGACCTGGCCCGGCAGTCCGAGCCGCACCGGCACGTGGAAGATCTCCTCGGCCAGCTCGATCGCCCCTTCCATGCGTGCACTGCCGCCGGTCAGCACGATGCCGGCGGCGATCACTTCCTCGAAGCCGCTGCGGCGCAGCTCCTCACGGATCAGGTTGAACAGCTCTTCATAGCGCGGCTCGACCACCTCGGCCAGCGTCTGGCGCGCGAGCCGGCGCGCCGGCCGATCCCCGACGCTCGGCACCTCGATGCTCTCGTCGGGATTGGCCAGCTGCGAGAGCGCGCAGGCGTAGCGGATCTTGATGTCCTCGGCGTACTGCGTCGGCGTGCGCATCGAGACCGCGATGTCGTTGGTGACCTGATCGCCGGCGATGGGAATCACCGCCGTGTGGCGGATGGCGCCGCCCGAGAACACGGCGATGTCGGTGGTACCGCCGCCCACGTCCACCAGGCACACGCCGAGCTCCTTCTCATCGTCGGTCAGCACGGCGAAACTCGACGCCAGCTGCTCGAGCACCACGTCCTCGACCACCAGACCGCAACGCTGCACGCACTTGACGATGTTCTGCGCGGCACTGTCGGCGCCAGTGACGATGTGCACCTTGGCCTCCAGCCGCACGCCCGACATGCCGATCGGATCGCGGATACCTTCCTGCCCGTCGATCAGAAACTCCTGCGGCAGCACATGCAGAATGCGCTGGTCGGCCGGAATGGCCACCGCCTTGGCGGCATCGATCACGTGCTCGACATCGCCATGGGTGACTTCGCGGTCGCGGATCGCGACCACGCCGTGGGAATTGAGACTGCGCACGTGGCTGCCGGCGATGCCGGCATAGACCGCATTGATCTCGCAGTCGGCCATGAGTTCGGCCTCCTCGACCGCGCGCTGGATGGACTGCACGGTGGATTCGATGTTGACCACCACGCCCTTCTTGAGACCGCGCGAGGGCTGGCTGCCCAGGCCGATCACTTCGATGGCCCCCTCGACGGTGATTTCCCCGACCAGCGCCAAGACCTTGGAGGTGCCGATGTCCAGGCCGACAATCACATCCCGGTCGGATTTCTTAGCCATTGGCATGTGCCCCTTCGACCGGCGCAGCCGGAGTGCGCGCCGGCGGCGCCGGTGCCTGTGGCGCATGCGCGCCGCTGCCTTTCCAGCCGACGGCAAAGCCGTTGCTGTAGCGCATGTCGACATAGGCGATGTCCGCGGCGCGCTGGCTCACGAGCTTGGCCGCCACCAGCATGAAGCGCTCGAAGCGCGGGTCGATCTGCGCCCGCCCGAGCCGCACCTGCACGCCGTCGTCGAGCGTAATGCTCAACGCCCCGCGGGCATCGAGCACCAGCGTCACCAGGCGCAAGCCGACTTCGGTCAGCCGCCCCTGGAGCGCCAGATAGCGCGCAGTGACTTCCGATTCGGATCCGGCCGGACCTGCCAGCTGCGGCAGTTCCGGCGGCATGAAATGCGCATCGCTCATGAACAGCTGCCCGCGCGCATTGACCAGGCCGGTATCGTTCCAGCGCGCGACCGCGACCTGCTCGACGATCTCGATCTTCAGTCCGCGCGGCCAGCTGCGCTGTACCGCGGCGCTGTCGACCCACGGCAAGGTGCGCAGACCGTTGCCGATCTGCTCGAGATTCACGGTCACTAGGCCGGCGCCCTTGAGCTGGCCGCGCACCACCTGTTCCACATCCAGCGCCGATACCCGCTGCAATCGTCCGGTGACGATCACGCGCTGGATCGGCTGATCGAGCAGCCAGCCCAGGGCGGCGAGGGCCAGCGCGCTCACGGCGATGCCGCCCAGCGTCAAGCCGATGCGCGACCAATTCAATGACGGCAGTTTGAAGCGGCGCGCGCGCGGGGCGCTGCGGCGATTGTTGCGTTTGCGCTTGAGCATCATGCCGCCTGCGCCAGCACGCTGCGGGTGAAACTGGTTTCCAGTACGCGCCAGACCAGTTCCTCGAAATCGATGCCGGCGGTGCGCGCGGCCATTGGCACCAGACTGTGGTCGGTCATGCCGGGCACGGTGTTGATTTCCAGCAGCAGCGGCCGGCCGGTACGATCCATCATGAAATCGGCTCGGCCCCAGCCTTCCGCGCCGCAGGCCTCATAGGCTGCCAGGGCGAGTCGGCCCAGATGCTGTTCAGCCGGTGCAGACAGGCCGGAGGGACAGAAGTAGCGCGTGTCATCGCGCAGGTACTTCGCCTCGTAGTCGTAGAAGCTGCGCGGGGTCTCGATGCGGATCGACGGCAGCGCATCCCCCTGCAGGATCGCTACCGTATATTCGGCACCGGCGATCAGCGCCTCGGCGAACACCACCGGATCGAAGCGCAGGGCGTTCTCCCAGGCCGCCGGCAGCTCCTGCGCACGCTCCACGCGCGCCATGCCGACGCTCGAGCCCTGCGAGCCGGGCTTGATGAACAGCGGCAGCCCCAGCCGCTCGATCGCCGTGTCCAGATCCTGCGCCGAGCGCAGCACCACGAATTGCGCGGTCGGCACGCCGAGCGCCTGGCACAGCCATTTGGTGCGCAGTTTGTCCATGCCGATGGCCGAGCCCATGACGCCGCTGCCGCTGTAGGGAATTCCCAGGAATTCCAGCGCACCCTGCACGCTGCCGTCTTCGCCGCCGGGCCCATGCAGCGCAATCCAGACGCGGTCGATCTTCAGTTCCAGCAGCTCGCTCAATGGCCGCTCGGACGGATCGAAGCCGATCGCGTTGAGGCCGCGACGCCGCAGCGCCGCGAGCACCGCCTTGCCGCTGATCAAGGAGATCTCGCGCTCGCTCGAGCAGCCGCCGTACAGCACCGCCACGCGCCCGAATTGTGCCGGCTGCTGCACGCGCTGAAAGCCCTTGGCGTCGTGCTGCAATCGCATCAGCGCACGTCTCCGTCAGCGAGCGCGCCGGCCGATGCCGGCTCGCCGACGATACGCACCTCGGTCTCGAGCACGACGCCGTGCAGGTGTTCGACCGTCTGCTGCACGTGTCGGATCAACTGCTCGAGCTCCGTGGCCGTCGCGTGGCCCTCGTTGATGATGAAATTCGCGTGCTTCTCCGACACCACGGCATCGCCGATGCGGTGGCCCTTGAGTCCGGCCGCCTCGATCAGGCGCGCCGCGTGATCGCCGGGTGGATTCTTGAATACCGAGCCGCAGCTCCATTGCCCGAGCGGCTGTGTCTGCTTGCGCCGCTCGGTCAGCGAACGCACGCTGCCGCGCGGCTCCCCGGTGCGCGCTTCGAACTGCAGTTCGGCGGATACAAACCATTCCTCGGCGCGCTCGCGCGCCCCCGAGTCGGCCGGTTCGACTTGGCGATAGCCGATCTGGAAGTCCTGCGCGCTGCGCTCGCGCCGCCGGCCGAAGCGATCGATGGTCTCGACGCTGCGCACATGGCGCCAGGTCTCATCGCCGAAGGCGCCGGCATTCATGGCCAGGGCGCCGCCAAAGGTGCCCGGAATGCCACCGAAGAATTCCGCCTGCGCCAGTCCCCAGTTCAGGCAGGCGCGCGCAATGCGCGCGCACGGCACGCTGGCCTGGCAGTAGATGCGGCTCTGCGAGCGACGCTCGATACGCGTGAACGCGCCGGCCGTGGCGACCACCACGCCGCGGATGCCGCCATCGCGCACCAGCAGGTTGCTGCCCAGTCCGACCCAGTACACCGGCACGGTGACCGGCAGTGCGCGCAGGAACGCCGACAGATCCTCGATGTCGCGCGGAATGAAATACATGTCCGCCGGCCCGCCCGCGCGCCAGGAGGTGTGGTTCGACATCGGCTCGTGCCAGCGCACCCGAGCCATGAATTCAGGCGTGATACTGAGGTTCATGTGCGTGCCTGCTTCATGTGCGTCCCTGCTTCATTTGCGTCCGTGTGACAATTTCGCCGGCAGTTCCTGCGCAATCGCGCCGATGTGGCCGGCGCCCATGGTTACGATCACATCGTCGGCGCGCAGCACGTCCTGGAGCGCTGCGGCGATGTTCTCGAGCTTCTCGACGAACACCGGCTCGACCTTGCCGCGGCTGCGCACCGCGCGGCAGATCGCGCGTCCGTCGGCACCCTTGATCGGCGCCTCGCCGGCCGCATACACCTCGGCCACGAACAGCACGTCGACTCCCGCCAGCACGTTGGCGAAGTCATCGAGCAGGTCGCGGGTACGGCTATAGCGGTGCGGCTGGAACACCAGCACCAGGCGTCGCCCGGGCCAGGCCTGGCGCAGCGCCTCGAGGGTCGCGGCGATTTCGGTCGGATGGTGGCCGTAGTCATCGACGATGCTGACCGTGCCGCCGGCAATGGGCACCTCGCCGATGTACTGCATGCGCCGGTCGATGCCCTGAAAGCCGGCCAGTGCGCGGCAGATCGCCTCATCGGCGACGCCGAGCTCACTGGCCACGGCGATCGCAGCCAGCGCGTTGCGCACGTTGTGTCTGCCCGGCAGATTGAGCGTGACCGGCAACGGCGCCGCGCGCCCCGGCCGTGTGACCAGAAAGTGCGTGCCGGAACGCTCGGGCGCGAGTTCGCTGGCGCGCACATCCACGCCTTCGCGCAGACCATAAGTCAGGAACGGCCGAGCCATGCGCGCCAGCATGGCCTGCAGGTGTTCATCATCCCCGCACAGCACCGCCAGGCCGTAGAACGGCAGGTTGTGCAGGAATTCGAAGAAGCTGCGCTCGAGCTTGGCGAAGTCGCCGCCGTGTGTGCCCAGATGATCGTTGTCGATGTTGGTCACGACCGCGATCACCGGCTGCAGATGCATGAATGAGGCATCGCTTTCATCGGCTTCGGCCACCAGATAGCGGCCCGCTCCGAGCCGCGCATTGCTGCCGGCACTCTTGAGTCGGCCGCCGATCACGAAGGTCGGATCCTCGCCGCCCTCCGCCAGCACGCTGGCGATCAGGCTCGTGGTCGTGGTCTTGCCGTGGGTGCCGGCGACCGCAATCGATTCGCGAAAGCGCATGAGTTCGCCGAGCATTTCCGCGCGCGGCACCACCGGCACGCGTCTGGCCAGCGCCGCCTGCACTTCCGGGTTATCGGCCGCGACCGCGCTGGAGATCACCACCACATCGGCGCGATCGGCATTGGCGGCCTTGTGGCCGATGCGCACGGTCGCACCCAGGCCGACCAGTCGCTCGGTGATGGCGTTGGCCTTGAGGTCCGAGCCCTGCACGCGGTAGCCCAGATTGATCAGCACTTCGGCGATGCCGCCCATGCCGCTGCCACCGATGCCGACGAAATGAATGGTCTCGATGCGGCGCATGCGGGCGCTGTTGGTCACCAGCGTCGCCAATCGCGCTGCCGGAGGCGTCGCGGCGGTCATGCCGCCACCCCCTTGCGCGTCTCGCGGATCAAGTCCGCGCAGGCGTCGGCCAGCTCCTGGACCGCGCGCGGTTTGGCCAGCGAGCGGGAGCGCTCGGCCATCGCGATCAGTCGCCCGCGTCCGCTGCACAGTCCGGCGAGCTGCGCCGCCAGCAGCTCGGCGCTGAGTTCGCGCTCGGGAATCATGATCGCCGCGCCTTCACACACCAGAAATGCCGCGTTGCGCGTCTGGTGATCATCGGTCGCGGCCGGAAACGGCACCAGAATCGCGCCCACGCCGGCTGCGGTGAGTTCCGAGATGGTCAGCGCGCCGGCGCGGCAGATCACCAGATCGGCCCATCCGTAGGCCTCGGCCATGTCATCGATGAACGGCTGCAGTCGCACCGCGACACCGGCTTCGCTGTAGTTGCGCTGCGCCGCCTCCAGCCAGCGCTCGCCGGACTGATGCCGCACATCGAAGCTCAGCGTTGCCGGCAAACGTGCCAGCGCAAACGGTACGATCGCATTCAATCGCGCCGCCCCCTGGCTGCCGCCGAGCACGAGCAGGCGCACGCCGGGGCCGCGCAGCGCGAAGCGCTGCGGCGGCGGCGGCAGCAGAGTGATTTCCGCACGCACCGGATTGCCGATCACCTGCGCGCCGACCGCCGGGGCAAAGCTGCCCGGAAAAGCCGCCAACACGCGCCGTGCCAGCCGGGCCAGGCAGCGGTTGGTGAATCCGGCGATGGCGTTCTGTTCGTGGATCAGCAGCGGCTTGCGCAGCAGCCAGGCGGCGATGCCGCCTGGGCCGGCCACGAATCCGCCCAGCCCGACCACCAGCGCCGGCCGGCGGCGTCGGATCACGGCCAAAGCCTGCAGCAGCGCGCGCGACAGCAGCAGCGGTGCGCGCAGCCACACCAGCGCTCCCTTGCCGCGCAAGCCGCTGACCGACAACCACTCGAGCTCAATGTGTTCGAGTGGCACCAGCCGCGCCTCGAGTCCGCGCTGGGTGCCCAGCCAGACCACCTGCCAGCTGCGCGCGCGCAGCTCACGAGCCAGCGCCAGGGCCGGGAACACGTGACCACCGGTTCCGCCGGCCATGATCAGGGCCAACGGCACGGCGGCACTGGCGTGGACGGCCGCCGCCTGGCGTGCGGCGCTCATACGCGCAGCTCCCGCGTGGCGCGCCGGGCGCTGCGCACGGTCTCGTGGTGCACGCGCAGCACGATGCCCAGCCAGGCCAGGGTGACGATGAGGCTGCTGCGGCCATAGCTCATCAATGGCAACGTCAAGCCCTTGGTCGGCAGCACACCCATGTTGACGCCGATGTTGATGCAGGCCTGCACGCCCAGCCACAGGCCAAAGCCCGAGGCGAGATAGGAAGGGAATTTCAATCCGGCCTCGTAAGCGCGGCGCGCGATCACGAACGCGCGCCAGGTCAGCGCCAGAAACAGGCCCAGGGTCACGGCCACGCCGAACAGTCCGAGCTCCTCGGCCAGCACGGCAAACAGGAAATCGGTGTGGGCTTCGGGCAGATAGAACAGCTTCTGCACGCTCGCGCCCAGGCCGACACCGAACCACTCGCCGCGGCCGATCGCGATCAGCGACTGCGTGAGCTGGAAGCCGCTGTTGAACGGATCGGACCAGGGATCCAGGAATGAGGTCATGCGGCGCATGCGATAGCTGGAGAACAGCACCAGCAGCACCATCGAGCCGCCGGCCGCCAGCAGCATGGCCAGCACGTAGCGCAGGCGCGCACCGGCCAGGAACAGCACGCCGAAGCCGGTGATGAACAGCACGCTGGCGGCGCCGAAATCCGGTTCCATCAGCAGCAGCAGTGCGATGAATCCCAGCAGCGCGAGCGGTCGGGCCAGTCCGGACAGTCCGCTGCGCAGCGCCGACTCGAAACGCACGGCGTAGCTGGCGATGTAGATCAGGGTCAGCACGCGCGCGGCCTCGGAGACCTGGAAGTTCATGCCCGCCAGGCGCAGCCAGCGCCGGCTGCCGTTGACCACATGCCCCAGGCCCGGCAACAGCACGAACACCAGCATGGCCCCGGCGATCAACAGCAAGGGCAGCGCCAGTTGCTCGAGACGTTGACTCGGAATCGAGAAGGTCAGGGCCGCCAGCGCAGTGCCCGCGAGCACCAGCAGCAACTGCCGTTCGAGATAGGCAAACGGATCCCCGTCGCGACCGGCGATCGTGATCGAGGCCGACGTGACCATGATCAGACCCAGCAGCACGATGCTCAGCGCCAGGATGATCATCGGCGCATCCAGCGCCGGACCGCGGCTGCGAGCCTTGGCTTCGGACAGGGTCAACGTCGCGCTGCTCATGCCGCGAGCCTCTGCACCGCCGCAGCGAACACGCGGCCGCGGTGCGCATAGTCGCGGAACATATCCAGGCTCGCGCACGCGGGCGAGAGCAGTACCGTGTCGCCGGCTTGCGCCAGCGTCGCGGCCATCTCGACCGCCGCTTCCAGGCTGGCGACGCAGCGCAGCTCGCAGGCGCCCGCGAGTGCCTCGGCGAGCGCGGGCGCGTCGCGCCCGATCAGCAGCGCATAGCGCACCTTGCCGGTGAAGGCAGCGCGCAACGGCCGGAAATCCTGCTCCTTGCCCAGACCGCCGAGGATCACGAGCAGCGGGCCGTTCATGCCTGCCACCGCAGCCAGCGTTGCGCCGACGTTGGTACCCTTGGAATCATCGACATAGTGCACGCCGCGCACGTCCGCCACCCACTGTGAGCGGTGCGCGAGCCCGGTGAAGCTGCGCAGCTCCGCCAGCATCGGCGCGCGCGGCAGCCCGAGCGCATCCCCGAGCGCCAGCGCGGCCAGCGCATTGGCGCTGTTGTGCGCGCCGGTGAGCCGCATGGCGCTCACGGCCAGCAGCGGCTCAGCGCGGTGTGCCAGCCACGGGCCGCCTTCGTGCTGCAGCAGCGAGTAATCCGCGCCGGCCTCGGCACGCAGTGAAAAACTCAAGCGCCGCCGCGCCGGCGCAATCATCGCCGCGACCCGGGCATCGTCGAGGTTGACCACCGCCACCTCGCAGCGCGCGTAGATGCGCGCCTTGGCCGCCGCGTAGGCCTCCAGATCGCCATAGCGGTCCAGATGATCGGACGTCACGTTGAGCACGGCCGCGGCCGCGAGCGACAGCGAGCTGGTGGTGTCGAGTTGAAAGCTCGAGAGCTCCAGCACGTACAGCTCGGCCGCGTCGTCGAGCAGATCGAGCGCCGGTTCTCCCAGATTGCCGCCGCTGCGAATGCGCAGGCCCGCGCGCGCGGCCATCTGCGCCAGCAGCGTGGTCACGGTGCTCTTGCCGTTGGTGCCGGTGATGCCCGCGATCGGCGCGCGCGCGGCGCGCGCGAACAGCTCGATATCCCCGATCACGCTCAGACCCTTGGCGCGGGCGGCCTCGAAGAACGAGCCGGTGGCCGCGACCCCGGGCGAGACCACCAGCAATTCGGCGCCTTCGAGCAGCGCGCTATCGAAGCCGCCGCGGCGCACGGTGATCTCGCGACCCAGCTGGCTGCCGAGCGCCTGCAGGCTCGGCCATTCGGGCGGCTCGGCGCGGCTGTCGGTCACGGCGACATCAAAGCCGTGCGCAAGCAGGTAGCGGGCGGCGGACAATCCGCTCTTGCCGAGGCCGACCACTACCGCGCGCGCGCTGGCGTTTTCGGTTTGCATGCGCAGCGCCGTCATCGCAGTTTCAAGGTCGACAGTCCTGCCAGAACCAGCAGGAAACTGATGATCCAGAAACGCACGATCACCTTCGGCTCAGCCCAACCCTTGAGCTCGAAGTGATGATGAATCGGCGCCATGCGGAAGAGGCGCCGCCCGGTCAATTTGTACGAGGCCACCTGCAGAATCACCGAGGCGGTTTCCAGCACGAAGATGCCGCCCATGACCAGGGCAACGATCTCCTGGCGCACGATGATCGCCACCACGCCGAGCGCCGCGCCCAGTGCCAGCGCGCCGATGTCGCCCATGAAGACCTGCGCCGGATAGGAGTTGAACCACAGGAAGCCGAGCCCGGCACCGGCCAGCGCGCCGCAGAAGATCAGCAGCTCGCCGGCCTGCGGAATGGCCGGAATCGCCAGGTAGTTGGCAAAGATGGCGTTGCCGCTGGCGTAGGCGAAGATGCCGAGCGCCCCGGCCACCATGGCCGTGGGCATGATCGCCAGGCCGTCGAGACCGTCGGTCAGATTCACGGCATTACTCATGCCGACGATCATGAAATAGCTCAGGGCGACGAAGCTGAACGCGCCCAGCGGCACGCTCACGCTCTTGACGAACGGCACGAAGAAATCCGTCTCGGCCGGCACCTGCGCGGTGCGGAACAGCAGCACCGCGGCGCCCAGGCCCAGCAGCGATTGCCACAGGTATTTCCAGCGCGCGGTGAGGCCGCGCGAATTGCCGACCACGAGCTTCAGGTAATCGTCACAGAAGCCGATGATGCCGAAGCCGACCGTGACGGCGAGCGTGATCCAGACGAAGCGATTGCGCAGATCAGCCCACAGCAGCGTGCTGACGGCCACCGCGACGATGATCAGGGCCCCCCCCATGGTGGGCGTGCCGGCCTTGGGCAGATGCGAGCGCGGCCCGTCATCGCGCACCACCTGGCCGATCTGGTAGCGCGACAGGCGCGAGATCATGCGCGGTCCGACCAGCAGCGACAGGCTCAGCCCCGACATGACCGCCAGGATCGCGCGCAGCGTCAGATATGAAAAAACATGGAAGCCCGTGTAGTGCGGGGCCAGCAGTTTGGCGGTCCAATAGAGCATCGTTCAGCCCGCCTTGCGCGCTTCATCGGGCGCCAGCAGCGCCTCGACCACGCGCTCGAGCCGGTTGACGCGCGAGCCTTTGATCAGCACCCGCACCTCGGGGCTCAAGGCCGCAGCCAGTGCGCGCGCGAGCTCGGTGGCATCGCCATGGCGCTCGGCGCCGGCGCCGAAACTGTCCGCTGCCAGGGCCGCGAGCGCGCCAAAGCTGTAGAGCCGCTCGATGCCCAGAGAGCGGGCCAGCTCGCCGAGCTCGCGGTGGCTGCTCTCGGCGGCGTCGCCGAGCTCGGCCATGTCGCCGAGCACCAGCCAGCGGCGGCCGGGCAGCTCGCTGAGCACCTCGAGCCCCGCACGCACCGAGCTCGGGTTGGCGTTATAGGAGTCGTCGATGAGCCAGGCGCCATGGTGCGCGCGGCGCAACTGCAATCGTCCGCGCACGGCCTGCATCTGCGCCAATCCCGCGGCCACCTGCGCCAGGCTGGCACCGGCATTGACCGCCGCGGCGGCCGCCGCCACTGCGTTGACCACGTTGTGACGGCCGGCGAGCGCCAGTGTCACCGCCGTGCTGCCGCCCGGAGCGCGCAGCCGGAAGTGCGTGCAAAAACCCTGAGCCCCGACCTCGAAGCGCAGCTGCTCGGCACGAAAATCGGCCTCGTGGCGCAGTCCGAAGCTGCACACGCGCGCCGCGGTACTGGCCCGCCACAGTGAGGCGTAGGCGTCATCGCCGTTGATGACGGCGACGCCGCTGGAGGGCAAGCCGCTGACCATCTCGCCCTCGGCCCGCGCCGCGCCCTCGAGTGAACCGAAGCCTTCCAGATGTTCGGCGCCGGCATTGGTGATGAGGCCGATGCCGGGGCGCGCGATCTGCACCAGCTGCTCGACATCGCCGCGACGGTTGGCGCCCATCTCAATCACGGCGCTGCGATGGCTCGCGTCCAGGCGCAGCAGCGTCATGGGCACACCGAGGTGATTGTTCAGATTGCCGCGCGTGGCCAGACACGGGCCCAGCTGTGCCAGGATCCCGGCCAGCATCTCCTTGACCGTGGTCTTGCCGTTGCTGCCGGCCACGCCGATGACCGGGCCGGTGAAGCGTGCGCGCGTCGCGCGCGCCGCGTTCGCGAGCGCCTGCTCGACATTGGAGACGATAATCTGCGCCAGCGGCGCCTCGATCTGTCGCAGCACCAGCGCACCGGCGGCGCCGGCGGTAGCCGCCGCGGGCACGAAGCTGTGACCATCGATGCGCTCGCCGTGCAGCGCCGCGAACAGGTTGCCCGGCACGAGCTTGCGTGTGTCGATGGCGACCTCATTGAATTCGCGGTCGGGGCCGATGAGCCGGCCATGGCAGGCGGCGGCGAATTGCGCCAGGCTGCGGATCATGCGCGGCCCCATTCCAGCAGCGCTGCGCGCGCGACCGTGGCATCGCTGAAGGCCCGCCGCTCGCCGCCGATGAGCTGATACGCCTCGTGGCCCTTGCCGGCCACGAGCACGACGTCCTCTGCCGCGGCAGCCGCGAGCGCGCCGCGAATGGCCAGCGCGCGATCGTGGATGACCCGGGTGTGAGCGCCGCCGCCGGCGGCAACAATGCCCTGCAGGATCGCGTCGGTGATCTGCTGCGGGTCCTCGCCGCGTGGATTGTCATCGGTCACGATCACGGCATCGGCGTCGCGGGCGGCGATGCGCCCCATCTCGGCGCGCTTGCCGGGATCGCGCTCGCCACCGCAGCCGAAGACACAGTGCAGACGACCGCGGCAATGTTCGCGCGCGGCGTGCAGGGCCTTGGCCAGCGCATCGGGCGTGTGCGCGTAATCGATCAGCACCAGCGGCCGCAGGCCGCCGCCCTCGGGCTGCATGCGCCCGGGCGGCGCCGAGCAGCGCGAGAGCGCCTCACAGGCCGCCGCCAGCGGTACGTCCCAGGCCAGCAGCACCGCCAGCACGCTCAGCAGGTTGTCGACGTTGAAGTCGCCGATCAGCGCACTGGACAGTCGTGCCGCGCCGCGACTGCTCTGGATTTCCAGTTCCAGGCCGCTGTCGCCGGCGTGTATGGCGCTGGCGCAGACGTAGTCGGCGCCACTGGCGAGCCACTCCGAGGGGCGCTGCGAGGTCAGGAACAGCTGCGCGGATTGCGACTCGCGGCGACTGTGCTGCGCCAGCTCCAGCCCGAACGGATCATCGATATTGATCACGCGCACGGCGAGCGTCGGCCAGTCGAACAGCTTGGCCTTGGCAGCGCCGTAGGCGCGCATATCGGGGTGGTAATCCAGGTGATCGCGCGTCAGATTGGTGAATACGGCGGTATGAAAGCGCACCCCGGCGCAGCGATCCTGATCGAGCGCATGCGAGGAGACTTCCATCACCACCATCTCGAATGCCTGCGCTCGCAGCCGCGCCAGCAGCCGCTGCAGAGTCACCGCATCCGGCGTCGTGGTCCCCAGAGCAGTCAGGGCGTCGGTTGCGCCGCCACCGAGCGTGCCGATGTAGGCGGCGCGTCGGCCACAGTGCTCCAGCGCCTGCGCCAGCAGCCAGGCACAGGTGGTCTTGCCATTGGTGCCGGTGATGCCGGCGACCGTCAGGCTGGCCGAAGGCGCATCGAAGAAGCGGTCGGCGATGTAGCCGAGCTGGGCGCGCAGATTCGGCACCGCGCGTACCACGATCGATGCGTCCACGCTGGGCGCGAGCACGCCCGGTGCAGGCTCCCAGAGGATGGCGCGCGCGCCGGCGGCGGCGGCTGCCGGCGCGAAGTCGACGCCATGGTGCGTGCCGCCGCGGCAGGCGAAGAAGGCCGCGCCTGGCCTGACCTCGCGGCTGTCCTGCGTCAGATCCGAGACCTCGAGCTGTTCGGGCACGTCGACCAGGCCGCCGAGCACGGCCTTGAGCGGCCGCCAGCTGCCCTGGCTCGGCACGGTCATCGCCGCGCCACCTTCTGACCCGGGCTCAGCGGCTCGCTCGCTCCCGTGCTCTCATCGGGCGCCACCGCCAGCAGCCGCAGCGCACCGCCGACCACGGCGGAGAACACCGGTGCCGACACATCGCCGCCCATGTATTTCCCCGCCGTCGGTTCATCGATCACGATCACGGCGGCGAGCCGTGGATGCGATGCCGGGGCGACCCCCGCGAACACCGAGGTATAGCGGTCCTTGGAATACGTGCCGTTGCTCGACTTCCAGGCGGTACCGGTCTTGCCGGCCACGCGATAGCCCGGAATCCTGGCGCGCACGCCTGTGGCCCCTTCCTGGGTCGTGACCGCCTCCAGCAGGCCCAGCAGGTCGCGGCACACGGTCGGATTGAGCACCCGCTCGCCTTCGGGCGCGACATCGATGCGCAGCATCGAGACCGGCCGGCGGATGCCGATCGCGCCGATCGCGGCATACGCCTGGGCCAGCTGCAGCGGTGTCACCGAAATGCCATAACCGTGAGAGAGCGTTGCAATGCTGATCGCGCGCCAGTGCGAGTAGTTGGTGAACACGCCGGCCGATTCGCCCGGAAAGCCGCTACTGGTGACCTGGCCAAACCCGAACTGGTTCAAGGTGGCCCAGATCTGTTGTGGTTCGAGCTGCAGCGCCAGCTTGGCCATGCCGACGTTGGAGGACTTCGCCAGCACCGTGGCCAGCGGAATGGCGCCGAGATTGTGTTCGTCCTCGAAGGTGGTGGCCCCGACCTGGATGAATCCCGGGTCGGTGTCGATGACGCTGTTGGTGTTGAATTTGCCGGAGGCCAGGGCCGCGGCGACGATGAATGGCTTGATGCTCGAGCCCGGCTCGAACAGATCCGTGACCGCGCGGTTGCGATAGGTCGCAGCCTGCAGCTGGGTGCGATCATTCGGGTTGTAGGCCGGCTGATTGACCATCGCCAGCACTTCGCCGCTGTCGATGTCGATCACGACCGCCGAGCCGGCGCGCGCGCGATTCTCGAGTATGGCGCTCTTGAGCTCGCGATAGGCCAGGTACTGGATGCGCAGATCCAGGCTCAGGGCCAGGTCGCGCCCCGGGCGCACGGGACGGATGCTCTCGATGTCCTCGACCTTGCGTCCCTTGCTGTCCTGGATCACGCGCTTGGCGCCATCCTCGCCCGCGAGCCAGTTGTCGAAGGCCAGTTCCGCGCCTTCCTGCCCGACATCATCGATGCTGGTGAAGCCGAGCACGTGCCCGGTCACCTCGCTGTCCGGATAGTAACGGCGGTACTCGCGCGCAAGATTGACGCCCGGCAGGTTGAGCGCCTTGACGCGCTCGGCGTCGCTGGGCTGCAGTCCGCGCGCCAGATACAGGAACTCGCGGTCCATGTTGCTGCTGACGTGGCGCATCAAGGCCTGGCGGTCGCTGCCGAGCACGCTGGCGAGCCGCGGCAGCTGCTCGAGATTCCCGGCCAGCTCGTGTGGATTGACCCAGACCGAATCCACCGGCGTGCTGACCGCCAGCGGCTCGCCGTTGCGATCGGTGATGTTGCCGCGATGGGCGATGATGGCCGCCACGCGCGAGAAGCGCGCGTCGCCCTGCTGCGCGAGAAACGGATGGTCGACGAGCTGCAGATCCACCGCGCGGCCGATCAGCCCCGCGGCCGCGGCCAGCAGCAGGCCGAACAGCAGCTGCAGACGCAGGCGGAACGAATACCGGCCGGCAGTCTCGCCGCGAGCACTGCGCCCGAGCGCACCGCGGCCCGAACGCGCGGCGGCGCCCGATCGTGCGCGCAACAGGGCCCGCAGCGTCATGGCGGCACGATCTCGATGTCGCGCGAATCGGGAATGCTCATGTGCAGCCGCTCGCTGGCGACGCGTTCGACGAACGCGTAGGTCGACCAGGCGCTCTGCTCGAGTTGCAGACGCCCCCATTCGGCATCGAGCTCATCACGGCCGCTGTTGAGGCGTTCGAGTTGGACGAACAGCTCGCGCGCGCGGTACTTGCTGTAGATCGCGCCCGCGGCCGAGGCGAGCACTGCCCACCACAATAGCGCCACGGCCAGCGCCAGCAGGCTTCGCGGGAGCGTCATCTGCTACTGCGGCGCGAGCGGCGTGAGCTGGCAGCGCGATCGGCGTCGCCGGCCTGCGGGTCCAGTCGCTCCGCGACCCGCAGCAAGGCGCTGCGGGCACGAGGATTGGCGCGAATTTCATCCAACGACGCGCGCTGCTTGCGGCCTATGCGGCGCAGCGGCGGCTGCGCCTGCAGCGGCAGTTGCGGCAGACCGGCCAGTACCGGATCGGGTTCGGAATGGCGGCGAATGAAGTCCTTGACCAGCCGGTCTTCGAGCGAATGAAAACTGATGGCCACGAGCCGGCCGCGCGGAGCGAGCAGCGCCAGGGCCTGTGCCAGGCCACGCTCGATCTGTCCGAGCTCGTCGTTGAGCCACATGCGCAGCGCCTGGAAGGTGCGCGTCGCCGGATGCTTGCCGGGCTCCCGGGTGCGCACGACGCGCGCGACCAGCGCGGCGAGCGCAGCGGTGCGCGTCAGCGGCTGCGTGTCGCGCGTGCGCACGATCTCGCGGGCGATGCCGCCGGCAAAGCGCTCCTCGCCCAGCGTTGCGATCACGTGGCGCATCTCATCGCTACTCGCCCGCGCGAGCCATGCGGAAACTGGTTGGCCGCGCGTCGGGTCCATGCGCATATCGAGCGGACCGTCGTGGACGAAACTGAAACCGCGCGCTGCATCGTCCAGCTGTGGCGAGGAGACGCCGAAATCGAACACGATGCCATCGCATGGCGTGTCGATACCCTGCGCGCGCAGCAGCGCTGCCAGCTCGGCGAATTCCCCGTGCACGAGGCGCAGTCGCGGCTCATGCGCAAAACGCAGCCGCCCGGCTGCGATCGCCTGCGGGTCACGATCGATCGCCACCAGCCGCCCCTGCGCTCCGAGCCGTTCGAGAATGCGCGCGCTGTGGCCGCCGCGGCCGAACGTGGCATCGACGTAGAGGCCGGCCGGGCGCAACGCCAGAGCCGCAAGCACCTCTTCGACAAGCACCGGCGTGTGCTCATCCAACTCCCTAGTTCCCCGCAATCGCCCAGCCGCCGCCTCAAAGCGACAGCGAATCGAGTTGCGCCGGCAGATCGGTCGTGGCCGCCTCTTTTTTGAGCCAGGCGTCGCGCCGTTCCATCCAGCGAGTCTCGTCCCATAATTCGCAACGACTGCCTTGCCCGATCAGCATCGCGTGCCGGTCCAGACCGGCAAATTCGCGCAGCTCCTGCGGCAACAACATGCGCCCGTGTCCGTCGAGAGAAAGGTCCGTGGCGTGTCCGACCATGAGCCGCTGCAGCCGTCGCGACTCGGGGTGCAGACTCGGCAGCCGCATGAGCTGCTGCTCGACCTGCTCCCAGTCGTTCAACGGGTACAGCAGCAGACAGTCCCCGTCGCGATCGACCGTGATGACCAGTTGGCCGGCGGATCGCTCGAGCAAAC
>Ga0302326_10006424_pt1 | contig 26395 bp, 24 predicted proteins | sample Palsa_T0_3_FD_202264 | JGI IMG/M metagenome (GOLD analysis project Ga0302326, IMG submission 202264) | Peat permafrost microbial communities from Stordalen Mire near Abisko, Sweden - Palsa_T0_3 | ecosystem: Environmental > Terrestrial > Soil > Palsa > Peat permafrost | place: Sweden: Abisko... | reverse complement strand
TGGCCCATGGCGGACGCGTTCACCAGCAACGCCACCGCCGTCGGCCGCGCGCTCACGCCCATCAGCGAGATCCCCGCCGGCTTCGCGGGCTCGACGGATATGGGCAATGTGAGCCATCGCGTGCCATCCATCCATCCGATGATCGCGGTCGCGCCCGTGGGCGTCATCATCCACAATGCGGAATTCGCGCGCTGGGCGGCCTCTGAGAGAGGCGACGCGGCGGTGCTCGACGGCGCCAAGATGCTGGCCTTCACCGCGCTTGACCTGATGAGCGATTCCCGATTGCTCGAGACCGCGAAGGCGGATTTCGCGGCGACGGCCGAGTTGTCGACCGGCGCGCTGGCGCGGCTGCAGGAGAAAGTGCCCCATCACCACGAAGCCGCGCATGCTCACGGCGCTGGTGGCTGCGGTTGCGCGTGAGCCCGTGAACCTCTGGCTGCTCCTCGCGGCAATCAACGGCTTTCTGGCCGTGGCATGTGGCGCATTCGCGGCGCATGGCCTACAGGGCCGGCTCGATGCGCCCGCGCTCCAAATCTTCGAGACGGCCGCGCGCTATCAGATGTATCACGCGCTCGCGCTGGGACTCTCGGCCTTCGCCATGCGCGGCCCCGCGGCGCCGGCCGCGCAAGTCTCAGGCGCGTTCTTTCTCGCCGGCATCGTCCTGTTCTCGGGCTCGCTTTACCTGCTCGCGCTGACGGGCGCGCGCGCCTTCGCATTCGTCACGCCGTTCGGCGGCGCGGCCTTTCTCGTGGGCTGGATAGCACTCGCCTTCGCCGCTACGCGGCTTGCGGCGCAATAAATTCACTACGGAGGAAAACATGGTGGCCTTTCCCGCGCCGAAAACGGTCCGAACCAACGGCATCGACATGGCCGTCTACGAAGCGGGGCCGCGCGACGGGTTTCCCGTCGTCTTGTGCCACGGTTTTCCGGAGCTCGCCTATTCCTGGCGGCATCAATTGCCCGCGCTGGCGGAAGCCGGCTACCGCGTCATCGCGCCCGACCAGCGCGGCTATGGCGAGACATCGCGGCCCACAGCGGTCGAAGATTACGACATGCCGAACCTCACGGGCGATCTCGCGGGCCTGCTCGATTCGCTCGGTATCGAGAAGGCGGTGTTCTGCGGCCATGACTGGGGCGGTCTCGTCGTCTGGTCGATGCCGCTCTATCACCCCGACCGTGTGGCCGGGATCATCGGCGTCAACACGCCGTTCCTGCCCAGGCCGCCGATCGATCCCATCGCGGGCATGCGCGCGGCCTTCGGCGACAATATGTATATCGTGTTCTTCCAGAAGCCGGGCGAAGCCGACGCGATCCTGGCGCAGGATGTGGGCAAGGCGTTCCGCTTCTTCATGCGCAAGAACCTGACGACCGCCGAGGCCTATGCGAAGCGACCGAAGGGAGAACGCAATCTCGAACTTGTCGCCGGCGTGCAGAGCGACGAGACGCATTGGCCCGGCGAAGTTCTGCTGGCGCCAGAGGAACTGAAAGTGTTCGTCGACACCTTCACGCGCACTGGCTTTACCGGCGGTATCAACTGGTACCGCAATTTCAGCCGCAACTGGCGGCTTTCGGAATCGCTGACGCAGCATGTGGCCGCGCCCAGCCTCATGATCATGGCGGAGGACGATGTGGTGCTGTCGCCCGCCATGGCCGACGGCATGGAGCATTTCGTGCCCGACCTGGAGAAGGTCCTCATCCGCCGCTGTGGCCACTGGACCCAGCAGGAGCATCCGGCGGAGACGAACGCCGCCATGCTCGGCTGGCTCCAGCGGCGCTTTCCGGTGTGACAGCGGACGTCGGATAAAGTCTGCCTGATTCAAATGCGCTCTTACCTTCACCTCCCCCTTGCGGGGAGGTCGGAGAGACTTTCCCGGATTTCGATCCGGGGAAGTCGATCCGGGTGGGGGAAAAGGCTTGTGCAGCAGCCCCCCACCCGAAATGCATTCCCTCCTACGCTAAAGCTTCGGAGGGTCTGCATCTTTATCGTCCGAAGCTGCGTAGCAGCGTAGGAGGGCTGCATTTCGGCCTCCCCGCAAGGGGGAGGCAAAGTAATCGTGCGAGTCGGCTTCATTCCCGCGCCGGATTTTGCCATTGTCGGAGCATCATGGACGCCAACGCGATCGATACGTTTTCCTACGCCACGCCGGAAGACCCTCGTCTCAAGCGATTCCTCATCCGGCTCATCGAGCGCATGACGGGCCAGCCCTATCTCAAATGGCTTTATGACGACAATCGCGCCCATCCCGTGCCGGGCGAAAGCTTCTGGGATTCCGCGGTCAAGCGGCTGGAACTCAAGATCGTCGCCAATGAGGCGGCGCTGGCCGCCTGGCCGCGCACGGGGGCGCTCGTCATCGTCTCGAACCATCCCTTCGGCGTGCTCGACGGCGTGGTGATCTCGCAGCTCGTGTCGCGCGTCAGGCAGGATTTCCGTGTGCTGACGAATTCGGTGCTCTACCGCGCCGAGGAGATCCGCCCCTTTCTGCTACCCATCGATTTCGCGGAGACGGACGAGGCGCTCAAGACCAATCTCAAATCGCGCGCGGCGGCGAAGGCGCATCTGCTGGCGGGCGGTTGCCTCGTCATCTTTCCGGCGGGCGGCGTCTCCACCACGCCCAAATTGTGGGACAAGCGCGCCATCGACACCGAATGGAAAACCTTCACGGCGCGGCTCATCACCCAGGCGAAAGCGCCCGTGGCGCCGGTCTTCTTCGCCGGCCAGAACAGCCGCATGTTCCAGCTTGCGAGCCACATCAGCATGACGCTGCGCCTGTCGCTGCTGTTCAAGGAAGTGCACGACAAGATCGGCAGCGAGATTCAGGTGCGATTGGGCGAACCCATCGCGTTCGAAAACCTGCCCTCCATGTCGGATCGCCATGCCTTCATGGCGCGGCTGCGCGAGATGACCTATGCGCTGGGCGAAGGCGTTCCCGCGCCGCCCAAACCGAAAGTGAAACGGCCGCGTCGCGCGCCGGACTCCGAAAAACGCCTGCGCGGTTCCAGATGACCGCGAAACCGCGCGTCGGCCTGTTCGTGACCTGCCTGGTCGATCTGGTGCGCCCGCAAGTCGGCTTCGCGGCCGTGAAACTATTGGAGCAGGCAGGCTGCGAGGTCGAAGTGCCGCCCGCGCAAACCTGTTGCGGCCAACCGGCCTGGAATGCCGGCGCGGACGGGCTCGCGGCCGGCATCGCGCGCCAGGTGGTCGATGCGTTCGAAGGCTTCGACTATGTGGTCGCGCCGTCCGGCTCTTGCGCCGGCATGCTGCGCCGGCATTACACGGAAGTGCTGGCAAGCGACGCCGCCTATGCGCCGCAGGCGCAAAGGCTCGCGGAAAAGACCCATGAGCTCGTCTCGTTTCTCGTGCATGTTATGGGCGTCACGCGCGTGGACGCCGCGTGCAAAACCCGCGCCTGTTATCACGATTCCTGTTCGGCGCTGCGCGAGATGAATGTGAAAGCCGAGCCGCGCCAATTGCTGGGCTCGGTCACGGGCTTCGAACTCGCCGAGTTGAAAGACTCCGCTGCCTGTTGCGGGTTCGGCGGCCTGTTCTCCATCAAATATCCCGAGATTTCCGAACGCATCGCCGACGACAAGATTGCCGACGCTGAGAGCACGGGCGCTCAGATCATCGCGAGCGGCGATCTCGGCTGCCTCCTGCATCTGGCGGGCCGCATCGCGCGGCAGGGAAAATCGCTGGAAGTGCGCCACATCGCGGAGATCCTGGCCGGCATGGACGGAACCTCGCCATGAACCAGGATCCGCTGCGTTTCGTCGAAGCCTCGCACGAGGCGCTGCACGATGCGCGGCTGAAGCTGGCGCTGGGCCGCATCAAGACGCATTTCCAGGCTGGCCGGGCGCTGGCCGCCGCGCGCTTCGGCGATTTCGAGGGATTGCGCGAACAGGGCCGCGCCATCCGCGACTATGCGCTTTCGCGTCTCGGCGAATTGCTCGAAACCTTCGAGCGCAATGTGACGGCGCGGGGCGGCCAGGTGCATTGGGCGCGCGACGCGAAGGAAGCCTGCGCCATCATCCTCGGCATCCTGCGCGCGCAGGGCGCGACCGCAATCATCAAGGGCAAGTCGATGGTGAGCGAGGAGGTCGGGCTCAACGCTTATCTCGAAGCGAATGGCGTCGTGCCGGTCGAATCCGATCTCGGCGAATATATCGTGCAGCTCCGCGACGAGCCGCCCAGCCACATCATCATGCCCGCGTTCCACCTCAACAAGGAAGACGTGGCCGAGACGTTTCGCGACGCGCACACGGCCCTCGATCCACAGCGCCCGCTGGTCGAACGTGCCGCGATGGTGGCGGAAGCCAGACGCGTGCTGCGCGAAAAATTCGAAGCGGCGGACGCCGGCATCACCGGCGCCAATATACTGGCGGCTAGCGAAGGCGCGGTCGTGCTCGTCACCAATGAAGGCAATGGCGATCTGTCGCGCCTTTTGCCGCGCACGCATATCGTGCTGACGGGCATCGAGAAAGTGGTCGCCGATCTCGACGACGCGGCGGTGTTGCTGCGCCTCCTGCCGCGCTCGGCCACGGGTCAGGACATTTCCAGCTATGTGACGTTGATGACGGGCCCGCGCGGCGCGAACCAGACGGACGGGCCGGAAAATTTCCATGTCGTGCTGCTCGACAATGGACGTTCGCGGCTCATGGGCACGGCAGCGCAGGAAGTGCTCCGCTGCATCCGCTGCGGCGCCTGCCTCAATCATTGCCCGATCTATGGCGCGGTGGGCGGCCACGCCTATGGCGCGACCTATCCAGGGCCCATCGGTGCCGCACTCAATCCCGGATTGATGGGCGTGGGCATCGCGCATCATCACGCCGATGCTTCGACCTTCTGCGGCCGCTGCGAAGAGGTGTGCCCTGTCAAGATTCCCCTGCCCCGGATCATCCGGCACTGGCGAGCGCGCGAATATGCAGCGGGGCTCGCGCCGAAAGCGCAACAGCGTGGTCTCGCGCTGTGGGCGTTTCTCGCCAAACGTCCGCGACTTTATCGCTTCGTCACACGCATCGCGGCGCGATTGCTCAAATGGCTCGGCGGTTCGCGCGGGACGATACGCGCGCTGCCTTTGATGCGCGGCTGGTTTCTCGTGCGCGATTTTCCGGCGCCGCAAGGCCGCACGTTTCAGGATCAATGGCGGCAACGCAAATGAGCGCCCGCGACGAAATCCTTTCCACCCTGCGCAAGTGGCACACAACAGAGGTGCCGCGGCCCGCGCCCTATCGCCCGCCCGAGCCGGCCAGCGATCTCGTCGCCGCCTTCGCCACGCGCGCCAGGTTCGCGGCCGCCGAGGTGACGGTGCTCGACAGCGCCGACGCCATTCCCGGAGCGGTCGCGGAGATCCTGCGCGCCCGCAACCTGCAAGCGACCATCCATCTGCCGCCCGATCCGCGTTTCGACCATCTCGCCTGGACGGTAGCGCGGGAAACGCGCGCGCCCGGTCCCGACGATGCGGCGCTCGCCTTCGCGCCGTTCGGCATCGCCGAAACCGGCACGCTCGCCTATCCGGCGCATCCCGATCGCCCGGCATCGTGGCATTATCGTGCCGGTCTCGAAATCGCGATCCTCCAGGCGGGCGCGATCCTGCCGCATCTGGAGGATGTGGTGGCGCGCGTGAAGGCGGCAGGCGCCCTGCCCCACACCATCAACCTCGTCACCGGCCCCTCGCGCACCGGCGACATCGAGCAGACGCTGGAACTCGGCGCGCACGGGCCGAAGGCGCTGGTCATCCTCATCGTGCCGGGCCCGGAACTCCCCGCCAACAGGGAAATTAGCAGGGAATAAATCGGCGGAACTTTCGGGCAACGAATTCCCTGCTAGCAGGGAAATTAGCAGGGAATAACAAGAACAGGGAATTCCATGAGCAGGTTGCATTGCCGTTCCCTGGGCAATACGGCGCCGGCCACGCACCGCGAGGGATTGGTTTCTTCACAATGTCAAAGAGCGTTCGGTCGGGCTTGACCGCCGAATCTTATCGGTTAATATATAACCGAAATGGTTACAGGTCAAGCCCCACCCTCAATTGCAGCCCTTGGAGTCGTTGAGGAACACGATGGCGGCGGTGCTGAGGTCGTTGGTGACGACGAGATCCTCTTCGGTCTTGCCGTTGCGATGGAACCGGCCGACGGCGACGCCGAGGGGGTATTCGTCGGTTGGGAAATTCACGGGCGCGCCGAAGGTGCCGTCGCCGCTTCCGGGCAGGATGCTCAGATTGCCGCCGATCAGATTGGCGACGGCCAGATCGACGGATTTGTCGCCGTTGAAGCTGCCGATGGCGAGCCCGTCCGGCCCCGTGCCCGCGGTATAATCCGCGTGCGGCTGAAACGTGCCGTCGCCGTTCCCCAAGAGCACGCTCACGCTGCCCACCTCGCCATTGTTGTAATTGGCGGTGGCGAGATCGACCTTGTGACCCTTGTCGAGCTCGCCGGCCACGACCACGGCCGGCGCCACGCCCGTCGGGTAATCGACATGGCTCTTGAAGGTGCCATCGCCATTGCCGAGCAGGATGCTCACAACGCCCAGCGAATATCCGGTGACGGCCAGGTCGATCTTGCCGTCATGGTTGAAATCCGCCGCCGCGACCGAATAGGGCTCCTCGCTGGTCGGATAGGTCTGCATCGCGCCCAAGGTGCCGTCGCCATTGTTGAGGAGCACGCCCACATTGTCGCCGCCTTCATTGGCCACCGCGATATCGGGCTTGCCGTCGCCATTGAAATCGGCCACCGCGACCCAGTGCGGATAGCTCCCCGTCTTGTAGTCCGCATGGGCCTGAAACGTGCCGTCGCCATTGCCGAGCAGCACGCTCACCGAAGCCCCGGTGTCGTTGCCGACCACGAGATCGAGATTGCCGTCGCCGTTCACATCGGCCGCGGCCAGCGCGTCGGGCCCGTTTCCGACCGTGTAGCGGCCTTTCAGTTTGAACGTGCCGTCGCCCTTGCCCAGGAACACATCCACGGAGCCACCGCCGCCGCCATCGTAATTGACCTGGGCGAAATCGGCTTTGCCGTCATTGTTGAAATCGCCCACCACGACCGATTGAGGGTTGGCGCCGGTCGTGTAATCGGTGCTCTTGAATTTGAGCTGGCAGGCGAGGAAATGCGGGCGCGCGTCTTGCGCGCAGGCTGGCGTAGCCGCGCCGAGCAACAGCGCCAGCGTTATTCCGTGCAGTGCATAACGGGGCATGGTTCACCTCTTCTGAAGCCGACGGCCGATCTCCACGCGACACCATAGCGGGCTTGAGGCGCAACGGGGCGTCTAAATTTTGCTGCATAAGTTTGTTGGCCTCCCCCAACGCGGGGAGGCCGGAGAGCCGACCCGGATTTCATCCGGGAGGCGATCCGGGTGGGGGGCCTTTGCCCAGGCACCCCCACCCGATTCGGCTCTGCGCCGAAAAAGCGCTACGCCGAATCGACCTCCCCGCGTTGGGGGAGGTGAAGCGCTTTTCCGCGTCTGCAGTTCGAAACAGTTCTATCTTGCTGCAGTCGACAATCTTCCGGGACGCATCGCCATGCCCAACAAAATCGTGCTCCTGCTCGCCGCCCTGCTGTCGCTGGGAACCGCAACCGCACAGGCCACTCCAAAGAATATCTCCTTCGGCGACATCTACGACGTGCTGCACCATGCACGCTTCGTGGATTTGACGCAGACCTTCGGCACCGCCACGCCGCACTGGAAGGGGTTTCCCGACGAGACCGTCAAAACCCTCTACACGATCAAAAAGGACAGCTTCCACGCCGAATATTTCTGTCATGTCGGACAATGGGGTACGCATGTCGATCCGCCGGCGCATTTTCACGACGGCCTCAGGACCGTCGACCAGATCGATCCGAAGGAATTCCTGCTCAGGCTCGTCGTGCTCGATGTCCACGACAAGGTCGCGAAGAATCCCGACTACGTCATCACGCTCGACGATGTGAAAGCGTGGGAGAGCCGGCATGGCCGCGTGCCCGAAGGCGCGTTCGTGGCGCTACGGACCGACTGGTCCAAACGCTGGCCCGACGGCGCCGCCATGCAGAACAAGGATGCACACGGCATCGCGCATTATCCGGGCTGGAGCATGGCGGTGCTCAGATATCTCTATGAGGAGCGGCACATCACGGCGTCGGGTCATGAAACCACCGACACCGATCCCGGCCTTGTCACCAGCACCGACAAATATCCGCTGGAGAGCTACATCCTGGGACTGAACCATTTTCAGATCGAGCTCCTGACCAATCTCGACCAGGTGCCGGAAGCCGGCGTGCTTGTGATGGTGACGTTTCCGAAGCCGCTCAACGGCTCGGGCTTTCCCGCGCGGGTCGTCGCGATCGTGCCGTGAATTGGCAGCACTGTTCAATTTGTTAACAAATCCTGACTACCCTTCACGGTTGTGATTCGGGGAAAGCCATCGATGGTCAGGTCCGCTTTCGCCAACACCATGTTGGGATTTGGTCTGGCTGTCGCGCTTTTCGCGGCGCCGGCCGATGCGCAGGCGCACCTCAACCTGCTTTATCTGTTCAAGGGCGGCGCGGACGGTCTGTCTCCCTCTTCCGGACTTGTCTTCGACAAACAAGGGAACCTGTACGGCACGACCGCAGCCGGGGGCGGGATCGGCTGCGGCGGCTTCGGCTGCGGCACGGTCTTCAAGCTGACGCCCGACGGCACCGAGACGCTGCTCTACTCTTTTCAGGGTGGAACCAATGACGGTTACGACCCCAACAGCCTTATTCGGGATAGCGACGGCAATTTTTACGGCACGACCCTTTATGGGGGCAACGCGGGCAATGGGGGATGCAACAACGGATCCTGCGGCGTCGTTTTTAAACTCGCGCCGGATGGCACAGAAACCGTGCTCCACGCCTTCAGCGGCGGCGATGATGGCGCCAATCCGGACGGAGGCATGGTGAGAGACAAGGCCGGTAATTTGTACGGCACCGCTGAGAATGGTGGGACTACTGATCGCGGCATAGTTTTCCGGATCGCGCCGGACGGGACAGAAACCATCCTCCATGAATTTTGCGTCCAGAATTGCGATGATGGTCAGGGCCCAATGGGCAACCTCATCTCCGACAAGGCCGGCAACCTTTACGGGACGACAGGCGGCGGCGGTAACGGCAGCAACGGTGGAACAGTCTACAGGCTCGCGAAGGATGGCACGCTGACGGTGCTCTACACCTTCTGCGCGCAGGGAGGACAATGTGGTTGGTTGCCCGAAGCAGGCGTCATCATGGATAGCGCCGGCAATCTCTACGGAACGACCTATGCAGGTGGCACAGGAGATTGCCCGCCGACCAGCGGATGCGGAACCGTGTTCGAGTTAAGTCCGGATGGCACAGAGACGGAACTTCACTCTTTCGATCCGTCCGTCGATGGTGAATTGCCTGTTGCCGGTGTGATCATGGACAAAGCCGGCAACCTCTACGGTGCGGTCGGTGGCTCGGCGGCGCCCAAGTGCCGCGGCAAGCCAGGGGTTGTGTTTCGCCTGACGCCGCAGGGCAAAGAAACAATTTATTGCATTCCTTCGGGCGTGGCCGCAGGCGTCATCGAAAGAGGCGGCGCCTTCTATGGCGCCGGCACCGGGCAGGGCACCTACAAACACGCCGCGGGTTTCATCTTCCAACTGAAGAATTAAAAATGCTTTCGCTACTCTGCACCAAGAGGCGGTCCCACGCGCTGTTTCCACGCCAACTGGCAATGCCCGCCGTCGCCATGTTGGCGGCGCTGATCGGCGGCAACTCCAGCGCTTTGGCCAAGCCGGAAGCGACGCACTTCGATGTCGTGATTTCCACTGGACCCACGCATAACATGGCGCTCAACAACGGCATCTATGGTCCGACCGGCAACAACGCCGTCCTCAATATCGACGATCTGACCTCCGCGCTCGCCACCGGCAATATCGGGGTGACGACCGGCAATGGCGCGGGCGGCAAGACCGCCGGCAACCTCGACCTGGACGCAGCCCTGCATTGGGTGAGCGGCAATAGCCTGACGCTCGACGCGTACCGTTCGGTTCGCCTGCAGCGGCCTGTCACCGACGCGGGCGCCGGCGCGCTTGCCATCGCGACACATGATGGCGGGAAGATCGGCCGGCTGGAATTTTCAGGAGCGGGAAAAATCGTGTTCTCGAATCTCGCCAACGCGCTCTCGATAAACGGACAGACCTTTACGCTTGTGGGCGACATTGCCTCGCTTGCCGCGGCGATCGCGGCCGCGCCCGATGGCAATTATGCGCTCGCGGCCAGCTATGACGCCTCAACCGACAAGACCTATCAGCAATTTTCCATACCGACGGTTTTCGAGGGCAATTTCGAGGGGCTGGGCAATACGATTTCCAGAGTTTCGATACGCGGTTACGGCTTTTTCAACATGGTTGATTGGGGCGCGTCAGTCTCAAACCTTCGTCTGCGCGATATCACCGTCGACGGGCGAAAACTGTCTGGTGGTTCCTTTGGTGCGCTGGCATCTGAAAGTTTTGGCGCGCTTTACGGCGACGCTGTCAGCGGCCGCGTGATGGGTGGTGAAAACCCGGATCAGGCAGGCGGGCTCACCGGGGGGGGCAATGGCAGCATCGAGGATTGCTCGTCAGCCGCCACGGTGACGGCGCACATATCAGGGCCAATGTATGAGGGTGGATTGGTGGGATATTTCGATGGAACAATCACCGATTCGTTTGCAACGGGAGACGTAACAGCGAAGTTTGGGATAATGGCTGCCGGAGGTTTGGTCGGCCAATTCCAGGGTGCGATGCGGCATTCGCACGCGACCGGAAATATCAGGGGTTTAGTCAAAACAGGTACGCTGGGCGGGCTGATCGGGTTGGCGATCGGCCGGGTCGAGACATCATACGCCACCGGAAATGTGAAAGCGGCAAGCAATATGAGTTCACCGATGGGAGGATTGATCGGGGCGATAAACGGTTCGATCAGCGAATCCTTTGCCACCGGCGAAGTGGGGTGGGAGAATGCCAGAGAGGCCGCAGCCGGCCTTGCTGGTGCGAGCACGGGATCCATCACCAATTCCTACGCAACCGGCGCAACCGCTAACAATTTCGGGGGAGCAACGGGGTTACTGGGAAACTATCAGTTTGCTAGAGTTTTTGTTTCCAGTTCCTATGCGACAGGCAAGGTCACGTCACCTGAGGCTGGCGGCTTCACGCTCGTTACCGCCAAATGCCCGTGCTTCTTGAACGACTATTGGGACGTGACAACCAGCGGCACGGCCGACGGAATCCCGAACGGAAATGCGCCCGGGGTCACGGGTTACACGACGGAACAATTGCAAGCGGGATTGCCTCATGGGTTCGATCCCACAATCTGGGCGCAGGACCGTCGTATCAACAAAGGGCTGCCCTATCTGATCGCCAATCCGCCACCGCAGTAATGCGCGTGTGCTTGCTGCGCAACGATCAGTTCAGTTCGCCGCCGCCCGCGTAGCGAGCGCCGGCCGGGAAGGCGCAACAATCGCGGCGACACGAACCTTGTCATTGTCGCGTTTTCCGATCCTGTATACATTTCGCGCGGGCTGGGGAGGCGACCGGTGAAGCGGGGGGCATTTCTCATATTGCTTGCTGTCCTGCTCGCGCCTTGCGCGCGGGCGAGCAGCTTCAGCGATTTCAACGCCGGCGTGGACGCATGGAATGACGGCCACGCCGAACTCGCGATCGAATTCATGACCAAGGCCCTTGCCCCCGGCGATCTGGCGCCGCCGCTTCGGGCGCTGGCCTATCTGGATCGCGGGCTTGCCTATCTCAAGGTCAAGCAACCCGACAAAGCCGTGGCCGATTTCAGCGCCTTGCTCGAGCTCAAGCCCGGCGACGAGAACGCCCTGTTCTTGCGGGCTCGCGCCAATTGGGCGGACGATCAATTGGCGGCGGCGATCACGGACTACAAGACATACTTGCAGGCCACGCACGCGACGGGCCCGGCCTATTTCGTGCTCGGGCAGGCGGAGTGGTCGGCGGGCCGCTTTGCCGACGCCGCGGGCGATCTCGCACAGGCGGTGAAGCTGTCGCCGAATGCCTATTCCGTCCTGTGGCTGGAATTGTCCCGCGCGCGGGCCGGCGCGCCCGACGAGAAGGCGTTCGCACAGGATGTGGCGGCGCTCGATCTGGACGACTGGCCGCGTCCGCTGCTCGACTACTATCTCGGCAAGGCGACGCAGGACGATGTGAACAAGGCGGCCCTGCACGGCGACGCCAAGGCGCAAACCGGTCAGAAATGCGAAGCCGATTTCTATGTCGGCGAATGGCTGTTGCTGCATCCTGGCGGCATGGCGGCGAAACCGCTGATCGCGGACGCCGCGAGCCATTGTCCCGATGATTTCATCGAGCTTCACGCCGCGAAGGCGGAGTTGAAACGCCTGCCGTGACGGCGGAGAGGGGATTTGGAATGCGCGGTTTTCTGTTGCTTGCGAGTGTTTCGATCGGACTGGTTCTCGCCGGCTCCGCCGCCGCCCAATCCCAGGGCAATTGCCAGCTCGTGAAAGTGGCGGCGCTCGATATGGGCACCGATCCGTATGGCCGCGTCACCATTCCGATGATCGTCAATGGCAAAAAGGAGAATTTGCTGGTCGATACGGGCGGCATAACCAGCACACTCACCGCGAAAGCCGCGACCGATCTTGGCCTGAAGCTGCACAGCATCGATGAATCGAAGGCGCGATTCAGGTTTTTTGGAAACGACGACGTCTCGCGTTATGTGACGGCCGATACGATCCAGCTGGGCGGCCTGGCGGGGCAAAAAAAAGATTTTATGATCTTGCCCGCCGACCATGAAGTGGCTGGAGTCGACGGTTCGCTCGCGCCCGACATCATGGGCGCCTATGATGTGGAGTTCGATTTCGCCGCGGCAAAATTCAACCTGTTTTCACGCAACCATTGTCCTGGCCAGGTCGTCTACTGGACGCATCAGCCTTATGCGACCATTCCCATGGGCGTCGATCGTTATGGACATATCAGCTTCAAGGTGGGCCTCGACGGGCACCCCTTTGCGGCCACGATGGACACGGGCGCGTCGCTCTCCGTGGTGCGAGGCGATGCGGTGGTGGATTTCGTGCCGCGAGAAGAAATCGAAGCCGCCGAGGCACAAAACGTGAAGAGCGACGATCCCCCCACGTTGCAGCACCATTTCAAGTCGATGGTATTGGGCGATGTCGGCGTGCTCAATCCGGAGGTTGCGATCGTTTCGCCCGAGCTGGGAGGATCTGAATTGATTCTCGGCATGGGCATATTGCGGCAGCTTCATCTGTACATCGCCTATCAGGAGCGAAACATCTACGTCACCGCGGCAGAGGCGCACTGAATTCGTATCACGCCCGATAACGCAGCACTTCCACCAGCAACGCAAAAGCCGGAGCAGGTTGCCGGCGGCTGGGATAATAGAGGTGATAGCCGGGAAACGGCGGACACCAATCGCTTAAGACACGCACAAGCGTTTTGTCGGCAAGATGCGGACGCGCCATATCCTCCGGCAGATAGGCGACGCCCAGGCCGGACAAAGCCGCCGCCAGCGTCGGCCCGGGACTGTTGAACACAAGCTGGCCCTCGACCCGCACCCTGAGTTCCCGGCCGTCCTTCTCGAACTCCCAGGCGTAAAGACCGCCATAGGTCGGCAGGCGCAGATTGATGCAGGCATGTTCCGTGAGGTCCTGCGGCTTTTTGGGGCGCGGGCGTTGCGCGAAATAGGCGGGTGCGGCGACCGCGGCCATGCGCAGATCCGGGCCGATGCGCACCGCGATCATATCCTTCGCCACCTGCTCGCCGAGGCGAATGCCCGCGTCGTAGCGCTGCGTGACGATATCGGTGAGGCCGAAATCGATGATTGTCTCGACCTGGATGTCGGGATGCTGGGGCAGGATTTTCGCCAGCGCCGGCAACAGGATCGTCTCCGCCGCATGCTCGGATGTCGTCAGGCGGATCGTGCCGGCGGGCTTGTCGCGCAACTCGCTCAGGGCAGCGAGCTCCGCGTCGATCTCATCGAAGCGAGGCCCCAGCGTGCGGACGAGGCGCTCGCCCGCCTCGGTCGTGGCGACGCTGCGCGTCGTGCGCGAGAGCAACCGTAGCCCGAGCCGTTCCTCGAGCCCGCGAATGGTGTGGCTGAGCGCCGATTGGGAAACACCCAGCTGCGCCGCAGCGCGCGTGAAGCTGCGTTCCCTGGCGACCGCAAGGAAAGCGACGAGGTCGTTCACCTGCGGGTCTTATTCATGAATTTCATTCATGATTACATACGATTTTCTGCGACTAGTCGCAACAATGAGCCGGGCCTATCTGTTGGGGGTCAACGAGGCGCCGAAGGAGATCATCGCCATGCCGACTGAACCCACCGCCGCACGCAAGGCATTCGGCCATATCGCGCCGGCGCTCGCCGAATTGACCGACAAAGTTCTGTTCGGCGACGTATGGGAGCGGCCCGGGCTTTCCCCGCGCGATCGCAGCCTGATCACCGTGGCGAGCCTTGTCGCGCTCTATCGCACGAACGAACTGCCGTTCCATTTGAAGAAGGCGCTCGAGAATGGCGTCACGCGCGATGAGCTGATCGAGGTGATCACCCATCTGGCGTTTTATTCGGGCTGGCCGACGGCGAATACGGCGTGGCCGATCGCCGAGCGCGTGTTCAAGGAAGCAGGCGTGTGAGGTCAGGATTCTGGGGCCCGCCAATCGGGTCTTAACATGAAACACAGCCGACAAGATATGAGGAGAAAAGCAATGCAAAAACGCAAACTTGGCAGCAGCAATCTGGAAGTCTCGGCCCTTGGGCTGGGATGCATGGGAATGAGCTTTTCCTACGGCGCGGTCATGGACAGGCAGGAGGCCATCGCGCTTCTTCATGCCGCCGTCGAGCGCGGCGTGACGTTCTTCGATACGGCGGAGGTCTACGGACCTTTCACCAATGAAGAGCTGCTCGGCGAAGCGCTGTCGCCGCTGCGCGACAAGGTCGAGATTGCGACCAAATTCGGCTTCGACCTTACCTCGGACCCGAGAGGCATGACCGGCGGTCCCAGACTGGACAGCAGGCCCGCGCACATCAAACAGGTGGCCGAGGCGTCGCTGAAGCGGTTGAGAACCGACCATATCGATCTGTTTTATCAGCACCGCGTCGATCCCAATGTGCCGATCGAAGACGTGGCGGGCGCGGTGAAGGACCTGATCCGGGAAGGCAAGGTCAGACATTTCGGCCTTTCCGAAGCGGGTGCGCAAACGATTCGTCGCGCGCATGCGATCCAGCCCGTTGCCGCACTGCAAAGCGAATATTCGCTGTGGTGGCGCAAACCTGAGGCGGAAATCATTCCGACACTCGAGGAACTCGGCATCGGCCTCGTTCCCTACAGCCCGCTGGGCAAAGGCTTCCTCACCGGCGCGATCGACGAAAAGACGACCTTCGCCGGCAATGATTTCCGCAGCGCCCTGCCCCGTTTCGCGCCGGAAGCCCGCAAAGCAAACCAGGCATTTGTCGATCTGCTCGCCGAAATCGGGAAACGGAAAAGTGCAACGCCGGCGCAGGTGGCTCTTGCGTGGCTGCTCGCCCAGAAGCCGTGGATCGTACCCATCCCGGGCACGACGAAGCTGCACCGTCTGGAAGAAAACATCGGCGCCGCCGACCTCGAACTGACGGCTGACGATTTGCGCCAGATTGAAAGCGCAGCGTCGCAGATCACCGCGCAGGGCAATCGCTACCCCGAAGCCCTGGAGCGCCTGACCGGTCGCTGAGCGGCGATTGGATTTGCGTTACCGCAGTTCGATCCCCGGCATGCGCCCGTCGGACCGCCACGCTGCCAGGAGTTCGAAGAATTTGAGCGGTCCCGCGCCGTACATGTCGGAGAAGAAGCCGCCCTTGTTCCCGCTCTCGCCCTCGCTGTTGTAATAGCCCGGCGTGCATTCCTCGTAGAAGCGCAGGCCCAGCCGCGCCAGATTGTGCACGTCCTGCACATAGGCGCTCTCGGCTTCCGCCGTCGGCTCGAGCACGTGGCGGCCGCGCCTGCGCGCCTCGGTCACGATGTACGCCACGTGGTTCGCCTGCTCGTTCAATGTCTGAGGGACGCTGACGGTGACCGCGCCTTGCGTGAAGCCCAAGAAGAAACAGTTCGGAAAACCGTGGGTCGTCAGGCCGTGCAGCGTGCGCAGACCGCCCGACCAGTGTTCCGACAGCGTTTCGCCGCCGCGGCCGACGATGTCGTAGCCGGCGCGGCGCGTGTAGGACGTGCCGACTTCGAAGCCGGTCGCGAAGATCAGGCAGTCGAGTTCGTATTCCCGCCCGTTCGCAACCACGCCCCACCCGGTCAGGCGCTGGACGCCTTTGCCCGCAGTGTCGACCAGCGTGACATTGGGCCTGTTGAACGTCTGCAGATACTCGTCGTGGAAGCATGGCCGTTTGCAGAACTGGCGATACCAGGGCTTCAATTTCGCGGCCGTGGCGGGATCCTTCACGATCGCGTCCACACGGGCGCGCACCTCGTTCATTTTGCGATAGTCCGCGAGCACCATCACGTCGGCGCGTTCCGGGCCGGTCAGCCGGCGGCCGAGCTTGCGCGACATCTCCTTCGCCTTCGTGCCCGTCACATTGCGGAAGATGTCGGTCCAGCCGTCCTTGACGAGGTCCAAGTCCTGGTCGCCGCCGCTGACCAGGATGTTGAAATTCTCCATCCGGCGTTTCTGCCAGCCCGGTTCCAGCGCTGCGGCCCACACGGGATCGGTGGGCGCATTGTTGCGCACGTCGATCGACGAGGGCGTGCGTTGGAACACGTAAAGCGCCTCAGCCCACTCGCCCAGATGCGGAACGCACTGCACCGCGGTCGCGCCGGTGCCGATGATGCCGACGCGCTTGTCCTTAAGGCCGGTCAGCCCGCCGGAGCTGTCGCCGCCCGTGTAGCGATAGTCCCAGCGGCTGGTGTGGAAGGTGTGGCCCTTGAACTCGGCGATGCCGGGAATGCCGGGGAGCTTCGGACGGCTCAACGGGCCGTTCGCCATCGCGACGTAGCGCGCCTTGAATCTGTCGCCGCGATCGGTCGTGACAATCCATTTGCCGTCCGCATCGTCCCAGCGCAGTTCGGTGATCCGGGTCCGGAGCAGCGCGTCTTCATAGAGCCTGAAATGGCGCGCGATATTTTTGCTGTGCTCCAGGATTTCCGGCGCGAAGGAATATTTGTGTCTGGGCATGTAGCCCAGCTCTTCAAGCAGCGGCAGGTAGCAATAGGATTCGACATCGCACATGGCGCCGGGATAGCGGTTCCAATACCAGGTGCCGCCGAAATCGCCGGCGGCTTCCACCACGCGGATGCTGTCGAATCCGGCCTCGCGCAGGCGGGCGCCCATCAGCAGACCGCCGAAGCCGCCGCCGACGATTGCGAATCCGACCTCGTCGAACACCGGCTCCCGCGTGAAGCCGGGCTCGACATAGGGATCGTCGACGTAGCGGGAGAATTCCGCTTTCGTCTCGATGTATTGACGGATGCCGTCTGGGCGCAGACGCCGGTCGCGTTCGCGAAGATATTTCGCGTGCAGGGAATCGGGATCGAAGTCGATGCCGCCAACGAGGGCTACGATTTCGGGATCGATTGGCATGACAGGCGTGTTCCCGCTCCGGGCCGAAGGTTCTCTTTGCAAGAACTGCCGCTAAAGCGCAAACGCTTCGCCCAGCAATCTTTCCGAGAGGGTCCACAAGCGTGCGGCGGCGGCGGGATCGATCGCCCAGGGGCGAACGCCGGTAAAGGTTTTGTCGTCGGCGGGCACGGCCTCGGCGACATTGCCGTCTTCGCAATAGACGCCGCCGCCCGCGGCCAGCAGCGGCGATGTCGCGCACCACAGCGATGTTGAGGCGCCGCCCGAAGGCGTCTTGAAGCGCTCGCTCAGCCGCCCCTCGTCATCGAACCAGCCGAAGGCCTTCATTTCCTCTTTCGACATGTCGCGCTGCAGATTGGTCATGATGCCGCCGGGATGCACGGCGTAGACGTTGATGCCTTTGGGTTCCAGGCGCCGGTTCAATTCGACCGCGAACAGGGAATTGGCCGTCTTGGACTGCCCATAGGCTTCCCATTTGTCATAGGGCGTCGTCTCGAAATTGGGATCGTCGAATTTGATCGGCGAGCGCCGGTGTCCGATGGACGAAAGCGCCACGACACGCGCGCCCCTGCTGAGCGCAGGCGCGAGCCGGCACGCGAGCAGCATATGGCCCAGATGGTTCGTGCCGAACTGCGATTCGATCCCGCCCATGATGCGGCGCTCGGGCGTCGCCATGATGCCGGCATTGTTGATGAGGATATCGAGCGGTGTGCCGCGCTTGACGAAGGCGTCGGCAAAGGCGCGCACGCTGGCATAGTCGCCAAGGTCCAAATCGGCGACTTCGATGGCGCTGTTGCCCGTGGAGGCGCGAAGCCCGGCCGCGACCGTCTCCCCGGCCGCGCGGGCGCGCACGGGCACGACAATGCTGGCGCCCGCACTCGCCAGCGCGCGGACCGTCTCCATCCCGATGCCCGAGGCGCCGCCCGTGACGATGGCCGTCTTGCCCGCGAGGTCGACACCGCGGATCACGTCCTCCGCTTGCGTTCCGGCGCCGAAGGGCGAGGCTATGGGTTTCTGCGGCAGCGGCATTTTCTATCTCCCGGGCGTTATCGGTTGCTCAGAATAACAGGCCAGCGGACGAGCCCGCCTATTCCTTCTGCGCCGCGTCTCCGTTCGGGTTCTTGTAGCGCAGCACTTTCGAGAGGTCTTTGCCGCGGACGATGTTCGCCGAATGATAGAACAGTCCGTAGGTGTCGATCGACGAGAGATCGGGGAAGATGCAGGTGTCGAGCACGTCCGTGCTGTCTGTCGTCAGCACCCAGCCGCCGCCCGCCGCATTGATGCCGCCGAACAGATCCGTGCCGCCCAGCTGCGTGCAATAGCAGGAACCGGGGCTGCCGACGCAATTGGCGCCGTTGTAGGGAACTTCCGCATAATAGGCGAGCGCCGCCAGCGTGGGCAGGCGGGTTGTGAGCGTGCTGATGAGCACGCTGATCTGGCTGCCGTCTTTCTTCGATGTCCATTGGCAGAAATTCTGCTTGCCCGCGAGCTGCAGCGGCGTGCCGCCATTCGTGCCGTAATAGGGCTCGCGCTCCTGCACGATGCCGCCATGCTGGGTGCAATAAGCGAGATTTTCCGGCGCGATCTCGGCGGCACGCACCGCGCCTGCCAGAAGGAGACACGCGATTGCCGCCAGCGCGGCGCAGAGATTTGCGAATTTCACAGGATGTCCCTTCTTGTTTTCCAGCCCACACCCGTCCGGGAGCCTGACCACCATCCGCGAAACCTGCGCAAAGCTTCAGCGCAGCGCAAGTCCCGCGGCGAAGCCCGCCAGCAGAAAACGCGCGAGATAGCCCGCGCTGTGCGCGGCCGTGACCAGCGGGTCGAACTTGATGAAGAAGCCATTGACGATGAGCACGAACAATGGCCCGGCCGCCCAGGCGAGCGCCGACAGAAGAAGCGCGCCCGCGATATCATGCACGCCCGCGACGGCACACAACATCACGACCGCCGCAACCGAGAGATAACCCAGTATCGACGCCCAGATGATGCCGCGGCGGTCCTTGCCTTCTCCCACCTCCGGCCACCACACTTCGGGATATTTGCTGTAGCGGTCGTGAAACAGAATGCCCATGAACAGCCAGTCGCTGAACGTCGCGACGGTGCCGGCTGCAAATACCGCAATCACCAGATGCCAGCTCATGGGTTGCCCCTCCCGTTTGCGGCCATCGTCCGCCGGTCGAGTATCCCTCGCCGGCAAGCGCCAAAATAGACCTGCAAAGCTTCTTTACAAAGCAATCCCGCAAATTTTTTTTCGAAGCTATGTATACTATATACGAAAGTAATTCTCTTTAACAGATAGAGATTAATCTGTAATTACGTAATGTTATGTCACACACATTATTCTCCTAGGAATTATAATACTTCGGCTTCACAACAGATAATCTTGGACGTACGCTTCGACTGCTTCGGAATTCGAAGGAAGAGATGCACGTTCCAAACGGTCGCGGGCTTGCCGCTGGCGGCTCCGCCCACCGAAAAAAAGGAGGAGGAATATGAGGAAATTCTTGATCGCAGGCGTTTTGGCAACGGCGCTGCTGCCAGCGCAGGCCATGGCGCAGGTCGCCTTCAATGGTACCTGGAAGGCCGACCCGAGCACCACGATGAGCTACAAGGTCGATGGCGACACCGTGATGATGACCACGCCCACCGGGCAATCCTATACGGCCAAAGTGGACGGCACGGATGCTCCCTATATGGGCGACCCGAATATCACCAGCGTTTCGCTGATGATGCTGAGCGACAATACGCTCGTCGAATCCGACAAGCGCGACGGCGCTACCGTCAGCGTGCACACGATGAAGATCACGCCCGACGGCAAGACCATCGCCATTTCGGTCCGTGACAAGATGAGCGGAACGATGACGAAGCTCGTAGCGAGCCGGCAATAGGCCGGTCGCTCGCGCCGGATTGTCAGGGCGCTGTCTTCAGATCGCGTAGACGATGAACCACGCTTTCGCCACTCCGGCGACCGACAGGACAAGAAGAATGAGATCGCACAAACCGCAGATGCCCGCGCCGGCCAGCCGCTTCTCCGGATCGGCCATATAGGTTTGCATATAGACGATACGTCCGGTCACCCAGACGAGACCTATCAGCGGCGGAACGAATGCCCAGACGATGGGGTAGAGCGTCGCGATCCATAGCAGCGGCAGGAAAATTCCGAGCTGCTCCAGCGTGTTCATCTGCACGCGAAAGGCGCGATCGAATTCGGGATGGCCGCTGCAGGCCGGTGCCTTGATATTGTGCTTGCCCCGCAGATTGCCCACCCGGAACGCCGAATAGAAATAGAACGCAACGGCCAGAACCGTGACGGTCGCGCTCCAGAGTATGGCCGGAATTAGTGTCATGATTTCTGCCCCCTGGCGATTTCCCCCGCGCTTCGGGCGGGGCTCTTACGACGAAGACTTTAGAACGCCGCAGCGCAACTCACCAACCGCCGCCACCGCCGCCACCGCCACCGCCGCCCGAGAAGCCGCCGCCGCCGCTGCCGGAACTGGAACCGGGCGCGGTCGCAGCCGATGCGGCCGCGGCCGCCATCGAGGCGCCCAACGCGCCGGCAAAACCTGCGGCGCCCAGATTGTTGAACGAGCCGCCGGAATACCAGACCGGCGTGTAGTAATTTCCGCCCGCATCGCGCGCCATGCCGGCGGCAGCGGCTTCCGCTTCGAATTTCTTGCTCCACTGGTTCTCGCAATCCAGCGCGATCGCATAGGGCAGGAATTTCTCGAACACCGCCGGCGTGACGTTGGGCGGATTGAGCGCTTCAAGCCGATCCTTTTCCGCGGTAACGAGGAATAGGCGGAAGCCGTCGATCTCGTCGCGCGCCCTGGCGCCCGCGAGTGTCGGTGCCTTGAGGAGATAGTAAAAGACATAGGCCGCGACGCCGCCCGCGCTCAGAGCGAGAGAGGCGGGAAGCGGAATCGCGCGCGCCAGAACGCCCACACCGAAAAACCAGCCGCCTGTGAAAGGCAGTGCAAACGCGGTCATGAACAGCGCGCCCATGCTGTTGAGGATTCGCGACCCCGGCCCCGAAATGGCATTCAGCCACGCGTCCCACACGCGATGCAGCAGGAAGGCCGTGCCGATGGACCAACCCGACAGCCACACGAGAATGAATCCCCCGATCGCCGCATCGTCGCAGAGCAGCGCCGTGGCGATCGCCGTCAGGGCGAGGAGCGCGAGGCCGCCGAAGAACCAGTGCCTGTTGGTGACGAAATAGACGCGCTCATATTCGTTGACGAGAGATGTTTTGAGGGCGGAGACCGAGGCGGCGACGGCGGAATGATTGTCCTGCACCAGTTCGATGCTGCTCTCGCCCGCGAATAGTTTGTTTGCGACCGCCACCTCGCCATGAGAGAGCCCCGCCTCGCCTTCGCTCTTGCCGAGGCGCGTGAGCGTGTAGCGATGATGTTCCTCATCGATCTTCAGATAGCCCTTGACTGCCATGTCGACGAGCGAAGCGGCATAGGCCTTGCGGTCATAGGCCATGCGATGGACGAAGCGCACGGAGGCGGGCGAGAAATCCTTCGGTGGTGCGAACAGGGGCACGATCGTGCCGCGCCTGGGATCGCGCCCGAACTCGTACCACGCGACCAGGAAATAGATGAGAAGACTGAGAATGCCGGCGCAGGCGACGATGGCGCTCGCGTTGTCGCGCAGATATTCCCGGCGCAGCTCGTCGGCGCTCGGCGGAATGACTGCGCCTTTCGCGAATCCGACCGCGACCGTCAACCCTTCTTCGCTGCCCAGTGGCGCGGTGGTGGCGAAGCCGATTGCCGAATCGGAAATCTTGTGGCCTCGCGCGTTCTGCGCGGCCGAACCGGCCGCGCCCGTATAGGCCGCGAACTGCATGATGCGGCCGCCCGGCGGCAGCTCGATGGTCGCTTCCGCATGGTCGATGGGGAATTTCCAGAAATTGCCGGTGACGTTCCAATAGATCTCGTCATAGTCGGCAAAGAAACCGATCTGCCGGTCCGTCGCATAGGTGAGTGTGAAGCGATGCGCGCCCGGATCGAGTTCGACATCGGGACTGCCAATCTTGACGCGCTCGCCCGCATCGATGCCGTCGACGGAATAGGGCTCATCATGCCCGTCGAGCGTGGCGGAGATGACGTCGAAACCCACGCGAACGCGCCGGCCCTGCTTGTTCGTATAGGTCGTCGGAAAATCGCGGTAGATGCCGTGGCGAATCCGGTCGCCTTCGGAATTGACCGAAATCGTCTCAGTAATGGTGAGCGCACCTGTCTGCGCGACGCGGATGTCGCTGGCGAAATCGGTGATGCGCTCGTCGGCGAGAGCGGGAATCGTGAGCCACGTGAGGAACGCCGCAACAAGGACGGCTAGGCGCTTCATCCCGCGAAGGTGACTTTCGGCACGGCGCGATCCGCCGGATCGTCGATGCCGAAGAACGGTGCAGGTTTGAACCCGCCGAAATTCGCCACGAAATTCGACGGGAACTGCTCGATCATCACGTTGAAGTCGCGGACCGCGCCATTGTAATAGCGCCGGGCGAACTGGATCTGGTCCTCGATATCCGCGAGGTCTTTCTGCAGCGACTGGAAATTCGCGCTCGCCTTCAGTTCGGGATAAGCCTCGGCGACCGCGAACACACGGCCGATAGCTGCGGTTATGGCCGTTTCGGTCTGGGAACGCTGCGCGACATCGGTCTGTGCCTGACCCGATGAGCGCAGGCGGGCGAGTTCGTCGAACGTCTCGCGCTCGTGACTGGCATAGCCCTTCACCGTCTCGACCAGATTGGGAATGAGATCGGCCCGGCGCTTGAGCTGGGCCTCGATGCCGCTCCAGGCCTCGGCGACGATGTTCTTGTGCCGCACGAGCCCGTTGTAGATCGAAACCGCCCACAACCCCGCCAGGACGACAATGGCAAGAAGAATCAGCCCACCCATGTGGGCAAGCCTATACATTCCGCCCGCGCGGGTCCACGGAGGGCAGCCACGTCAATCGCTTCGCGCGTGCAATATTTCCGCCGGCAAACGGAACCCGTATACTTGCCTTTGCGCAACAGGCGCTTGCCCGCGAACAAGGGCCGGCCCTGTGGTTCTTGCGTCCGTATGCGTACTTTGCCGCTGTGTGTTGAAGACCCACCGTCAAGCCGCCTGGAACGCCAATGTCGTCTGCCGGATCGATCGACCCGCAACCACACGCCCATTTTCCCAAACAAGCGGTCGTGGTCATCCATGGCATGGGCGAGCAGGCGCCGATGGATACCATCAGCGGCTTTGTGAAGGCCGCGTGGATGACAGATTCCGCGGTAAGTCACAACCACATGCCCGACCCGAAAGAGGTATGGAGCAAGCCGGATTTGCGCACGAGGTCTCTTGAGCTGCGCCGCATTACGACGCGGCCGAGCACATCGTCGGAGAATTTTCCAAAAGGCGTGCGGACCGACTTCTATGAACTCTATTGGGCAGATCTGTCCGGCGGCTCGACACTCAGCGATGTGGAGAACTGGATATTCGGGTTGCTATTGCGCAACCCGCTAACCCGGGTTCCGCCTGTGTTGCGGTCGGTGTGGTTGCTTCTGGTGCTACTGTCGCTGGTCATCTTCTATCTGGCTTGCGCCAGCCTATTCAAATCGACCGACAGCATTGGCGGCTTTCAGCCTTATGGCTGGATGGGACCGTTTTCGCCCTGGCTTGGACCTGCGCTGGGCGGCGTTCTCGGTTACCTCGCGAACAGTTTGCTGGTGCCGTATTTTGGCCGGGTCGTGCGCTACACGCGGGCGACGCCGGAGAATATTGCCGCCCGCAAAGCCATTCGCGAGCGCGGTCTGGCGTTGCTCAACGCACTTCACGACGGCAGCTATGAGCGCATCATTGTCGTGGGTCACAGTCTCGGCTCGATCCTGGGCTACGATCTGATCAGCTATTTCTGGGCGTCGCGCCTCGCCGCCTACACAGTCGCGAAAGACAACGCCAAGGAATTTCCCCTCTTCAGGGCCGTCGAAGACGCCGTCCATGCCTGCAAGAAAAGCGCATCGCCCGATAACCTGGCTGTCTTCGAAAATGCGCGGCGCAACCTGGCGCAGACCCTGCGCCGCAGGCCGGCGCCGCAACAAAAGCCGATCGATCCTGCTACCGACCCACGATGGCTCATCACCGATTTCGTGACGCTCGGCAGTCCGCTCACCTATGCCGATATCCTGCTGACCTCCGACCTGTTGTCGTTCAAGGACCGCGTCGCAACAGACCAATATCCGGTCGCGCCGCCGGAGCAGGAGAAGCTCGACCCGGACAAAGTTCCGTTGGCACAAGCAGCAGGCTTCACTTTGGATACAGAAGAACCGCAATTGATGTCATTCCCGCTGAACGACACGGACTGGCAGTTGCACCACGCTGCGCCCTTCGCCGTAACACGCTGGACCAATATCCACGACCCGGCACGCCACATCTTTTGGGGAGACATAATTTCGGGTCCGTTGCAGTCGCTGTTTGGCCCGGCGGTGATCGATGTCGACCTCAGACCCTGTCGGGGAACCAAGGCGACCGGCTTCACGCATACGAAGTATTGGGATCTGGGCGAGAATCCCGACGATGTGCCGGCGCCCGTCATCGAACTTCGCAAGGCACTCAATCTCGCAGGCAACAACCCACCGATCTGAAACACGCCTGCACCCGCGACACCGCACGCAAATGGAGACGAACATGGCGAAGACAGCACCAGGCACCGGTAGCCAAAGCCCGCACACCCCGGTGACGCGGCAATTGGCGCGGCCGGTGTTCTCACAACCCTCGCCGACCGAAGATCCGACAACCTTCAGGATAAAACACGCTTCCGATACCGCCGCATATGACGCCATCGCGGCCCTCAACCAGCAGCACAAGCTTCACGCCATGCCGTTCCCGCCGCCGCGCGGCGGTACGGAACCGCAGCTGACGCTGGGCCAGGTGCTGGGCGATATCGATGCTTCGCCCAAGAATATCCGGGCGGCGGCGGCCACGCAGATCGAAGTCATCGAGAAAGCCGGACAGATCGTGTTCCATTCGCTGGGCGATTGCGGCAGCACGAATGGCCCCGCAAGCCAGAACGAAGTTGTCGACAAGCTGCTTGGCGATTTCAAGGAAAGCAGACCCTTCGAGATTCCGCAGTTCCATTTTCTGCTTGGAGACGTCGTCTACAGTTTCGGAGAAACGCAATACTATTACGACCAGTTCTACGAACCCTATCGCGACTATCCGGCGCCGATCATCGCCGCGGCGGGCAATCACGACGGCATGATCTCGCCCCTGGCCGGTGCAAAGAGCCTCGAGGCATATCTCAGAAATTTTTGCGCGGAAAATTTTGTCGTGACGCCGGAAGCCGGCGGCTTGTCGCGCACCGCGCAGATTCAGCCCGGCGTGTTCTTCACCTTCGAAGCGCCTTTCGTCAGGATCGTCACGTTGTACAGCAACGTCCTGGAGGACCCGGGCGTCATCTCGGATGAAAATACCGGCAGCAGCCAGCTGGATTTTCTTGAAGCAGCACTCAATCGGGTCAAATCCGACAAATTCGCAGGTGCCTTGCTCTTTGCCGACCACCACCCGCCATTCACCGCCGGACGTCACGGCTGGAGCGTGCAGATGTTGGCCCAGATCGACAAGCTTTGCACCAAGACAGGGGTCTGGCCACACGCGTTCCTCTCCGGCCACGCGCACAATTACCAGCGCTTCACGCGCACCCGCAATGCGGACAAGACACAAATTCCCTACATCGTCTGCGGCAATGGCGGCCACAATCACCAGCCTTTGTCCAAATCTGGCGGGCACACCATCCGCGCACCACAAATCATTCAGAAGGCAGGCGACAAAACCGATCTCGTCGTCCTGGAGAACTATGACGACCAGAATTACGGCTACCTG
>Ga0302326_10006423_pt1 | contig 26395 bp, 20 predicted proteins | sample Palsa_T0_3_FD_202264 | JGI IMG/M metagenome (GOLD analysis project Ga0302326, IMG submission 202264) | Peat permafrost microbial communities from Stordalen Mire near Abisko, Sweden - Palsa_T0_3 | ecosystem: Environmental > Terrestrial > Soil > Palsa > Peat permafrost | place: Sweden: Abisko... | reverse complement strand
CGCCAGGACGAAGGACACGGCGTCGTCCCGACGGCGATCGCGCGCCGCGCACCATGGCTGGCGATGGGGGCGCTCGGGCTCTTCGTCGGCTTCGAGAGCCGCGGCGCTCTGCTGGGTCTCGGGGTGCCGCTGCTTGGCGTGGGCCTGGCGTGGGGCTTCGCGCGCCTCTCGGCGCGAGCCAAGACGGCCGATCGCCTGGGGGATTTCGTGGGCGCCGGTGCGCTGGCCGCCGGCGTCGTCGTGGCCGCGATGGCCGCGCGCGCCGTCTCCGATGACAGCAAGAGCCTCGACTTGTGGATCGGTACGCTCTCGCGCGTCCCGTCCAAGTACCCGACGTTCGACTACTACGTCGCCGCGATCGGGCATGCGCTCGCTCCGTGGAGCGCCTTCTTGCCGTTCGCGCTCGGCCGGCTGCTGCTGACGCCTGCGCCCGCAGAAGGCGCCTCGGAAGGCGTCGTCGAGCGCGAGAGTTTCGGACGGCTCGCGGTGCTCGTAGGCGCCGCCGTGGCGTTCGTGGCACACGCGTACCTCGTCGCACGAACGGACCTCGTCGCGTTCAGCGGGCCGGCCCTCTGCGCCGTCGCCTGCGCCGTCGCCATCCGTGACCTCGAGCGGGGAGCCAACGCGTCCATCGCGATCGGCGTCGGCACGCTGCTGCTGGCGGCGGTGCTGCACCACGACTTCCACGAGCTGCCGGAGAAGGCCTACCAGACGTTCGGCATCACGGGCGCCACCTTCCCGGAGGGCTTCAAGAACACGGCGCTCGGGCTCTGGTGGGTGGCCCTCGGCACTTTCGCTTTGTGCGCCCTCTTCACGTGGGTCGAGCGCGAAGCCGATCGCGAGCCCTTCGACCCCACGAACTACGCGAGGGTGCTGCGCGCGCTCCAAGAGGCATACGACGGGGTCCTGTCGTTCGTCTATCTGGCGACCGTCGCGGCGGCCTCTCTGGCGGGCGTCGTCCTGGTGATCGGCACCCGCACGCACGCCCACTGGCTGCCCACCATGTCGTCGACGGTTCGCGACGGCGTCGTCAACGCCTGGTGGGTCATCGCGTTCGTTCCGCTTGGGGCGATCTTCGGGCTCCTCTTCGCGTGCGACGTGTGGCTCTGGGCGTTCGGACGGTCCAAGCCCTTGTCGGGTGCTTCCATCTCACGCGGGTTCGAGCCGTTCGAGACCCTGTTCTCCCGGCTGCGGCCGTCCGACGGAAGGGCGAAGGACGCCGGAGCCAAGGACGCCGGAGCCAAGGATGCCGGAGCCAAGGATGCCGGAGCCAAGGACGCCGGGGCCAAGGAGGCAGGGGCCGCCGAGCCGCACGCAGCGCCGAAGCTCCCCCCGTACGAATGGTGGGTGACGCTCGTGATCGTAGCGCCGCTCATGCTCCTCGCGATCCCCGCGGCCGTGTGGCTCGCGTGCCACCAGGCCAACCTGTCCCCCGCGCTGGCGGCCAGCCTCGCGATTCCATCCGGCGTCCTGTTCTTCCTCGCCATGGGGCTGGTTGGCGATCTGCTCCGGCATCGGGCGCCTGCCTTCGCACTGGGCGGGGCGATCGGCGGCACGGTCCTCTGCTTTGCGTACTACCCCGCCCTGGCGAACCAGCTCTCGCCGAAGGAGATCTTCGAGAGCTATCGGACCATCTGCCCTGGAGCTGCGCTCGGAATGCTCGGGGTGGGCGGTCGGACGTCCGCCTACTACGCGGGCGGCCAGCCGCAGGCGCTCTCGGATCCGCCGAGCGCTTACAAGTGGCTGCAGGCCGGAGGCGGCGAGCGTCGCTGCCTCGCACTCAAGGCCGAGGAGCTCCCCCAGCTCAACAAGCTGTGGCGGGAGGGCTCGCCCGAGCCCCGGACGAATTTGCCCGTCCTCGATGCGCGATCGAGCCAGATTCTGCTCGCCTCCTCGACGCTGCAGGAGGGCGAGAAAAACGAATCGCCGCTCGCGGCGATGGTGCTCTCGGCGCCTCCGAACCCGCAGCACAAGCTGGATGTCAACATGGAGGACAAGCTCCAGGTGCTCGGGTTCGACCTCGTCGATGAGCGTGGCCGCGCCATCGACGCGGTTTCCCCGGGCACCGCGTACCGCATGCGGACGTACTACCGCGTGCTCGCGCCCGTGACCTCGGAGTGGGAAGCGTTCATCCACATCGATGGCTACAAGCGCCGGCACAACGGGGACCACAAGCCGCTCAGCGGCAAGTACCCGATGTCGCTCTGGCTCCCCGGCGACTTGATCGTCGACGACTACGAGTTCAAGCTCGAGCCAAATTTCACTCCCGGGAGCTATCAGATTTACTTCGGGCTTTTCGTGGGCGATACGCGTTTGAAGGTCAAGAGCGGACCGAGCGACGGCGACAACCGCATCAACGGCGGCCCGCTTCGCGTGCAATAGGCTGGTAGGCGCGGAGGAGGGCAGGCGATGGCGACGACGGACAAGAACCCGCAGGTCCATGGTGCCGCGCCGGCCCTCGATCGCGCGGCCGCGGCCGCGGCCGCGGCGCCGACCCCGGCCACGGATCCGCCCTCCTCGCGGCGGGACGAGCGCCGCAGCCACGACCGGTTCCCCGTCGAGTGGGCCGTCGACTGCGTGGCCGAGGACACGTTCCTCTACGCCGCGATCACGAATATCAGCGCCATGGGCATCTTCGTGAAGACGACCGACCCGTTGCCCATCGGCACCCGCCTCGTCCTCTCGTTTGCCCCCCCGGGCTACGAGCCGTTCAAGCTCGAGGGCGAGGTGGCCTGGATCAACGCGCTTCGCCCCAACGGCGACAACCCGAACCCGGGCATCGGGGTACGGTTCGTGAATTTGCGCCCCGACGATCGAGAGCGCCTCGTCGAGGTGATTCGGACGATCGCCTACGTGCGCGAGCCGCTCGTGTAGTGAGCGCGGGAGCGCGCCCTCCGGGGAGGCGCTCCTTACTTGGCCAACTCGATACCCGCGAGCGTGAGGGCATCGGCGACGGCCGCTGTCGCGGGGCCGGCGACGAAGGCCTTTCGCACCCCGCGTACGGCGGCGGCGCGGGCGACGCGCGCGGCCCACTCGGACAGTGCCTCGGCATCGTCCGACGGATAGCTGGCGGCGATCGCGACGACGTCTGCGCCCAGGGGCACGACGCAGCGTGGAAACTCCCAGGCATCGAGGGCGGCGAGGCGGGCCCGATCCAGGGTCTCGGCGACGTACCCCTCTGCCAGGGCCGCGCCGGCGGCGCGCACCCACTCGGCCCCCGGCGTTCTCATGGCCTCGCTGGCGTGGTGCGCCGTCCACGTCGCGAGCGTCACGGAGCCGCCGGCGCGCGCGATGCGCCGTCCGAGCAGCGCGCAGGCGTCGAACAACTCGTCGTCCGACAAGTCCGTCGCCCGCGCGCGCGCCCGTTCGACGACGAACGCACGAAGCGATGCCGAGCCCTCGATGACCTCGCGGTCCGCCGGCCAAGCCGCGCTCGCCTGGTCCAGCTCGGACCAGGCCTTTACGATGGCCACGACCGTGGGATCCTCCGGAGGAGGCGGCTTGGACATCGCCCGCTTCAGGGAGCCCCGGCCGCTGGGACCTGATCCGCAGGGCTGGGCTTGGACGCGGCGTTCTGGCTGCCGGGGGAGGCCTGCTGCGCGCGGTTCAGTTGATCGAGCTGGGCCCTCGCCCTGTCGCGGTACGGATCCACGCGAAGCAGCACGTTGAGGCGATTTCTCGCGCTGGCGTAGTCGCCCATGGATTCGTAGCAAAGGGCGCCCTCGTACACGGCGTCCCAGCCGGCGGACGTGCCGCCCGCTCGGTTCACGACGTCGTTGAACCGGGCGACCGAGGGGCAGGGCTGTCCTCGGCGCGCCGCATCGTCGCGTTCGGCCCGGGCCTTGCCAAGCTCCGCGTCGGCATCGAACGGCGCCGGGGCCGCGGGGGCCTGCGCAAACGGAGAGCGCGCCGCCCCCATCGGTGCCGTTGCAACCCCGGCGCCCCTGCCGCCCGCGAGACCCCGAGAGGGCCCCGCCGTGTCCTCGATCGAATCATCGTCCAGCATTCGCGTGGCCGCCTTGGGCGCCCGAAGACGCGCTTCCGCCGCGGGCTCGGACGCGGGGGCTGGCGCCGCGGCAACAAGGACGGGGGCGGCTGGCGCCGCCGGCGCAGCGGCAAAGACGGGCGCGGCGCTCCTCTCACTCTTCTCGCCTTCGCTGCCCTCCATGGGCGCCGCGGACGCCGAGAGGGCCGGGGTCGCGGGCCTTGGATCCGCCGAGGTCGGGGCGCCAGACACGGAAGGCGCCGGGGTACCTTCCTCGGTGACGATCATCTCGGCGCTCGCGGGGGCCCGTGACGAGCGCCCACGCAGCAGCAGCACGCTCGTCCCGATCATGACCATGAAAACTGCCGCCATCGCGGTCTGCGGGCGCATGGCCCAGTTGCCGGCCATCGAGACCGCGCGGGCCACGCGCCATTGCAGCGCCGTCCCCGCGGGCGCGTGCGCTGCTGCGGCGGCCAGGATGCGCCCCTCCAGGCCTGCTGGAACTTCGACCGTCGGCAAGGCAGCAACCCGTCGCGTCGCGCGCAGTCCGCCGAGCAAGGCCGTGCACCGCGCGCACCCGGCCACGTGCCGCTTGACGGCGGCGCTCGTGATCTCGTCGAGCTCGCCGTAGAGCTCGCTCAAGAGCATGGACTCGACCTTCTCACAGTCCATCGAGGGGTCCTCGCCGCCAGGTCACCGTAGCGCCCGCGCGTACTCCTCGAAATCGCTCAGGGCAGCTTGGAGGCGTTCGAGGGCGTATCGCATTCGACTCTTGACGGTATTTTCGGGTATGCCCACCACCTGAGCGATCTCCTTGAACGGCAAGTTCGAGATCTCGCGCAGTAGGAAGACCTCCCGCTGCTCCTCCGGCAGGGCGTCCACCGCAGTCAGGACGCGCCTGCGGATTTCGGCGGCGCTGGCCGCTTGCTCGACGTTCGCCGCCGGGTCGGCCGTTCGCTCCCCGAGGGTGGGGCCCTGAGCCCCCTCGTCGAGTGAAGGGTGGTTGCGCAAGGCCCGCTTGCGCGCGTGGTCGATGCAAAGGTTGCGCGCGATCGTGTAGAGCCAGGTGCCGAAGCGTGACGCGTGATGGAATTCCCTCGCGTGGAGCACGACCCGCAAGAACGCCTCCTGGACGACCTCCTCCGCTGCAGTTGCATCGCGCAGATGCCGAAGACTGAAATTGAAGAGAGGGCCCTGGTGGCGCTTCACGAGCAAGGCGAACGCACCGCGGTCGCCGCCCTGAAACGCGACCATCAGCACCTCGTCTTGAGGGTCGCTCTGTGAGGGTGCTCGATTCACCCGCTCTCCGAGTTCGTCGTGGAATGCCGTTGGCGGTCAACAAAAGGACGGGGCCGTCAGAAGGCCCGTCGAAGGGGCCGGCGCCGCGCGGTGAAGGCATGTCGATGGCTGCGGGGGGGGAGGGGACCTTGGTTTGGGGCTCCCCCAATGGACGCGCGAGCCCGCGGCAGGGATCTTCGCTCATCCTCTTCCCCGATTTCCAGTGCTCCCGCGCCCATCGGCGGGCAGAGCCGCGTCGTCCGGGGGGCGGGGCCTCGCAATCCGCGCATTCTCAGCCCATGCCTAGTTGCAAAGGCGGCGTCCACGAACATAGACTCAGCCCGCCCAAGTTTGGGCGGCGGAGGCTCGGGCGCACCACTGCGCAGCTCTGGGGGTCTTCGTGGCGCTGCGATCGGTGGTTTCATTTGAAGGGGAGTCTCCCATGCGACGTCGAGTGACGATGGTCCTCACCTTGGCCATGCCGTTGGCAGCGTACTCGCTGATAGCGGGTGCCCAGACGACACCGAAAAGCGGTGCCCCTGCGGCGGCCTCGTCGGCCGCGCCCGCGGCGTCCGCCGCTCCCGCCGATTCTTCGGCCGCGAGTGCGGCGCCCGCGGCCTCGTCGCCCACCACGTCGGGGGCAGGGACGCCGGCCCCGGTCATGGTCGACATGAGTGCCAACCGGCCGGCGGACCCGACGATGAACGGCGCGACGTACTCGGTGCGCCTCCGCGACCTCGAACAACGGGTCGACGAGCTGAAAGACCAGGTCCGTCGCAGTCATACGCGCCTGGCCCTGCTCAGCGACACCATCCTCGGTGGGGGCGCCTCCGGCTCGCGCGCCGAGGTGCAGTTCGAGAACGAGATGTCGAGCGCGTTTCAGCTCATCAAGGCGGTCTTTGTGGTCGACGGGCAGGTCCAGTACAGCCGCGCCGACGAGACCGGTGCTCTCTCCGACCAGAAGGACATCCCCATCTACTCCGGGAACCTGCCGCCGGGGGACCACACGATCCAGCTCGACCTCACGTTTCAGGGGAACGGCTACGGCGTGTTTTCGTACCTGCGCGGGTACAAGTTCGAGGTGAAGTCAGGCCACGCCTTCACCGTTGGCGAAGGCAAGGCTCTCGTCGTCTCGGCCCTGGCCTACGAAAAGGGTGGGGCCACGACCCCCCTCGAGCAGCGCCCGACGATCGAGTGGCGGGAAAAGGTCGCCCCCATCGGCGCGGTGACGCCGGCACCCGCGAGTTCGGCCGCAGCGGGCAGCACGACGGGTGGAGGCAAGAAGTGAAACTGGGACGGCTCGTCGCCGTCCTCTCCAGTGTCACCGCGGCGTGGGTCGCGTTCGCAGGGCAAGCCTCGGCTGGGTCGAACGCCGACGACGCGATTGCGTCGGCGTCGCTCGAGCTCTCGTCCGTCGGCAGTGGCGTCGGCCAGGTGCAGGCGGCCATTCAGCAGGCCAAGGGCGAGCTTACGCCAGAGCAGCGGCTGGCGAACGGCGAGCTTCTTTTTCGAAGCAAGGACTACGCACGTGCCTCGGTCGTCCTCAGCGAGACGCTCGAGGCGTTTCCGAACACCGCGAGCTACCCCGACGCGCTCTGGCTGCGCGGCGAGACCTACTACGCGGAGGGCGACTATCTGGCGGCCCGACGGGACTACCGGGCGCTCGTCGACCGGGGAACGGAACCGCGGTTTCAGGTTTACGTCGGCAAGGGCGTGGCGCGGCTCGTCGACGTGTCTCTCCGGCTGAACGATCCGCCGGAACTCTTCGCGCCGTTGATCCAGAAGTTTAGCCAGGTGCCGACGCCCCAGGTCGACGCTGCGCTCCTCTATGCCAAGGGCAAGGCCTATTTCAAAACCGGGGCCTGGAACGACGCCACCGGTGCGTTCTCTCAAGTGGCCAACGGAACGATTTACGCCCACCAGGCGCGCTACTTCCAGGGCATCGTCGCGATGAAGCTCGCGCGCTCGGGCGGCGCGACGGAGCGTACCAAGTCCGGCTCGACGAGCGCCAACTACAAGCCCGCCATCGATATCTTCCGTTCGGTGACCGAGCTGCCCGCGGACACTCCCGAGCACGCGCATGTCATCGACCTCTCCTGGCTGGCGATTGGCCGCCTCTTTTACGAGATGGAGCAGTACCAGCAGGCCGGCGAGGCCTACTCGAAGGTCGGGCGCGGCAGCCCCGAGTTCGACACCATGCTCTACGAGCTCGCCTGGGTGTACGTGCGTACGGGCGACGTCGAGCGGGCGCAGCGCGCGCTCGAGGTCCTCGAGGTTAGCAACCCCGACAGCGACTACGTGGCCGAGAGCACGCTGCTCCAGGCCGATTTGCTGCTCCGCGCCGGTGCCTTCGATCGCGCACTCCAGCTCTACGACACGGTCCGGGCCAAGTACGAGCCGATGAGCAATCAGGTCTCGGCGTTCCTCGATTCGACGAAGGACGTGAGCGTCTACTACGAGCGGCTCCGCAAGCAGCGGCTCGACGCGCTCGACCAGAACGAGGCGCTGCCCCCCATCGCCATCCGTTGGGCGCGCGAGATCGAGGACGGGCCTCTCGCGTTCGCCGTGATCGACGACGTGAACGAGTGCAAGACATTGCTGACGCACTCCAACGAGGTGATCGATCGCCTGACAGCGCTCACCGGGGCCTCCACGCGCGTTCGCGCGTTCAAAGAGCTGGCGGCGGGCGAAGAGACGGCGCTCGGACTCTTGAACCGCATCTCGCGCGCAAGGCTGCTCCTCGCGCACACCCTCGACACCGTGGAGCCGGAGCAGCTCTCGGGAGAGATCGGCAGTACGCGTCAGCGTCGCCGCACCCTCATGGCGGCGATCGAGGGTCTCCCCGTGAACCCTCAGGACTTCGCGCAGCGCGAGCAGCAAGGCGAAGACCAGTGGAACGCCCTGTCGCAGTCTCTGACGCTGCGGACCGCCGAGGTCGACTCGATGGAGGCGACCGTCAATGGCCTGCGGCGCGTCTTGGCGGACGGCCCCGCGCAGGGCGTTGCCCTCGACCCCGCCAGCGCGAAAGAGTTCCAGATCGAGCTCGACGCCAACGAGCACGACCTCCAAGGCTACAAAGAGCAGATGATCGAGCTTCGCCGCCAGGTCGAGGCCGGCCGCGCGCAGATCGGCCTCGGCGACGCCCGATATCAGGCCGACGCGGGATCCCGAGAGCAGTTTCGTGAGGCGCTCGAGCTCGAGGTGCGGCTGGCGTCGACGGGCGGTGCTGGGCCGGATGCGCAAGGCTTCGCCGGTCGGGCTGGGCCGGTACTCGGTCAGGCTCGCCAGCTGGAGAGTCAGCTCGTCGCGTTGGTCCAACAGATGGAAGTGCAGGTCGACGCCCGGGCCGAGCAGCTGCGCCAGAAGATCGACACGGAGCGGGCCAACGTGGCCGGTTACCAGCAACGGCTCGATGCACTCGATGGCGAAGCACGCGATCTCGTGGGGCACGTCGCCGAGCGAAACTTCACGCTGGTGCGCGACCGGCTGCGGGGGATCGTCCTTCGCGCCGACGTCGGCATCACCGAGCAAGCCTGGGAGGTCCGCGAAGAGGAGCTGGATCGGGTGCGGAACCTCCAGTCCGAGCGGGCCAGGCAGGATCAGATCCTCGACGAGGAGCTCAAAGAAGTGCGGGACGACGGCGTCGAACCGGGAGCACCGAGCAAGTGATGGGGCCCATGCGACCGAGGACGGCGATGCAGAGGCGAGCTTCGAGGACTCGAGGGCCTGGCGCGTTGGGTGCGGCCGCCCTGCTGCTGTCGATCTCCGTTGCGCTCACGGTCTCCGCCGCCAAGCCAAAGGCGCCGGCGGACGCGGGGGCCCCGCCTTCGGCATCGGCATCGTCCTCGAGCGCGGCGGCGCCTGCGGCGCCGGACGCGAGTGGCTCGCCGGCTTCGTCGGCGGACGCCGGCGCGAGCGGGTCGGACACGACCTCAGACGCCAGCCCCCCGCCGCCCGCTCCTTACACGGGCACGGTGTCGTCGGCCGTCCCGGTGTTCCATCCTCACGCGGCGCCGCTGCCGCCGCCCTCGCCCGCGCAAATGATGGCGTACCAGGCGATGCGCCAGGAGGCGGAGGCGTATCAACGGGCTGCGAGCGACTACAAGGACGCCATCACGACCATCGTGACGCTCCACTACGAGGAGCAGAAGAAATCCATCCTCGGCGGCCTGGATCGCCAGATCGGCGTCGAGAAGGACGAGCTCCGAAGGGCGCGCGACGAAGCCATCAAGCGCCTCGAGGATTTCGTCGCCAAGTACAGCAGCAACAACACGCAGCCGGACGCGACCCCGGACGCGATGTACCGCCTCGCGGCCCTCTACGAGGAGCGCGCCCGATCGGACGACGATCCCAACGCTGACTTGGCCATCACGCTCAAGCCGGCCATCGCGCTCTACAAGCGCGTCGTCCGCGAGTACCCCAAGTACGGCGAAATTGCGGGCATCTTCTACTTCCTCGGCCACGCCCTCAACGATTCGCGGCGCCAGGACGAAGCGCAGCAGGTGTGGCGCTCGCTCGTCTGCCACAACCACTATGTGTATCCCGTCCCGCCGGACCCGAAGGCGCCCGACACGGACAAGATCCTGCCGCTTCCGCAGGACCACGACGAGGCCTACTGGAAGGCCTGGCGCTATCGGTACGTGACGCCCCAGATGCTGAAGAGGGGGCTCAAAGAAGAGACCGTCTTCAACGATCCGTACCCGCAAGACTGCGCCATGCTGCCGCAGCCCAACGTCGTGGCGGGCCAGGAGCCGAAGTACGTCGGCGAGATCTGGTGGCGGATGGGCGACTGGGAGTTCGATCAGCTCGACATCCGGGGCGGCGTCATCGACACCGAGCCCTCGGCGGTGTGGGACTACAACCGCGCCGCGAGCGCGTACGGTCACTCGCTTCAGTACAAGAAGCCGCCGCTTTACGGCGTGGCCCTCTACAAGTTTGCCTGGACGCTCTTCAAGCAGCAGCGCTACGAGGCCGCGACCCGCGAATTCGTGCACCTGCTCAACTACACGGACGAGCAAGAGAAGCTGACGGGGGACCCGGGCGCCGACTTCCGCCAAGAGGCGTTCACGTACATCGCCGGCTCGCTCGACAACTTCGACTTCGTCGGTCCCCCGCCGGAGGAACCGTACATTGCTCGCCCGGACATCCTCGACACCGCGAGGAGCCCGGCCGAGGCCGAGGCCAAGCTCCGGATCGGTCTCGATCGGTGCGAGGACCCCAAGATCATTCCCCAGGACAAGCCCTGGACGATCGAGATCTACAAGGCCCTCGCCGTCGAGTACCGGACGATCAACCAGTACAAGAACGCGCTGGCCGTCTACCAAGTGATGCTCGACAAGTGGCCGCTCGACGCGTCCGCACCCGATTCGCAGAGCGCGATGGCGGAGGTCTACGATCTCCTCGCCAAGCAGACGAAGATCGGCGACGAGCGGCGCGAATTCGAGCAGAAGGTCCTCGAGGGCCGCACGGCCCTGTCCAAGTACATCGGCGACACCCCGTGGGTGGACGCGAACAAGGACAACCCGACCGCCCTGCAGCGCGCCGAAGAGCTGGCCAAGACGGGGCTCAAGGGCGCCGCCATCACGCACACGCGCAACGGCCAGTCGGCCCTCGAGGGCGCCGATCAGACGGGTGACCCCAAGGAGAAGCTCCGCCTGACGACGTACGCCATGCAGGAGTACAAGCTCGCTGCCGTCGGCTGGCTCGGATACCTGAAGCAGGACGAGAACGCACCGGACTCGTACAAGAGTCGATACTTCTACGCGGACGCGCTGCACAACGAGGTGCGTCTGGCGGTGGCTCTACACCAGTTCGATCCGAAGGCGTACCCGGAGCCTTTGGCGCAGGACATCGCGAACGCCGAGCAGGCCGCGATCATGGTGCGCGACTCGGACGAGGACGATCAGTTCATCGACAATGCCGGGCTCTTCGTCGTCGACCTGGCAGACGTCGATCGTGACCTCGCGTTCCAACGGTTTCAAGACTCCGGCGGAACGCAAGGGGTCGAGCCGCGCAAGGACTTCCCAAAGATGCAGGGGCCCGAGGGCGACAAGACCGTCGTGGCCGATGTGTTGCCCGACGTCATCCAGACGTCGATGAAGGCCCGCGATGAGTACATCCAACGCGTTCCGCCGGACCGCGACAAGCAGAACAACGGCTTGAACTACGCGTTCTACTCGGCGGATCAGTTCTACCTCTACGGGCACTTCGAGCTCGCTCAGCCTCGCTTCGAAGCCATCTACAAGGACTTCTGCGGTAAGGATCCGCTCGGCTACGAGGCGTGGAAGCGCCTCATCGTGATGAGCAACCTGCAGAAGAACGCCGAGCGCTCGCGCCAGCTCGCCGAGGCCGAGAAGAACAACTCGTGCGCCAAGACGGACCTGCAAAAGGCCGAAGAGAAGATGGGCGATCTGACGGACCTCGTCCTTCAGAACGCCGCATTCGACGACGCCAACAAGGTCTTCGAGCAGGCGAAGGCCGCCCCGCCGGGACCGGCGAAGGACGCCCTCTGGCGCAGGGCCGGGATCATGTACGAGGCGGCCCTTCGCGCCGCGCCATCGCACAAGGACGCGCCGGCCGCGGCCATCAACTCGGCGTATTGCTACAAACAAGTCGGCCAGTTCAGCAAGGCGATCGACCTCTACGAGCTCTTCATCAGCAACTACGGGAGCGAGACCATCCTCGACCGTCTGCAGAAGGGCGGGGTCGATCCGGAGAAGAAGCAGAAGGTCGGGCCGAATCCGCAGGAGTACGGGGAGCGGATCAAATACCTCGGGATGGCGTACGACGCGCTGTCGACGACGTACTACGGCTTCTTCGCGTATCAGCGCGCAGCCGAGTCGTTCGGCAAGATCGCGGGCAATCCGCGGTTCGACGACGCGCAGCGATCCAACGCGGCGCACATCGCGATGGTGCTTTATTCGAACCTCGGCGATCGCGCGAACATGAACCGCATGTACGGGGTGCTCGTGGACCCCAAGATGCACATCGCGTCGGACAAGCGCGTGGAGGCCGACTACCTGAGGGCGAGCTTCGACTACGGCCTGTGGAACCCGTCGGCGAGCGAGTCCGCCGGCAACACGGCGGCGCGGACGCAGGCCATCGCGGCGCTCAACGCGTTCCACAACGCGAACAAGGGGCACCCGGAGGCGGCTCGCTTCGTGCTCGAGTCGGCCTATCGCATCGGCAAGATGCTCCAGTCGGTGAACGATCCGCAGTTCCGCGTCTGGTTCAAGACGGCAATTTCGGACTGGGATTTCTTCAAGACCCATCCGGCCGGCGACACCAAGGCGCCCATCGCGGCCACCGATGTGCCCTATTCCGACTACGGAGGCGAAGCGGACTTCACTCTCGTCGATGAACAGGTGAAGGCCAACTTCGATTACGGGACAGGCCACCACCACTACACGGGCAACGCCGTCGACGTGAAGGAGAAGGTCGACAAGGATCTCGGCGAGGCCGACAAGACGTGGCGTCCTCAACTCGAGCACGTGGCCACGCAATACGGATCGTTCCAGTGGGCCGCGGCCGCGACTGCGCGCATCGGCTCGCTCTACGACTCGATCCGAAGTGGCCTCGACCTCGCGGTGCCCAACTATTTCACGCCCAAGCAGGACGCGGCCATCAAGAAGCTTCAGGACCTCGTCGACAAGTTGCAGGCGGCCGGTCAGAACGACAAGGCGGACCAGGTGCAACAGCTGGTCGACGACACGCGCGACAAGGTTCGCTCCGCTTGGCGGTCGACGAAGGATCAGTACATGGAGGCCTGCAACCAGAAGATGGTCAGCAAGTACGTCACGGCCGCCCTCATCGCGAGAAAGTACAACGTCAAGGATACGTCGGTGCAGAACGGCGTGGGGCGCCTCGCGTTTTTCACGGACTACCTCGGCGACGACAAGATGAAGCCGTACGTCGAGCAGACGCCGGATCCGCTCGATCCGAACGCCAAGCTTACGTACTCGAACGGGGAGTTTCTCCAGTGGCGGTCGGGTGTCATCGCCGCTCCGCCTGCCAACGGACAGCCCGCGCCCGTGCCGGCGTCGCCATGACCCGCGCCACGACGAGAGGGGAGCCCACCATGCCGGTCGAGCGAGGCGTATCCGTGGGTGGGCGGGCTCGGGCCATCGGCGCAGCCACGGCCGGGATCACGCTGGCGTTGCCGCTCCTTCTGGCGACGGCAAGCGGCGCGTGTGGCGGCAGCACGCCGCCAGCGAAGAGTCCTGAGCCCGAGCAGGCCGACACGAGTTCGGCCGCTGCGTCGGCCGCGCCGACTGCCTCGGCCGCTGCGGCGCCCGCCCCGTCGAGCGCGGGCGCGACCTCGCAAGAGACGGCTGCGGGTCCTGCGCCTCCGGCCGTTCCGACGGACGACGTGCCGCCCGAGGCCCGCAGCTACTACGACAAGGCCTTCCAGGCGTGGAACTCCGGCGACTTGGCGGGGGCCCGCACGGCGTTCAACGACGCGGCGAATCGAGCCCCGAGGGCTGGTGCACCGCGCTATTCGCTCGGCTGCGTGCTCGAGCGTCTCGGCGATACGCAGGGTGCGCTCGATGCCTATCGCGGAGCCTTCGCCGCCAATTCCAAGTATGAGCTCGCCATGGGGGCCTACGCTATCCTGCTCGCGTCGACCGGGCACGGTCCCGACGCGGAACAGTTTCTCTCCGACAGGCAGGGTCAGGCACCCGACTCGGTCGGCCTCATCACCTACAGCGGCGAGGTCAAGTCGATCGAAGGCGACAGCCCAGGAGCGCAGCAGCTCGCGCAGCAGGCGCTCGCCAAGCAGCCTGACTACACCCCCGCGATGATCGCCATTGCGCGCGACTTCTACCGCAACCACCGGTGGGACCTCGCCAAGTACGCGCTCGGCGCGATCCTCGACGGCGCGGACGACGGGTCGATCCCCCCGCGCGACAAGGGAAACGCGCAGGCGGTCCTGCTGCGCGCCCTCATCGAACGCGATACGTCGATGCGCAAGCAAGCCCTCGCGGACTTCGAACAAGCGAGCGTCAAGCGGCCCGATCTCTTCGAGGCCTACGTCAACCTGGGCGAGATGAAGCTCGAGGCGGGCAATGCGACCGAGGCGCAGCCTCCGCTCGAGAGCGCGGTGCGCTACGCGCCGAACTTCGCGCTCGCTCACCTGGATCTGGGGGATTGCTATCGGCTGCTCGGCCGCGCTGCCGACGCCAAGCGCGAGTACGAGACGGCAGGACGGCTGGACCCGACGCTCGCCGGGGTCCACTACAATCTGGGCCTCCTCTACCTTTTTTCGCCCTCCGTTCCGGGTGCGTCCGACCGGGGCGATCAGTTGGCCAAGGCGATTCAGGAGCTCGAATCGTACCGATCGATGCGGGGTGCCAAGACCATCAAGGGGCAGCAGGGCGACGACGTCGACGAGCTCCTCAGCACCGCAAAACGGAAACAGAACGAGCTTCAACAGGCGGCCGCTGCCGCGGCGGCGGCGTCTGCTGCGCCCGCGGCGTCCGCGGCCCCAGCGGGTTCAGCAGCTCCGGCGGATTCTGCGGCTCCCGCGCCGGCGGGCTCGAGCGCCCCCCCGAAGTGAGTCATGATTGCGTCGAGGAACCCCATGAAGCGCACCCATCCAATCGCCGCAGCCCTCGTTGCGATTCTGGCCATCGTGGCCGTCCACGGCGTAGCCGGTGCCGATGAGAAGGGGACGAAGGGCCAGCAGGGGGTCCTCCAGATCGGCGAGATCACAATCGTCGGGCGCGTCCAGAAGCCAATCGCGGCGGTCGACGTCGCAAAGATTCAACCCAAGCTCACGCTCGCCGAGCTCCGCCAGCCATTCCTCGATCGCATCGAGGAGGCGACGCGGAAAGAGCCGTTCTGACGCGCGGTCGGGCTTCACTCCCCAGAACCGCGTGCTCTTCGAGGCTCTGTCGGGCATCGTCGCAATCGGGTGCGTGCTTGCGAGTGGGCGTCGTCTGGCGATGGCGGTCGCTCCGCTGAAGCTCGATCCCAGGCTTGTCCTCGACGCGCTAAAGGCGGGGGACCGTCATCTGCCTGAGGGTCTGCTCCAGGTCATGACTAGTGATGGCCGGTTCGTGGCGGAGCGCGGCCTCTTCGAGGCGCTCGCCGGCGACGCCGACGACCAGCGAGAGGCGCGTGTGGGGGAGGAGCTTACGGAGCTGCAGGGCCGCGCGCAGCAATGGGCGCGCGTGCCGCGCGTGTGCGTGAGCGTCGCCACGAGCAGCGGCTTCCTGTTCGGTTCCATCGCTCTCCTGCACGCGATGGCGCTTCCGGACGCGGAGACCATGGACGAGTTTCAAGCGGGGACCCACGCTGCGCTGGCATCGGCCATGGGAGCCCTCGCCGTGGGCATCGCCGCCGCCTCCTTCTGCGCGGCGGTCCACATGAGGGCGCGCCGCGTCCACCGTGAGCGAATGTCCGCGCTCTCCAGACTCGTCGACTCGGGCCTCCTGACGAAGCACCTCTGAATTCCTGATCTTTTCCCGACGCGCCCGGTCGTGTAACGTGGCGCTTGGGAACTTGACCGACGCGCGTGGTGTCCCGCTCGAGGTTGGCGAAGTTCCTACCGCATCGAACGTGAAGTCTTTGAGAAAGGCGCCTCAGGCATGACGCAGATGAACCAGGGACCGCAGGCCGCGTCGGCTCGTCCGGGGCAGATGACCGCCGTCATGCGCGCGATGGCGCAGGCGACGGGCCCGAAGGTACTGCGGATCGGTCTCGTTGCAGGTGGCCGTATTCTCGAGGAGCGCATCGTCAAGCAGCGCACGAGCGTGACCGTCGGTCCGAGCGAGAAGTCGACGTTCGTCGTGCAGGCCAACCTGCCCGCACAGTTCAAGCTGTTCGAGCTGATCGGGGGGGACTACTACGTCAACTTCCTCGATGGCATGACGGGCCGCGTCGCGCTGGCCACGGGGATCACGGATCTGGTTGCCCTCAAGGGGCAGGCAAAGCGGGTCGGTCCGGCGTACCAGGTACGGCTCACCGACGAGGCGCGCGGCAAGATCATCATCGGGGAGACGACGTTCCTCTTTCAGTTCGTCGCGCCGCCCCCGGTGCAGCCGCGACCGCAATTGCCGCTATCCGTCAAGGGCGGGTTGGCCGCGCAGATCGACTGGAGCCTGACGATCATCGCTGCCTTCAGCTTCCTGCTGCACTTCGGCCTCGTCGGCGCGATGTACAGCGACTGGATGGACCCGGTGATCAACGACGACATCACCGCGGGCCTCCTCGAGATGGTGCAAAAGTCGATGCCGCCTCCCGCCGTGGAGACGCCCCCGGAGGCGACGAGCACGGCGGAAGCGAAGGAGACCAAGGAGGCCCCGAAGGAGGCTCCGAAGCCGAGCTCCAACACGCCCGCTCCGGCCAACAAGCCCGCGGCTCCAAGCGCTGCCCAGGTGGCGAGCTTGATGAACGAGGCCGAGAAGGCGCAGATCGCGATCATCGGTGCGCTCGGCGGCGGCGCAAACCTCGCCGGCACGATGAAGGACGACAACGGCGCCCCGGTCGACTTGAATAGCCTCGCCGGCCGTTCCTCCGGGATCGCCAACAGCACGGGACTCCTCAGCGGCGTTGGCGGTGGCGGCCCCATCCAACCGGGCAAGGGAGGGGGACTTCAGTCCCTCCATGGCGGCGAGACGGGCGGCGCATCGAACACGGCAGGTACCGCTACCAAAGTGGTCCCGGTGGGCGATGTGCAGTACGGCGGCTCGTCGATGAGCGTCCCGGTCAACAACGCCGAGGCCGTCATTCGCAGCCAGATTCACCCGGGCGCGAAGCGCTGCTATCAGCGCGGTCTCGAATCGGATCCCACGCAGGCCGGCAAGATCGTCATCATGATCAAGGTGGCCCCGAGCGGCGAGGTCGATTCGACGAGCGTCGCGAGCAACACCGGCCTGGCGGCGAGCGTGGCGAGTTGCATTGCCTCCGTAGCGCGGCGCGCCAAGTTCGACCCACCGGGAGCCAACGGATCGACGATCAGCGTGCCATTCAACTTCGTCAAGCAGGGCGGCTGATCGGCCCCTCACAGGGGCGTTTTGCCCGTTTGAATGCGCGCGTTGAATGGGCCCGTGAATGCGGGTGCGACGCCAGGCCACTGAAGTGACAAACGTCGGGTACCTTGGGGCCCGATAGGATTGACACTACGCGGCAAGATCGCTAGAGTCTCAGATGCGGCACGGTGGGAGGCAACTCGTGATGCGATTTGGCGCCGGGCTTAAGTGGGTCGGAGTAGGTGCATTCGTTCTGTGTGCAGCAGGATCTGCGACGGCGCAGCAGAGCGGGGGTACTGGAGGCACAGGCGGAGGGAACGCACAGCTAGGCTTCGAGAAGAAGCAGCAGCTGACTCCCCAGGAAGCCGCGGCGCAGGCGGCGATGATTCTCGCCCGCCTGGATCAGGCGGCGGCGACGGTGCGTCATCAGCTCGACGCCGCCCGCCAGCAGCGAGACATCGTCAAGTCGCTATGCCTGAGCGACAAGCTGTCGCAGATCGATGCGGCGGCCCGGTCATGCCGCGATCGCAACTCGGCGCTCCAGGCCGCGGTGCAGCGCAATGACATCGAGCTCTCGAACCACGAGTTCACGATCATGAGTGTGCTGGGTCAGCGAGGCAATCAGCTGATCGCCGAGTCGAATCAGTGCATCGGGCAGGACATCTCCTTCGTAGGCCAGACCGAGGTCTCAACCGAAGTGAGCAATGCGCTTCCGACGGATGTGGAAACGGGCGGCGGCAGCACGTTCGTGATCGTGCCGCCGTTTATCCAGCCGCCGCTTATCCAGGTTTCTCCCGTCAAGTAGCTGCCGTCGTCTCCCTGGAATTCTCATGCGACGTCGTTCGATTCGCGATAGCTCTGCCCTTTAGCTGGTGTACCTTCGCCCCGACCGATGACCAAGACAGGCCTTGCATCGTCCCTTGTTGCAGTTGTCCTGCTCGCAGCGTCTGCGGCTGGCGCTCAAACGGCAGACAGTCCCGCGTGGCTGCAGGATCGTCGCTATGCCCAGGGAGAGGGCATTCTCACTGGTGACTTCGAGCTCCACCCGGGGATCGCCGGCGAGGTGGGGTACGACTCGAACTGGTTCTTGCGGAGCAGCGCGACCAACATCGCCTACGCGAACAGCGCTCCCGCCGCACCGGTAGTCAGTGCCCTCGAGTTTCGCGTCACGCCGTCCCTGTACCTCAGCACACTGAGCCCGCTGCGGCGTGGTGAGAGGTTACCTGACCAGGCGGGTCCGTCGCTCGCGTTTCGAGGTGGCGTCAATGCCACCTATCGAGAGTTCGTCGGCCTTCAGAACAGCAGCACCTCGAACCCGACGAACGACGTCTCCAGTCAGCGCAACGTGAGCATCGGTGCGGACGGCACCCTCGACATCCTGCCTGAACGGCCCGTCGGTGGCAGCCTCGCGGCCAGCTACAATCGCGTCATCCAACCAAACGTCATCACGGCGGACCCGGACCAGTCGTTCGTTTACGACACCATTGGTGGTGCGGCCGCTCTGAAGTTTCGACCCGGGATGGGAACGCTGAGCTGGGCCGTCGGTTACCGCATCAGCGACACCATCTTCGAAACGAACACCGGCTCGCCCTACAACAACATGACGCAGGGCGGGACGCTGACAGGGGCCTGGCGGTTTCGTCCGCGGACGGGCTTCTTTTACGATCTCACGGTGGACCATACAGAATACGCGAATTCCGCTCAGGCGGAGCCCGTGCTCCTTGTCTCGTCGACACCGGTCCGTACGCGCCTTGGAATCAACGGCCTCATCACCGACCGATTTGCGGCCCAGGCCGCGGTCGGCTGGGGGGCGAGCTTTTTCAACGCGCAACAGGGATTCCCCCAGGAGCCTCAATACGACAGCGTGATCGCCCACGCCGAGCTCAAGTGGTTTCTTTCGGCGAGCCCAGGCATCCAGGACGCGGCGCAGCTCGGGTTGGCCCTGTCCTCGATCGTGCTCGGTTACGATCGGAACTTCCAAGCCAGCTATCTTGGGAACTACTTCGGTACCGACCGCGGGTTCCTGCGGTTCAACTATCTATTCGCGGGGCGAGCCGTCGTCTCCTTCGAAGGGAGCGCCGCCGCGATCGAGTACCCGGACCTCTACTGGTCGGACTACACGGTGCGCCACCAAGCGTACACCGACGTCCAGGTGATCGCTGCGCTTTTTGGAGAATATCGATTCTCGAACTCGTTCGCGCTGAACGCGACGCTCCGCTATTCGCAGAACATCAGCAAGACTCAGCTTCTGGTGCAGGAAGTCACGCCCGGGAACCCCGCTCCCGCAGCGGGCGGGTACTACGACATGTCGTGGAATCGCTTCGAGGCGTTCCTCGGGCTACGCTGGTTCCTGTAGGCGCCGGCGAGCACGCGAAGCGGCCGCGCTGGGGGCAGCCGCGAACTCCCATGGGACAGCTGCATCGCTTCATCCTGTCGATCGCTTTGGGCACGGTGGTCCTGGTACCCAGCGCGTGCGCGAGGAGCCGGGGCATAGCGCCCAGCCTTCCGCCGCCGGCCATGAGCACCGACGTGGGACCAGGAGACCTCTTCGAGGTCTCGATTGTCGGCGAGAAGGACATCCCGAAGGAGTTTCGCGTCCAGCCGGATGGCACGATTGACTTCCCGTACCTCGACCGAATCAAGGTCGCCGGGCTCGAGCCTCAGCAAATCGAGGAGCTGCTGAAGACCGGTCTGGTCGAGCGGAAGATCCTCGAGCATCCCCAGGTGTCGGTGCTCGTCCATCAGTACGCCTCGAAGAAGGTCAACATCGTGGGGGCGGTGCAAAAGCCCGGGACGGTTTCGTGGTCCGACGGGCTCAAGCTCGTCGAGGCGATTTCGCTCGCGGGTGGCCTCGCCGCCCTGGCCGATGGTGATCGCGTTCGCATCACGCGCCTTGTCGGGCCCAACAAGACGGTGACGTCGACCGTGAGCATCGACGACATCACCGACGGGCGTCTTGCCGACGTGCCCTTGCAAGCCGGGGACACCATCAAGGTCGATCAGCGCGTATTCTGACAGAGGAGATGGCCCAGGTCGCCGGCAGCGTATTGGAGCTCGTCGGGCGCACCCCGCTCGTTCGATTGGGGCGGATTGGACCGCCGACGGGCGCCGCCGTCGTCGGCAAGCTCGAGGTGAAGAACCCTGGCGCGAGCGTCAAGGATAGGCCGGCCTTGGCGATGGTGCAGGCCGCGGAGGCCGCCGGTCACATCGGCGTGGGTGCCGTGATCGTCGAGGCGACAAGCGGCAACACGGGCATCTCGCTGGCGATGATCGCCGCGGTGCGCGGCTACCGTTGCGTCCTCGTCATGCCCGAGGACATGAGCCTCGAACGTCGCTACGTCCTTCGCGCGTACGGGGCTGAGATCGTGCTCACCCCCGCGGAGCAGGGGATGGCAGGAGCCGTTGCGCGCGCAGAGCGCATCGCCCGGGATACGCCGGGGGCGTTCATGCCGAAGCAGTTCTCCAACCCGGCAAACCCGATGTCTCACGAGAAGTCGACGGCGCGCGAGATCCTCGACGCCGTGGGTGACGAGCTGACGGTCTTCGTCGCGGGCGTCGGCACCGGCGGCACGATCACGGGCGTGGGCCGCGTCATCAAGCGCGAGAAGCCACATGTCCAAGTCGTCGCCGTCGAACCTTCAGCCAGCGCCGTCCTCAGCGGACGCCCTGCAGGCATCCATGGCATCCAGGGGTTGGGCGCAGGGTTCGTGCCGGACATTCTCGACCGCGGCGTCATCGATCGCGTCGTCGTGGTCAACGACGTGGCGGCCGAGGACATGGCCCGCCGCCTCGCCCGCGAAGAGGGCATCCTTGTCGGGCCATCTTCGGGCGCCAATGTCCACGTCGCATGCCAGATCGCGGCCCAGATGACGAGCGGCCTCGTTCTCACGATCCTCTGCGACACCGGCGAGCGGTATCTCTTCTAGAGCGTTACTTCCCTTCGAATCGTGGTTCGCGCTTCTGCATCCAGGCGGAGACCCCCTCGATCGAGTCGGAGCTGCGAAGGAGTTTCAACTGCTCGGTGCGCTCTCGGAGGAGCGCGTCCTCCACCGAGCCCCAGCTCGCGTAGATCGAGCGCTTGATGGCGGCAAACGCGAGGGGAGGACCAGCGGCGATCTCCGCGGCGATGGCCAGCGTGCTGCCTCGAAGCTCCGCGCTCGGGACGACCTTGACGACGACGCCGAGCCGCGCAAGCTCCGCCGCCTCGACCTTCTCGGCGAGCAGGATCATCTGCATGGCGCGCGCGGTGCCCACGAGACGCGGCAACCAGAACGTCCCTCCGCCGTCGGGCATCAGGCCAATCTTCACGAACTTCTCCTGCGCGTAGGCCGTGTCCGAGGCGACCCTCAGATCGCACGCGAACGCGATGTCGGCGCCGAAGCCCACGGCGGCGCCGTCCATCATCGCGATCGTCGGCTTCTCGCATCGCACGATCGCCTTCACGAGTCCGTGGAACTCGTCCATGTACGCGTCGAGGTGATCGCTCAGGTTCGGATCGTCGATGAGGTTCTGACGCAGATCCGCGCCGGAGCAGAAGTGACCGCCGGCGCCGGTCAGGACGACGCAGCGAACCATGGAGTCGCGCGACGCCGTGTCGAGCGCCGAGCGCATCTCGGCGAGCACCGGGCGGGTCAGCGCGTTGCGCGCCTGCGGCCGCTGGATCGTGACCACCCGGACCCCGCCCACAGCCTCGACCCCCACGACCTCGTTCATCGGTGCCTCCAGTCTCAGTATTGGGAATCGCGTGAAGCGGGGCGGTTGTAAAAGGGCGACGCGAGGTACGCCTTCACCGTGCGGTGGATGAGAATCTTGATCACGGCCCCTAGCGGCACGGCCAGGATGACCCCGAGAAACCCGAAGAGCGTCCCTGCCGCCATCATCGTGAGCAGGACCTCGATGGGCGCGAGGCCCACCGAGCGCCCGACGATCCGGGGGGTCACCACCAGGCCGTCGAGTACCTGGACGCCGAACATCACGGCGAAGACCCCCAGCAGCCGACCGGGACCTTGCCAGTCGAGGGCCGCCATCGCCACGGCGAGGACCAACCCGCAGCCGAAGCCGATGTACGGGATGAACGCGAGCATGCCCGTCGCCACGCCGATCGGGACGGCCAGGCGGACATCGGCGGCGCGCAGGCCAGAAGCGTAAAGGGCTCCGAGCACCATGTTGGCGGTGAGCTGACCCCGGACGTATCCACCCAGCGTCCCGTGGATCTGGCGACCCACGTCCGCGACCAGGGGATACCACCGGCGAGGCACCATCTGCCCGGTGCGCGCGACGATGCGGTCGAAGTCGATGAGCAAGTAGAGCGCGAACACGGGCACGATGAGCGCGCTCAGGATGACCGCGACGTAGCTGAGCGTCCCGAAGAGGGCGTCGCTCGCCGCGCTGAGGAGCGTGGGGTACTCGGCCTGGAGCTTGTCCCGCAGGTCGATCTCGAGCTCGCTGATCGTATGCGGCGGCTTGATGTGGAAGACCTGCCACAAGCTCGGCTCGACCCGGGGCCCGAGCTTCGCCAGCTGGGCCGGGAGGTCGGCCGCGGCGGCGCGAAGCTCGTCGACGAACATCGGAATCGCAAAGAAGAGGACGAGCCCCATCAAGGCGGCGATGCCCAGCATGACGACCGGCGCCGCGAACCCGCGCGAGACGTTCCTCGCCTCGAGCCAATCGACGAACGGGTCGAGGGCGTAGGCCAGCAGGAACGCGAAGAACAGCGGCACGAGGACCCCGCGCAGCAGGTACCCAAGGCCGAGTACGAGCGCGAAGGTGACGAGGAACAGGCCACGCCGGAACGAACGGCCGCTGAATGTCGTCGACGGCGGGCCGGACGTGGTCGACATTCGTGAAGGGCACTGTAGCCTGCCCCGCGCGATGCCTGAAGCGAAGCCTGACCCGGAGACGAGCGCCCGCGCAGCGTTCGACGAGACGGCGCCCCGGCCCGTGCCGCCCGTGGCTGCGCAGGATGGAACGACCATCGCTCGGCTGGTCGGCGTGATGCGCCGGCTGCTCGGGGCGGGGGGGTGTCCCTGGGATCGGGAGCAGACCCTGGAGACCCTGCGCAAGTACTTGATCGAGGAGACGTGCGAGGTCGTCGACGCCATCGACTCCAAGGACCGGGGCTCCCTGCGCGAGGAGCTCGGCGATCTGCTCTTGCAGATCGTGTTTCAGTCCGAGCTGACGCGAGGCGAGGGGGTTTTCGGGATCGACGACGTCGTGGCCGGCATCGTCGACAAGCTCGTCGCGCGGCACCCGCACGTCTTCGGCGCAGAGTCGGTCTCCGGCGCCGACGACGTCGTGAAGAACTGGGAGAAGCTCAAAGCCGAAGAGAAGGCCCGGCGCGGCCTCTCGGGTGGGATCCTCTCCGGCGTGCCGCGGAGCATGTCCGCCCTCACGCGCGCGCAGCGCATCGGGGAGAAGGTGGCGCGCGTCGGCTTCGATTGGCCGGACGCGCGCGGCTCGCGCGTCAAGGTGGGCGAGGAGCTCGATGAGCTCGACCGGGCCATCGCTTCGGGAGACGCCAGGGACGTCGAGGAGGAACTCGGCGACGTGCTGTTCGCGCTCGTCAATCTGGCGCGGCACGTGGGCGTCGACGCCGAGGCGGCCCTTCGCCGGACCAGCGACAAGTTCGTCGCCCGCTTTGCCCACGTGGAGGCACGGGTGAAGGAGGTGCACGGGGGCTGGAGCGCCGCCGGTTCGGGCGATCGTCACCTGCCGCTCGAGGAGCTCGATCGCTACTGGGAAGAGGCGAAGCGAAAGCCCAAGCCTTGAACGGAGGGCGCGTACGCCGCCGCGAGTTGCGGCGCGCCCCCGGCCCACCTAGCTTGCGGCTGTGATCGCGTCGTCCGTCCCGCCCCTTGCGCGAACGCCCGAGGAGTGGTCGGACGCGGTGCGCACCCTCGGCGGACGGCCCTTCCACGCGCGCCAGGTCTTCCAGTGGGTCCAGACCCGCGGGATCCTGGAGGCGGAACGGATGACGGATCTGCCGAAAGAGCTGCGCGACAAGGTCGCGGGGCTCGGCATGGACCGGACGGTCCGCGCGACCGACGTCCGGCGGGCGGCCGACGCGACGCGCAAGGTCTTGGTCACGCTTCACGACGGCGCCACGGTCGAGACGGTCCTCATCCCCGGGGTGAGCGGCGGCAAGTCTTCGTTGCCCTCGCCCCTCGCCGGGAGCGACATCGACGCCGACGCCGCGGCAGCGGACGACGACGATGGGGACGAAGAGGAAGGCCCCACGCCCAAGAGCGACGCCGCCGCGTCGAGCCCCGAGGCGGCGACGCGGGTCACGCAGTGCGTGTCGACGCAGGTCGGCTGCGCGATGGGCTGCGTGTTCTGCGCGAGCGGCGTCGCGGGACTCAAGCGCAACCTCGGGCCGGACGAGATCGTCGGTCAGGTGCTGCTCGGTCGGCACCTGCTCGACCCGAACGAGCGCCTGCGCAACGTCGTGTTCATGGGTATGGGCGAGCCGCTGCACAACTACGAGGCGACCGCACGCGCCCTTCGCCTCCTGACCCATCGCGAGGGCATTGCCCTTTCTGCGAGGCGTGTCACCGTGTCCACGAGCGGCCTCGTACCCGAGATCGCCCGCCTCGGTGTCGACTTCGGCGGCAACATCGGCCTCGCGATCTCTCTGCACGCGGCCGACGACGAGACCCGATCGCGCCTTATGCCGATCAACCGGAAGTACCCGTTGCCGGTGCTCATGGATGCCTTGCGCGCTTATCCGCTGCCACGCCGCCGCCGCATCACGATCGAGTACACGCTCGTCGCCGGCAGAAACGACGCGGTCGGCGAGGCGCGCAAGCTCGCGCGACTCTTGCGCAGCATTCCGGTGAAGATAAACCTCATCCCGATGAACCCGATCGCCGCGAGCTCTCTCGGCCCGCCCGATCTCGCAGGCGTGCTCGAGTTCCAGCGCGTCCTCTGCGACGCCGGTTACTCCTGCTTCATCCGCCGGCGGCGGGGAGACGACGTGAGCGCGGCCTGCGGCCAGCTCGCCCTCTTGGGGGCCAAGGCCAAGGTGCGCGTCAATCGCGACTGAACCGCCGCCGAATCGACACCGACGACGCGCCGGCCGTCGTGCGCCGCGCGCAGGAATGGGATACACGTGCGGGCGGCCCATGGTCCCGTACATCCACGTTCCGGATCTTCATATCGGCCCGTTGCCGCTACACCCGTTCGGCATCCTGGTCGCCACGGGCGTCCTCGTCGGCACGTCCGTGACGATGCGGCGGGCGCGGACCCTTGGCTACGACCTCGTGGAACTCAACTCCTTCATCACGTGGATGCTCGTCTCGGCCTTCGCGCTCTCGCACGTCCTCGACGAGCTCTTTTATCACTGGGACGACGTCGTCCGGCGCCCGTGGTCGCTCCTCATGCTTTGGGAGGGTCTGAGCTCGTTCGGCGGTTTCACCGGGTCGATCGTCGGCCTCGTGCTGTGGAAGTACTACGTCGTCGACGAAGGCCACTGGTTGCCTCGCCGCCGCACGAAGCCGCTGCCCATCCTGCCCTTCGCCGACCTCGTGCTCTCCGTCTTTCCGATCGGCTGGATGTTCGGCAGGGCCGGTTGCTCCACGGTCCACGACCACCCGGGGGCGCGCGCCACGGCCGACACGTTGCTCGCCGTGTCGTATCCACTGAGGCCCGGCGAGGGGTCGATCACCAAGTTCGGGTTCATCGAGTTCATCCACGGACACGACCCGCGGTTCGACCTCGGCTTCCTCGAGCTGCTCTTCACCATCGTGCTGGCCACGAGCTTTGCGCTGACGTGGAGGAAACGCCTGCCCCTCGGCACCTACCTCATCGTGTCCGGCCTCGCGTACGCCCCCGTGCGGTTTGCGATGGACTTTCTGCGCGTGCCCGAGCGAGAAGGGGGCGACACCCGCTACTCCAGCCTGACGCCCGCGCAATGGGCGTGCATGGTGCTCTTCGGGTACGCGGTGTTCATGATCTTCTACGTCCGCCGCTTTCGCAGCGTCGACCTCACCGAGGCCGTCCGCGAACATCCGGCCCCGACGATCGCGCCGACGGCAACCGCCACGGGGTAGGGCAGGGGAGCGTGGGCGCGTGCGCCCGCGAGTACGCCCGCGCCCGTGTGTGCGCCCGCGCCCGCGCTTGCCAGCGCGCCCGCCGACTCAGTCCTTGCGCTTGCGACCCCCCA
>Ga0302326_10006420_pt1 | contig 26406 bp, 30 predicted proteins | sample Palsa_T0_3_FD_202264 | JGI IMG/M metagenome (GOLD analysis project Ga0302326, IMG submission 202264) | Peat permafrost microbial communities from Stordalen Mire near Abisko, Sweden - Palsa_T0_3 | ecosystem: Environmental > Terrestrial > Soil > Palsa > Peat permafrost | place: Sweden: Abisko... | reverse complement strand
CCCATGCGTGGGTGAACCGGCGGACCTCGGTGAGCCGGTAGGACCCGTGCCGCGCGGCGATCAGGCGGAACACGCCGCCGGCGTCGACTGACCCGAGCTGCTCGGGGTCGAACGTGCCGATCACCATCGCGCCGCACCGCCGGGCTATCTGGGCGATCCGCAGCGCGTCCTCGGTGGACACCTGCGTGGCCTCGTCGACCACTAGGACGTCGCCGGGGTACACCGGCACGTGGCCGCGGGTCTCGTCGGAATCCTTGATCTTGCCGAGGAACTGGGCCAGGTTGCAGGTCTCCATTCGCGCCCCGGCCCGCTGTGCCTCGTCGGCCATGATCCGCGCGGCGTTGGTGCTGGCCGTAAGGCCGATGACGCGCCCGGCCTGCTGGTCTTCCCAGATCCGGGCGAACGCGGCCATCACGTGGGTCTTGCCGGTCCCTGCCGGGGCCACCAGGCAGTTAATCAGCCTGGTGGAAGCCAGCAGGCCCGTGCACGCCTCCCGCTGGGAGTAGTCCAGGTCCGTGCCCGCCAGGGCCGCGGCCGCGGCGTCAGCGGTAACCCGCTGGCGCACCGGCAGGATCGCCGCGTCGACGAGGAACTGCTCGTTATCGCGGTGCTCCGCAGTACAGAACCGCTCCTCCCCCGGCGGCCGGTAGATGCTCGTCCCGTCCTTGCGAAACGGCAGCCGCGAGATGTCGATGAGATCCGGCGCCGGGGCGACCTGCAGGACGTTCACGCCCTCCGCCCGGCCCGACAGGGCCTCGTCCGCCAGCTCGTTGAGGTAGTCCTCCGGATCGACGTCGGCGGGCAGCTGGCGGAGGACCTGGCCGAGCTCGGCGATCAGCAGCGACCGGTCCCACGTGGCATTCGCCCGCTGGACCGCGACCACGGCCTTGCGGATGATCCGGGCCCGCTCCGGTTCGCTCGGCGGTCCGCTCGGATCGTGCTCCGCCGAGTACGCCGCGGCCGCTTCGTGGAGCGCGGCCAGCCGGCCGATTCCGCTCCGCAGCGCTTTGCGCGCCCACGCGGCGACCTGGTTACCAGCTGCAGGCGGGTTGTGATCCTTGGAATCCCGGGTCTCCAGGGCGGCCCGCTGCCTGATTGCCCACATGGCCCGCTTGCCCGGAGCGTGGCCGTGATCGCGCTCGTACTCGGCGGCGAGCTCCCGGGCCCGGTCGCGCAGTTCCTTGCTCCGCGTGCTGAACTCGTCGGCGGCGGCGTCGCTGATCCCGCCGACCTCGAGCGCCTTGCCGTCCTCGCGGAGCACGCTGAGCCAGCCGAGCAGGGCCAGCTCCTGCGCCAGGAACCGGTCCGCGAGCATCCCCATCCGCAGCTTGTTCTTGAATAGCGGCTGGCCGTGGAGCGCCCGCCACGTCTCGTCTGCTCCGTCCGCTCGCTGCGCCCGGTTGGCGATCGCGTTGTGCACGTGGAGCTGCATGTTGCCGTCGCGGGAGTCGTGCTGCTCGAAGCTCGCGACGATGAACCCCTTGGCGTCCCGCCACTCCCCCGTCGTCTTCGAGTGGTGGCCGGTGCGGACGTAAGCGAGTTCCCGTCCCGCGACGGCGATCATCCGGTCATTGGCCCGCTGGACCGCTCCGCGGACCTGCGCGGCCTGCTCGGCGAACCGCTCCGCCTCTGCTTCGCGCTGCTCGGCCTCGGCTTCGGCCGAAGCGGCCAGGAGCGAAGCCCACAGCACCGACACTGACTTGGGCGCGCTGAAGGTGTAGTCGTAGAACGGGACGACCGTCCGGAACTTCGCCCGTTCCCGGAGCCGGATCGCGCGGATTTCCTCCGGCAGGATGAACCGGCCGCGCTCGGCGACCTGGCGGGCCACCTCGGCCTCAACCCGTTCGTACAGCGAGCCGGGCGCGACCGGGTAGTTCCCGCGCCGCTGCCTGCGCCCGAGGACCTGGCCGTCCGGCCCGACATCTTCGTGGTACAGCGCCCGCATCACCTCGGCGTCGACCTGGCCGGCGAGGCCGAGCGCCGCGGCGCCGGCGCCCTGCCAGTAGCCGGGCGGCTCGCCGGCCGCGCCGGTGTAGTAGTCGGCACCGGTTCCCACGGCGTCCGTCAGGTACGCCGTGTCGTATCCGGTGTGCAGGCTCAGCACTGGTAACACCTCCCCCGGCGGTCACGCGGGACGGGTTTTTCACCGCGACGCGCAGCGGACGCGGCCATGATCATCTTCATGATGCAATGGTGTGGAAGCTTCGGACCTTGCTCTGGGATGGTAGCCGGCCAGCCCCTGATTCGTCTCTGACCGCTACCGCCAGATCCGGCGCGCGTTTCGCCCTTGGCCAGTGTCAGACCCCAGGGCGATACTCGGGTTATGGACCCGTCCCGGATCACCAGAGTCGACGGTGCCGTGTTCGCCGACACCCTGTTCCTGATCGGCCAGGCGTGGCTCAAGCGGGATGCTGGCGATGTCGACGGTGCCGCGGCGGACCTGGCCGCCGCGATGAAACTGGTACCGCTCGAGGCCGTCGAGGCGATCCTGTTCATGATCGAGGCAGGCGAGCTCCCCGAGCCCGCACCCGGTGCCGCGATGGACGCGTGGCTTGAGCAGTGCCGCCAGGCCGGGGCCGGAGAATTCCGGCTGACGCTCGGCCATCGCCCTGCACCTGAGCGCCAGGCGGAGACCACCGCCGAGTTCCTCGCGCGCCTGGCCCGGATCCGTGCGGAGGCCGACGCCGCGCAGGGCATCGCTCCCGCACCTCCGCCAGCTCCTGCTAAGCCGATGAGCCTCGCCGACGAGCTGCGGGCCATGGGCCTGATGTAGCGCGCTAGCCCAACGTCCGTCCGTCATGTTAGGCGTACCCTCGCCACCATGAGCGAGGACGAAGCGGACGTCCGGCCCGAGACAACCGAAGCACCGGCTGCGCAGGAAGCACCTGCTGGGAAGGGAAAACCTTGGTCGGCTGCAGACCGGCGGCTGCTGCTGATCACGATCGGCGGAGGCCTAGCTGCCAACATTGGGACTGTGATGGTGGTCGGTCTCGCGGTTGCCGTCGATGCGATTCTTCGGCACCACTACGGCCGGGGGTTTCCGCACGCCATTATCGGGCTCAGCATTCTCATAGCGATTGTGCTGGTCGGCCAGGTCGTCGCGACGCTGTCCGCCTGGGGGAAGTCGAAATGGCCGATCAGCAACAGCCTGATTGTCGGCCTGATAGCGGCGCTGCTGGTACTGATATTGCTCGGGCTGGCAGATGGCATCAAGTAGTGACGCATGCGCGCTCTGCGCGTTCTTTCCGCGCGGCGAACTCCGGTGTCGCCTCAGTCGCCTCTGCTCTTCTGCAAACGCCAGAGTCGCATCGGAGCGGCGCTTTTATAGTGCGGGTTGTCCGCCAGCAGATCCGGCTCGCCGAGAAGGTCGCGGATCATTGCCTCGGGTCCAGCCGCGTTCGCTCAGTCCCGGTGCGCCGATACACCGGGCTGCAGCCGCGATCTCCGGCCAGCGGGTGCGGATGCCCTCCGCGGCGGCGGCTGACCAGCGCCCGCGTGCCCGGTCTGGTTCCGGCAGCAGGCCGAAGTGCCGCGCCCGGTTAACGCTGCCCTTGATGTCCGGCCAGCAAGCGCGGAGGTAGTCGGCGAGCTGCACAGGCCCGTAATCCCGCCGGGCTGTATCACCCATCGGTCAGCCCTCGGCAGACTGCCCGCGTCGGCGCGCCCGCGTCGGCGTGGTGGTGCCTGCGGTCGTGGGCTCTTGGCGCGCCCGGGTCAGTTCGGCCCGCGCGGCGTCAAGGTCACGCTCTGCGCGCTCTGCGCGGCCGCGCAGCTCGCCGCGCGACTCCTCAAGCACCTGGGCGCGTGATTCCAGCGCGGTGCGCAGCTCGTCACGCTCGCGCGCCGCGTCGGTGCGCAGCTGCGCGAGTTCCTCGGCGTGCGCAGTGGTCACCTGGTCCAGGCGGCTGGCGGTGTCGGTGAGTCGGGCAAGGATCTCGTCCCGTTCCCGCTCGGCGGCGGCGCGCAGCTGGCCGGCCTCCCGTGCGGCGTCTTCGCGTACCCGCGCGGTCTCGGCGCGTGCGTCCTCCGCGCGTGCCTCGGCACTTCGCTGGGCTTCGGCGGCCTGAGAGAGAGCGGCGGCCTGCGCCTCGCGGATCTGTTCCAGCTCGGCGGTGTGCGCGGCGCGCAGCTGCTCGAGCTGGTGTGCGGCATCTCCCCTGGCTCGCGTGACCTCGGCGCGTGCGTCCTCCGCGCGTGCGTCGGCGGCGGCGGCGCGCTGGTCAGCCTGCTCGGCCTGCGCGAGGGCCTGGTCCCGGGCGTCGCTGGCGGCGCGCACGAGGGCCTCGGCCTCGGCCCGGGCCTGCTCGATCGCCTCCCGCGCGCGGGCCTCGGCCTGCTCTGCCCGCGCGTCAGCGGCGCGAATAGCAGCGGCCTTGGTAGCCTCCGCGGCTTCGATCGCGCTGTCCCGGTCTTCCTCGGCGACGGTGATGCGGGCCCGGGTTTCCTCGCGGATCCGCTCGAGCTCGGCGGCGTGCGCGTCGGCGGCCTCCTGTAGTTCCGAGCGCATCGCGCTGACGTCAGCGCGGGCAGCTTCCGCGTCGGCCTGCGCTGCTTCGGTCTGCCCGGCCATCGCCTCGGCCATCTGGGTGGCCGCGTCCGCGCGGGTCTCGGCGGTGATCCGGGCTGCCTTCTCCCGCGTGGCCAGGGCCTCGGCGGCCTGGCGCGCTTCGTCGGCGTCAACGACGCGGGCTGAGATCTGCGCTTCGGCCGCGTCGGGGTCGGTTGCGGTGGCCAGGGCCTCGGCCAGGTGCTCGGCGGTCTCCCGGAGCGCGGCGGCGAGCTGCTCGGCCCGGTCCAGGGTGTTGCCCGCGGTCCTGACTGCGTCAGTGACGGGTGCGCGTCCGGCCTGGGGGTCGGCGTCTTCCGCGCCCGCGGGGCGTGTCTTGGCGCGCCAGGCGTTCAGCGGGTTGTGGATCGGCTGGCCGGGCCCGTCTGCCTGCTCGCAGTAGACCGGCGCGGGACCCCTGGTGCCGCGCCGCGGTGCCGGCGGCCGGGTGCACTGCTGCCCGGCCTCGTACTCCCATCGGCACGCCGTCCGGGCGGACGCTGTCGCGGTCTCTTCGGATGTCGTCTCGCTCATACTCACAGTCTAACTAATCTCATATCATCTCGTCAACTAATTTCATCTAATCTCACATTGATATGAGTTTAGTTTACGGCATCGTGAGAACGGGGCCCGTCCGCAGGAAAGGACGGGGGCCTGGCACAGCCTCGCCAAGAGGCCACCGCCCGGGCCACTCCCCCGCTGCCCAGTCCGCGCGCCAGGATCGGTCACGTACCCGTCCTGCACCGGATGCGGCGAGGAGGCCTCACCATGGCGCGTCAGCTTTACTACCGCGACTCCTACGGCCAGGTTCACCGTGACCGCCAGGCCGAGCGGGCCGTCAGGCGTCCCGGCAAGCGCGGCAGCTCGGCCGGGCCCTCGAGGTTCTTCGTCCGCGCGCTGCTCGTCCTGGCGGCGATCGTCGTGCTCGCGTCCCTGGTGCACTGACGCGAAAGCACCCGCCCGGCGGGGAAGTCCGGGCAGGTGCCTCGCTCGATCGGGCCTTAGAACGGCGGATCGTCCGAGTGGCCGTCAGGCTGGGATGCCCACGGGTCGGACTGCTGGCCGCCGGAGCTTGCATGCGCGGCCGCGGCCGCGGCCTGGCCGCCGTTTCCGCTGGAGCGGGTGGCCGTAGTCACCTTGGCCGAGGCGTTCCGCAGCGACGGGCCGACCTCGTCGACCTCGAGCTCGTAGACGGTGCGCTTCTCGCCTTCCCTGGTCTCGTACGACCGCTGCCTGAGCCGGCCGGTGACGATGACGCGCATGCCGCGGGTCAGGCTCTCTGCGAGGTTCTCAGCGGCCTGGCGCCACACGGTGCAGGTAAGGAACAGGCTGTCGCCGTCCTTCCACTCCCCCGTCGTGCTGTCCTTGTACCGGGGCGTGCTGGCCACGCGGAACTTGGCGACGGGCTGTCCTGCGGGCGTGAACCGCAGTTCCGGATCCTCTACGAGGTTGCCGGCGAGCGTCATCTGGGCGTCGTTCATGATCTGAACCTTCCTGCTCTGCTGCGTTTTCGGGGGTTTGGCCACCCTGGTCTTGGTGGCCCTTGCATTCGCCGTCAGGCGGGTGGCGGGGCTCCCCGCCACCCTTATGAGCGCCGCTGCGTGCCGCCGGAGGCTCAGTGTCAAACGGCCCGGTGAAAAAAGTTTCGGTCTGTGAAAGTTTTTTCGGGTTGCGGGACGCTTGATACTGAGGGGCGGTGCGCGAAGCTCAGGCGAATGCAAAAGATGAGTCCGCCGTAGGCGGTCCGTCCGGTTCTTGGCCCTGCCGCGGCCTTGAGCGGCGGGTCTAACGCCCCGGTTTTGTCAGTCCCCCTCGTTATCGTGTGACGTGCCCTCGTCCTCGCCGAAGGCAAAGACGGTTCTATCACGGCTGATAGGTCTATCTGTCCTGCGTGAAATGCTAGGTCTGATAGCTCTATCAGAGCAGGTAGGCGTTCCGGGCCGTTGGCTTATCGCCGTTCCTGGCATATGTAGCAGATCTAGCAGGCCTATCAGCCTTGCTAGATCATGTAACTTTTGCGAGTTCTATCAGGCCTGCTAGGTGACGGGCCCGGTGCGCTGCTGTAGCGTGCGGCTCATGGTCCAAGCCCGAACCCGTGAGCCCTGGGTTATCGCTGTTGCCTCCCAAAAGGGGGGAGTGGGGAAGACGACGCTCGCGCTTGAGCTGGCGTCGGTCTTCGCCGACACGTCCGGCCGGGCCCTGCTGATCGACATTGACCCGCAGCGGACGGCCGAGGAGATCATCGGGGCATCGGACGACGTCGGGTTCGATTTCGCGGCCGAGGATGACCCTCGGGTGCTCGAGCGCCTGCGGACCGTCCGTGACTATGACGCGCTGATTGTTGACTGCCCCGGCAATCTGGAGGACACCGAAACGCTGGCGGGCGTCCTGGCGTCCGCCACGTTCGCCCTTATCCCGATGGTGCCCGAGCGGGCGTCGGTGAAGCCGACGCTCCGGACGGCTGCCCTGTGCGCCGACCATAAGGTGCCGCACCGCGTGGTGGTGAACATGGCCGACCCGCTCAGGGGAGCGGGCCCGGTCGAGTCGGCGTGGGAACTGCTCGACCAGATGGAGGTGCCGCGCATGGTCTCATTCGTGCGCCGCTACGTGGCGCACAGCCAGGCTCAGCTCGACGGCCGGATGATCACCGGATACCGGGGCGATCGCTCCTGGTCGGCCGCGCTCGCCGATGTCCGCCGGGTCCAGGGCGAGCTGCTGCTCGAGCTGGGGCGGCTGTAATGGCGGGCCAGCGCAAGAGCCTCGGCAGTCTCGTGGGCGCGCCCGATACGGCGCCGCCGCCTCGCACTACCAGCCCTGATAGAACTACTAGACCTGATAGACCTGATAGAGATGACAGGCCTGCCGAGCCGGAAGCGCCTGCCCGGCCACCGGCCGCCGGCGGAATGACCATGCGCAGCTGGTACATGCCGAAGGGATCGGCCGACCAGCTCGCCGCCCTGGTCGACGACGTCCATTTTGCGACTCGCCTGCCGAAGCACCTCATCATGGGTGCCGCTGTCAACGTCCTCGGCCGTCACCGCGATGAGATCGAGGCGGAAGCCAGGTCAGCCGCGGGGAATGGCTGACAAGCGCCCGGCTGAGGAACGCGACCGGATCCTCTCCGCGCAGATCCACGGCACGGCGAAACGTCACGCCCAGTGGGGCGAACTGAACGAAGATGAGCGCGTCGCGGCGGTGGGGGAGCTGCGCGAGCTCGCCGCGGGCCGGGCCGACCTCCTGGCTCACGTCGCGGGCATCATGGAGGGCTTTAGCGAGAGCCAGCTTGATGAGCCGCTGGCACGGCAGGCTGCGCAGCTGTGCCGCGCGGCCGGGGCCGACCCGGACTTGATCCCGGCTTGGAGCGAGGAAGGGCGGCGACGGAGGGCCGCAGCGAGCATGTCGCCGCCTTCGGGCGGTTTGCGCGGTGGGGGAGTGCGGCCCAGGAATAGGGGTCCCCCCGTCTTAGTGCGTGCACGCCAGACGGGGGCCGCGCAGCGGCCACAAGTTCGGCGCGATAAGGATCCGGTCGGTTACTCTAGCGCCGGAGCTGACAGGCAATTAACAGATAAGTCCTGAAGGGGGAGTTCGTTCATTGCTGACGCCTGAGTGCCGAAGGGGTCGTATTTCCGTTTTCCGGCGGAGATCTCCCGGTTGAGCTCAAGCAACTGGTGGACGATCACATCACTGTCGTGCGCCGCTACATTAGGCCATCCGTAGGCTCCTGCTACCGCCTCGTCTAGCTTGCGGTGCAGGGCTTTGAGATCTGCATAAGCACCCTCGTCAACCTGGTTGTACAGGGTGGTGAGGCCGATGACGCTCGCGGCGCAGATCTCCTGGCGCCGTTTGATGATGCTTGCGCTAATGGCCCCGATCTCCTCACGCTGCTCCGCGCTAACCGGACACGGCCAGGGAAAACTCGTGAACACGGTGGACGCCGTGTACCGAAGATCGCCCTTGATGGTCGAGGATCGCGACCAGCCCCAGGCGCCGTGCACCGACGACGCCAGGATGCCCATTGCGTAGTCGTCATCGAACGCGAGGACGTTGGTTGCGTCACTCGCCAACGTCCAGGCCTTACACCAAATGAAGAGAAGCCGTTTTCCATGTCGAATGCCCGCTATGTACCGGTCGAGCTCGCGGAGGGCAGTGCGCATCTCCCGCCGCGCCTCGGCAAACTGCCACCAGTAGCGCCGGTACCCGGCTCGGTTGTTGCTCTCACGGATGGGTTTCACCCGGTCGCGCACGATGTCCAGCGCCCCTGGGTACTTCATTGCCTCCTCGAGCGGCAGCTTGGCAAAGTCAATGATCCAGCGCCGCGGCTGCTGTCTTGGATCTTCTGTGATGTCATCGCTGTCGAGGTACGGTCGCACCACGTTTCGGTACTTGGCGTCGGTGCGAGCGAGCAGGACCTCGGCCTCGGCTGGCGGCAAGATGAACCCAGCGCCGGCGGGGATGGGTCCCTCGAAGCATTTCCCCTTGTTGGCGGTCAGCTTGGCTACGACGCCTGTGGAGCGCTCAGGAGTGCGCAGTTCGGCGGTGATGCCATCCACTGGCTCACCATCCAGGACAAACTCAGTCGGCGGCGAGCCTGGCTTCTTGACCCAGTTCACCAGGCTGACGTGGACCTTAGCTTCCCCGGGCCACTTCTGGGTGGAGATCGCGTCGGTGATGATTCCGTCATTGGCGATGATGTATTCCAGCGAGACGCCACGAGCTCGGTTCTGCGAGATCGAGTTGGTGCCTACGAGGCCTGCACGACGGTTGGCGGTCAGATGGTCGTGCGCCCGGCGGAACCAGTACACGCAGTAGTCCTTCACCCCGATCTTAAAAGTGGTCTTCAACCACTCGGTGTAGGCATCACCGCGGGTTGCGCGGATGTGCTGGGAACCTAGGAAGGGCGGATTGCCGATGATGCAATCCGTCTTCGGCCACTCCTGGGCGAGCGCATCCCCGACCGCGATGCCGGAAAGGTCGACCAGCGGCAGGACCGGCTCGGCCGCGCCGACACGGTCGATCATCTGCCGCTGACCCATCCACAGCGTCACTCGCGCGATCATGACGGCGGTGGGCTCGATGTCAATGCCGTAGAGGTTACGCAGCGGGTAGTACGGGAGTCCGTCTCGTTCCGGTAGCGGCATGCCCGTCTTCTGGGCCACGGTCACCAGTCGTTCCTTGAGCTCGTGCTCGAGAGAGCGCAGCTCGCGGTATGCAACGTATAGGAAGTTGCCACAGCCGCAGGCCGGGTCCAGCACCCGGAATGCACATAGCTCCTCAAGGACCCGGCGTACCTCGGTTACCGTCTCCGAGGCATCGATGCGCTGCCGCCACGGCTCGACGATCGTCGGGCGGACGATCTTCATGATGTCGGCCTCGTGGGTGTAGTGGGCGCCGAGCTCCCACCGGCGGTCGTAACCGAGACAACCCTCCATCAACGAACCGAAGATGGTCGGGTCGACCTTTCGCCAGTCGAATCGTGCAGCCTCGGCCAGGCGCTGCAGCTCAGCTGGCAGGAGGTGCACCTTTGCGGGCTGCGCGAATAGTGAGCCGTTGACGTAGCGTGTCCCCGTGTAAACGCCGTAACGGCCGTAGTCCGTGGGATCGTTCAGGACGTCGAATAGCGTGCCGAGCTCTGTAAACGAGGACCGGTCCGGATGGCGGATTAGATCCTCGACAATGCGCTGAACTGGATGCCCCTCAAGCATTCCGAGGTCCTCGGCGAACAGGCACCATACGACCTGCAGCACGAACGACCGCAACGTCTCCGGTGCCGCTGCCCTCCGCTCGAGCAAGACCTGGTAAAGGTCGGTGACCACCTTTGCCGCCTCGGTGGTCAGCTCCTTGAAGCTGGTCCCGAATAGCGGCTCCTGGTCCGTGCCACTGAAGAACAGGAGCTTCTCATACTCCTGCGGAAGCTCTTGCAAGGTGAAGTCGGCCCGGGGTCTGGACGGGAACCGGCCAGGTTCCCACACCTCGAATCGCTGGAAGGCGCATAGCACCACCCACCGCGGCGCGGCGCGGTCCTGTGCTGAGTCGTCCGAGCTACGCCAGTAGCCGAGGGCCTGCTCGCGGTGCACGGGAAGTCTGTCTGCCTGGCTCGGCGCCTTCATTTCCACGATGCAAACGCCAGGCCAGTACATGTCCATGATGCCGTTGGCTGTGTGGGCATCCTCGAAACGAGCCCCAACCGCTCTCCGGTCGGCCCCGTAGCAACCGATCAGCTCGTTGAGGAATGTCTGAGCCTCGTTGCGCTCACCCTCCGCATAGTTCCGCCACTGCGCGACGAACTTACGCAGGGCAGCCTGGATCTCCTCACCACTGCGCATCGATTCAGATCAGCCGCTGCTGATCGCCACCGAAGTACGCGCTTTGGAACAGGCCCTTACGGACGGTCTCGAGCTGCTCGACGGCGGCGTCAAGACACAGCTTGAGGTTCTGCTCGTTGCCCCCTCCGGGGATGGCCTTGCGACCGCGGTCAGCTCGCTTGATGGCCTGCTCAATGTTGAGCAGGGTCTCCTCTACCTCATGCAGCGCTGCCTCACGGGCCACCTGGTCTGGGGAGCGCTCCGTGTCAGAACGCGATTCGATGACCGGACGGTAGTCGTGCCCCGATGTCGTCGCCATCTCGCCGTTCCTCCTCGTTTGCTACTCGGCCAGAGTAACGGGCTAGCCAGTCCCTTTGGTGGTGCCACCGCGGCGGACCTACAAGGGGTGCCACCACAGGCCAAACTCGATGCCCAACGCCCACCTCGGCCCTACGTCCCGTTGCTTATCCAGATGGCGGAGAAGGCGCGGAAATCTGCCATGTCCTGATCGTCGGTGCCGGACTGGTTCCGCAGCCACGCCTCAACCTCAGCGGGACTGAGCTCGTCCCTGCCCGGACTGTTGCCTTTCGTCCGCCACACTTCGACGAGCCGGGGCATGTCTGCCAGGTGTGCGCCTGGCCGATCGCGGTATGCGGCCAGGAGACCTGCCTGGGTACGCAGGTACCGCCCGAAGCCGGGGTCGGTGTATGTCGGCATTGGTAGCGTTTCTCAACCTCTAGTGATGTCGGCCCGCTCGGGGTTAAGCCGGGCGTGCCCGGCCACGACACCCACCATAGCGGCGGGTACTGACATTCCGCCGGCGTGTTCCGTGACCGCCCGGGCGGACCCGGATCCGCCCGGGGCGCCGTCACGGATGGTAGACGTCGGCGAGCATCGGCCCGGACGGGGCATGGGTATAGCTCAGTCGGTTGGAGCGCCCCTAATAAGGACGAGGCCGTGGGTTCAGGGGTCCCGCCAGCGGTCACGCTGGCTAAAGCGCTGAGCGGCTACTCGTAGCCTTAGTGATGCCCGGGACGACACCGGTGCTCGTCGGCATGCGGCCCGCGTTCTGCCCTGCGCGAGGACGGGCGCGGGTTGTTGTCGGCCCGTGCTCCTTCAAGATCGGATACATATTTCCCTGAGATCTCGCCGTTACGACAGGAGAACCGGGTGGATCTCGACCTCGAGTATCACGGAACGCGCCTGCTCGAATGGCTTTACGACCAGCCACAGCCGCAACAAGGCGTCACCTACTTCGACTTCACCGAGTTCACCATCGCAGAAGAGCTGCCGGAGGGATCCGATCTGGCGCTGGCCGAGCATCTCCAAGCCCAGGAGCTGGTGAGAGCCATTCGTCCGCTGACTGACCGTCCTGCAGCCAGGATCACCGCAGCCGGGATCGCTCACCTTCAAGGGATCCAGGCCCGCCGCCGCGATCCGGCCTCTCTCGCTCGCACCCTGCAGCAACGGATGCTGCAGTGGCTGTACCGCCACGAACAGGCCGCCGGAATGGATGGCATGGCTCCTCCGGACTGGACTGGTTTCCTCGGCAGCGACGGCGCCCGCATCCTCGGCGAGCAATTCAGCCGGGCCGAGGTGGAGCAGGCGGCCAGCTACCTGAGCAACAGGAACCTGATCACCGCATTCAGCATCGACCAGGTCGGCCCGGGATGGGTCCGGCCCAGACTGACCGACGAGGGACGCGACTGCGTCCTCGAGTTCAGCGGCAGCACATCGGACTACCTCAACCGGCGGAACGGGGGATCGGTGAACACCTACATAGGTAATAACTCGGGCAACGTCGCGGTCGGCAGCGAGAACTTCACGCAGAACGTCACGACCGGACTTGACACGACGAAGGTGCTGGACTTCGCCGCGGCTGTCAGCCAGGCTCTGCCAGTTCTCGGACTTGCCCACGATCAGCAGTCCGAACTCGGGGACTACGCCGTCGAACTGCAGGCTGCCGTCGGCGCATCACAACCTGACAAAGGCAAGCTACGGGCCCTGATCGACGCGATCATGACGGGCCTCACGAAGGCCGCAACCCCCTTGGCCACCGGGATCGCTACAGGCCTGGGCAACGATGCTATCCGCGCGATAACCGGTCACTAACGCGAGTTCAACCCCTGCTCCAGGCTCACGTTCCCCTGGCACCGACTTGACCAGCACCGAGTCCTGTTCCTCGGCGGCCGCCTCCCCGCTGTCGCCTTCTTCGGCGGCCGCGTCGCGCCGGATCAGCTCTGTGCCGCGTCTCCCAGCAACGAGGTGGACATGCCAACGTACCCGCCCTCCCGCCACCGCCGCCGGCAACGCGCAGCCTGGCCTCGCATCATCATCCTGGTGATCATCCTGGTGTTCGTAATCGTCATGGCCGCGCTCGGTTACGCGCCCGAGGCCGCTGCCGGCGTTGCCGCCGCGGCCCTCGCGGCGGCAAGCTCGGCAACCGGCGAACCCCGCGACGAGCCGAGCGGGGAAATCCCCGGTGCCCATGCCTGAGAGTCACCTCATCACTGTTATCTGGGCCCCCGTGTCGGTGGGCGGTGGCCGGGGCGCCGGTAGATACCGTTGGCTGCCATGGACATAGCCGCTCTGGCCGTAGCGATCGTGTCCGCCCTGTGCGCGGCCGGGGCCGTCTGGTACGCGCGCCGGTCGGACCGGTCCGCTGCCAGGTCCGCGGTGGCGGCGTCGACCACGGCGGCGCTGGACATTCAGCGCCGCAACGCCGAGCTCACGCCCCGGTTCCGGGTCACGTGCGAGCCGTCCAACCCCGGATCGCCGACGCTGCGCCTGCGCGTGTTCCTGTCCGGGCCGCCCGAGCTGGAACGGCTCGACGCGCTGACCGTGACCATCCGGGATGACCACCCATGGCGCAGCCAGGGCACGCCCCTGGCCGGCAGCCCGACATCAGAACAGGTCGCCGCGCAGATCTGGGGACCCTACCGATTCATTCCCGGCACCGGGCCCGGCGCCGACTCCGTCCGCGGTATCCCCGGCGCCGATCCGACTGGGCGCACCACGCCGACCGGCGGGCTGCCAGTGGGCGAGGAACTGCCGTTCTTCCTGGAGCCGACGTTCCCGCCGTCGTGGTCGCAGCAGCCGCAGGACCACTGGCTGACAGAGAGCGCGCCAGTGGTGCGGCTCCGGCTGGAATGCCGCCGCGACGGATGGGACCCGTAGACCCTGACCTGCGAGATCGACATCAGCGGCGACGGGCCGGGCACCGTCGAGATTCCATGAAGAAGGGATCGCCTTACCGGCGCCGAGCCGGGTCGCGCTCGGCCTGGTGCCGCTGCAGCGCCTCGGCGCTGACCCTGGCATAGCCGGCCAGCGACCGGACCGACGTGTGGCCCGAACGGGCCATCAGCATCGGCGTGCCGGTGCCGTCCTCGGCGTCATGGGTCAGGGCGGAGTGGCGGAGCTGGTGCAGGGTCGCGCCGCCGGAGGCTGCCGAGAACAGCGCTTCGGCCTGCTGGTAGCTCAGCCGGGCCCGGCCGGACGGGTCCAGGTCGGCCGCGGGCAGCTGCACCCGCGCCTTCCGTTCGGTGACGAACACCGGGCCGGACGTGCGGCCCTTCAGCAGCCGGGGCAGGAGCCGGGCGGTGCCGGTCTGCCACACGATAACGTCGACGGCGCCGCCCTTGCGGCGCACCCTGGCCTTGCGGTTGGGCATGTCCAGGTCCCCGACGTCGAGCCGCAGCACCTCGGCCGACCTCGCGGCGGTCTCGTACAGCATCCGCCACAAGGTCCGCTCGCGGAGGCCGAGGTCCTCGCGGGTGAGCAGCTGCTCGACCTCGGCACGGTCCAGCGCGCGGGACCGGTCCGGCCGCGGCTTGCGGCGGACCAGCAGCCGGGACGGGTCCGCGGCGATCCAGCCCTGCCGCTGCCAGTAGGCAGCCGCCGAGCGGACGGCGTCCAGCGACACGTTCCACGTGGACGGGGCCCGCTCCCCCCACTGCTGGCCGAACCACTCGGCGAACCGCTCCGCGCTGATCTCGTCCGGCGCGGTATCGCGGCCGAACTCACCGGCGACCGTTCGCAGGATGCGGCCGTACACGCGGCGGGTGCTCGCCTGCTCGGCCCCGCCGAGGGTGGCCAGGTAGGCGGCGGCGGCGCGGCCGAGGGCGATGCCGTCGGCGGCCGGAGCGATGCGGCGGACTGTTCCCATGGCCAGGAAACTATCAGAGATAACGGCCCGTTACCTCTGATAACTCTTTCTCCTTGACAGCTCTAGACAGCGCCTTATATTGCCAGCGCACCGCTATCCAGGAGGGCCTTTATCTTCCTGCGAGCGTGGTGGAGGTTGACCCGTACGGCGTTAGCATCGATACCCAGCCGGTTGGCGATCTCCGCTGTGGTGTGCCCGGTCATGCTGAGGGTGAGTGCCTGCTGCTGGCGCGGGGGTAGTTGGCGCACGGCTGCGGATACGGCGCTGGACTCCAGGTTTGCTAGGGCCTCGCTCTCGGCGCTCTCCAGAGTCGGCAGCAGGCCGATCACATTCACGGCGTCGATATTCACGGTCCTCGTGTCCCTCGTCAATCTGCGAAGGCACTCGTTTCTGAGGATCGAGAACATCCAGGCTCGTATCATTTCCGGGTCGCGGATTTTCTTCCATTGGGCCAGCACTATGAGGAAAGTGTCATGCACTACATCCGTTGCTGACTGTATGTTCCCCGCGAGCATGGTTGCCGCGAACCGGAGCAGGTCTTGGGAGTGCGTGAGATAAGCCTGAACGACGGCTTGCTCATTCCAAGAGTCCGGGAGGCGGGAATCCGGCAGCACCCGCCCCCCGTCTTCCAACTGTTCCTCGCGGAGGGCTTCGGTCACGCTTCCGCTTTGCGGAAGCCGAGCATGGCAAGGATGGCCGCTACTGCGGACAGTACTGCGACGATCTGCCCCGGAGGGCTAACAGTCGCCGCCACTATGACGATCACTATCACGATCAGCGGCACCCAGCGCTCAGGCCGCCCAGGTGCCCCCGGGGTCAACTGGACGGAGCGAACACGAACGGGTCGGCGCATGCCGCGTCGGCGGGCACCACGGGATGACACGGACATAAAGGGATCTCCTGTCCTGATGAGGGCCCCGGCCGCCTTACGCTCCGGCCAAAGAGACTGAGGCGGCGGGACTTTCGCTTTCTGGGTATTACACCTAATCGAATAGCAGGTCAGGACGGCTTGTCTATCTGGACACGGATGTGGCGCAGATCACGTGAACGGCTGTAACGGTATCACCTGGCTATCCTGGGAAAACACTGTCAATGTGATATGTATCACGCACATGCAGGCTTAATGATCGTGCCATTGCGCGACTCTGTATCTTCGAACGGGTCATCAAGGCGTCCAGGGATAGTAGGGAGGTGTTACGTGATGGAAGATCACCTCTTCACGTTTGTCCCTACCAGCCCGGCCGGACGTGGACTCGTCCTGATGAGGGCCCCGGCCGCCTTACGCTCCGGCCAAAGAGACTGAGGCGGCGGGGCCTTCGCTTAGCCGATCCCGGGTTGGGTGTCGGTAAGACTCGAATCACCAGGTGCACCGCGTTTGAGTGCGCGGCCAATGTGTCTGGCGAGCCCGTACCCGGGAGAGCGGTCCTGGCTGCCAGCCCCGAGTCGGTCGACTGGTGGTCGTGGCGGAATGATGACTGTTCGAGCAGTAGGCCGTCCGTCTTACGCGCGGGCCGCTGGCCGGGTGATAACCCGCTGTATCACCCGGCCGATGTCAGTGCCCGGCGCTACCATCCGGGCCATGCCAGGTGAGCTTGAGCGGCTGCCCGCGAGTTTCCTGCGGCCGGGACTGCCGCGCCATGCTTGCGGGGTCAGAACTGGCTTGCGGCGGCCCGCATGCGGGTGTCGGCCCGCCGCAAGGCTTACCGAGGCACAGGCGGGATCTGCGGTGCGCTATTTATGACAGGTGCGTTTTGCTCCTCACCGGGCTGCATCAGCTCATCAGGTTGTGAGAATCTAAGAAAATTCCGGTTTAGGTGCAGGACGTAGCCCATAAGAACCTCAGGGTCTGGGGTTTCGGGCCTTTCGTACTTTTGCAGGTGTCCTACCTTCTTAAATCCGGCGGTCGGATATTCATATCCGACCTCTGCCTTTGCTTCATTTGAGCGCAGAACGTCAGTAGCCCAGGGTTGCTTCAGCAACATTTGCTTTGATTCGTGTTTTGGCAGATGTTCATGGGTGTAGTTCGCTGGTGCAGGTTGATGCGTGAGGAAAGTTCCTGACTGCGCGGAAATCGTTACCTCAGGCGCCCAGGCCTGCGGGTTCTGCGCAAGGTATTTCGCGAGGCCATCTGGTAGAGCTGCTGCCTGCCGTTTTGGCGTCACCTCGGTGCCTGCGTGATCAGCGAGACGCTTCAAGGCGGTGATGTCTCCGACGTCTGCGATCGCTGTGACTGCCCAGTAAACTGGGAGGACGGTCGGCTGTGCCAAGTGCATCACCTCGGCCGCAGCCCAGGGAAGAAGCTTAGATTGGACCGCTTCGAGAAGGTTCTGGACATCACCGCAGGCCTGCACCCGTTGCTGGTAAGCGTCTTCCGAGATATCAGGCTTTTGCAGGTAAACCCCTTCTAGGATCTGTGACCGTTTTAGGTGAGCATTTTCCAGGATCTGCTCGGCTTGGCTGGAGGCTTCGCTGATGATTCGCGCCGCCTGTTCCCGGGCTTCGCGGACTATCTTGGCGGCCTGGCTTAGTGCCTCATCGGCTTTCTCGCGAGCTTCGGTAACAATACGATCCGCCTCATGCTGGGCATCTTTGGCTGCCTGTGCCAGGCGTAGCCGTTCGCTCCGCTGCTCTGCCGGTGACATCCGGATAGCAGCGTCGATGAGATCCGCTACATTGTCATTCGATTCCCCTGCAGGAACGCCTTCATAGGCTTTTGCTGTGAAGATCCGGAGGTCCATGCCCGGGCCCTTACGGAACCCCATGACGTTCGACCGCGCCGGCGGGTCAGTGAGGCTGTACCCGGCCTGGTTAAGGACCTTGCGTAGGTGCTCGTCCAGGTCGGCGTCGGTGATGCGTGCCACGGTCTTGTCGATGAAGTCGAGCACGTCGTCAGCATCGTGCTCGAGCGGCTCGTTCTTACCCGGCTGACGGGGGGGCGTGTCGTCGTTGGGGATCATGGGGCCTCCTCCCTGGTAGCGCGCGCCGTTGTACGTTCTGGCTGTTTATGCTCGCCGTCTGGGTGCAATACCTCGGCGAGGCGAGTGCGAGCGTCACAGAGGTTCCTGCGGACTGCCTCTCTGGTCTTGCCAAGGGTCTCGGCGATCTCGCCGCGATGCATGCCTCTCGCGATGCACGTCATGACTTCGCGCTGCGCCGAAGGCAAGATGCTGAGTACGTCGGTGACCCATGCGTCGTCTTCAAGTGCGGTAAGTCGGCTATCCTCAGCACCTTCCTGGTACTGGACATAGCCGCGGTCGACTAGGCGCTGAGCCACCCGGCGGGGTCCGCGTGTCTTGGCCTTAATGAAGTTGTGGACTACGGCTCGGCGCGCGTAGGCGAGCGCATGGTCGCCTACTGGCCAGGCTGGAAGCATCTCCTCAAGAGTCTTGGCGGCTGCGTCCTCACCCTCTTCCTTCGTTGCCCCCGCGGTCATCGCGGTCCCAACCAGCTCGGGGAACGAGGTCCGGAAGAACTTCTCGAACCCGACGGGGGCGGGGAGCCGGGTATCAGCCGCGGAGGAGGCAGCGACAGCCTGCGCCGCGGCTTGCTGTGGTTCTACCAACGAGGCGCCCTCCGATCGGGGTTCGGGCCAGAAGTGCTTCACCGTAGTCGTAGGTAAGTCCGGAGACCGGCCTGAGCGTGAGGAACCTCGGCAAGGTTTTTCCTGGCGGTCTCGCAACCCGGGGTCTCCGGTCGGCGGGCTACCACTGAGCGATGAGCACCATGACGGTGAGCACGATCGCGACGACCGTGGCTATGACGGTGATCAAGACCGAGTGCGTGCTGACATAGACACCGCCGACGCCAGCCAAGACACCGTTGACCAGCGTCAGGATGGTTCCAGCACCCGGCCGCTGCCGCGGCGGCGCCGGGCTGGCGGGTGTCTCAGGGCTGGCAGGGGGCACCGGCACCGTAACGGCATTGTCCACGGGATGTGATCCCTTCGGGCCTAGGGCGCCACGGTGACGCCGCTCTACCAGTACAAGTCCGTCAGAACCGCTATCCGTGAGCCCCGATCGGGTCAGCCCCGGGCCGCCGCTCAGCGCTGGCTGGCTCACGGCCAGCGCCTGAGGTTATAGCTCAGTCGATTAGGGCGCGTCCCTGATAAGGACGAGGCCCGCGCGGTTCAAGTCGGCGAGCATCCGGCTCGGGCCCGGCCAGCTCGACTAGGCCGTCTCGCTAGACGTTCAAAAACCTTCGTTTGTGAGACGCCCCGGCGGAAGGCCGTCTCACTGGCGTTTTGTGTCTCACAACCCGTCTAAAAACTTCTCGGAAACATTGGGGGTTGTGAGACCGTTCTGAGACACTTGAGTCATGGCACCTACCGCGCTCACCGCTCCCGTTTTCACCGTGACCGATCTGCCGGCCGGCGAGCGTAACCTCATCGGCCTCGCTCGCGTCTCCACGGACGCCCAGGACGCCCAGCTGCAGCAGGACGCGCTAGCCGAGGCCGGGTGCGGGCGCGTCTTCACCGAGAAGATCAGCGGGCGCAAGGCCACCGCCGAGCGCGCCGGCCTGGTGGCCGCGCTTGACTACCTGAGGACCGGCGACACGCTCGTCGTGTGGAAGCTTGACCGGCTCGGCCGGTCGGTCAAGAACGTGCTCACGATCTGCGATGACCTCCACGAGCGGGGGATCGGCGTCTGGATCCTCACCGGCAAGCTGTCTGGCACCTACTCGCCGGCCGGGGAGGGGAAGTTCTTCTTCACGATGATGGCGGCGTTCAGCGAACTCGAGCGGGACATCAACCACGAGCGCACCATGGCCGGGCTGGCCGCGGCGAGGGCGCAGGGCAACGTCGGCGGCAGGCCGACCGTGATGGACGCCGACAAGCTCGCTGCCGCCAAGGCACGCCGTGACCGCGGCGAGAGCCCGACTCGGATCGCTAAGGCGCTCGGCGTTAGCCGCGCCTCGGTCTATCGCCACCTCGCCGCCGAGATCGCACCCGCGGCGCGCTGAGTACCGTTCTGGCCACGACAGGACACGAGAGCTCGGGGACTGGCCTTGGCCAGCTTGAACGTGTATCCCATGGCGAGCAGGCAAGCTGTACTAGGTTCCGCTCATGAGCCCTGAGGTCACCGCGGCGATCATCGCAGCCAGCGTCAGCTTCCTCACCCTGATCGGCACGCTGGCTGCGCAGTACTTCGGCCGCCGCGCAACGAGCCGGGACACCCAGAAGTCATTCGCGGAGCAGCATGAGCAGCTGGAGAAGACGCTCGAGGCGCAGGGCGAGCAGCTGGACAGAACGCTCGCCGAGCAGCGCACCCGGACCCGGAATGAACGGTTCGCCACGGCGGCCGGGCAACTGGGCGATGATAAGCCGCCGACGATCCGGCTGGCCGGGGTGTATGCCATGGCGGGCCTGGCTGATGACTGGCCCGAGAACCGGCAGACCTGCGTCGATGTGCTGTGCGGCTATCTGCGCCTGCCGTACGAGCCTGACCCGGGCGAGGAGGCTCCCAGGCCGGAGCGGCTTGCCTTCCGGGCCAGCCGCGAGGTCCGCCACACCGTTATCCGGGTGATTGCCGCGCACCTCAGAGATGGCGCGGCGGTGTCCTGGCAGGGCTGGGACTTCGACTTCACGGGCGTCGTGTTCGATGGCGGTGATTTCAGCAGTGCCAGGTTCTCCGGCGGCTTGGTCAGCTTCTTGGGCGCCCAGTTCTCCGGCGGCAGAGTCAGCTTCGAGGCTGCCGGGTTCTCTGCCGGTGCGGTCAGCTTCAGCGGCGCCGTGTTCCTCGACGGTGTGGTCAGCTTCAGCGGCGCCGTGTTCTCCGGCGGCTATGTCGACTTCGAGAGCGCCGTGTTCTCCGGCGGCGGGGTCGACTTCGAGGAGGCCGAGTTTTCCGGTGGCGAGGTCAGCTTCGGCGACGCCGAGTTTTCCGGTGGCGAGGTCCGCTTCCACAGCGCCCAGTTCTCCGGCGGCTTGGTCAGCTTCAGGCACGCCGGGTTCGCTGGCAGCACGGTCGACTTCTGGGCCGCTTGGTTCGGCGGCGGCGCGGTCGACTTCGCCGCTGGCTTCTTTGGCGGCTCGGTCAGCTTCAGGCGCGCCGGGTTCGGCGGCGGCGCGGTCGACTTCAGCGACGCCGCTGACTGGTCACATCCGCCGGAGTTCGACTGGGAGGGCACGCCACCCCCAGGCGTGAAGCTTCCTAATAAGGGCTCCTCGTAGCTTCCAGCAAAAGTCACAATTAGTGGGTTGCGCCCGCGCGGGCCCGTCGCCCTGGCCGACGTAGCCGAGTCGACCGGCGCGGCGGACCTGCAGCGCGAACGGGAGGAGCGGTACCGGCAGGACCGGGAGAGCTGGCGGGCCCGGCTCCGGCAGTACCAGGGTGCCCGCCAGCTGCCGACGTCGGCGCGGGACGGGTGGTGGTCCCTCGATGACGGCGATGAGTACGACGAGATGTGCCGGTGGCCGGTCCTTAGCGACGACTTCGTCCGTGGGCCACCCTCGGCGGAGATGCGTGAGAGCGGATAAGGGGGATTCCTGACCAAGATGTCGAACTCGCCCGTCTTGACCCCGCCGAGGAATGCTTCCCATTCCATGGCTGTGAAGAGAACCGTTCCCCCGCCAGGATCCTTAGAGTTTCGTATTGCGATCTCGCTGACGCTGGCGGTGATCTGCGCACACGTGAGTAGAATCAGATCGTAAGTGGCTTGCCACTTACGCAGGTGGTCCCCGCCTGCGGTAACAGACGGGGACCGGTTTACCTGCGAGGCAGGTGCGGGCGGTTCATTTCTGACCGTGGTCAGAAATGGCCGCCCCTCTGCATCCACTCGCCCGCGAGGGCGGCGATGCACCTGACGACCGTGATCATCAGGTCGTACCACCCCTTCGGGTGGTGGGGGGCAGTTGCAGGCATGAAGCCCACTTCCTTCCTCCAATGCGACCCCGAGCCCTGGATGGCTGGCCGACCCGTCGCAGTGATCGGCTTGCAATCCCGATCACTCCTCGCGGCCAGCCAGGCGCCCGGAAGGTTCCCGAGGTCGAAAGCTTCCCTGTGCGGAAGCTTCACTTAAGACCTTACCTAGCGAAGGCGTTAACGAAAGCTCCCGCACTCCACCTGCAGCTCGTCGTCGGGTCTCTGGCCCGGCCCAAGCCGTCATAGCCAGGTCGCCGCCGGCAAGTGCAATTACCTATCAGCTTTGTCTCTGACCAGGCACTTTGATCGACGGGGGGCCACGTTCGTGATCTCTTATGACTCAAGGGAAACTCACGAAGCAGACATGAGCCCAGGCGCCCAGCGCAGGAAGCTTATGTCCGTCATCTTGACCAGCCGCATCGGGTCGCCGGAATGACGCAGCCGCCGTGTACTGCGCGGATGTCCCGCGCGAGGGAAGATTGGATGACGACGATGGTGGGCCTGCTGCGCGGGTCAGCGACACGGGTCGAAATGCACGATGGAGCGCGCCCGGCTGAGGGTCTCGCCGATATACAGCCCGATCTGCGGCCGCGGTGTTGGGAAATACACAGGGCGGGCGAAAACGGAAATCGTCCAGGCAACAGCCCGGCACGACATCACCCTGGCCGGACCAGGCGCACGAAGATCGCCAGCCGGGGGTGATCCCGCCAGCAGCGACGCCCGCGCCGGATTCCGGTGCGGTGACGCCGATCACGCGGCTCGCCCTCGTCGGTGGTCCATTCGTAGACCAGGCTCCACTGGTGCGCGGGCATCACAATCACGTTGACCTCGCCCGCCCGCGGGCGACCCGCTCGACCTCGATGACCCGCTGCTCAGTGTCGAGCCGCAGGAACCCGGCCTCGGCCTCGGCGGGCATCCGGAGCGTGACTCGCTCGCTGAAGCGCACGGCCGCATGGCCTGCCTCGGCCAGCCGGGAGTATGTCCCGCCCGGGCCGGTGTCGTGGTCCTCGATCGCGGTGCCCTGGGCGATGTCGGCCGGGTACCAGCCGGTTGCCAGCTGTACGTGAGGAATCCGCACGTCCCGCCGCTTCAGTTCCTCCCGCTTAGCGCCGCAGGCCAGGAACCCGTCTGGCGGCGGCAGGCTTATCCCAGACGGGTTCCGGACGTCACCGCCCGGTGACCCGCATCCAGGTCTGGTACTCCAGGGCCACCTGCTCCAGGCAGCTAATCGCGGCCGCGACGTTCTCGTCGTCGGCATCGAGGCCCACGAGGGTCACCACCCTAGCCACGGCGTCGGTCAGCCGCTCGACCGGAACTCCGAGACTCATCGCACCGGCCGCCTGGTCGATCACCGCCTGCAGCTGGGTGGGAACTCGCGGGTTCCCCATCGCTGCATGGGTAAGTGCGGTCATTGCCTGCCGCAGCGGCGTCTGCCCGTCGCCGAACATGAAGTCCAGCACGGCATGCGTGACCCGAACGCGCCTCGGTGCCCCGTCGGGCATGGTGACCTGGCAGGCATGGACGCTAACGTCACCCTCCTGGGGGCCCAACCGCATCGTGAGGACCTGTCCTGCGAACGGGCTCGCCGACTGGGCCGGCTCGAAGTGCAGGATCCCGTCAGTGAACTCACCGTCCGGGAGCGCCTTGTGGGGGCCGAACCAGTTCCCGTTCTGCGAGCGGAACGCGTAGACCGCCTCTACGCCGGACTGGTGCATGATCGTGGCCCCCGGGCTGGCCATCGACTGGACCGGCTTCGCCGTGATGACCGGCCCGCCCGCCGAGAACTGCCGGAACAACGTCTCCTTCGGGACGCCGAGCGCGGTCCCGATCGCCTGCCATGACAAACCTGCCTCCTGACACTCCTGGACTGCCGCGCGCAGCGCCCATCCCAGCTGCATCTGCGCGTCTGACAGGTATTTCGCCCGCTGCTGCGGGCCTTGGGCACCGAGGCCCATCTGGATCATGGTGATCGTCGCCCTCCCGGGCTCGTCCGCATTCACTTCAGGCACCCAATCTCCTTGCGTTGCGTGGACGCAACGAGGTACAGCGTAGCACGCCATTGCGTGGACGCAACGCGATGCGGGCCAGGTCGTCGATGTCCTCCGCTGGAGTTGATCGAAGCCACCGGCGAATCGCCGGTAAGCCCGCAGGGCTGCCGGTGATGGCCAGTAGAGCAGCCCGATGCCACGCGGCCAGAAGCGGCCGGGGATCAACTCCCATATAAATTAAGATGCTTGTTTACAAAATAAGCATCTTAATTTATACTGAAGATATCGCGGCCGACGTCGATCGGCCGGATCGCTAACGGAAGGAACAAGCGTGGACCCGCAGCAGATCAACATCGGCCCACTTCCGGCCGGCCTTGGAGTGTCCAAGAAGGTGCTACCGGCAACCCGGTACACCCAAGGCGGCCGGGTCCAGTACGACGTGACTGTCCCCGTCACCCAGATCGTTGAGACCCTGGAGCGGCCGGATCACACCAAGGCCATCGAGTCGAACCGCAAGATCGACCTCAAGCACGCGCAGGATTTCGCAAGGTACCTGCTCAAGAACCCTGACTTCGTTTGTCCCAGCGTCCTGGTCCGGGTGCAGCCGGGGGTTCTCAGCTTCCAGCAGGTCCAGGTGTTTGACACTCTTTATACGGCCTGGGGGTTTGTCGAGTACCGGCTTGGCGATGTCGTCCTGCTTCTGCTGGTCGACGGACAGCACCGCGTGCTGGGCATCTGGCTTGCGGTCGAAGAGGCCACCAGGAAGATCGCCGACCTCAAGGCAACCATCGCCGAAGCGCAGCGCAACGGTGACAAGGCCGCTGAGGCTGACCTGGCCAAGCAGCTCCCTGGCTGGGAGAACAAGCTCAACCGGCTGATGGTCGGGAGCGTGACTGTTCAGTTCGTCGAGATCGGGGTGGAGCCGGGCAGGCGGCTGTTCCTCGACATCAACGATAACGTCAAGGGCATCCGGGCCGACTTCCGGACCTTCCTGGACGACCGGACGGCGGTCGGCCTCATCACCGCAGACGTGTCCGAACGGCATCCCCTGCTGCTGGGCCGTGTCGAGACTGGTCAGGAGACACCGTTCGGCAGGACCAGCAAGGCGCTGCTCGGCTTCAAAGCTGCGGCCGACATCGTCCGGGCAGTGCACGTCGGTGCAACCGGACGCATAGGCACACGGGTCGAGGACGAGCTGAAGAGGCACCAGAAGGCCAAGGCCGAGGAAGTCATAAAGTTCCTTGACCTCCTCGTCCAATACACCGACCTGCGCAAGGTGGCAGACAACGAGGTGGACCCGCCCGAACTGCGCTACGACGCGAAGGACCCCGGCAAGCCGCACGTGACGATGCTGGCCTCCACGACCATGCTGAGGGTCCTCGCCGGTGTGTACCACGACCTCACGGCCAAGGACCCGAAGACCGGGTATGCGCAGGATGGCAAGCCGGTGATGACCCGGACCGAAGTCGGTATCTTCCTCCGCGACCTTGGGCCACTCCTGCGGGAGGTCCCGATCAAGCGGAACTCCCTATGGATAGACACTGGCGCGTTCACCGAAGGCGGAGCGGCACCGACCGGCCGGCCCGGGGATATCAGCAAACTGACCACCACGCTGTGCGACTGGGCCAGGAACGGAATTCCTGGCTCCAGTGCCCGGCCTCTCGACGCAGGAACAGAAACCAGCCGAGCCTAATCCCCGGCCCGGGCCGCCCAGCTCGACCGGCCGCCCCTGGGGGCGGCCGGTCTCGCGTTCTTTCGTGACGTATACCGCGGCGGCCGCGGGCGCTTGGGCTCCATAACGCCAACCATCGTTCGGTTGTTGCTCAACCCCTAACCTTGCTCAGCCCCCGACGTGAAAGGACCGATTGCAAGATGAGATCTCCGAGCCGGAAAGCCGAGCTGGCGCTGATGCCCCCGGTCTATGATTTCGCGTGGCCGATGCTTTGCGCTATCCGGAAGCTGGGGAACACCACCAGGGACCGGCTGGAAAGTGCCGCCTTCGAGCAGATGGGGCTATCGGCAGAGCAGCTCCGGATCTACAAGCCGGATAAGACCCAGCGGGAAGCCAGCAACCGGGCCTGGTGGGCAGTGACGTACCTGAAATGGGCAAGGCTGGTCGAAGACCCGGAAACATCCGGGGGGTACAGGCTCACCAAGTGGAGCCGGGAGCTGTTCTCAGGGACTACCTCTGAGGCAGAGCGCAGGGCCTACGTGACCGGGGCAGTGTGGGGGGCTCTCCGCACTGAGGAAGGGATACAGACGAAACGGATCAAGGCACCGAACCGGCGCTAGCCAAACCCCCCAGCCCGCGTACTGTTTAGCCTCCCGTCACCGGACGATTGAGCGGACTGGTCTTACGAGACGATATCTCTGCTGGTCACGTGACCTAAAGGAAGGGGCTCCGGCGTGTCCGGCGGCCGATCCCTTAACGGACAGGCTCCGGTAGCCCGGACACACCAGTCGGCGGGTCCGCGAGCGTCTAGCAAGGGTCGGGCGGCCAATGTCCCTGGCGGCCAGACCTTGGCCTGCCGACTGGTGATCACGT
>Ga0302326_10006419_pt1 | contig 26407 bp, 19 predicted proteins | sample Palsa_T0_3_FD_202264 | JGI IMG/M metagenome (GOLD analysis project Ga0302326, IMG submission 202264) | Peat permafrost microbial communities from Stordalen Mire near Abisko, Sweden - Palsa_T0_3 | ecosystem: Environmental > Terrestrial > Soil > Palsa > Peat permafrost | place: Sweden: Abisko... | reverse complement strand
GATCGTCGCCGCGAGCACAGAGCGGGTCGTCGGCCAACGCAGACGGGGGCAGGGCGCCGTCGTAGACGCGCGAGTCCTCGGGGAGCGCACCGTAAGCGTCGGCGCCGTCGCGCGGGTACTCGCGCTCGCGGTCGACGACGATCGGGCGAGGCGCGATGAGGAGGGGCACGGGGGAAGACGGAGGCGAGAGCGCTCCCTGCGCCGCGTTCGCAGCGGCGGCGTAGGGGCTGTGCGACACGTCGTCGAGGCGCGCGCCGTTCGTCGCCGACCGAACGGCCGCCACGACGCCGCCGATCTCGCCGCGCGCGAGCCGCCGAATCTCGGCAATGTCGCGATCGATCCCCTCGGTGCGCAGCACCTCGTCGATGCCGCTCTTTTGCCGCATGTCGTAGGCCATGCGGCGCAGGCGGCCGGCGAAAAGGCCGGCCTTGCGCAAATACCGGGGCATCTCCTTGGGGCCGAGGACGACGACGGCCACGAGGACCAGCACGACGAATTCGCCGAAGCTGAGCCCGAACACGGCTGCAACGTAGCACGCCGCATGATACGGGACTCCGCCGTGCTTGCCCTTCAGGCCTTGACGCCGGACGCGCTTGCTCGCGAGCTTGGCGTGGCGCTCCCCGACGCGCGCAAGATCGTTGCGGCGGTGCATCGCGGCGATTCGCTCGAGGGGCTTCAAGGGGTGCGGCGCACGGCGGTCCAGGCGGCGCGTGCGCAAGGGCACGTCCCTGCGCTCGAGGTGCGCGCCGTGCGGCGGAGCTCCATGGACCCCTTCGTCAAGATGGGTCTCGCGACGCCCGACGGGCACCCGATCGAGGCGGTACGCATTCCGCTCGAGCGCGCAGGGCGGTTCAGCGCGTGCGTCAGCTCCCAGGCCGGTTGCGCCCTCGCGTGCGCGTTCTGCGCGACGGGACGTCTCGGCCTCGCCCGCAACCTCGCCACCTGGGAGATCGTCGAGCAGGTGCGCCTCGTGCGAGGGACGCTCGCGCCGGGCGAGCGGGTGCACGGGGTCGTCTTTCAGGGAATGGGCGAGCCGCTCGCGAACGTGGATCGCGTCATCGAGGCGATCCGCGTGCTCAGCGACCCGTGCGCGCTCGCCATCGACGCCCGGGCCATCACCGTGTGCACTTCGGGCTTGCCGAGCGGAATCCGGCAGCTCGCGCGCGAGGCGCCCAAGGTGCGTCTAGGCGTGTCGATCTTCAGCGCGAGGGACGACGTGCGCAGGCGCCTCATGCCCATCGCGGCGACGCACGCGCTGCCCGAGGTCGTCGCCGCGGTGGAGGACCACGTGCGCGCGTCCGGCATCGCGCCGATGTGGGCGGTCACGCCGCTCGAAGGCGTCAACGATACCGAGGAGGACGCGGCCGCCCTGGCGGAGCTCGTCCGCTCGTTCGCGACCCGCACGGGGGTGCGCCCGCGCCTGAGCGTCGTGCCGTACAACGCGATCGACGTCGAGGGCCGCGATCCCTTCGCGCGCGGCGACGTCGCGGCCTTCGTCGCGCGTCTCGTCGCGTGCGGTTTGCGTCCGCACCTGCGCTACAGCGGGGGCTCCGACGTCGCCGCGGCCTGCGGACAGCTCGCCGGCGCACTCTAGCCGGGGCGCCGTCGCGCCTTACCGCACAAGCGGGCCCCAGAGGGCCTCGATGGCGAAGCCGCGGCCCTGCCCTGAACCGGGACCGAACGTGAGGAGTCGCGCAGGGGCGGCCAGGCAGAGCACGGCCGTCGTCGCGATGCCGGCGCCCGGGTCCGCCCGGACGTTGAGCGCCGCCACCTTGCCGTCGACGTCGAGCTGCCCCACGAGGCGCGCCGCGCCGTGCGGTAGTGATGCACCGCGGCCCTGGTCGGTGACGCACGCGTCGAGCCGATCGGCGAGTCGGTCGACCGCATCGCGCGCGGTCGCCGCGTCGATGCCCCGCGCCTCGGCGAGCGCCACCACGGCCAAAGGTCTGCGCGCGACGTACTCGTAGCCCTGGTCGCCGACGCCGCCCCCGGCTGCGGGTGGTCCCCCCTGGACCGTGACGTCGCGAGACTCGGGGATCGCGTCGCGGTGGGGCCCGCCGCACGAAAGCGTCACGAGGAGCGCGATCGCGGCTGCCCTCATGGCTGCCCGCTACTTGCCGAGCACTTGCCGCGCGATGACGAGCCGCTGGACCTGCGCCGTCCCCTCGTAGATCTGGAAGATCTTCGCGTCGCGCATCAGCTTCTCCACGGGGTAGTCCTTGACGAACCCGTAGCCGCCGAAGACCTGCACCGCGTCGATGGCCGTCTGCATCGCCGAGTCCGCGCCGTACGCCTTCGCGCAGGCCGACGTCAGCGCGTCGCGGTGGCCCTTGTCGAGGCTCCAGGCCGCCTTGCGTACGAGCAAGCTCGTGGCCTCGATCCGGATTCGCATCTCGGCGATCATCGCCTGCACGAGCTGGTGCTGGGCGATCGGGACGCCGAAGGACTTGCGCTCGCGCGCGTACGCCACGCACTCGTCGAGCGCGCGGCGCATCAAGCCGAGGGCTCCGGCTCCGATGTCGGGGCGCGTCTGGTTGAACGTCTCCATCGCCAGCTTGAATCCGTAGCCCGGAAGCGCGAGGACTTGGCTCGCGGGGACGTGGACGTCCTCGAGGATGACGGGCGCCGTGTCGCTCGCGCGCTGGCCGAGCTTGTCCTCGTGGCGCCCGGGGCGAATGCCCTTCTGCGTTCGCTCGACGATGAAGGCGCCGATCCCCTTGTGCTTGAGCGCGGGATCCTCGGTCGCGAAGATGACGTAGAAGCTCGCGTGCGAGGCGTTGGTGATCCACTGCTTGGTCCCGTTGAGGACGAAGCCTCCGCCCGAGTCGCGGACGGCGCGGCACTGCATGCCCGCGACGTCGCTGCCCATCGACGGCTCGCTGGTGGCGTACGACACCATCACGGGCTCCGCGACCAGCCACCCGAGGTACTTCTTCTTTTGCTCTTCGGAGCCGGCGAGCTTGATGGGCGTCAGGCCGAGGGTGTTCGCCGTGAAGCTCGTCTGGATCCCCGAGCAACCGTACGCGAGCTCCTCGGCGATGAAGCCGCCTTCGACGTCGCTCAGGCCGGCTCCCCCGTAGGCCTCCGGAACGGTGGGGTTGACGAGGCCGATGGTGTGGCCCTCCTTGAAGACCTCCATCGGGAACTTGGACTCCCGATCGCACTCGGCCGCGATGGGGATGATCCGTTCGCGCGCGAACCGGCGCGTGGTCTCGATGAGGGCCTTTTGCTCTTCGGTCGGTTCAAAATCGAACATGGTGCACCCTGTGCTGTCGGTGGGCGGGGGCGGGGGCGGGGCGGGGGCGAGTGGTCACTGACGCGCGCGTCGGCGCCTCCGTTCGAGCTCGGCCTTCGCGCTGCGCGAGCCCATGATGTAGCCGATGACGACGCCGATGAGGAGCACTCCCGGGATGAAGATGAAGTGCTCCGGACCGGGTGAGTTCATGAAGCGCCATGCGTGCCGTCGGCCTTTGCGCGCGCGGCCCCGGCGCGGGCGATCTCGGCCTCGAGCGCGTCGAGGCGCCCGGTCATCGCTCGCTGCTTGCGCCACACGAACGCGACCCACGCGAGGACGACGACCCAGACGATGGCGTAGGCCGCGACGAGCAGCTTCTCGCCGCTGTAGTGCTCCGGCTCACCGGTGACGGCCTGGAACGTCGTCGCGCGATCGCTCGGCGTCTTGGGCGTGTCCTTGTCGTCGGGCGCGCGATCCTGACCGTCGGAGCTCACCGTCATGCGTCCGCTCGGGCGTCGAGGCCGAGGTCGACGGCGTCCTCCTCGGCGCGCTGCAGCCGGCTGGCTGCGATCTCCAGGCTCGTCCGAGACCACACGAGGACCACCGCGAGCATCGTGAACGCGAGGAAACCGAGGGCGAGCGCCGTCTTCATGTCCGCGTTTTGCAGACCGCCGCCGCCCCCCGTGATGACCATCGGGTGCTGGCCGCCCCATTTCTGCACGCTGAAGTGGATGATGGGCAGGTTCGCCGCGCCCAGCACCCCGAGCGCCGCGGACAGCCGACGCTCGCCTTCGCCTCCGCCCACGAAGGACCGGACGACGAGGTACGCCACGTAGATGAGAAAGCTGAGTGCCGCGGTGGTGAGGCGCGGATCCCACGTCCAGAGGGTGCCCCACGCCTTGGCACCCCAGAGCGGCCCGGTCGTCAGGACGATCGCCCCGAAGGCGACCGCGGCCTGCGCCCCCGCGTGCGCGAATGCGTCGCGCGCGTCGGTGGGGTGGATCAGGTAGGCGACGGAGCCGATGAAGCATGCCCCGGCCCCGAGGTACATCGCGTACGCGCTTGGCACGTGGAAGTAGAAGATCTTCTGCACGACGCCCATGCGCGCTTCGATCGGCACGCGCAGGAACACGAAGAGGATCTCCGTGGCGAACGCGATCGCCGTCAGCGTCACGAGCCCGTAGAAGGCGATGTCCGAGCGCGCCAGGGGTCGATCCATGCGGTAGAGACGCTAGTGCGCCACCCCCGGACCTTCAATGGGCATGGCACGGGGGACCGCGGCGTGGGGGCGGTCTCCTGGCTGCGGTCACTTGGCGTCCGGGGATGCCATCTTGGCTTCGAGGTCGCGAAGGGCCGCCTCGAGCTCGTCGTTGGCGGGATCCTTGTGGTTGGCCATGACAAGCTGCAGCTTGGCCTGCCGCAGATCTCCGCGCTGAATCAGCTCCTCGGCGCGACGTGCAAAGGGGCGCGCCGACGGCGTCCGCGCAGCGTCCTCGAGCCGCGCGGCCGGCCGGCCGGACATGCCCCTGCCCGTGCCTCGGGCGTCCGAGCCGCGCGACGGTGAGCCCGAAACCCGCACGTTCCCTGCCGCGACCGCGATCTGCGCGTCGTAGCGATCCCTGTACCCCATGTCGGAGAGGACGAGGTAGCCCTCGGTGCCCCGCTTGAAGATCGAGGACACGGCGCTTCGCTCCTCGGGCGGGCGTCCGAGGTGGCGGTCCGGGTGGAAGGTGTCGCAAAAAAGGTGGAAGGCGGCGCGGACTTCGTCGGGCGTGGCGCTCCCGCCGATGCCGAAGAGCTCGTAGTACGTAAGATCGTCCAGGACCTCGAGCCAGGCGAAGACGACCTCCGCGGCGACGTCGTCTGCGCTCGGCGGCATGACGGGAACGCTAGCTCACTCGGGCCGCTGCGTGGCGGGCTTGCATCGCCTCGACCGTGTCCGTCGCGGCGATGCCGACGAGCTGCAGCAGGGCGTGCGCTTCTCTCCCCGTCCCGAGATCCGTCGCGAAGACTTTGAGGGTGCCGCTCTCGTCGACCTCGAAGCGCGTTCGGATGGTCACGTCGCCGCGGGGGGCGGCGCGAAGACCCACGAGCTCGACCGCCCCGAGGAAGGTGTTGTTGCGGAAGAGGGCGTCCTCGCCCTGGGCGACGCGCACTTGCACGACCGTCTGGTTGTCGCTCGAAGTGGTGAAGGCGCGCGTGCGTTCGCAGGGGATCTTGGCATTTCGCTGCACCACCACGTCGCACCAGCCGCCAACCGTCTCGACGACGAGCGCGCGCGGCGTGACGTCGACGAGGATCGGCGTCTGCGGCGCCGCCTCGGCCGCGGCGGCTGCGCGGACGACGTCCTGATAGAGCAGGGGCGTCGGGATGGTGGCCCCGACGTCTTCTGGAGGCGGGGACGAGGGGCGGAGGCCCGGGAGCGGGAGCGTCGAAGTGGCGCTCGGCAAGCGCGCCGTCGCTGTGGGCATGGTGGGCGGCGCCGGCGGAACCTGGGGCGCGCCGTGGGCAGCCGCGGGCGGGCGCACCGCGGGCGACGACGGGCGCGTGGCCCCGGGCGCGATCGCTCGCTCGTGCTCGGCGATCCGCGACGGGATGCGCGTAGCCATGGTGACCTCGTCGTCGCTGTCCCGCTTGGGAGGCGGCATCGAGGACCGGCGCGCGCGCGGCGCCGGAGGGGGCGGGATGCTCCGGCGGCGTGCCACCTCCGTGAGAGCAGCCGCCTGGATGGCCGCGCCGATCGCGACCACCTCGTCGGCGTTCACGCGGTCGAGCGGGGGAGTCCCGAAGAACTGCTCGACGCGGCGCCGCACGAGCGGGATCCGCGTGGACCCGCCGACGAGGATGACCTTGTCGAACGCCGTGACGGGGAGCTGGGCGATTTGAAGCGCTTCCTGGCAGACGGCGAAGCTCCGGTCGACGAGCGGCGCCGCCAGCCGTTCGATCTCGTCACGCGTCATTCCGAAGCCGAGCTCGAGGTGCGTACCGCCGACGCCGAAGCCGAGCTCGCGCAGCTTGATGGACGTGCGCTCGATGGTTGAGAGCTCCATCTTCACCGTCTCGGCGACGACCCGCAGGCGCTCGAACGCCTGTGGATCGGTGCGCGGGTCGTAGCGGTGCGCACGGAGGAACGCCTCCGCCATGCGCTCGGCGATCGCGGCGTCGAGGTCGTCGCCGCCGAGGAAGGTGTCGCCGGCGGTGGCCAGGACCTCGAACACGTTGCCCGACAGATCGAGCAGGGTGCAGTCGAACGTGCCGCCCCCGAAGTCGTAGACGGCGATCCGCTCTTTGGTCGATCGGCCGAGGCCGTACGCGAGGGCGGCGGCCGTCGGTTCGTTGATGATGCGCAGGACGTCGAGCCCCGCGACCCGTCCGGCGACCTTCGTCGCCGCCCGCTGCAGCTCGTTGAAGCTCGCCGGGACCGTGATGACGGCGCGGTCCACCGGCTCGCCGAGCGCCTTCTCGGCGATCTGACGCGCGCGCGTGAGGACGAACGCGCTGATCTCCGGCAGCGTGTACTCCTGACCGCGCGCCACGACGAGCGGGCCTTGGCCCGGTCCCTCTTTGAGCTCGAACGCGAAGCGCTTGCGCGCGCGATCGATCTCATCGGTCGCCCACGCGCGGCCGATGAGGCGCTTGACGCTCGCGACGGTGTTCTTCGCGTCGACCAGGCGTCGCTCCTTCGCCGGATAACCGACGAGGACGTCGCCGTTGGGGTGGAACGAAACAACGCTCGGCAGGAGGCGCCGCCCCTCGTCGTCGGCCAGGACCTGAACCCGGCCGCCCTGCACGCTGGCGACCACGGTGTTCGTCGTGCCGAGGTCGATTCCGACGACAGCCATCGCGCTCCCGGCTTAGCACGCCTCGGCTTCGAGATCCCCGATGACCTGGCGGAACCAGCGGCGGATAGAGGAGGAAAACGGCCACATCCATCCGTAGTCCGGGCCCACGAAGCGGCGAACGATCTCGGCTTCGAGCGCGCGCGCCGCATCGAGCCCGTGCACCTCGGCCGTGCTCCGTATCGTCTCGACGTACGCCTCCCACTCGATGCGCGCGCGGCCCCAAGCGAGGCCGAGCGGAAGGATCGGAACGAGGTACACGAACGCCATGAGCGCGAAGCCCATGCGATGCGATTGCCGCAGGTGCACGCGCTCGTGGCGCAGCAGGATGTAGCGAGCGGCGTCATCCATCGCGTCCCACGCGTCGGCGACGTAGAGCTTGCCGAACATGACCGTGTGGTAGCGGTCCACATACGTCCGCTGGCCGCCCAGGGTCACGATCGAGAGCAGGGTGCCAATGGCGGCTTGCAGGTCGCTGCTCCGCTTCGGGACGATCGCGAAGCCTGGAAACTCGCGCCGCATGTCGGCGAGCAGGCGCTCGTGGAGCATGGGCGGCGTCAAGAGGTCTGCCGCCCGGCTCCGGTCGCGTGCGCTACGGGGCGCTTGAACAGGCTGCGTGCGCCGGGCGAGAAGCCGGCCTCGATGAAGGCCTGGCGCACGTCGCTCGTCGCCGCCGCGTCGCCGTCGACGGTCGCGATGGCCAGCGTGGGCGCTCCCTCGGGCACCGACGTCGCGAGGGCTTGGGCCACTAGCCGCGCCGCGTCGGCGCGCGAAGAGCCGTCTGCCGCGGTGAAGGTGAGCAGGGCGTCGCCAGGCCGTCCGAGCCAGGCCAGGGGCTCTCCGTCGTGAAGGACCACCAGCGCGCCCGCGGATCGCTGCGGACGATCGGCGCGGCCACCGGCTTCCGGCAGGGCGCCGACGCGCGCCGCGCGGGTCGTCGGGGGCCAATCGAGCACCCCGCCCCAAGGGCTGGCCGGGTCGGTCGCCGCGAGCACGACCGTCCGTTCGGCCTTCTCCCCGTCGCGCGAGCCTGGCGGGTCGCGCACGAGTCGAAGTCGCTCCTCGGCTCCAGGGAGCGCGAACTGCGCGCCGCCCCGGCCGTGGACGAAGTACCCACGCCGCACGCGTCCGCGCTCTTCGAGCGCCTTGAGCACGTCGTAGATCGCGGCGAACCCGCCCGCGATGCCCTCGGCGTGGGCCGTCTCACGCATCACGATGCCATTGCGGGCGAGGAGCGCCTGGACGAGCGCCATCCGTCGGTCGGTGTCGCTCGCCAACGCCGGGCGTCTGGCGCCCCGAAGAGACCATCGACCCTCGCTGCCCGGAGCCCGCAGCCCGAGGGGCGAGGCGAGCGGGGGGCGTCCGCGGCCGCGACGCGAGGGCTTGCGCCGCGCCTCCGACGCCGCGCGGGCTCGGCTTCGCAACGGCTCGAGCGTGTCGTTCGTCACCTCGCCGGCCCAGACCATCGCCCACAGCGTATCGAGAAGCGCGCCCGGGTACCCGCCCGCTTCGCGCGCCATGTCCGCGAAGAAGACGGCGCCGCGGCGCTCGAGCACGGCGCGGAGGCTCTCCGCGACGGGCCCCTTTACCGGCTCGGCCGGCCGGCGCAATGCCTCCTCCTGTTCTGGGCGATACAAGGCGATGCGACCATCCGTCGTGCCGAGCTTCTCGACGCCGGCCCAGACAATCTCACCCGAGGCGCATAGCGCGTCGAGCTCCCACGGCCGATAGCCCTCGAGGCGGGCCGGGAGGATCGACGTCTCGAGCGCTGACGCGAGGAGCGGGCATCCGGCGAGCTCGCCGACCACCGCGAGCAGCCCATCGCGCCCGCGTCTCGCGCGCGGTACCCCTTGCCAGTGAAGGAGAAAGCGAGCGAACGCGGCCGGACCGACCGGCTCGACGGCGCGCCGCACCTTGGCGAGTGACTTGCGGCGGATCGCGTCGAGGCTTTCGCGATCGCAGAGCTCCTCGCCGACGCCGCCCGGCAAGAAGGCGCCCGCGACGAGCCTTCCCTCGGAGACCAGCTCCGCGACGACCGGCTCGAGCCGCGCGGCCTCGCCGCCGAAACGTCGCGCGAGGGCCTCCCGTGGGAAAGGACCGCGCGTCCGTGCGAAGCGGCCGACGACGGCGCGCAGGGGATCGATGGAGGCCGCGAGCAAGCTTTCTGGCAGACCCGCAGGGAGATCCGCCCCGAGCGCGTCGCGCACCTTCGCGGCGTCTTCGATCGCGACGAAGCGTGCCTCTCCGGCGATGCGCACCGGCACGACGCGCCCGGCGCGCAAGAGCGCGCGGGTCCAGCCGCGGGCGCTTTCCTGCGGCCAGCAGCGTGCCACGAGCTCGCCCATCGTCAGGTCGCCCACGTAAAGGAGCAGATCGTGCACGGCGTCGAGGTTCGTCGCCGGCCGCGAGATCCACTGGAGCCATCGTTCGTGTTCGGCGATGACTTCCGGATCGAGCACTTGGCGCGCTTCGGCGTCTCCGAGCAGCTCGCGCAGGCGCTCGTGATCGATGGTCATTGCCTGCGCCCGGCGCTCGGCGAGGGGTGCGTCGCCCTCGTAGATGAAGTTCGCGACGAAGCCGAAGAGGACGTTCGCCGCGAAGGGCGAGGGCCTCTGGCGGTCGACGAGCGTTACCCGGACGTCGCGGGAGGCGACGTCGCGCAGCAATCGGAGAAGCCCCGGCATGTCGAACACGTCGCGAAGGCACTCGCGGTAGGCCTCGAGGACGATCGGAAACGCCTTGTGCCTGGAGGCCACGGCGAGCAAGTCCGCGGCGCGCTTTCGCTGCGCCCAGAGCGGGGTGCGCCGCCGCGGGTCACGCCGGGGGAGCAGCAGGGCGCGGCCCGCACACTCGCGAAAGCGCGTCGCGAAGAGGGCCGTGCCGTCGAGGGCCCGGGTCACGTCGGCCTCGATCCCTTCGGGCGATGGAACGAAGACCTCGGCCGGCGGGGGGGCGTCGCACGCGGGGATCCGGAACGCCATGCCGTCGTCCGTGTAATGCACGTCCACGTCGACATAGGTCTTTCGCAGCGCCGCGGTCGTCGCGATCGCCCAGGGCGCGATGACCTTCCTGCCGAGCGGGCAGAGGACGACGACCCGCCAGTCGCCGACTTCGTCGACGAATCGCTCGATGACCACGGTGCGGTCGCTCGGGATTTCGGTCGTCGCCTCGAGCTGCTCGCGCACGTAAGCGACGAGCGCGTCCGCCGCGGGCGGCTCGAGGCCGTGCGTCCGGGAGAGCTCGTCGGTGACGCCTTCGGCGTCGCGCCGCGTGGCCGCCGCGAGGTCCCGGGCGAGGCGCCCGATCCGCTCTCCAAACGAGCGCGCTCGGCCCGGTCGGTCGCCGTGCCAGAAGGGCATCTTGCCGGGGCGTCCGCCCGCCGGGCTCACGATCACGCGATCGTGGGAGATGCTCTCCGTCTTCCACGACGAGGCGCCCAGCAGGAACACCTCTCCAACGCGCAGCTCGAACACCATCTCTTCGTCGAGCTCGCCGACGCGGCGCCCGCGAGCTGGCGCGCCATCTAGAGCGTCGGTCGCCCCCTGGGTGAAGACGCCGACGAGGCCGCGGTCCGGGATGGTCCCGCCGCTCGTGACCGCGAGACGCCGCGCGCCCGTCCGGGCGGTGATTGGCCCGCGCGCGCGATCCCAGGTGATTCGAGGTCGCAGCTCGGCGAAGTCGTCCGAGGGGTACCGTCCGCTCAGCATGTCGAGCACCCCGTCGAACGCGCCGGGCGACAGGTCCGAGAACGGCGCGGCGCCGCGGACGCGCGCGAAGAGCTCGTCGTGGGCGAGCGTCTCCATCGCGACCATGGCCACGATCTGCTGGGCCAGCACGTCCAGAGGATTGCGCGGCCCGCGCGTCTCCTCGACGTCGCCCTCGCGCATCCCGGCGACGGCGGCGGCGCAGGCCAGAAGGTCTTGCTTGTGCCTCGGGAGCAGCACGCCGTTGGGGACGCCGCCGACGTCGTGGCACGCCCGTCCGATGCGCTGCAGCCCGGACGCGACGCTCGGCGGCGCCTCCACTTGGACCACCTGGTCCACCGAGCCCATGTCGATTCCGAGCTCCAGCGACGACGTCGCAACGATGGCGCGGAGGTCGCCCTGCTTGAGACGGTCTTCGATGGCGGCGCGCTTCTCCGGGGCGATCGAACCGTGGTGCGCGAGGGCGAGGTCGCCGGAACCTCCCGCCCGCACGTGGGCGTCGTTCACGGCGGTCGCGAGGCGCTCGGCGAGCCGCCGGCTGTTGACGAAGACGATCGTCGAGCGGTGGGCGAGGACGAGCTCGAGCACGCGCGCGGGCGTGCTCGCGGAGGCGGCGGCCTGCTCTCGTGCCGCACCAGCCGGCGGACCCTTCTCGAGGATCTGCACCGGTCCGGCCGCGATCGCCGTCACCCGCACCCGCAGCGCGCGCTTCGCTCCGGCGTCCACGATCGTCACGGGGCGCGCCGAGCCGGCGTCGAAGCCGCCGAGCAGCCGCGCCGCTTCGTCGAGCGGCCGCTGGGTTGCGCTCAGGCCGATGCGCTGCAGGGCGGGCGCGCCCCGCGGCCGAAGGGCCTCCAGCCGCTCGAGGGACACCGCGAGGTGCGCTCCGCGCTTGGTGGGGACGAGCGCGTGGATCTCGTCGACGATCACCGTATCGACGCTCGCGAGGCCGGCGTGGGCGCTCGCCGACGTGAGAAGCAAGTACAGCGACTCCGGCGTCGTGATGAGGATGTCCGCGGGCGAGCGCCGCATGCGAGCCCGTGCGGAGGCGGACGTGTCGCCGGTCCGGACGTCTACGCTCGGCGCGAGGAGGCCGCCTGCACCGACGACGCCAGCGCGCTCGACGATGCCACGCAGCGGCGCGCGCAGGTTGCGCTCGACGTCGACCGCGAGCGCCTTGAGCGGCGACACATAGAGAACCCGCGGGCGGGGAGCGGGAGCCGGCGGCAAGCGCGCGAGGCGATCGATGGCGACGAGGAACGCCGCCAGCGTCTTGCCCGACCCGGTGGGCGCGAGCAGAAGCGTCGATTCCCCGCGCGAGATGGGCGGCCAGCCGAAGGCCTGTACCGGCGTCGGTTCACCCATCGATGCCCGAAACCAGTCGCGGACGGCCGGCAGGAAGCGGTCGAGCGGCGAGTCACCCGAGCCGATCGCCTTCATGGATGCCGCGGCCCGCCAGCCACTCGGTCGCGCGCATGGCTCGCTTGCCTTCGGGTTGCACCACCTCGAGCTGCAGGGATCCGTTCGCGCACGCCACGATGACCCTAGCCTTGTCGGCGAAGACGACCACACCCGGCGCCGCCGCGGTCGCGGCGGGCGGGTCGGCGCCGCTCTCGGTCAGCACGTGCGTGGCCAGCACCTTCACGACGCGGCCGTTGGTCGTGGTGAAGGCTCGCGGCCAGGGGCTCATCCCCCGGACGTGGTCGTGCACCTGCCGCGGCGTGCGATTCCAGTCGATCCGGCCATCCTCCTTGGCGAGGATTGGCGCCATCGTGGCGCGCGCGCCGTCCTGGGCCTCGAGCACGCACCCGCCGGCGACGTAGCGCGGCAGCCACGCGCGCGTCATCTCGGCGCCGATGAGGGCCAGGCGCTCCGAGAGCTCTCCCGCCGTCTCCTCGGGGCCGATGGGCGTGGCCTTCGTCGCGAACACCGGGCCCGTGTCCAATCCCTCGTCGAGCTTCATCAACGACACGCCCGTCTCCCGCTCGCCGCGGACCACGGCCCACGCGATCGGCGCGGCGCCGCGGTACCTCGGCAGCAAGGACGCATGCACGTTGACGCAGCCGAGCCGCGGGCCCGAGAGGACCTCCGCCGGCAGGATGCGGCCGTACGCGACGACGAGCGCGACGTCCGCGCCCTGGTCGCGGACCCATTGCGCGAACTCCCCCGTGCGCAGCTTCGCCGGCTGCACGAGGGGCACGCCGAGCTCCGCCGCGCGCGCCTTCACGGCCGGGGCGCTCATCGCGAGGCCGCGTCCCGCCGGTTTGTCCGGCTGACACACGGCGCCCACGACGTCCGCGACGGCCTGCAGCGCGTCGAGCGAGGGGACGGCGAACGCGGGCGAGCCGAAGAAGAGCGCGCGAGGCCGAGATGAGCTCACGTGCCTGAGGCGGTCACGGCACCCGCCCGACTTCGATCGGCACCCGCGGCTGGGTCATCTCGTGATCGATGCCCTCGGTGATGTTGAGGAGCGGCATCAGGACGCGGAGCACGTACTTGCCCTTCGGAAGCGAACCCGCAGGCTCGGTGGGGTATCCGCGGCCGGGAAGTGCGCCCTTGGCCTTCTCCTTGGAAACCCACTTGTACTTCACGGCGGTCCACGTCGCGGTCACCTTGGCGTGCCCGTCGGGCGCCAGCGTCACGCGGGCGATGCCCTTGTCGGCCTCCGGGGCGTTCTGCACTTCGGTGGGCAGGGGCGGGGCGTCCCCGGCGGGCTTGTCCACGCGCGTCCCCTTGGTCGTATACACCTGGAACTCGAAGCGAGGCTCCGGGTCGACGGCGAAGTCGAGGGCCAGGGGCTTCTGGCCCTTGTTGTGGAGAGTGATCGTCACCTTCGAGGTGCCGCCGGGGGCGACTTTGGGGGCGTCGGGGACGACGGTGACCTCGAGGCGGCTCGTCAGATCCCGCTGCTTGTCGGAGGCCTTGTCGCTCGGGATCTCGCAGGAGGCCTGCGACAGTGTTGCGACGAGGTCGGGGAAGTCGGCGCCGATGCACGGCTTCGTGTCCTTCGTCTCGTCGTCCTTGACCGTCACGCCGACCTCCGGATCGGCCTTGGCGTGCGGCGTCCTGCTCCCGATGTCCATGGGGTCGGCGGCGGTCTCCGTCGACGCGTCGTCACCCGCGTTCTCCGCGTTCTCCGCCGGCGGCGTGCCCGCGCCGCAGCCCAGCGGCAAGGGCGAGACCACCGCGACGGCGACGAGCCACTGCACGGCGGAAAAACCTGCGTTCCACGTTCTCATGGCGGCCCAAGGTATCACCGGTCTCCGCCTCCGAAGCAGGCTTCCCAATCCTTGGTCGTCCTTGCATCGAGGGCGCAGGCGCTTTCCGCTTTCGCGACATCTTCGCAGTGATCTTGTACGCGCCGGAAGGCGGGCTCGGCGCGCTTGAGGCCTCGTTCGACGTCGCGCACGGCGGCAAGCTGGCCAGCGGTGAGGGCGGTTGCGCCGGGAGTCTCGCGCGCGGCAAGGTCGACGTAGTGGTCGGCGATCGCCGCGCATTCGGCAGCAGACGCCCGCCCTCGGCAAGACGGCGCGACGACGGCCAGGGTGGCGAGAGAGACCGCGGCCCGCACTCTCATCGCGGTCGCAACGTGCCGCGCGACGTCACCGGCGTCACCGCGTCGGCTTCGGATAGAAGGGAGCCACGGCGAGGGCGAGCTGCATCGCAAGCATCCGGTTGCCGCGCACCTGCACGTCGCCGTCGGCCAGCGCCTCGTCCGGCGCGAGGGCGCCGGCGAGCATGCGGTCGACCGTCGAGGCGCCCGTCTCGATGACGACGTCGGCGTCCTCCGGGTCGATGCGCTTGCGGGCGGCCGCCCCGAAGCCGAACACGATCCCGATCCGCTCGCCGTCGTCGTCGGTCATCGCCAGCTCGATGCGTCCGCTGGCCAGGGCTGCCCGGCGGACGAGCCGCGGGTCGCTGAGCAGCGTCACGTTGCCCGCGGGCGGGAATCGCGGAAAGAACCGCCTCGGCCCCGTCGCATCCGCCAGGAAGAGTTCGACCGCGCGCGCGGTGGTGAAAAGCCAGAGGGTAGGCTTGTCCGCCTCACCCTGGGAGACGCGCATCGTGCTGCCGGCGATTTGCACCGTCCACCCACCCGCATCCTCGATGCGCACGTTCACGGTGAGGGTCTCGGCGGGGCCACCCTGCGGCACGAGCCTGGCGTGGAGCGCCGGGACGACGGTCTCGACGAGGGAATGCACCGTGGTGTCGGGGGGGATTTCGATGTCCATCGGCGGGCCTGCAGGGTAGCCTCCCGGCGCACGCCCGGGGAGGTTTACGGGCGGCTTTGCCGCTACATTGCGTCCCCCATGGGTCGAATCATGAATTTCAACGCCGGCCCCGCGGCGCTGCCCACACCCGCTCTCGAGCGCGCGCAGAGCGAGCTGCTCGACTTCGCCGGCACGGGCATGTCGGTGATGGAACACTCGCACCGCGGCAAGACGTACGAGGCCGTGCACGACGAGGCGATCGCGCTGCTGCGCGAGTTGCTCGCGATCCCCGCCGACTACGATGTCCTCTTCCTCCAGGGAGGCGCGTCGATGGAGTTCGCGCGGATCCCGATGAACTTCCTTTTGCCAGGTGGGTCGGCCGATCACGTCGTCACCGGCGCGTGGAGCGAGAAAGCGCAGGCCGAGGCGGCGGCGTGGGCGAACGTCGTCGGCGCTCGCGCTCGCGTCGCGGTCTCGACGCGCGGGCCCGAGGGCGCCTACGTCCGGGTCGCTCGCCCCGACGAGGCCGACCTCGACGAGAAGGCGGCCTACGTGCACTTCACGACGAACGAAACGATCCACGGCGTGCAGTACCGCGAGGTGCCTCGCTTCGGTTCGGCGCCGCAGATCTGCGACGTCTCGAGCGACTTCCTCTGGAAGAAGATCGACGTGAAGCCGCTGTCGCTGGTCTACGGCGGCGCCCAGAAGAACATCGGCCCGAGCGGCGTGACGGTGGTCATCGCGCGCCGCGAGTTCGTCGAACGGGGCCGAAAGGACCTGCCCCACATCCTGCAATACCGGGCCTACGCCCAGGCCAACTCGCTGCTCAACACCCCCCCGACCTTCGGCATTTACCTCGTGCGAAACGTCCTCGACTGGCTCAAGGGCCAAGGGGGTCTCGACGCCATCGAGCGGCGCAACCGCGAGAAGGCCGAGGTGCTCTACGCCGCCGTCGACGCCCGGCCCGACGTCTACCGCTGCCCGGTCGAACCCGCGAGCCGCTCGGTGATGAACGCCGTCTTCCGCCTCCCGACCGAGGCCCTCGAAAAGAAGTTCCTCGAGGAGACGTCGAAGCACTCGATGGTGGGCCTCAAAGGCCACCGGAGCGTTGGCGGCATCCGCGTGTCGATGTACAACGCGGTCGAACCGGCCTGGGTCACCGCGCTCGCCTCCTTAATGAAGGACTTCGCGAACACCCACGCCTGACCGCCGCCCCGTAGCGGTGGCCCGGAGGCGGCTACTTCTTCTTCCCGATGGCCTTGAGCCCCGTCTCGAGAGCCTTTGCGACCTCGGGTGCGGCTGCTCCGCCGCGTCCCCACTGGTCGGCCTTGACGAGGGTCGTCTGTGCCGCACGGGCGAGCTTCGTGCGACGATGCCGCGACAAAGCGGAGAAGGCGCGCTGGGTGTCGGTGACCTGGGGGCGAACGGCCGGGCTCAAAAAACCTCGCATGGGGCCGGTCTCATAACGCAGGCCAGCGCCCTCGCCAAGGCCTCGCGACCCGGACCGCGCCGAACCGGAGCGCTACGGCGCCCCGAAGAGTGCGAGCTTGCAGGTGACGTCCGGGGCGAAGGTCACCGACGATCCCGCCAGATCGCGCGAGTCGAACGCGAGCGACGCGCGCGCGCTCACCGTGCCCGACACCTTGGCGACGCCGACACCCTGAGCCAGCTGGCGCAGCTCGTAACCGATGTCGAAGGGCCGCGTCGGGTCGAGCGGCGCGTCGAACGCGGAGCAGGGGACGGGGGCCGCCGACCACCCGAGGTCCAGACGAAAGCCATCGTCGAACGGCTTGACCGTACCGCGCACCGCCCCAGTGAGCGGCCCGACGGCCAGCCGCCCGGCCTTCACGTCGAGCGCGCCCCCGGCGTCGCCCGCGGCCGACCCCTCCCACACGAGGTCGATCGGCCGCGGCAGGTCTGCGGCCTTCGCCCCGTAGACTCCCCCCGAGCACGTCGCGGTGGTGCGCGCGCCGAGGGCCACGTAGTGCGCGGTGGCCGCGAGTTGAAGGTCCCCCGTGAGGCCGAGCAAAGCGGGCGGGATGCCCAGCCGCGCGAGCGGCGACCTCGGCACGACCAAGTCCAGAGAGGCGATCGCCTTGTCGTCGCCCAGGATGACGAGCCACGACGAGTCGGGGACCCCCGGATCGAACGCCACTCGGACGCGCGCCGCGCCGGACGAGCGCTCGACATCGACGCGCCACGGCCCGAGTGTTCCGTGCGGAACCACGACGGTCACCGGGTCGGACGTCGCATGCCAGGCGGGGTGATCCGCCTCTGGCCACGTCGCCTCGAGGTGCAGCCCCGCGGCCTGGATGCCCACGCCGTCTCCGGCGAGCCCCTGCCACGCCACCCGCGATCCCTCGATGACGAGCGACTTCGGCGACCAAGCGCCGCCCGGTGTGCCGGCCTCGCTCATGAGAAAGCGATCGATCTCCGACGTCACCGCGGCGTAGCGACCGTTGATGAGCAGCTCGGCCCCGTGCAGCGTCACCCTCTGCGGGGTGACGCCGTTCATCTGCACGTCCATCTCGGGAGCGGCCAGGTGCACCCCGTGGACGGCATCCGCGCTGGCTTCGATTCCCTGCAGCGAGAAACCCGTCATCCGCATCTCGACCGACTGGACGGTCAGCGTGACGCCATGCTCGGCCGCCGCGTCGACGACGGCCCGGTGCACGAACCAAGGGATGGTGACGCACGCGCCGGCCAGCAGCACCGTCATCACCACGAGCAACGAGACGAGGACCCGGACGACGACGCCCTTCGCCCCGCCCGAGGTGGCCGCCGGGACTGCCTCGGACGCTGGGCGCGCTGCCGCCGGGATGGCCAGCGGCAAGGCCTGCGGCTTCGGACGCTCCAACGGCCCCCCGTCCTGCGTCACGATCGGGTCCAGGTCGTCCCCAGGCGGCGCCGCAACGACGTCGCCTCCGGGGCGAGGGCGAAGCGCACGAGGTCCTGCGCAAGTGGGTGAGCGAGCACCGCCGCGAGAGCGCCGGTGCCGGGCGATTCCATCGCGGCATTGAGATCGGCCTGGCCGGGTCGCATCTCCTCGAGGGCCGCCCGCAGGTCGCCCGTGACGAGAAACGCCGCCCGCAGCTCGGCGCGCGCCAGCGCCAGCACGAACGCATCGGCAGCGAGCGGCGGCGAGCGGGGCGCGGCGATGTGGGGAGCCAGCTCCTCGAGGACCTTGCGCTGCCGGCGCGTCAGCGCCTTGGCGAGGGCCGCCTCGTATCCCCCGACAAGCTCTCCTTCGCCCGACCCGTACGCCTTGACCACCTGCCGCGCGGCGGCCGTCAGCAGCGCCTCGACCTGCTTCGGCGTCAGCTCCTCCAGCCACGGCACGCCGTAGGCGATGCGGGCGACGGCGCGCGCCAGCCCGCAAATCTGCACCGTCTCGGTCTGGGCCACGAACGACTGCGGCACGACGATCCAGGGCGTGTCCTGCGCCACGATCCGCCACTTGGGCGCCGCTGGTGTGACGGCGAGCTCGACGCCCTCGACGCCGAACTGCCGCGCGACACGGTCGAGGAGCGCGCGCGTCGGGTGCCCGCTTCGAGGCGAGATCCGCGCGCGCGTCGACGTGCCCGCCGCCGCCAGCTCCATGCGGACCACCTTGCCCTCGGTACCCGAGATCGCCGCGGCCACCTCGAGCAGGATGTGCCGGCCGTCGCTCGGCAGCACGCTGGTGACCAGCGTCGGCCGGTCGAGCATCGAGTTCGCGGTCTCGGCGGGGGGCATGCGGCGCGCGGCGAGCCACGCCCGGCGCGTGTCGTCGAGGTCTCCTGCAAGGACGCGGAGCTCCGAGACGACGATCGCTTCGTCGCTTCGCTTGGTGGCCGCGAGCTCTTTCTCGAGCAGCGAGAGGCCGGCCGCTGGATCCGCGGTCGCGAGCAGCGGCGCCGCCGACGGGGTGAGCATCCCGAGAAGGACGCGCGCGGCGTCTTCGTGTGCGTTCGTCTGGGCGTAGGCGGTCGCGAGCTCGAACGAGGTCTCATGGAGGCCCGGGTCGAGCGTCACCGCGCGCTCGAGGTGCGCGATGCCGTCGGGGAGGCGCGCCAGCTCCGTCAGCTCGAGCTGCCCGAGCGCCACGTACCACCGTGCGTCGACGCGCCCGACCTTCTCGCCGACGTCGATGACCGCGTTGAGGGCGCGGGCGAAGCCGGTCGCGTCGGTCTTGCCCGCGCGGCGGAAGAGGCCCGTGAGCCGCGCGAAGGCGCGTGCGCCCGAGGGCGACGTGACCACCGCTTCGATGAGCGTGCGCTCGGCGGCCTTGGGGTCGCGAAGGCGCACTTGCACGTCCGCGAGCTCGAGGAGAATGGTGGCCTTTTTCTCCGGGTCGGCTTCGGCGTCGGCGAGGCGGCCGAGCAGGTCCGCGATCTCTTCGCGTCGCGCGCGCCCATGCGCCTCGTCCTCGTTCTCCAGGTCGGCCGAGAGCCGGCGCAGCAGTCCCCGCAGCGCCCGGACGTTCGTCGGGTCGACCGCCAGGGCCGCACGCAGCACTCGGTCCACCTCGTCGGGCTTCTGCAGGACCTTCTCGTAGATGCCGGCGAGCGCGTAGAACGCGGTCAGCTTCGACGGCACCTCGCGGCTCGTCGACACGACGGCCTCCAGGGCGTCGACCGCCTCCGGCCACACCCGGGCCTCGATGCAAAGCTCCGAGAGCGTCAGCAGCGAGGGCACGTGCTGCGGCGCGATGGCGCGCACCCTTCGCATCGCGTCGATGGCGACCGTCAGGTCTTGCAGCTCGGAGCGCGCGACCCGTGCGACCTCGGACCCGAGCATGACGACGGCCTCCGCCGCCCGTGCGGCCACGAGCGCGTCCCGGAAGGCCGTGACGAGGCGCTCGCCTTGTCCGTCATCGAGCAGCACCGTAGCCAGCCGTCCGGCCGCGGAGATGGAGTCGGGGTCGGCCTGCAAGGCGCGCTCGAGCAGCCGCGCGGCGCGGTTGCGGCGCTCGCCGACCGGACCGAGCCGCTCGGCGCCATGGGGACCGAGCAGGAGCTCCGCCGCCTCGACGAGGTGACGCGCGCGAGACCGGGGATCGACCGCGAGCTCGGCGAGTGACGTCGCCCCCGCGATGGCTGCCTCCGGGTTGTCGAGTCGCCCCGCGAGGCGCGCCAGCCCGGTGGCCGCGGCGACGGAGAGCTCGTCGATGCCGAGCGCGTCGCGGTAACGATCGAGCGCTTCGCGCAGCAGCTCCGCCGCGACCTGAGGCTCCGGCGCATCGGACGCGGCCGCCTCGAGCATCATCGCGAGGCGAAGCTGCAGGGCGAGGCGCGTGTCGTCGTCGGACGCGAAGGCGACGAGCGCCCGCAGCGCAGTAAAGACGCTCTTTCGCGCGCGGGGATCGCCCTGACGCGCGTTGGAGAGCTCGCGCCGGAGCATCGCCTCGAGCGCGGTCGGGTCGGTCGGATCGAGCTCGAGGATCCGGGAGTACGTCGCCGCCGGATCCGCGGACGGCAGCTTCCACTCCTCGAGCGCGACCAGATCCCAGAGCGCGCCGAGGCGCGCGCGGACGTCCTTCAATCCCTCCCCCTGCGCCGTGAGCGCGCGCGCGAGGGCGGGGGCGCTCTCCCCGCTGCGCCGTCGCACGGCTTCGAGCGTCCGCAGTGCGGGGACGTGGTCGGGTCGAACCGCCAGGATGCCCTCGAGGAGCGACGCCGCGCGCGCGGGCTCCTGCCCGATCTCGACGAGGAGCGAGGCGAGATCGAACGCGATCGATCGCTCGACCTCCGGGGACTCCGCCCGCTCCATCCGCTTCGTCAGCAGGGCCGCGAGCTCGGTGAGATCGCCCCGGTGGCCCCGGCGCGTCCGCCGCGTCGCGACCCGCGCGAGGCGCGCGGCGATGAGCTCGTCGTCGGGCGACTCGTCGAGCGCCCGCCGGTACGCGCGCATCGCCGCAGCGTCGTCGCCGGTGCAAAGCTCGTCGATCTCCGCGGCCCGGACGAGGTGGCGTGCGCGCTCCTCCGGCGTCTGCGCGTTGGCGGCGAGCCGCTCGAGGGCCGTGCGCTGGGCGCGGTGGTCTCCGTGATCCTCGAGGATGCGCGCGATTTCCTGGGGAGGGATCGGGTGCGTCGGATCCAGCGCGCGCGCCTTCTCGAGCGTCGCCAGCGCGTCGAGGGGTGCATGCAGGCGCGCGTGCTGCACCTGCGCAAGGGCGAGCTGCAGCGAGACCTTGTCGCGCGCGCTCGGGGCCAAATCGATCCGGGTGACCAGCGACTTGGCGGCGAGGTCCCAGCGGCCTGCGTCTTCCTCGAGGCGTGTCTCGAGGGCGCGCGCGGCCGCGTGCGCGGGGTCGCGCTTGAGGACGTCGCGCACCAGCTGGCGTGCGCGCGCCGGGTCCACCGAGGCGAGGTGATCGGCGGCGCGCACGTGGAGCCCGAGCGCCCCCGCCCCGGCAGGACTCACGCGGGCCTCCTCGAGCAGGGCGCGCGCCAGCGTTCGGGCGTCGCCCATCCGCGCCGCGGAGCGCTGCAGCCCGAGGATGGCCCCGATGCGGTCCGGATCGATCGTCAGCACGCGCTCGTAAGCGCGCGCGGCGCGCGGCGCGTCGCCCAGGATTTCTTCCCAGAGCATCGCCGCCTTCTCCAGGTAGGCCGTCTTGCGTCCGACGTCGTTCGTCTCTTCGGCGGCCTGCGCGTAGATCTCGAGCAGCGATCGCGACTGCGCGCTCGACCCTTCGGACAGGACGGGCGAGAGCTGCAGCGCGAGGGCGTCGAGGATGTCGGGATCCCCGGGCGACACGACCCAGGCGGCGCGCAGGTGCCGTACGGCATCGGCCGAGCGCCCGAGCTCTGCACAGATCTGCGCGGCGCGGTGGAAGGCGTGGGCCCGAAGGGCAGCGTCCTCCGTGCGTGCCGCCTCTTGAAGCCAGGTGGCGAGGCGTTGCTCGTGCTTGCCGCCGACGGAAAGGAGCCGATCGAGCGCCTCGATGAGCGTGCGGTCGGACGGGTCGATGGCGAGCGCCCGGTTGACGTAGCCGACGGCGTCATCGAGCTCCCCTTGCTCCTCGGCGGCGGCGGCCAGCGCTCGGAGCTCGTACGCGATCGCCGCGGGCTCCTTGACGAGCTCCAGCCGAGCTTTGCGCGCGACCGCGGCGTCGGCCCACAAGGCGTCGTGCTCGGCGTGGCGAACGAGCTCGTCGAGCACTCGGCGATCGACGCTCGGCACCGTCGGGGCGCGGGCCGCCGCGCGCTGCAGCAGCACACACGCCCGCCGCCGATCCTCGAGCCGGGTGACCGCGATGATGGCGGCGTCGAGCTCGAGCCGCGCCGCGCGCGCCGGGCTCGTTTCGACGGTGGCCTCCTCGTCGAGGAGGCGGACGAGCGAGCTCCAGTCGCTCTGCGACGCCACATGGCGGACCAGCGCGTCGCGTACGGGGCCGACGGCCGGGTCGAGCTTCACCGCGCGCTCGAGGGCGTCGCGGGCCGCATCGACGCGCGCGCCTCCGAGCCGCTCGAGGATCTGCGCGCGCTCCACGTGGAGCCACGCCGCGAGGCCGGCCTCTGTCTCGTAGGCCTGGGCCATTCGCACCAGGTGGGTCGCGAGCGCCTCCCATTCGTCGGCCTTGGCGCCCGCGGACGCAGCCCTCGCGGCGAGGTCGGACTCGAGCCCCTTGAGGGCCGCGGGGTGGTGGGGCGCGAGCGAGAGCGTCTGCTCCCACGTCTTGACGACGTCGGCCGTTCGGTTGCCCAGCGCCGAGAGCAGGCGTGCGCGAAGGGCGTAGAGCTCGACTTTGTGCGCTTCGGTGCTCGCGGCGGAGAGCTCGTAATCCACGTGCACGAGCATCTCGGGCAACGCCGCGCGTCCGTGCTTCATCCGGCGAAGGAGGGCGTGGGCCGCCGCGGAGCCCGGGTCCGCCTTCAGCGCCGCTTCGGCGTGCGTCGCTGCGCGGTCGTCGTCGCCGAGGATCGTCTCGCTGGCGATGGCCAGCTCCATGTGCGCGCGCGCCAGGCCGACGGCGTCGCGTCGCTCCTCGAGCGCGAGCAGGCGCACCTGCAAGACGTCGATCAATCCCCCCGCGTGCGAGACGTCCGACGTCCGGCGCGCCATCATCGGATCGGGCGTGCGCGAGAGGCTCGCGGGGGAGACCGACACGGGACCTCCCGGCAGGGGAGGCGGGCCTTTGCGCGGCTGCGGGGCGCGGGAGTCCGCGCGGAGCCCGTCGGTCACGGGCCGCATCACGGTCGCCGCCTCGCGGAGGGTGCGCGCCTGCGCCTCGGCGTCCCACCCCGGGTCGGTCTCGGATGCGGCGACGAGGCGGTCCAGCGACGCCAAATCGTCGCCCTCCGCGACGTCCGCGTCGTCGAGGAGGGTGCCGGAGCTCCTCTCGGGTTCGCCGAGCTCTTTCGTGGTCACTCGTCGGCAGTGTACCTCAGCATGCTGGCGTTATTTTTTCGATTCGTTGCGTCCATGCGCATGTCTGCATAGAGTAAGGTCATGGCTGTGGTGGACGCCGGCTTTTCGTCGCAGAGGTGGGAGCTCTACCGCCTCCTGTCGGAGCCCGCGCGCCTTCGACTCCTGGCCCTCGCTGCCCAGGAGGAGCTCGGGATTGGCGAGCTCGCCGAGCTCCTCGAGGAGAGCCAGCCCAACGTCTCTCGCCACGCCGCCGCGCTGCGGAGCGCGGGCTTGCTGCGCGACCGCCGCGAGGGGACGCGCACGCTGGTCCGGATCGCGCCCGAGGCCCCGCTCGATCCCGTCGTCGCCGACGCGCTGTCGAGTGGCCGCGCCCTCTGCGAGAAGGACGGCAGCCTCTCGCGCATCGGCGACGTCGTTCGCAATCGCGAGGCCGCGTCGCGCGAGTTCTTCGCGCGCCCGCCCAAGGTGCGGGTCGACGTCGTGCCCTCGGAGATGGGCGCGTACCTCGCCGCGCTCGCGCCGCTGCTCGCTCGCGGCGGTCTCGCGCTCGACGCGGGGACGGGCGACGGGCGGCTCCTCGAAGCACTGGCCCCGCTGTACGAGCGCGTCGTCGCGATCGACCGGTCCGACGCGCAGATCGCGCGGGCCCGCGAGCGCGCCCGGGCTCGCGGGTTCGCCAACGTGACGTTCGTGCAAGGGGAGCTCGACGGCCCCGAGCTGATGCAGGCCGTCGGGCTCGAAGGGGCGCGCGCCGGCAAGCGAGGAGCGGGCGCCGACGCCGTCTTCGCGTCGCGCGTTCTGCATCACGCCCCCCAGCCGGCCCGGGTCGTCGCGCAGCTCGCTGGCCTCTGCGCCCCCGGAGGAGCGCTCGTCGTGCTCGACTACGCGCGCCACGCCGACGAGTCGATGCGCGACCAGGCCGATGCCTGGCTGGGCTTCGACCCCGCCGAGCTGCGCCGCTTCGCCCGGGCCGCGGGCATGGTCGACGCGCGCGTGGCGGGCCTGCCGGCGCCCCTCTGCGGCGACGGCCCCGACGCGCACCTGCCCTGGCAGGTGATGGTGGCGAAGAAGCCCGAGGGCGCAAACTCGAAGAGTCACGAAACGAACAGGATCGGACAAGGGAAAGGGAAGTGACGATGGCGGACAACTACAAGGTCAAGGACATCGGGCTCGCGGACTGGGGCCGGAAAGAGATCGCAATCGCCGAGAGCGAGATGCCGGGCCTGATGGCGCTGCGCAAGGAGTTCGGCCCCACCAAGCCGCTCAAGGGCGCGCGCGTGTCGGGGTGCCTCCACATGACCATCCAGACGGCGGTGCTCATCGAGACGCTCCTCGAGCTCGGCGCGGACGTCACCTGGACGACGTGCAACATCTTCTCGACGCAGGACCACGCGGCGGCGGCGATCGCGAAGCGCGGCGTCCCGGTGTTCGCGTGGAAGGGGATGACGGAGCCGGAGTACTACGAGACGATCGAGATGCAGCTCAAGGCCTTCCCGGGCGGCAAGGGGCCCAACATGCTCCTCGACGACGGCGGCGACCTCACGGCCGTCGTGCACGAGAAGCACCCGCAGCTCTTCTCCGGTTCGGATCCGATCCGCGGTCTGAGCGAGGAGACGACGACGGGCGTTCACCGCCTCTACGAGATGGCGAAGAAGGGGACGCTCAAGGTCCCGGCGATGAACGTGAACGACAGCGTCACGAAGTCGAAGTTCGACAACCTCTACGGCTGCCGCGAGTCGCTCGGCGACGGCTTGAAGCGCGCCACGGGCGTCATGTTCGCGGGCAAGCTGGCGGTCGTCTGTGGCTACGGCGATGTCGGCAAGGGCTGCGCGCAGTCGCTTCGCGGGCTCGGCGCGCGCGTCGTCATCACGGAGATCGATCCGATCTGCGCGTTGCAGGCGGCGATGGAGGGCTACCAGGTCTCGACGATGGAGGAGATCGCTCCGCTCGCCGACATCTTCGTCACGGCGACGGGCTGCATGAACGTGGTGCGCTCCGAGCACCTGCGCGCCATGAAGGACCAGGCCATCCTCTGCAACATCGGCCACTTCGACTGCGAGATCGACGTCGCCTGGCTCGAGAAGAACCCCGAGATCAAGGAGGAGAACGTCAAGCCGCAGGTGGATCAGTTCATCTTCCCCGACGGCAAGCGCATCACGCTCCTCGCGCGCGGCCGCCTCGTGAACCTCGGCTGCGCGAACGGGCACCCGTCGTTCGTGATGTCGTCGAGCTTCTCCAACCAGACGATCGCCCAGCTCGAGCTCTGGCAAAACGCGGCCAAGTACGAGCGCAAAGTCTACACGCTCCCGAAGAAGCTCGACGAAAAGGTCGCGGCTTTGCACCTGCCCAAGCTCGGGGTGAAGCTCACCAAGCTCACTGCCGAGCAGGCGCAGTACCTCGGTATTCCCACAGAAGGGCCGTTCAAGCCCGAGCATTACCGGTACTAACGGCCAGCGGCTGACCGCGGGGCGATCGCTCGTCGGGGAGGACCCCTCCCGGTCGCGTGGGTCCCCCCCGGTCTCGCCGCCGCCTTTCGGCGTCGGCTTCGGTCACAGGACCCCCCCACCCGACCGAGAGGGTTCCTCCCCGACGAGCTCTGTGAGGCCTTCGGAGATGCGGACCGTCGGGCACGATCGGAAGACGTGCGAGACGGATTGGAAGAGGCTCTCTTTTAGGAAGAGTGGGCTTTCGAGGGAGTGAGTCGCGCGGTCCACTCATTGGAAGACGCTCTCATTTCGGAAGAGTGGGCTTTCCCTGGAGTGGGCGGCACGGTCCGTTCATTGGAAGCCGCTTTCTATTCGGAAGGATGGGATTTCCTTCGAGTGTGTCGCTCAGTCCACTCGTTGGAGTAACGAGGTGATGCGCAACCTCGCCGAGGTCAACGTAGAGACGCCCTCTTCGTAATCTGCACGGGCCATTCGTCGACTGTGTCGTGGTCGACAGAGCGACGAACACGCAGAGATCGGCTCAGAACTGAGGCTGCATCGCGCGCAAATGGTCCGCCCTGCCGGGTCGCGGCGAGGAGTTACGCTCGACAGGCCTCCACAAGCTCTTCGGGACTGA
>Ga0302326_10006418_pt1 | contig 26407 bp, 23 predicted proteins | sample Palsa_T0_3_FD_202264 | JGI IMG/M metagenome (GOLD analysis project Ga0302326, IMG submission 202264) | Peat permafrost microbial communities from Stordalen Mire near Abisko, Sweden - Palsa_T0_3 | ecosystem: Environmental > Terrestrial > Soil > Palsa > Peat permafrost | place: Sweden: Abisko... | reverse complement strand
CTTGCCCCCACTGCTTGCCGGACTGGGAACACCCACCCTAGTCTCCGCCCCCCATGCCCCTGCCCGAATCCCCCCGATGCGTCATCACCGGCGCCGCCGCCGGCCTTGGCCGCGCGCTGGCCCTCGAGCTCGCCAAGCGCCAGGCTCATCTCATTCTCTCCGACGTCGATACGACCGGCGTCGACGAGACGGCGCGTCTCGCGATGGCTGCCGGCGCACGGACGGCGCGCGCCGTGCGCTGCGACGTGACGAAGCTCGAGGACGTGCAGGCGCTGGCGGCGTCGTGTGAGCGTCCCGTGAACCTCGTCGTCAACAACGCCGGCGTCGCGAGCGCCGGCCGCATCGGCGAGCTGCCCATCCCCGACTGGCGGTGGACGATCGAGGTCGACCTGTTCGGCGTGATCCACGGGTGCCACGTCTTCGTGCCCTTCTTGCGATCGCAGGGTCACGGGCACCTGCTCAACGTGGCCTCGGCGGCGGGGCTCCTCAGTGCCGGGGGGATGGGCGCCTACAACGTCGCGAAGGCCGGCGTCGTGGCGCTCTCGGAGACCCTGTACGCGGAGCTCGTCGACAGCAAGGTCGAGGTGACGGTTCTCTGCCCGATGTTCTTCCAGTCGAACATCGCCAAGGGCTCGCGCATGACCGACGACAAGACGCGCGCGATGGCGGCCAGCCTGATCGCCAAGGGTCCGCCGGCCGCCGACGTCGCGCGTGCGGCGCTGGCCGCCGTCGACCGCGGAGACCTCTACGCCGTGCCGATGGCCGACGGGCGTTGGGCGTGGCGCCTGAAGCGTGCGGCCCCGGCGGTGTTCGCTCGGATCGCGGCCCGCGCGGTCAAGCGCGCGACCCGGTAAGTTGCCTGCATGAAGCCGTCGCGTCTCGCCGCCGTGGACACGTCGACGGCGCTCGGCTCGGTCGCGCTCTTCGAGGGCGGGCGTCTCGTGGCCGAGGACTCCCGGCGCGTCTCCAACGCGCACGGAGAGTCGCTGCTGCCGATGATCAGCGCGCTCTTCGAGCGGGTCGGCTGGGCGCCGGCCGACCTGACGCGCTGGGCCGTCGGTATCGGGCCGGGAAGCTTCACGGGCGTGCGAATCGGCGTCGCGACGGTGAAGGGTATCGCGCTGGCGACGGGGGCGCAGATCGTAGGGGTCACCTCGCTCGACGCGGTTGCGTACGGACTCGAGGGCGATGCCCTCATCGTCAGCACGGTCGCCGCCGGCAAGGGAGAGATCTTCGTGCAGGCACGCCGCGGCGGAGATCTCGTGCTCGCGCCGATGCACCTGCCGGTTGCGCAGGTCGCGTCCCGGGTGCTGGCCGTCGAGCCGACCGGGCGCATCGTCGTGGCGGGGGAGGCGGCGCGCGCGGCCGACTGGTCGGCCCTCGGCGCGCGCCTCACGCTGATGCTCGAGGCGCCGCACGACCTTCCGCGAGCACCCGCCCTTGCGGCCCTGGCGGCCGCGCGCGAGCCGGACGACGCCGACACGCTCGAGCCGCTGTACGTGCGTGCGCCCGACATCACCATGCCCCGCGGAGCGACCGGCGGCCCGTAGTGCTAGGGAGCGATGCGGGCCTTGAGAGTCGCCACCTGGAACGTCAACGGCATCCGCGCGCGTGAGGCGCAGTTCGTCGAATGGGTCCGCCGCGACCGGCCGGACGTCGTGTGCCTTCAGGAGATCAAGGCCACGCAGGAGCAGATCGGCGAGGCGCTCACGATGCTGCCCGAGTACACGAGCTACTGGCACGGGGGGCCCAAAGGCTATAGCGGCGTGTCGATCCACACGCGCAGGGACTCCTTCGCCACGCGACCGGAGTTCGTGCACCCGGCGTTCGACATGGAGAACCGCGTCGTCGAGGCGCGCCTCGGCGACGGCCGGGTCGTGACGAGCGTGTACGTCCCGAACGGCGGCAAGGACTACGGGGCCAAGGTCCGCTTTCTCGAGGCGATGGGCGCGTACGTCGAGGGCGTTCACGCCGCCGGCGGCAAGCTGATCCTCTGCGGCGACATGAACGTCGCGCGGACGGACATCGACGTGACGCCCAAGGAGCGCAAGCCCGGCGTCATCGGACAGCGCGCCGACGAGCGCGAGCTCTTCGAGCGGATGATCGCGTCCGGGCTGCGGGACATCTGCCGCGATCGCGACCCGACGAACGATCGACTGTACACGTGGTGGCCCCCATGGCGCAGCATGAGGCAGAAGAATCAGGGCTGGCGGATCGACTACGTGCTGGCGAGCCAAGGCTTCGAAGCCACCGCGTCGCAAGTGCACTCGGACGTCGGGACCAGCGACCACGCCCCGGTCGTCGTCGATTTCGCGTAGCGCAGACGCACGCCCGAGCTTGCGCGCGCTCCCGTGCCCGCATGCTAAAACGGGCCTCGATGCGCGCTCCTTCGCTCGCTTGCCTGACGGCCGCCGCCATGGGCCTTGCGGGGTGCTCCACCGGCACGCAGGCCAGCGATCCGCAGTCCGTGCTGCACTCCTACGCGCGTGCGCTCGACGAGGGGAGGGCCGAGGACGCCTATCGCGAGCTCTCGGACGAGGCGAGGCGGGGTGTGTCGATCGAGGCGTTCCGGAGGATGGTCAAGGACGATCCGGAAGGGGTAAAGGAGATCGCGCGCGCGCTCGAGCGGCCCACCGCGCCCCCCGTGGTCACCGCCACCGTGACGAGCCCCAGCGGGCAGGAGCTCCACCTCGTGCTGGAGGACGGCAAATGGCGCGTGGACGGATCGACGATCGATCTCTACGCCCAAGACACTCCGCGTCACGCGATCCAGGGGTTCGTGCGCGCCGTGGAGCACAAGCGCTACGACGTCGTGATGCGTTACGTGCCCGAAGGTCACAAGGAAGGCCTCGACGCGACGAAGCTGCGCGACGCCTGGGAAGGGCACGACAAGGAGGAGATCGAGCAGGTGCTTACGGGGGTGAGGCAGGCGCTTCCGTCGGCGACGATCGAGGAGACCGGCGAGCGCGCCACCATGCCTTACGGGGCGGGCGCGATGCAGCTCGTGCGGGAGCACGGGCTCTGGAAGATCGAGAACTTCGACTGAGGTGCTATGCCTTGGATCGCAATGAGCGATCCGTCGTCTGCGTCGGAGTTCGAGCTCTTCCCGATCCTGCCGCTGCGTAACAGCGTCGTCTTCCCGGCGAGCGTGGTGCCGATCAACGTCGGCCGGCCTCGAAGCGTGCGCCTCGTCGAGGATCTCGCCGGACACGAGCGCGCCGTCGTCGGCATCGTGAGCCAGCGCGACGCCGAGGTGGACGAGCCGCGCTTCGAGGATCTCTACTCGGTCGGGACGCTGGCGCGCGTGGTCAAAGTCCTGCGCCTCGGCCCGAGCAACTACTCCGTCGTCCTGCACGGGCTCGCGCGGTTCCGAATCGGCCAGTTCGCGGGGCTCGAGCCGTACATGCGCGCGCGGGTGCGCCGCGTGCCGGAAGACCTGGAGCGCGACGTCGAGATCGATGCGCTCGCGGCGAGCCTGCGCGAAGGGATGCGGCACCTGCTCTCGCTCATGCCCAACCTGCCGCGGGAGACTGCGGGCATCCTCGACAACGTCCGCGAGAGCGGGGCCCTCGCCGACCTCATCGCCTCGAACCTCGCCGTCGAGCAAGCGAGCGTCGCCGACAAGCAGAAGATCCTCGAGACGTTCGACCCGCGTGCGCGCGTACGCTCGGTCCTCGGGATGGTCAGCCGGCAGCTCGAGCTCCTCCGCGTGAAGAAGGAAGTCAGCTCGATGATGGCCGACGAGGGCAAGGCCCAGCGCGAGCACATCTTGCGCCAGCAGATGCGCTCCATCAAGGAGGAGCTCGGCGACGGCGGCGAAGACGACGAGATCGAGGAGCTCCGCGAGCGCCTCCGCGCGGCGGGCCTGCCGGACGACGTGCAGAAGGTGGCGCGCAAGCAGCTCGGCAGGCTCTCGGGGATGCAGGCGCAGTCCGCGGAGTACAACGTGACGCGCTCGTATCTCGAGTGGATCGCCGACCTGCCGTGGAGCAAGACGACGCCGGATCGGTTCGACGTCGAGCAGACCCGTCGATGCCTCGACGAAGACCACTTCGGCCTGCCGAAGATCAAGAAGCGGATCATCGAGTACGTCGCGGTGCGCAAGCTCACGGGCAGCAAAAAGGCGCCCATTCTGTGCTTTATCGGCCCACCCGGCGTCGGCAAGACGTCGCTCGGCCGATCGATCGCGCGCTCGATGGGCCGCCGCTATCACCGCATCGCCCTCGGCGGCGTCCGGGACGAGGCCGAGATCCGCGGGCACCGGCGCACGTACGTGGGGGCCCTGCCCGGGCGCATCCTGCAGGGGATGAAGAAGGTGGGCGTCAAGAACCCGGTCATCGTGCTCGACGAGGTCGACAAGATGGGCGTCGACATGCTGGGCGATCCCGCCTCCGCGCTCCTCGAAGTGCTCGACCCGGAGCAGAACTCGACGTTCCAGGACCACTACGTGGACGTGCCCTACGACCTGTCGCAGGTGACGTTCCTCTGTACCGCGAACAACCCGGAGACGATCCCGGCGGCCCTCTACGACCGCATGGAAGTCATCGAATGCACGGGCTACACGCGCGCCGAGAAGCGAAGCATCGCGCTGGAGTTTCTCTGCCCGAAGCAACTGAGCGCCCACGGCCTGACCGACGAGCGCCTCGATTTCCGGCCCGACGGCGTCGAGCGGATTGTCGACTCGTACACGCGCGAGGCCGGCGTGCGCGGCCTCGAACGCGAGATCGGCGCGGTGTGCCGGCACGTGGCCATGCGGATCGCGGAAGGCGAGACGACGCTCAGCATCGCCGGGGACGCCGACGCCGTGGAGAAGATCCTCGGCGCGCCGAAGTTCTTGCCCGACTTGGCCGAGCGCACGAGCTCGCCCGGCGTGGCCACGGGGCTCGCATGGACGCCGGCTGGCGGCGACATTCTCTTCATCGAGGCGACGCGGATGCCGGGCAAGGGCGCCGTGACGGTGACGGGCAATCTCAAGAGCGTCATGATCGAGAGCGCGACTACGGCGGTGTCGTTCGTGCGCAGCCACGCCAAGCAGCTCGGGCTCGACCCGGAATTCCTCAAAGCGTCGGACTTGCACCTGCACGTGCCCAAGGGCGGCACGCCCAAGGACGGCCCGAGCGCCGGGGTCACCATGTTCAGCGCGGTCGCCTCGCTGCTCTTGCACTGCGCGGTCCGGCGGGACGTGGCGATGACGGGAGAGATCACCCTTCGCGGCAGCGTGCTGCCCGTCGGCGGCATCAAAGAGAAGCTGCTTGCGGCGCACCGCGCGGGGATCCGCACGATCCTGATGCCGGCGCGCAACGAGTCGGATCTGGAGAATGTCCCCGCAGACGTGCTCGGCGAGCTGAAGATCCATCTCATCAAGCGGGTCGACGAGATCTTGGCGCTCGTGCTCGAGCCACCCGCGATCCCCCCAGCAGGGCTGGTCGAGGAGCTCGAGGCCGCAGGCTGAAAGCGCCCCCGTGGGGCCGCTTCTTGCGACGCGAGGCCTGCGCGTCACTGCGGGCATCGTCTTTGCGCTGCTCGGCGCCGTCGGGTTCTTGCCGCTCTTCGGCGGACCTGGGTACGAGCACTCCCTCGCGAGTGGCCTGGTGGTCCCATCGGCTGCCGCCGTCCTCGTGGCGTTGCAGGTCTCGGCCGCGATCGACGCCGACCCGGGCCCGTGCGTCGCGCGCGGGATCGCCACGGGGCTCTTGCTCGCCGGCGCCGCGTTCGCAGCCGCGCTCTTGCACGGACTTCGAGGCGGCTTTTGTGACCTCGCTGGCGGCGCGACGTTCTTCGCGCTGACCGCCGGCGTCGGCGGCGCGATGGGGGGGGCCTGGGGTGCCGTCGCCGGGGAAGTGGCGCGGCACCTGCGCCGGCGCCGGCTCGCGTGCTTGTTGCTGGCTCCCGCGGCACCCCTCGCGGGCATCGCGGTCAGCGTGGCGCGCTTCTACGGGTCGCCGATGGTCTTCGCGTACGACCCGTTCTTCGGATACTTCAGCGGCACGCTGTACGACACGGTGATCGACGTCCGGCCGGAGCTCTGGACGTACCGCGCCGGGTCGCTCGCCGCTCTCGCGGGACTCTACCTCGCGTCTTCGGCGCTGGCCCGGAGCGGGGCGGGAGGCCTCACTCTTCGCAGCGATCGCCGGGCGGCCGCGGTCGCGGGTGTCGTCGGCCTAACGGCGGCGTGCGTCGTCGCCGCGAACGGCCCCGCGCTGGGCCACTGGCAGACGTCGTCGACGATCGCAGCATCCCTCGGGGCCCATCGGTCCGGCGGCCGGTGCGACGTGTTCTACGCGGACGCCGTGCTGGCGCCGCAGGCCGAGCTGATGGTTCGCGACTGCGAGGAGGAGCTCGCGTCGGACGAGGCGCGCCTCGGCACGCGGCTCGAGGGGCGCCTGTCGGTCTTCGTCTTCGCGGACAGCGGCGAGAAGCGCCGGCTGATGGGCGCGGCGGACACGTCGATCGCGAAGCCGTGGCGCCGCGAAGTGTACGTGCAGCTCGCGGCGTACCCGCACCCCGTGCTCGGCCACGAGATCGCCCACGTCGTGGCGGGATCGTTCGCGCGCCTGCCATTTCGCGTTGGGGGAGGGCTGCTGCCAGACCCGGGGCTCATCGAGGGCGTGGCCGAAGCGACGTCGCCCGACGACGACGAACTCACCGAACCGCAATGGGCCCGCGCGATGCTCGACGCGCAGATCCTGCCGCGCATGAGGGCGATCTTCTCGCTTGGGTTCCTCGGCGAAAGCGCCGATCGAAGCTACACGGTGGCGGGCGCGTTCGTCGGGTGGGTCATGGACCGGTGGGGCTCGGCGGCGGTCCGTGCGTGGTACGGCGGAGGCTCGATCGAGGCTCTGACAGAGCGCTCGTGGCCCGTGCTCGAGGCCGACTTCGCCGAGTGGCTACGAACGCTCCCGATGCCCCCCGAGGCGAGCGCCTACGCCAAGGCCCGGTTCGAGAAGCAGAGCGTGTGGGCGCGGCGATGTCCGCATGTCGTGGACGCCCTCGGGCGCGCCGCCGACAAGTGCCGCGACGAGCACCGCTTCGACAAGGCGGCGTCGCTCTACGACGAGGTCCTCGAGCGCGATCCCACGGACTGGCGCGCGCGCTTCGACCATGCGCGCGTCTTGCGGGCGATGGGGGCCGCGGGGCCCGCGCGGCGCGAGCTGGAGGTGCTCGCGGCCGACCCGCGGTTGCCCCGAACGTGGCGCGATCGGACCGACGAGGCCCTTGCCGACGACGACCTGACGCAGGGGCTGGGCGCGCGCGCCGCCGAAGAGTATCTCGCCATCGCCTCGCGGTCGCTGGACGAGGATGCGGTCCGGACGCTGCAGGTCAAAGCCCTCGCCGCGCCAGACCCGATCGCACGCAGAGCGATCGTCGATCTGCTCGTGGCGGAGCCGGGCCGGGTGCCCGACTCGTGGGTCGGGGCTTTGTCGCTCGGGGCGTGGGCCGTCGAGTCGCGCTCGGCGCTGGCCGACTACCTGGTGGGGAAGAACCTTACGACCCATGCCGCCGCCCAGCCGCGCGATGCGTGGGAGCGGGCGATGACCTGGCTCGATCGCGTCCCCGAGGGCCAGGGTCCGCCGACGGCTGCCATCGGGCGCGAGCTGTTGCGCCAGCGCGCGATCGGAGCGTGCGTGCTCCAGGACGACGATGCGCGACGCCGCGTGGCGGCCGCCGTCGTCGTCGGCTCGTCTCCCTTTGCGAGATCCAGCGGCCGTCGCGACTGGATCTTGCGCTTGCTCCGCCGCTGCGGTGCGTCGCTCGACTGACGCGCGGGACGCGAAGGCCGCGTCGCGAATCGCGGGTGGGACGGTTCGCCCGCGCGACGGGGCCGGCCATGCGCGCAGAGGCGCGGACGCGCGCGCTCGAGCGCATGGCCCGTCGCTTGCTCCTGTTGCAACCCGTGAAGGGTGCATGGGTTCCAGTGGCGGCAGCTCTCGCCGGCGCGACGGTCGGATGTGCCGCTATCCCGCGGGTCCTGTCGCTTACGAGTGCCGAGGGTGCGACCACGGACGTGGCGGCGGCCGAAGGCTCTCCGCTCGAAGTCGTCACGGTGGGCACGGGGGTGCGCGATCCCCTGCCGGTGCGCGGATCCGACATCGCCTATGCCGACCTCGAATCGGTTTTCGGCAGGGCCGTCTCCGCGGCGGCCGTGCCCTGGACGACCGCGCACCGCAGCGACGCGACTGCCGGGCACGGCGGCTGGACACTGCTCGTGGAATTGGCGAGCGCCGATGCCGACCTCGACGCCGGCGGGCGTGTCGTGGTCGCCATCGGGGCGCGGGCCACGCTGCGGGCTCGGCACGGAAACGTGTACCTCGGGCAGACACAGCTCGGATGCCACGAGGGCGGGCTGGTCGAGGCGGAGGGCGGAGCGCCCGTGGTCCACCGGTGCGTCGTCGACATGGCGCGCGAGCTCGTCGGGTGGCTTGCGGGCGGCGTTCCACTCGAACCGCCACAAGAACCGGGGGTCGAACCCGGATAGAGGCTCGCCGAGAGCCGGAAGGAGACGCGGGGTCATGGCGATACGCACGACGACGAACTTCGTGATTGGTGCTTGCGCGCTCTGCGGCACACTGGGCCTCGGTGGTTGCGCGACCACGCTGGTCGAACCGGGTCACCGGGGGCTCTACTTCGCGCCGAGCGACGGCGGCCTGCGCCGCGAGGTGCTTTCCCCGGGCAAGTACAAGCTGGGATGGTGTTTCATCTTCTGCACGGCGAACCGCATCGACGACTTCGATGTGACGTTCTCGACGCGGACGGAGCGCATTCATACGAGCAGCGTCGAGGGTCTCGACCTCGACCTCACGCTCAGCGTCATCTACCGCCCGATCGTCTCCGAGCTCTACGCGCTCGATACGGACATCGGTCCGAACTACTACGAGGAGGTCATCGGCAACGAGTTCCGCAGCGCGTGCCGCGGCGTCTTCGCCCGCCACTCGTACTCGGAGCTGCAGAAAAAGAACGAAGGCATCGAGAACGAAGTCGAGGCCGAGCTACGCCGCCGCACCGAGGGTCGGCACGTGGAGATCTCGAGCGTCACCCTCGAGGCGGTGGTCTACGCGCCGGAGATCGCGGAGCAGATTCGCAAAAAGATCGCGGGCGAGCAGGACGCCGCCCGTCAGCGCGCGTCGATCGCGTGGGAGGCCGAGCGCAAGGAGCAAATTCTGGTCGCCGAGGCCGACGAGAAGAAGCTGTCTCTCGAACGCGAGAGGGAGCAGCAGCGGCTCGAGCTCGAGCGCGACGGCGAGACGGCGCGCTTGAAGGCCGAGCAGGAGCTCGCCGCCCTCGAGACGCGAAAGAGGGTACTCGCCGCCGAGGCCCAGATGGACCGTCTCGGCGCCGAGACGGCCGCGGCCAAGAAGATCATCGAGGCGAAGGCCGCCGCAGAAGCGATTCGCCAGCTCGCGCGTGCTCACGCCGAGGAGAAGCGCGCCGAGACGGCCGGCGTTACGCCGATGGAGGTCATGCTGCACGCGTACGACGCCCTGGGCCAGCTCGGAGGGACGGGCACGACGATCGTCCTCGGCGACTGGGCGCACGTGCCGAGCTTCCTCTTCCCGCGCGTGCCGTCCTTGCAGAGCGCGTTCACCCTGCCGATGACGCCGTTGGTCCCCGCCGCCTCCACCCCGGCGCCCGCGCGACCGAGCCCGGGCAGCTGAGGGCGGCCCTACTCGGAGCTGCGCGCTCGCGCCTCGTGATCGAGGTAGTAGCTGACGAGGTCGCGTTCGCGGTGTCCCAGCGCGACGAACCGGTACACCCGACCGATCGGCCACGAGCGGCTCGTCGGCGGGATCAACATCGCCCAGTATCCCGGCTCGCTCGGGCCCACGTCGACCCATTCGCTTCCGAGAGCGCGCGCCAGGATCTCGCTGAGGAATGCCCCGTGTCGCCGCAGCTCCCACGCGACCGCGGGATCCGCGATCGAAGCGCCCGCGAACCGCCGGGTCAAATGCTGCTGCATGGCATCCACGGCGAGGACGTCGCAACGAAGCGACTTCGTGTACCAGAGCCGGTAGTCGCGGGCGAGGTCCCGCGCCAGGCGTGTCATGGCGACGCGGGCCTTGAGCGGGGTCGTCGGGACTTCGTTCAGGGCAAGGACGCTCTCCGTCGCGCCGAACGGCAGCGATAGGGATTCGGCCAGCTCCGGAACGTAGCGCGGCGTGGCGCGCTTCGGGCGCGACTCCACTGGCGGCGGCGCGCGCCACGGGGAGGGCGGCAGGCTGAGAGTGTTGCCGGGGACGTCGTGAGGAGGCGGCTGGTCACCGAGGGAGGGGAACCGGCGCACGCGCGCGAGCGCCGTCCGCGGGGCCGTCTGGACCGACATCTCCATGGGCGGAGGGATCTGCGACTGATTCGTTCCCGGCGTGGCGTCGAGGATCTCGAGGGCGTCGAGCCGCTCGTTGTCGGGTGCCGTGGAGTTTTCCGCGACCCTCCGCGCGAAGTAACGCGCGTGCGCATCTTCGCCGGCGGCCAGCCATGCACGCGCCGCGACGAGAACCGCCTCGTGGAATCCGTTCTCTTCCTGCGCCAGCTTCGACATCGTCTGCGCTACGGCGCGCGGCGGCTCTTCCCCCTGGAGCAGGGCGGCGCGGGCGCGCAAGTACCGGATGCCCGACGCCGGCCCCTGGGCTTCTTCGAGGGCGTCGAGCCGCTCCACGACGCCGACGAGGTTCCCGTTCGCGAGCTGGCGCTCGATCGCGCGAAGCTCCGGATCCGCCAGGGGGCCGATCTGCGTGTGGTTCGTTTCGAGCATCTTCTCGAGCGCGGATAGATGGGCGCGCACCTTGGGTTCGCCGTCGGGCGACATCCGCTCACGGACGCGCGAGAGCAGGACCTCGCGAAGACGCCGGTCGCTGGCCGGGTCGATCTCGATCGGCCGCTGGTTGGGCGGCAGGTGCTGGAGCGCCCGGACCAGTCCCCGTGTGGCGTTCAGGATGACGCGAAAGTGGGTCCGCTCGCTCGGCCGCTTGTCGCGTGTGGCGGTGGCGGTCGACAGCATGATGGGGGTGCCGTGCGGCACCTCGGCCAGGGCCACCGCGAGGTGCAGCGCCTGCAGGATCACTGGAGCCGAAGGCACGGTGAGCGACCCCGAGAGCGAACGGAGATCGAGCCACGCTCCCTCGTAGTGCTGCGTGACCGCCGAGTAGATCGCGCCATCGAAGATCTCGTGCGCACCGAGCCGGGACACCACGGCGCGCGCTGCCGAACCGCGCGCGTACGTGGCCAGGGTCGCGGGGGCGATGGCGGCCGCGGCCTCCGCGGCGAACTCGGGCGTGACGCCCACCGCCGCGAGGTGTCCGAGCGCCTCTCGCGCCGTCGTCATGTACCCGGCTTCGCGGATCGTCACCGGATCGGTGGCGCGAAGCACGGTCTGCGTGGCATCGAAGAGCGCGTACTCCGCGGCAAGCAGCCCATCGCCGCATCGTGTGACGACGCGGTCGCCGACACGCAAGCTCGTCATCACGTGAAGGGGGTTCGGTTCGTTCGACAAGAAGCGATTCTCCGGCGGTGAGGGTCGGGCCGGGTCGGGAGCCCTCTTTCCTAGCGTAAATCGCCCACCCTCCCCGAGCTTAGTCACTCTTTCGTCGTCCTCCCGGCCCATTGCGCGCGGAGCCGCGCGAGCCTAGCTTCCAGCGCCCAAGGTAGGTCTTTGGCGCTGAGGGCCGCCGGGTGCCTCACGGCCGTCGCGCCGTCGCGAAGGGCGGTTGGCGGTTGATGAGGGGGCTTACGGATGCTGGGGCCTGCTGATGTTGCGAAGGGCGCCAACTTGAGGGAACCTACGAGATAGGCCGGGGCTAGTGTCGCTACCTTCATCCCCCCAAGACCGCCGCCAGTATCGCCGCATCCGCGCCGCGCTTTATTGCCGTCCGGCAGGCGTCGAGTTTCTTGCTCGCCAGCGCGAGCCGGTCGACGTGAGCCTCGGGGGCGTCAGGATCTTCAGCGACGACGCGCTACGCGTCGGCGAGCTCCTCAAGATGGAGTTCTTTCTCGTCGACGCCCCGCCGGTCACATACACGGCTGAGGTCGTATGGATCGAGCGCCTCGAGGCCGGTGCCCCGGCCCGGTTCGACGTGGGATTAAAGTTCATCCAGCTCGAGCCAGAAGCTCTGAGCCTGCTCGCCCGCGTGCTCGGCCCGCCAGAAGAACAGGGCGGAGAACAAGGCGAAGAACAAGACACCGGCAGCAAGCCGGACGCATCCAAGCCCCCGGCATAGTGAGGCGCTCTGGGCCGCATGGAGCCGACCGGAGCGGTGGGTGGTCCCATAGTGGCAGCGCGCCTTCCCGGGTGGGGGCGTGGGGGAGCGTCCGCGCTCCCCCACTGTGACGTTCCGTTCCTCGGAAACGTCACTAACCGTCGAGAGCGCTCTGCAAAATCGCGTAAAGGAGCCCCACCGTGACCTGGACTACGCGTGGGAGCATGGTAACTAATTCGATTGCCGAGGCGCGTCACTTACACGCGCGACGGGCAGCTCGCAGATGACGCGGCAGACGGCCCAAAACCTGAACCTGCTCTCCGATTGCGCCATCCTGGTCGGAGCGTCAGCCATCGCCTGCTCGTTGCCCGGCCAGCCGCACTGGCACTGGATGGTCTTTCTCGGCATGTCGGCGGGGTCGATGCTCCTCTGGACGCTCGGCGGTCGGCTGCTCCGGCACTACGACGTCTGGAACGGGCGTGGCATCGCGGGCGACGTCGCGTTGACGGCCCTCCTCTTGTCGAGCGTACTCATCGCGATGGGGGTCCTTCGGTGGTTCGTCCCTGCCTACGCTGCGGGCAGCCACCTCGCGCGCTTCGCCCTCTTGGCGGTCCCGGCGATCCTCTGGCTGCGGCTGATGACGAGCTGGCTCGTTCATCGCGAGCAACCCGTTCAGCCGGTCCTGATCATGGGCATCGGTCCCCTCGGTAGGCACACGGGCCTCGGGATCCACGAGCAGCAAGATCACCGGCGCGTCATCGGCTATCTCGGCTTCTCCGATGAACCGAGCCACGATCGCCTTCCCGCCGAGCTCATGGGCTCGGCAAACGACCTCGAGAGCGTGCTGAAGAAAGAAGTCGTCGGCGAAGTGTTCATCGCCGGCAACGGGGACTCGCAGCGGGCCGAGATGCAGGACGCCATACGGGTTCTCGAACGCTTTGGCATCCCGTTCGCCTTGCCGGCGTGCGGCTTCCGGTTCGGGCGGGCCCGTCCGGAGCACGAGAGCGTCATCGCCGACGGATACATCCACTACGTCAGCGTGCGCCATAAGCCGGTGCAGCTCGCCATCAAGCGGCTGATCGACATCGCGGCCTCCGCGACGGCGCTGTTCTTCCTCTCGCCGATCATGATCGCCGTCGCGCTGACGGTGAAGCTCTCGTCGCGCGGCCCGACTCTCTTCAAGCAGGTGCGGGTGGGCCGGCACGCCCGACCGTTCAACATGCTCAAGTTCCGGTCGATGGTCGTCAACGCCGAGGAGCTGAAGGCCAAGCTGATTGCGCGAAACGAGCAGTCGGGTCCGGTCTTCAAGATGACCCGCGATCCGCGCATCACGCCGGTCGGCCGATTCATCCGCAAGTACAGCATCGACGAGCTGCCCCAGCTCATTAACGTCCTACGCGGCGAGATGAGTCTCGTCGGCCCGCGTCCCCCCGTTCCCTCGGAGGTCTCCAAGTACGAAGCGTGGCAGCGCCGTCGCTTGTCGGTCCGCCCGGGCCTCACTTGTGTCTGGCAGGTCAGCGGGCGCAACGAGATCTCTTTCGACGAGTGGATGTACCTGGACATGCAGTACATCGATCACTGGAGCCTCGCTCAGGACCTTCAGCTCATTCTGAAGACCGTGCCCGTCGTCCTTTCTGGACGCGGGGCCAGCTGACGTCATCTCGGGCGCCATGGAGATTGACGGCAAGCGGACAATACTTCTCGTCGAGGACCACCCTCCGGAGCGCGATGCGATCCGGCGTATCCTCGTCAGCAAGGATTTCAACGTGGAGGCGACCGCCGACTACCACGGCGCGATCGCGTGGCTCGCCAAGTCGATCCCGCATCTGGTCTGCCTGGACCTGACGCTCCCGCGCGAGTCCGGGTTCGAGCTGTGCGAGTACATGCGCGGGGATCAGCGCCTGCGCGTCGTCCCCATCCTCGTCATCAGCGATCGCAGCTCGCCGGAAGACATGGCGCACGCGGAGAACGTAGGTGCCAACGCCTTCCTGAAGAAGCCGTTCACCCGCGAGAAGCTCCTCAAATACGTCATCACGTTGCTCGACGGTCCCCACGCGAGCCGTCCCAGCGTCCGCCGCCTCCGTCGCACCTGATCGCGGCTTTCACCCGCGGCATCACCGCGGTTACGGTGGTAGACTGCGGCCATGCTGGAGCGAAAGGTTCTGGTCACCGGGGGCGCCGGGTTTCTCGGTTCGCACCTCTGCGATCGCCTGGTCGAACGCGGGCAGGACGTCCTCTGCATCGACAACTTTTTCACGGGTAGCAAGCGCAACGTCGAGCAACTGCTCGGGCGCGCGAAGTTCGAGTTGATGCGCCACGACGTGACGTTTCCGCTGTACGTCGAGGTCGACCGGATCTTCAACCTGGCTTGCCCCGCGTCGCCCATCCACTACCAGCTCGATCCAGTCCAGACGACGAAGACGACCGTGCATGGCGCCATCAACATGCTCGGCCTTGCCAAGCGGGTGAAGGCACGGATCCTCCAGGCCTCGACGTCCGAGGTCTACGGCGACCCGGAGGTGCACCCGCAAGTGGAGTCGTACTGGGGTCGCGTGAACTGCATCGGGCCTCGCAGCTGCTACGACGAGGGCAAGCGGTGCGCGGAGACGCTCTTTTTCGACTATCAGCGCCAGCATGCACTCGACATCAAGGTGATTCGCATCTTCAACACCTACGGCCCGCGGATGCACCCGAACGACGGCCGGGTCGTCAGCAACTTCATCGTCCAGGCGCTGAGGGGCGAGGACGTCACGATCTACGGCGACGGCTCGCAGACGCGCTCGTTCTGCTACGTAGACGATCTCATCGACGGCATGCTCCGCATGATGGACTCGGAGACGGGCTTCTTCGGGCCGGTCAACATCGGCAACCCGGGCGAGTTCACGATGCGAGAGCTCGCCGAACACGTGCTGAGCCTCACGGGTTCCAAGTCTCGGTTGGTGAACCGCCCGCTGCCCGCCGACGACCCGAAGCAGCGCAAGCCGGACATCTCGCTCGCCGGGTCCAAGCTCGACTGGAAGCCCAAGGTGCCGCTCGTCGACGGCCTCAAGGAGACGATTGCGTACTTCAAGAGGCTTCTCGCGAGCTGACGCGCGCACGCCATGCCCGTGAACATGGCGTTGAGCGTGGCGACGGCGGTCCTCGCCCTGCCGGTCGTCGCGTGGAGCGGCTATCTGGCCACGCTGGCGACCCTGTCACGGGCGGTGGTGCCGCCGAACGCCGACGGGCCGCCGCGGCTGCGCTTCGACTTCATCGTCCCCGCGCATGACGAGCAAGCGGGGGTCGCCACGACCGTGAAGAGTTTGCTGGCCGTGGATTACCCCGCTGAACTCCGGCGCGTGATCGTCGTCGCGGACAACTGCACCGACGCGACGGCGGAGAGAGCCGCCGAGGCGGGCGCCACCGTCCTCGTTCGCACCGACGAGGCCAAGCGCGGCAAGGGGTACGCCCTTGCGTTCGGGTTCGAGCGATCGCAAGCAGACGCGGTCGCCGACGCGGTCGTGGTCGTCGACGCGGATACCACCGTCACTCCGAACCTGCTGCGCTCGTTCGAAGCACGGCTCCGTGCTGGGGCATCGGCCGTCCAGGCCGAATACGGCGTGGCCAACCGGGAGGCCTCCTGGCGCACCCGCCTGATGCACATCGGCTTCACGCTCTTCCACGACGTCCGGTCCAGGGCGCGCGAGCGGCTCGGCGTTTCGACGGGTCTTCGCGGGAACGGGATGGCGTTCGCCCTGCCGGTGCTTCGAGAGGTGCCGCACGAAGCGTTCTCGATCGTCGAGGACGTCGAGTACGGCATCCGCCTCGCGTTCGCGGGGCACCGCGTCTTTTATGCAGGTGAGGCACGCGTGTTCGGGCAGATGGCGGCGTCGGAGAAGGCGTCGCGCACCCAGCGCCGCCGGTGGGAGGGCGGGCGCGGGGCGCTCGCGCGGCGGCACGCCGGCGCGCTCGTCGTGGCCGGGATATCGCGCCCGAGCGCGGTCTTGCTGGATCTCGCCGCCGACCTGCTCGTCCCGCCGCTCACGTATGTGGCGTTCGCCGCCGCGGTGGGGGCCGCGTCGTCGGCCGCCGCCGCGCTGTGCGGCGTGTGCGCGTGGTGGGCCTTCTTGCCCTGGTTGGCGGCGGTCTTGGGGTTGACGACGTACGTGGCGCGCGGGGTGTGGCTGGCGAAGGTGGGGCCTCGTGTGATCGTGGATTTGGCGTGGGCGCCGGTCTACATGGTCTGGAAGGTGGCCTTGGCGCTGCGGCCCTCACGCTCGAGAAAGGTCGCGGCGTCGCGGGGGGGCGCCGCGTCGAGCGAGGGAGAGGAGTGGGTGCGTACGGCGCGAGAAGGGGAGGACCCGTGAGTCCCCAGGGCGGAGCGGGGGGCCTTCGGCAAGCGTGGGTTCGAATGGTCGACGCCGTGCGGGCCGATCACGCGACCCTTCACCGCTACGACGCGAAGTATGCCGCCGACCGCGGTGACGGGGACGCCAGCCTCGCGCGCGACTTCGTCACGCGAATCGGGTTTCAGATGCTCGTCGCCTGTCGAGTGATGCGCTTTTGCCACGACGCCAGCATCCCGCTCGCGCCACGGGTTGCCTCGCGCGCGATCCGGCACCTCTATGGGTCGGATATCCACTGGGAGGCGGACCTCGAGCCGGGGATTGTCCTCGTGCACGGAATGGGGCTCGCCATCAGCAAAGCCGCGCGCGTCGAGCGGGGAGCGATCCTCTTCCAGAACGTCACCCTCGGTCTGGGTACCGATCCCGCGACGCGCACGGTCGGTGCGCCCGTGATCGGGCGAGACGTCGTGGTCGGAGCGGGGTGCACCGTGATCGGCCCGATCTCGGTCGGGCGTGGATCGAAGGTCACCGCCAACTGCCTCGTGAGAGCCTCCGTGCCCCCGCAGTCGCTCGTCGAGGCGGCTACACCCTTGGTGTCTACTCGCCGCCCGCGGGGCGCGGGACCGTCGTCGGAAGCCAAGTCGTGAGCGTGCGGCGTCTCATCTTCGGTCCGGTGCCGATCGATTCCGTCACGATGGCGCAGGCCCTCGACGAGGTCGAGCGGCTCGTGGCGGCCGGCCAAGGCGGAGCCGTCTTCACCCCGAACGTCGATCACATCGTCATCGCCAGCGAGGACTCGCGACTGCGCCGGGCCTATGCGCGCGCGAGCCTCTCCCTCGCCGACGGGACCCCCGTCGTGTGGGCCTCTCGACTGTTCGATCCCCCGCTGCCAGAACGCGTCGCTGGGGCGGACTTCGTGCCGCGCGTCCTCGAGCGGGCGGCCGAACGCGGGTGGCGCGTGTACTTTCTCGGTGGCGCGCCGGGGGTGGTGGCCCTCGCGCGCGAGAGGTTGCGCGAGCGTCTTCCGGCGCTGAGCGTCGTCGGGGTCGACGAGGCCCGCATCGACGTGGACGACCCCCCCGACAAGCGCGAGACCGTACTCGCCCCGATCCGGGCGGCGCGGCCCGACTTGGTGTTCGTCGCGCTGGGCGCTCCGAAGCAGGAAATCTGGATCGACGGTTGCCGCGACGCGATGAAGCCGATGGTGTTCTTCGGGATCGGCGCGTCGCTCGACTTCGTGGCCGGTACCGTCCCGCGCGCGCCCGCCTGGATGGCCGTGTCGGGTACGGAGTGGCTCTTTCGTCTCTCACGGGAGCCGCGTCGGCTCTGGCGGCGCTATCTCGTGCAGGATCCCAAGTTTTTGCTCGTCCTCGGGCGCGCGCTCCGCGATCGACGTCGCGACCGCCCCGTACCCGCGCCCTGACCGGCGTTAGCGCGTCACGCCCTTGGGCAACGGCTGCGCGAGCTGAACGTCGATCACGGTGATCGACCACGGCGGCAACGACTGGTCGATGGTGGAACCGGACCCCTGCGCCGGCGGCTGCGCGACGAAGCCCGACGGATCCCCCGTGTAGACGTACGTCCGCTGCGACGCGACGGCACCGCAGCTCCCGACGTCGACCTGGGCGAGGCGCGTCTCGTCGGCAGCCATGTTGACGACGACGGCGACGAGGTGCTTCCCGTCTTCGTCCCGCGACGCGAACAGGGACACGGCGGGCGGCGAGGTCGTCGGAAGGTACCAGTCGAGGAACCGCCCCCCTTTGCCGTCGAAGTTGCGGTACGCAAGAAACCCCTGCGCGCTTGCGGACCCGGCGGGGGGGTGCGTCCAGTAGAACGCGGACGCGACGCCGAACTGGGCGAAGCGACCGAGCGCCTCCGCCGTCGCGAGGGCGCCGCTGATGTGCTTTTCCCCGCCGAAGTTCCACTCGCCCACCGAGATGCCGAGCCCGGGGTAGTTCTTGTCGACCCATTCCTTCATGCGAGGGAGCAGGTGCACCGACTCGTTGATCCAGGACTCGTCGACGTACGTCGGGTCCCAAAGGCTGCGAGTCGCCCGCAGGCGAAGGGCCGCCGTCTTCAGGTCCGACGCGTCCGAGTACACGCCGCCCTCCTGCGGGTAATAGTGGAGGTCGAAGACGTCGAGGACACGCACCTTGGTCTTTTGCTCGTACTCCCGCAGCTTGCGCAAATACCACTCGACGAGAGGCAACCCGTCGTGCGCTCTCCGGTCGGGCTTGTTGACCGCGCCAGGCACGAGGTCTTTGGCCGAGTACAGGTAGTTGGACCAACCCCACTCGGCTGGGCCCGCGATCGTGGCGTTGGGGTCGGCCTCGCGGATCGCCGTCCCGTATCGGGTCGTGCGATCGAGGAGATCATCGTATCCGAGCGGATCCGGGTGCACGTCGCGGTGCGTCGCATTCCAGAGCATCGGCTCGTTGTCGAGGATGTACTCCCTCACGCTGCGGCCGCCCTTCGTGTCGGCCTCTCGGATGGCCCGGACCCAGCGCTTCACCCACTCCGGCGGTGCGGGCATGCTCGTTCGCTGCGGCGGCCCCGGGACGATCTTGGCGCCCCCGGGCTTGGTGCCGTCGCCGATCTCGGAATGAGATGGATCAGTGCGCCCCTGCGGCCCGAAGACGGAAACAGGGAAGGAGTACGAAGAGCCGTCCTTGGCGACCCAGCCGCCGATGGGCACGGTGAACGCCGTTGCCTTGCCGTGGCTGCTGTTGGCCGAGAGAAACTGCCCCCAGTCGGTGGCCGGACGGTTCTCGAAGAACCAGTCGTTCGCGCTGTTGTCGAAGTGACCCTCCCAGTTGTACCGGGACGTCCCGTTGCCGCCCCATCGGAAGATCGAAGCGCCCACGTCTCCCGGAACATTGTCGGCGTTGAATCCCCCGACCCCGTAAATGAAGGGGCTTATTTTCGTTGCCGTCCCGTCGCACGCGATGCGCATCGGGGTGGCCGTCCCGCTTGCCGCCCGGGCGGGTTGGACGGCCGCGGCGCCGCTGGCGACCGCTGCCGGCCCGCCGTGCACGAGCCCGACGTTGTCGATGAGCACCCATGCAGTATCGACGGGGCGGAACGCGCGAAAGACGATCCGATCGAACGGGTGCCTGTCGGGATTCAGTTGATCCATGGGGACCGTGACCTCGACCCAGTCGTCGGCCAGAGCGCGCCGAGAGTCTGGCGAAATCTTGGCGTAAGGGGGCTTCGAGGGCCCGGAGGCCGGCGCCGCGCCGGCGCGAAGGCCGACCTCGAGGAACTCGCCGTCACCGGGCACCACCTTGACGCGGAAAACGACGCCGCCGAAGTCTCCCGTGAGGCCGGGCTTGGCGAGCACCCACTCGGCGTTGTCGTCGAAGCGGACCTTCGCCGGACCGCCTGCGGTCAACTCGCGCGGACCAGTCCCCAGCGCCTGCCACGAGCCTTTGAGGCCGCCCTCGTAGATCGGCTCGGCGACTTCGACCGCAGCGGGCGAGGTGGCGACGTTGGGCGTGCCGTCCGGGACCATCTGCGTGGAGCTCGGACAACCGGGCGCGCACGCGGCGAGGGCAAGGCACATCGCGGATCGGCGTCCGGTGATGACGTGGAAGGGTGTCATTCACGGCCCTCGGTTGGTCGCGTTCGCTAACGGCGGCAGGGAGCGAAGAAGAGAGACGAGCCCGCCATTGAGCGCGTCGTAGCCCGCTTCCGTCAGGTGAAGGTAGTCGATCTGGTACGCCGGCCGAAGCGCGCCGTGACCGTCGTCGAGGATGGCGTTGGAGTCGAAGAGAACGACGCGATCGCCAACCTGCCCCTCGAGGAACGCGTTGACCTCGCGTACGGCGACGGCCACGTCGTCGGACCACAGGGGTCGACGCCAAGGCGCGACGTTGCCGATTCCGAACACACTGACGACGACCACCGTGGCGCCCGCTTTGCGGCATGCCTCGATGATCCGGTGGAGGTTTGCCTCGCAGTCGCCGACGATCTCGGCGCGCCGCTGCGGGAACTGCGCGATCGCTTTGAGGTCGTTCACGCCTGCTTCGAGGACCACGACCGCCGGCCGCAACGGGACAACGTCGTCATCGATCCGCATGAGGATCTGCGACGTGGTCTGAAAGCCGATGCCGCGGTTCACGACCCGGTAGGGAAGGGGAGACGGCGCCTTCCACATGGCGGCGCGCGAGTCGCCGAACACCACGAGGACGGGAGGTCCGTCCGCGGGCGGCCTGGGCGCGCCGGCGTAGACCTTGAGGCCGGCGGGATCGAGGCGGATCGCCGTGGCCTGGTCCACGTAATGAATCGACGCCTTCACGAGCGCCGCGTTGGCGGCGATCGACGCCCCGAGCACGACGAGCAAGCCGGCGATGCCTACTCGCGACCGAACGGAGAAGCTTCGCGGAGGATCGTTCATCCGTTCGATGCGAGAAGCTGGCGCGGTGGAGGTTACTGCCCGTTGGCGGCTGGTTGCGGTGACGCCGTCTTGGGCGGGTGAAGAACGATCGTGCCGATCACGCGCTCGCGCCCGACGGCGGCGATCGTCTCTTCGGCCTTCTTGACGCTCGTGACACCGAGCACCACGCAAAGTACGACGGCGTCGGCTTGCTTGGCGACCGGCGCGGCCGTGGGATTCTCGAAGATCGACCGGAGCGAGACGATGAGCCGGGTTCCCGCTTCGACTTGCTCTCGCATCTCGCGGACCTCGTAGTCGATGAGGCGCATCGAGAGGTCGCGCAGATCGAGCACGTTGGATGGTTGACCGCGGTACCGCCAGGCGAGCTGCGCCAAGAGCTCCGCGATCTGGACCGTCTCTACGTCCCGGCTCGCTCCGAGGACGGCGAGGGAACGCCACTCGCGGCGCTCGACGCCGAGCCAGAGCCTTTGCAGGCGCAGATCGTCCCAGATGTTGGCTCCGTCGCGCTCGCGGAGCGAAACAAGGGCCCTCGAGGGAGCGGGATCAGATTTCACGCCGACTCGTCGCGCTCCCTTCGCGCTCGGCGAACCGCCGGCCGACTCGCCCGACGAGAGAAGTCTTACACCGTCGCCCCACGGGCGTCGAGTCGAGGATCATGAGGGTTGATCGAGCTCGCACAGCACGTCGACCTTGAGTTGCCTGCGAATCTGCCAGGTCTCTTGGATCGTGCCCTTGGCCAAGTCTGCCAGCGCGGACAGGAGCATCGCGAGGAGGAATCCGCCCACGACGGAGCCTATCGCCACGAGCCGCGCGGTGGGCTTGCTCGGCTTCTTGGGCAGCTCCGGCGGGGTGACGACGGTGTAGCGGTGCTTGTAGGCGGCGCGCGTGATGTCGAGCTCGGCCCGCGCCGCGTCGATCCGGTTGATCGAGTCTTCGTAGGAATGGATCGCCGCGGTCAGCTTGGACTCGGCGAGGCGGAGCGGACCGTCGAGCGTCGGGTCTGCACGCGGCAGCGGGGGGACTTCCGGCGCGCCCCCGTCGGCCGTCGCCGATTCGGAATGAACCGCGAGGGCGGCGGTGCTGGCCGGCGCGCTGGCGGCAATGCGGGGGGGCGCGATCTGGGCCATGAGGGCGCGCTCGTCGGCGCGGGCCTGAGCCAGCTCGGGTGGGGGCTGGCTCATCGCGTCCATGCTCTGTTGAAGCGCGATCACGGAGGGGTGCAAGGGGGTCAACGTCAGCTGCGCCTGCACGAGCTGCTGCCTGACCGCGTCGAGCGCCCGCTGGTGCGTCTCCTCCAGCGACCGGATCTGGGCTCGCTTGGCCTCGAGGGCCTTGGCCAGGTCGGGATCCGGCGCATCCACGAAGGTGCCCGCCGCGACGGTTCGAACGGCGCCCCCCGGCGCGCGGGCCACAGCCACCGCGCTCATGGGGCGTGTCGTGCTGCTTGGAACGGCGCGCGTCGCCACGACTTGCTGGTACGCGGCGATCTCGGCGTCGACGTGGGCGGACTCTCGCTTTGCGTGGTCTTCGAGGACCGCGACGCTGTCGTTGATCACCGCCACGTCGCTGTCGTAGCGAGCGCCCTCGAAGTTCTTCTGCACCAACGTGACGAGGTCGTAGGCGATGGCGGGGTTCGACCAGTCGACGCTGATGACGACCGTCGCCTCGTCGGGCAGCACCTCTGTGTTGAGCTTGGTCTCGAGCGTGTAGACCATCGCCTTCTGCTTGTCGTCGTCCGTCATGGGACCGGAGATCTGCGCCATCACGGCGTCCTTGAACCGCAGGGCGGCGGGGCGCGTCTGAGCGACGCGCTCGGTGAGGTTTGCGTCCCTGACGAGCGCCACGAGGTTGTCGCGGCGCATGATCATTTCTTGAATGTTCTTCGTGGGGTTCTCCCACTCCATCTGCTGAAGCTGCTGGTTGGCGCTCGTCAGCGCGCGGATGGCGGAGCTTCGCTGGATGAGAAGCTTGACGCTCGCCCGATAGGTCGCGGGCATCGCCGCCGCGATCGTGAGCCCCAGCGAGGCGATGACCAGGAAGACGACCGTCGCGAGCACCGGGTGGCGACGGGGAGCTCGCGCGACGAACCCGGCCATTTCTCGAAGGCGGTCGACGTCGATCCCCTCGCCCTCGCCCGCCTCGGCGTTCTGGGTCTCCATGCCGAAATGAGGACCGCGTTCGACCATCGATAGAGTCTGCTTCCTAGACGCGCACGTTAGCCGGACTAAGCCGGGGCATCCCAAGACTACATCACGCGCGTATGGCGGCCAGTCCTTGCAAGAGGCGCGCTCAAAGGCGCGCTCAACGACGCGCTTGCCACGACGGGGCGCGTACGCCAGGCAACGCTCAGAAGCGCGTCGTCGGCAGGCGGGCCGTCATCCCCACGTAGGCGACGAGCGAGCCCACGTCCCCGTAGCCCACTTGGCTTTGCCACAGGCCGGAGAGGCCGACGAGCGCGCTCAGCTGGCGGTCGACGCGCTGGCGCAGCTCGACGGTACCGGTAAGAAGCGTGATCGTGTACGGGTCCACCGCCTGGATCGGGATGGACTGCACCACGCTGGCCGTGGCAATCACCGTGAGGTCTTCCGCCAAGGCGTCGGTGAGCGTCAGGACTGTCTGCGCTCGCTCGCTTGGCAGCCCCGTTCGGAGGTCGACCGTCGGCAGGACCTGGGCCGCCAAGAGCAACGTGTTGCGATAGTCCAGACGGTAGAGAAACGTCGCCGAAGCGTAGGGGAGTATCGTCAGCTCGTCGGGGATCGAGCCCGGCACGCCCTCGACGCCGGCGGGCTCGATCGTCGCCACCGCGATCCCCGCTCCTATGGAGAGGGAAGCCTGCCCCGAGAAGGCGTGCCGGACCGTCTCCTGAAGGACGCCGGTTGTCGCGGACGCTTTGCAGTACGGCGTCTCGGGCGTGACGACGAATGTACCGCTGAGCGGCGGGGGGCATGAGCCGTACGTCGTGTACGCTTGCTCGGTCGCGATGGTGCTCGCTGTGTCGTGCGCGGAGAGCCGGTACAAGAACGCCGCAGCGCCGAAGGGGCCGTACTGCAGCGGCAGGTAAAACTGGTCGCCGGTGTCCAATCCTCCCGACACCATGTATCCCCCCGAGAACGAGACCGTGACCCTCGGGGCGGCGCGTACGGTCACGGCCGCGTTCGAAACAGACGAGACGTAGGTGATCGTCTGGGGGGCGGCCGCCGTAATGACCGGAGTCGTCATGGTCCCGAGGGCGGTCGATCCGGGCCCCGACGTTCCCGGCCCCGTCGACCCCGGTCCGGTCGCCCCTTGGCCGGTGCCGCCCGTGCCGGTGGTGCCCTGCCCCGCGGTAGTTCCCTGCCCGGCAGGCGTCTGCGCCTCGGCCCCGCCTACGCCGATCTGCCCCCCATAGAGGTACGCAGAATTGAACAGACCGTAGGCCCCCGATTCGGAGACGGTCATCGTCACGAAGCGGTCGTGCCACACGGCGGCGACCGTTCCCCGGTTCATGACCTCGATGGGCTCGAGCAGCTCGACGTCAGGGGCGGTGATCGTCGGCGAGTACATCACCGACAGCGCCAGCTGCCGGCTGTGGACCGTGGCCCGCACCATGGGGATGGTGGCCAGATCCGCCGCGAGAACGACCTTGACGTGACGGGGGAAGGTGAAGACCTGACTCGGGTACGTCCAGCGCGCGTCGGCGCGGGATGTGTCGGACACTTCGAGAGTGCCGGCCAGTTGAGCGGCCAGGACGGCGGTCAAAATCATGGCAAGCCCGTCCTCGCTACTCGACCTCCACGATGTCTCCGCGGTGCAACTCGAAGTCGCCCGCGCCGCCCACGTTCCGCGTGATGGCCTGGTAGGTGAAGCGAATGCGCACGGGGCGGGGTTCGCTTCGGACGACGAACACGGCGTTGCGCGAGGCGAAATCCGTCAGCCCGCCGCTTGTCGCGAGCGCGCGTGAGAGGCGCGGGTCCGGTTCGAGCGGGAGCACGCCGGGCTTGGCGACTTCGCCGAGCACCACCACGTTTGCCGGCAAGGTCTCGTCGACGTTGATGGCGACGCTCGGCGACACGATGTAGTCCTTGAGCCGCCCTTCGAGCTCCGCCTTCAACGCGCTCGGTCGCTTCCCTTTGGCGTCGACGTCCCCGATGAGGAGCAAGCCCAGTCGGCCGTCCGAGCGAACCCGCTGCTTGAGGCTCATCTCTTCGTGCCCGAGCACGCGGATGCTGATGACGTCGCCGATTCCGATGATGTATTCGCCATTCGCGAGGGCGGTGGTCGTCGGGAGGTCCTGAAACCAGACGAACTGGCCATGGCCGCAGGCCGTCGCCGCCATCGCGGTCGCCGCCATCGCGAACGAGCAGAGAACGCGCAAGGCGACTGCCGGGCGAAGCCGTTTCGTCGATGGGAGCACGACGCCGCTTGTTAGCCTCATGGGTCCTTGGCTGCAAGGTGCGCAACGTATCGATGCGCGGTCAGCGACACGCCACCCGGGACCGCGCGCTCCCACGATTACGACCGTCGCTCTAGCGAGCTCATTTGAGCTCCACGAGGGACGGGTACCACCGCAGGCACATGAACGCCCAAAGCAGAATGAAGACGACGACGAACTGCTGCGCCCTCCGCAGTGCTTTGCGGGGTTGTGGCGCCGTCGACAGGCGCACGGGTATCGCGAAGCTCATGATCACGATCGACAGGATGATGAGCTTGGCCATGACCGCCTCGGGCTAGTCAGGATCGCGCCGGCTCGGACGCGGCGCGGTCGGCATGAGGCGACGAGAACGCGCTGTCCGGGGCCCTCCGACCATCGACGGCGGCATCGATCGCGGCCTTGGCGTCGCGACAGAACTTGTCGAGGGTGTGGTGCTTCTCGATGTACGCGCGCGCCGCGCGTCCCATGGCGCGGGCACGCTGCGGGTCGTTCCACAATTCGAGCATTGCCGCGCGCAGGGCCTTCGCGTCGCCCACCGGGACGAAGATCCCCGTCACGCCGTCCTCGATGACGTCCACCTGACCCTTGGTGCGCGAACAGATGACCGGTTTGCCCATCGACATCGCCTCGAGGATCACGGTGATGCCGTTGTCCGTGTCGGACTCCTGCAGCGGGACGACGACGAATCGCGAGCGCGCATAGAGCTCTCGCAGATCGGTCCTCGGCATCCTGCCGATCGATACGTGGTCGCCGGCCAGGGCGGCGAATCGATCCGCACCGATGCGACGGGCGAAGCCCATTCTGTCGACGCGCACGTGGTCCGTCGCCACATGACAGTGAAGGCTGGTCCCTCGCAGGGCCTCGAGCAGCGTCGGGTAGTCGCGCATTTCCGCCCCGGCGCTGCACATCGTATCGATTGGACGCTCGCGGGGACTCCAGAAGAGTTGGTCGACGTAGTGCTTGATGAGATAAATCTTCTCCGGCGCGATCCCCAGGTGCTCGATCGCATAGTTTCGCTGCGCCGAGCTCCACGTCACGATCCCCCGCAGGCTCTGCCCGAACACGCGCATCGGAAGGCGCACCGAGG
>Ga0302326_10006417_pt1 | contig 26411 bp, 24 predicted proteins | sample Palsa_T0_3_FD_202264 | JGI IMG/M metagenome (GOLD analysis project Ga0302326, IMG submission 202264) | Peat permafrost microbial communities from Stordalen Mire near Abisko, Sweden - Palsa_T0_3 | ecosystem: Environmental > Terrestrial > Soil > Palsa > Peat permafrost | place: Sweden: Abisko... | reverse complement strand
TGGTAACCGCCTTGCGGCGGAACGCCGGCAATGCCAAATGTTTCAGGTCGCAGACACCAGCCGTTCCTTTGCGATGCTATGAGAAATCAGGACCGGGTCCCTCTGCGAAAAATGGAAGTACCTTCGAATGCCACCTCGGTCGCTTCAGACGGCATAGCGCATCAGACCGATTTCAAGAGTCGAATCCGCAACGCGGCAACGTTCTTCACAATTTTTCTTCTGTTCTGGGGAGTTTATCTTGCGACCGGGTGTTATCAGCGCAGCGCCTTTAACGCCCACGTGTACCTGGCGTTCAGCATGTTGCATGGACGTTTCGATCTGATCGATCCGCCCGGTTATTTCGAAATCGTTCGAACCGCCGGGCGCAGCTACGTCGCCTATGGAATCGGACCGAGTCTCCTGATGCTTCCTTTTGTCGCGATCTGGGGACTTGATTTCCACCAGGGCATTTTCGCGGCCGGTCTGGGGGCCTTGGCGGTGACCATTTGGCGATCTGTGCTCGACCGTCTTGGCACCGAAGGGTCAACTAGAAACCTACTGACCGTGTTGTTCGGATTGGGGTCGCTATTCTGGTTTTACGCCGGAGCAAACGGCAGCACCTGGAATCTGATGCATGTGACTGCGGTTTTCGGGCTGGTGCTGGCTATCCACGAAACCTTAGGGAAGACCCGCGGCTGGCTTGTCGGCGCCAGCTTCGGGATTGCGGTTTTGGCGCGCCAGCCGGTGCTGCTGTCTTTACCGTTCTTTGTCGGGAGCCTCTGGCGCGCAGATGCCGATGGCATCAGGGGAAATCTGAATCGGGAAATCTGGTTCGGACTCTGCCTCGGTGGGCTGATGCTGTTTGACGCCTTCTACAATAGCGCTCGTTTCGGCAGCGTCTTTGACAACGGTTACCGGCGAGTGATCCTGGCGACTACTGACATTCGCTTTCGGCCCTGGGGGCTTTTCAGTCTCAGGTACGTCGCGGACAACGCCAAAATCTATTTTCTGAGGCTCCCGGAGAACCTGCCGGATTTTCCCTGGTACAACCCAACGATGGCCGGATTCTCGATTCTGATTTCGACGCCCGCGCTGTTTCTGGCAACCGCCGCAGACTATCGCAAGCGCCTCAATTTCTTGTCGCTCGCCGCCTGCATAACAATACAGGCCTTCTACCTCACCTATTTTTGGACCGGGTACGAACAATTCGGTTGCCGCTACACGGTTGATTATCTGCCATTCGTGAATCTGCTCGCGGCGAGCGGATCCAAATATCGATCCAAGCGATCGATTCTGTTGCTCACTCTAACCGGTATGCTGGTTGAGGTGTGGGGCATCGGATGGTGGCGAACCATGGGTTGGTAGCAATCCTCCTGCGCGACTGGTGTGACGCTCGGGTTGACGATCGACTTGCAGGCGCGCACTCGCCGCCGTATAAACCGCCATCACCATACAATTCTCAACACCCACGGAGGCGCACAATGATCCCGCTGCTACCGAAGGAAGAGGCGCTCAAGCGCTTTAACGAAACACGTATCGCCGATGCGGTCAAGGATCCGGCCCTGGCGAAATCGATGTCACAGCTCAATGTCTTTCGCGCGCTGCTCAATAATCCCGCGATCACCCTCGCCCAGAGTGGACTTGCCGGCGCCTTGATGGGTAGCAAGACCCTCAACCATCGGATTCGCGAGCTGGTAATTCTGCGCACCGGATGGCGCACCAAATCCGAGTACGAGTTCGTGCAGCACGTTGGCGTATCGCGTCGCCTCGGAATGAACGACGAGGAGATTCTGGGTGTCCGCAATCCCGCGGAATGCAAAGCGTACAACGACGTCGATCGCGCCGTCATCGCGCTGGCCGACGAACTCCACGATCATTCGCAGGTTTCGCCCAAAACGTGGGCGGCGCTGGAGAAATCCTTCTCGGCGTCAGAACTGGTCGAACTCATTCTCGTCGCTGGCTTTTGGCACATGATGGCGGGATTTCTCAAAACCGCGGAAATTCCGCTCGATCCGATCGATCCGACGATGACCGGATGGCCGGAGGGCAAGGCTCCCGCGTGAGCGGATCGGCAGGCTGCTGGCTTCGCCCGGAATCGGCCGCCTGCCTGATTTTCGCTGGCTCGCCCGCCGCCCATCTGTCCGTGCCTGAGGATTACGTAAACCGTTTACTACTTCTGAACGCAGTCCGCGCGGTGGGTTAGGGTAAGCTTTCAGAAAAGCTCAAGTTTTGAGTTCTTAGACAACTCTCCCCCTACACTGCCCCGCTCCGAGCCGCTAAACTGCGCGAGGACTCGACCGCTGCGTCCGCCGTTAGAAAGACAGACCTTATGAAGACTGCCTGGGAATCCTTCGAGCGCGAGACGCTTGACCATCTGCGCGCGCTCATCAGGCTCGACACCACCAATCCCCCCGGTAACGAACGGCTGGCCGCAGACTATCTCGGCGCGGCGCTGGGCCGCGAATCAATCGAGTCCGTCACGGTCGAGCCGCAACCGGCGCGCGCCAGCCTCGTCGCGCGTATCGCCGGGCGCGATCGGAACCGGCCGTCACTGATGCTCTCCTCGCATACCGACGTCGTGCCGGTTGAGGCGAGCCGCTGGACGCGCGCGCCTTTTGGCGCGGAGATCGCGCAGGGCTGCGTATGGGGCCGCGGCAGCATCGACATGAAATCCAAATGCGCGATGGACCTCGGCCTCGCGATTGCAATCCGGCGCGCCGGCGCTATTCCAAACTCCGATCTGATTATCGCCGCGGTTGCTGACGAGGAGGCTGGCTCCGAACTCGGCGCGCGCTATCTCGTCGATCATCATCCAGACCTCATTCGCGCGGGCTTCGTGCTCAACGAGACCGGCGGCTTCACGTTGCATCTCGGGGAACGGCGCTTCTATCCGATTCAGGTCGCTGAAAAAGGTTTCGTCACCGTCAAGATGACGGTCAGCGGTGCTCCCGGCCATGGCTCGATGCCGCGGACCGATACCGCGATCGCCTGGATGGCGGATCTCATCGGCCGCATCACGCGTACTCCGATGCCGCGCCGTCCGACGCCCCTGATGCGCCGCTTACTCGCCGATCTTGGAATCGCGATCGACAAGGCACCCCCGCTCTTTCGACCGATGCTTTCGAATACCGTGACGCCGACGATCTTGCGCGCCGGCTACAAAGATAACGTGATTCCCGGCGAAGCCTGGGCTTTGCTCGACGGGCGCACGCTGCCGGGGCAGGACGAACGCAGCTTCCTGCTCGAATTGCGCGATATCGTGGGTCCCGAACCCGTGCTTGAGGTCGTCAAGAGCGCACCGCCGGTGGAAGCGAGTGCCGATACTCCTTTATTCAATCTGATCAAATCCCGCACCGAGGCCGCCGATCCTGGCTCGCGGGCGATTCCCTGGATGCTGCCGGGCGCCACTGACAGCAAGTTCTACGCACAACTCGGCGCAACTTGTTACGGCTTCGCTCCAGTGCGGCTGGACGCGCGCGTACCGTTCGGCTCGCTTTACCATGGCAACGACGAGCGTATGCCGATCGAGGGCTTTCTCTGGGGATTGCGGCTCTACACCGACGTCGTTCTGAGTTTCCTGAACTTGAAAACCGCCGATGTTTTCGCATGACGGGTCGCGCGTCGCCTGGCGTTCGGACCGATTCGCGAACCAGCCGCGCGCTAACCGACATTGCCCGAGCGGGGCGATACCTCACCTGCGCCGGTCGTGCGGCTAATGCAACGCTTAGTTCGCGGTGGGGTCACCGCCGGGCTGGGTATCGCTCGGGATAGCGGGCATCGCGTTCATGCTCGCGGTCGAATCGACCGGCGGTGCGCCGTCTGAAGGCGTGAAAGTCACCAGCAGCCGCGCTGGCGCTTCAAGCGGCACAACGGCGTAACGCGATACCAATGCCGTATTGACCACGATCTTGGTGCCGGTCGCGTCGCTGTCGATATCGCAGTCGTGGAAAATCGATTTGTCAAACACCATGTGCCGTTCCAGCCCTGAATCCGGGGTCACTTGTTTCAGGTAGAGCGTCAGCGTTGACGTCGCGCCGCTGTTGTCCAGGTGCTGGTCGAAATTGACCGGCCCGCTCAGATCGAAAATCACCGACAAGGGGGGATCAGACGACGACAGCCGTACGGTCTTCAGCGTTGCCGGGCCGGGATTTTCCTGCGTACGCTCGGTCCCCAAGCCGCCCGCACTGCTCACGGGACGCTTCATCGAATCTGGCATGATCGGCAGTCCGTCCTGGCCGATCGGGTTGTCCCCATTTGCCGCCGCCAGACTGTCCAGGCTCTCATGCACGGAAACCTGCGACTGTTGTTCGTCGCTGAATCCGCTCTCCGCCAGCACCAGCTTCAAGGGATCTTCTTCGGTGTCGATCGGCTGATGCAGCTTCTGTAATTGCTGATCCGCCGCACTCGCGTAACTGGTGCCCGGGAAATGCATCTTGAGGGCGGTGAAAGCCTGCGCCGCCGAATATTTCTTGCCCTGCTGCTCCAGCGTCACGCCCAACTGATAGAGGCCCTCCGGCGCGATCGGCGTATCCGGATAGAGCGCTTCCACCTCGGCCAGCCGCGATTCCGCCGCCTTGAAGTTTGCGCGCTTCTCGTAGAACTCACCAATCAGGTAGTCGTGCCGCGCCAGGATCTCCCGGCAGATGTCGATCTGCTCGCGCGATAGCGAAGCGAAATCGCTCTCCGGAAAGCGCTGCTCGATACTCTCGAACTGCTCGAGCGCGAGTTGCGTATGGGTCTGGTCCTGATCCGGCCGTCCAATCTGGTCGTAATGCGACATCGCAAGGTAGTACGACGCGATATCGAGATGCTTGCTGGTCGGATGCATTCGCAGGAAATCGTTGAACGCGCCGATCGCCTCCGCATAATTGTGCGACTTGTAATAGGAGAGTCCGATGTTCAGCTCGGCTTCTTCCGCATACGGGCTGAAGGGATATTCGTCGATCAGCCGCTGGTAGTCGTCGATCGCCGGGTCGTAATAATGCTGCGAATACTCCTGGGTCGCCTTGACGTAGTAGTTCTCCCCCGTTGGAGCTTTGCGCGCGCTGCACCCGACCACCGTCAGCAATGCGCACGCCACCGTTACTGCCGCGACGCGCTTATTCATTGAATACCGGAAGGTTAGACACTGCATGCCGTCAACGCAAGCCGGTTCTCCGCTCCACTGAGACGGCGGCGTGCGGTGGCGTCAATAGGCTTCAAAACGCCTCACCTATGTTCCAAATTCCTGTGTATAGACTGTGTAGAGTTCGATGCGCCGTCCCATTCCGTTCATTTTCCCGCGACCGATGGCTCGGCCGACGCGGGTCCTGCCGAGGGCGAAACGAAGGTGCTCGCGACAAAAGCTCCCGCGTAGATCGGCTTGCCGGCGGCGCGGAAACGGCGCGCAAACCCGGTGGAATCCGCGCCCGGCACCACCGCCTCGATACGGACGAAGCCGCACTGGTCCAGCAGCGCGAAAATGTCTTGCGCATACTCCGCCACGTCGGTCGCGACGAACAGCGGCGCATCTGAGCGCAGCTTGCGCTTGAGGCTCGCAGCAAACCAATCGGTGAACAGGCGATGCTTGATGTGCCGCTCTTTTGGCCACGGGTCGGGAAAGTAGATATGAAAGGCGTCCACGCTCGCCTCCGGCAACATCAGGTTGACCAATGTGCGCGCGTCCATGCGGACGATTTTCAGATTCTCGAGGCCGCTGCGTCCCGCCCGCACCGCCATCAGTTGAGCGATCGTGCTGGCCAGTTCGACCGCGAGAAAGTTCCGCCCAGGCGTCGCGGCCGCGCGTTCGAGGATAAAGTCGCCGCGACCCGCGCCAAGCTCGATCTCGAGCGGTGCCGCTCGTTCGAATAGCAGACAAGGATCGATCGTGAAGAACGGCCCCGCGCATTCGACCAGCACCCGCGATGCGGTCGATACCTCATCGTCGCGCCAGACGCGCGATCCCTTGCGCAATCGTGACATCGCTTGCGGTCAGGCCACCGCCGCCCTTAGAGCAAATCGACAATCGGCTCTTCGCACGCCACGTCTCAGATGCGAGATGCGATCGGCCCGAACGGCAGGAAAACGCTTGTACATCCGACCTATTCTACACGAACGGTGTTCATGGCCTAGCCGCTCGCGCGACCGCGCTTCCGCCCCATACGCAGCACCATCTGACGGCGCATCCACTTCCAGTGTAGCGGCTGTCACAGTGTAAGCGGCTGTCAGCTCAATCGATGCGTTTGAGGAAAGCGTCCACCCGCGCGATCAACGGACGCAAGTCCGTATTATCCACTAGTGCGCTTGCCATTCGCACCGGATCGCCGAAGAAGAATCTCTCGTAAAGCGTCTGCCGGCCGCCAAACGCGCTCCCTGCGACGTCCCACGCCAGTCGATAGAGCGCCACGCGATCATGCGCGAGGGCACCTGCCGTCGCCAGGTAGCGTTCGAGTTCCGGCAGCAGCGCACTGGCGAAATCGGCCTCCGACGGCGCCGCCATCAGACCCGACGACGAATTGAGCTGAATGATCTCGACCAGCCGCGGATAGAGCCGCGGAAACAGGTTGCGCGCGGTATCCAGCGGCGCGCGCGCCGGCATCCATTCGCCCCAGCGATCTGCCGCCGCGTCGGCCTCCGACGCCCGCAGACACGCCCGCATCACTTCGGTGGTCATGATCATTTCGGCCAGCCGCTCCCGCACATGCGGCAGGCTCATCGCGTCGCTGACCTCGGCGATTTTCGCTGCCAGCCCGAGCATAAACTCGCTTTTGACGACGTCCTTCACCACCACCTGATGCATCATGTTGACGACTGCGCCAGTCTCGCCATAGAGCCCATTGCAGCGCACGACATCGCCGCACAGGAACACCCGCTCCCAGGGCACCAGCACCCGGTCGAAGACGACGACGCAGTCCATCTCCTCGAAGCGTGAGGCGAGCGGCGCGTCGAAATGCGATCGTCCCGCGTCGAATGCGTCGCGACAGATGAACTTGAGGCCGTTGGCGTTGCAGTTGATCGCAAACGCCAGCGCGAACGGCTCGGCGGCCGGTTCCTGCTTGAGCACCGTAGAGGGGAACACCAGCAACTCCTCCGCGAGTGGCCCGAGTGTCGCGAGCATCCGACAGCCGCTCACGACGATGCCGTCGTCGTTCTTCTCGACCAGCTTGAGCGCAAGATCGGCGTCCGTCTGACCCGCCCATCCGGCCGCCCGGCTCGCCCGCGGATTTAGCAGCGTATGCGTCGCGCACCAATCGTTCTTGCGCGCCTTCAGATAATAGTTCGCGATATTGTCGCCGAAGCGCGGGTCGCTCGCCGCTAGATATTCGCGCGCCGCCGCCATCGCCGCGATACTCGCGTTCAGATAATCGGGCGTGCGCCCCAGCATCCCATGGCTATACTCGGCCCAGCGCCGGAACATCGCCGTCCGCTTGCGCAACTCCTCCATACTCGCAGGCTGGATAAACGACATGCCGGCGCGGTCGCCCTCCGGCGTGCGAAAGGTCATCGCCTCCGGATGCTCTCCCTGCATGTCGTAGAGCGACGCAATCGATCGCGCGCAATGCACCAGCGCTGGATGGATCGTCACGTCCTCGACGCGCTGCCCGCCGATCCACACGTCGGCCTTCAGCTTGCGCATCGCGCTGAGGTAATTATTGCCCGACCGCGCCCCCATCAGTTAATTTCCTTTGCGATTTCCCTTGGGCATTCCTTAAGCGCGCGCAATTCAACGAATCGCGCTATGCCATTCCTCATCGCGAATATAGTGAATCTAACCCGTTCTGCCCAACTCGAAGCCAAACTCTCACATCCTAAATTATTTCCTCCTCTCCGCGAAGGTAAAGCAATTCAAACATCGGCAAAACGTACATCGCAGCGACTTGACGTGTTTTGTCCGTATCCCTATTGTAGGTATTGTTCTGCGCGGCTGATCCGGTGCTGAACGTGGCTGAGCTTCCAGAAATCATCCCGATTTTTCCACTGCCCAACTTCGTTGTTTTCCCGGGTGTGCAGGTTCCTTTGCATATTTTCGAACCGCGCTATCGTGAGATGATCGCCGACGTTGCCGACCGCCACGGCATCATCGGCATGATGATGCTCAAGGACGATTGGGAGCGCGACTACGACGCCTTTCCCGATATCTACGAATTTGGATGCGCGGGCAAAATCAGCGACCTTTCCCGGCTTCCTGACGGCCGCTACAACCTGATTCTCAACGGGCTGGCGGAGTTTCGCGTCGTCCGCGAGCTGCGCGACCGGTCCTTCCGGCAGGCCCAGGTCCAATGGTGTCCCGCGCCGGCCGCTGAACTGGTCCTCGACCCCGTGGCGATGGACGGTCTGCGTGACTTGCTCGTTGCCTTCCTTGGTGAACCCGCGCGCGAAGTCTGGCGTTCGTTGGTTGAGCAGCGCGGCTTGCGTGACGCCGAACTGATTAACTTCATCTGTTTCCATCTGGATGTCTCGCCAATCGAAAAGCAGACCCTCCTCGAGGCGCGCGGCGGACGCGCCGGATGTCTCCTCGATGTCCTCACTTTCAAGCTTGAGGAACGCAAGCTCGGCCCCGCCGGCTCCGCCGGTTCGTCCAGTCCAGTCCAGTAATCGGCTCGACTCCCCTGTTCCTCCGGTCGCGTTACGGAGCGATTTCAGCTCAGCGGGCCGCGGAGTTCGATCCTCCCACTTTTGATGGGCGGTGATTGTGCCGGCCAGTTAGCATGAAGTTTTTATGCAGCGCCCGGGGTTGCCTAATTTCCTCGCAGAATGCACGGCGAAGTGGCAAAGGCCTTTTTCGAAATGAACGGTATAAGAAATTGTTGGATTCATCCTCACGTAACACTCAGGGTTCATAATACCTGGGCGAGTGGCAGAGTCGGCATATATGTTGCTTCAGTCTGTAGGCGACTCGAGCGAAGCGGAAGGCGGTATATCACCGCAAGGCGATCGCGCCCCGCTCCGAACCTGAGCAAGGGAGTTTCGACTATCATGGAATGGGAAAACGGCGTACTCGGATCCATCTTTGTGCCTGATGTCCTGACGCCTGAGCAGTTTTATGACTCGCGGCGTGACGACAGCCGTATCGCACCAGTAAAGCGCCTAATGATGGCGGTGCTGGAAGACGCATTGCGATGCTTCCAGAACAACGCAGATGCTAAAAGTGGACAGCGTAGGCGTCTTTTTGCTGAAGCTGAGCAATGGCTTTGCGGTGAAGAAGGCGATGGGCCTTTCTCGTTTGAAACGGTTTGCGAGACCCTCGGTATCGAGCCCGGATTTCTTCGCAACGGCCTCAAAGATTGGCGCGATCAGCAGCTCGCCGGCATTTCCACGCGACGCCTCGCGCGACGCTCACCCGTCGTCCGGAGCGGCCGAATCAGCGCACCCACGCGGCGTTCCAAGCGGGTATCGAAGACTGCCTGACGCTTAGGCGCGTTCAGACCTACTGCAAGTTTGGCAGCCGGGTGCCGGTTTTTTGTGCATCAAGCATTCGTAGCGGGCGGCACGATGACTCAGTAAGTCACGTGCCGCTCTTTTTCATTGTCGGTTGTTCCTGTTAAGCGATTATTACGAACGGCTTTTAACCCGGATTAATCCGGCTCCCGCGGATCAAATCGTGAGCGCCGCCGCGCTCGCTAACATGCAGCCGCTGCTAGCGCGTCGTCGCCCAAGTAGGCATCTGCTGGTCAATCCATTGGCTGATGCAGCCTGCCCAAAGGGCATTTTGCGCCGCGTTTGGATGCCCGGTGCCACCTAGATGAAATTGCGATGGACCCTTGTCGAACGCGGGATTCTCACAATCCACATGTTCGATTTTATGGTCCTCCAGAAACGGCACCAGCCCTTTCGGTGGGTGATTGAGTAGCACCACCAGAAAACGCTTGTGCAGTCCGGTTACAAATTGATCCATCTGCTCGATCAGCGCGGTGGTCGCCGGCAATTGCGGTCCATGGGTGCGCAGACGCGCTTCCAGATAAGCATTGGCGAGCAGTGTTATCAGCGCCGAATGCGACTCCAGCGGCCAGAATTGAATCGTTGATGGTCCATAGTATTCCAGGCCATCCGCGGTCATCCGTACATGTGGCGGCACGACGTATTGATGCCTTCTCATCGCCAATGATCGCACCCAATTGGGCACCGCAACATTCCGCTGCATATGCAGATCAATAAATCCGTAGATGACCAGCGGGACATCGCTCGCATCAGGGCGCGCAAGATCGCGCTTGACGCGGATCAACGCCTGGTAGGTGCCATATCCTCCCGTCCCGAAGTTATGGAACATGAGGTAGGGGTAACGCGCGTTCAGCAGGTACGAGAACGTATCCTCGTCAACGACACCGTAACCCTCCGTGAAGCTGCATCCTACGACCAGCACTTCCGCCCTTTGGCCCGGTTTCGTGGGAGTCTTCCAGCTTCGACGGCTGTGATCGTCGAGAAAGGTCATCGGAACGTGGCCGGCCTCGCGCGACCGGAACGTGCCTGGACGGCTCACCCAGCCCAGTTCGTCGTCCGGCATCGCCGAATCCGTTCCGGGTGCCAGACGCGCCGCCCGCCTCGGTTCGAACCCAAGGATTCTGAGCGCGCCTTCGGTCAGCGCCAGCACCACCACAATGTAGAGCCCGATCGTGAGGAATGAAAAAAACGCCCGCCGCGGCCACGCCCTCCGCGGCCCTACCGATGCCAAGTTGCCGGTTCCACTAGTCAGGATCGCGTGGCCGCACCTATCGCTTCATGCAGTCTGGTAGAGCGTACGGCCGCCGTCACTCATCGATTTGCGCGCACGTCCTTCAATGCAGGCCAGTTCCAGGTGAGCGAGTGTTTCGAAGGTCGCCGCCATCACATGGAACATCGGGCGATCGTCCGCCCCGAAAATCTGATCCGCCACCTCGAACGCGCATTGCGGCTTGCGCTTGATCAGGTCGAGCATCTCCGCTTCGCGATAGCGATGATGCTCGATGAGCTGATTCGCGCGATGACGATGGTCGCTGTAAACCCCGCCGTGCGCCGGCAGCACCAGCTTTACGTCGAAATTCTGCACCTTTAACTGGGAGGCAATAAAGTCTCCAAGCGGATTCAGTACGCTGCTCGGATAGATTCCGACGTGCGGTGTGATCTTCGGCAGCAGATGGTCGCCGACGATCAGCACCTGCTCCTCGCGCAGGTAAATCACGCAATGGCCGGGCGCGTGACCTGGTGTCCAGATGACTTCGAGCTTGCGGTCCCCGACCGGAATAATGTCGCCATCTGACAAATATTTGTCCGGTACCGGCAACGGATTGTACTGATCGGTGCCCATCCAGACCGGCCGCATCCCTTCGATCGGGTATTTGTCCGTCGGAAATCCATGCGTATGAAAGAAGGCCACCGCATCCGGATTTTGCGAGGGTGGTCCCAGCGTCAGCATCCGGTTGACGCGTTCCTGCTCCAGCTTGTGCAGCAGGGTCGTCGCGTTGCTGTGCTTCTTGATCGTGGCCGAGGTGCCGAAATGGTCAACGTGATGATGCGTCCCGATCACCACGTCGAGGTCTTTCATTTTTAGGCCGGCCTCTTCGAACGCCTCGTTGAGCGTCGCGAAACTGTCCGCCGTGTTCATACCCGTATCGACCAGCGCCCAGGCGCCGTGGCAATCGATCAGGTACACGTTGACAATCGTCGGCCGCATCGGCAACGGCAGAAAAATCTCGTAAATCCCGGGTGCGACCTCGGCTACTTTTGCTGGCATAGTTGTGGTCTCTCCGGACCGGCTGTTACGGAGTGATCGCGTGTGCCGTCGATCCGCCGCCTGTGCGGTCCGCGCCTTGGACCCAATCAACTACCGGCCCGCTTCCCGCCTCGAGCGGCGATCGCCTGGTCCGGGGATGGTTGAGTGCGCGTTAATCGTTCAATCGATGCTTATTCGTGTAATTGGTCCTTGACCTGAAACGCCACTTTGATTGCCACGCGCCATTTCGCCACCTGGTTGTTCTCGACCACCGCGGACACGTCCTCGATGTGTGCATAGTGGATGCCCTTGATGGTGACACCCGCGCGCGCGAGAGCGATTTGGACCGCGTCCTCGATTGAGTTAGCCGAAACCCCCACTAAATCGATGATTTTCTCAACCATATCAACCGCTCCTGGAGCATGAAAGTAGCGTGCCCGCCGTTTGACGTTATCGCGCCCCCGGCGTTAGGGTTGTACGCGCAAGCAATTAGCGCACACGGCGGACGCAAACTCAAGGCAAGGTCAACGACCGAAAGAATCGCGCGTCAAGATTTTGCCAGCATCGCCGCCGTCGCCGTCTCGTTCGAGCCCACCGTGCGTGATGTGGGCATATTTCGCGGAGGGAGCATGAGTTACGATCAGGCGTCGGTTCGTCGGGTTCTCGACCGGGTGAAGGCCGAACACCGATCTTCGTTGGCTCCTGCCGAGAGCAAGATCCTTTGCGACGCCTATGGCATTCCATTGCCGAAAGAGGCCGTCGCGTCCTCGGCTGAAGAAGCAGCCAGGCTCGCCAGCGACATTGGCTTTCCCGTCGTGATGAAAATCGTCTCGCCTGACATCCTGCACAAGACCGATGCGGGTGGCGTCATCGTCGGCGTAAAGGGCGCCGCAGAAGCCCGTCAGGCTTACGAGACCATCGTGCGCAATGCCGCAGCCTACAAGGCGGCCGCTAAAATCGCCGGCGTTCAGATCCAGCAGATGCTCTCCGGCGGTCAGGAAGTTATCGTCGGCGCGCTGACCGACCCGAGCTTTGGCAAGGTGGTCGCCTTCGGCCTCGGCGGAGTCCTGGTCGAAGTGCTCAAGGACGTGACGTTTCGGCTCGCGCCAGCCAGTGAAGCCGACGCGCTCTCGATGATCGACGGCATCGCCGCCGCGGAGATTCTGCGCGGCGTGCGCGGTGCGCCGCCGGCGGATCGCAACGCGATCGCCAAAATCATCGTGGCGGTCTCGAACCTGGCAGCCGACTTCCCCGAAATCCAGGAACTCGATCTCAATCCGGTTTTCGCCCGTCCCGATGGAGCGATTGCCGCCGACGTGCGTATCATCGTCGATTTCGAGCCGCCCAAGGCCCGCTATCGTCCCTCGCAGAACGAGATTCTGCGCGCCATGAACCGTATCATGCAGCCCGACGCGGTCGCGGTCATCGGCGCCTCGCCCGAGGACGGCAAGATCGGCAACTCGGTCATGAAGAACCTCATCAATGGCGGCTACCAGGGCGCCATCTATCCCATTCATCCGAAGGTTGCGGAGGTTCTCGGCAAGAAGGCCTACAAGAGCGTCAAAGATATTCCGGCCAAGGTTGATGTCGCCGTTTTTGCGATTCCGGCGCCGCTGGTCGCCGGCGCACTCAAGGAGTGCGGCGAGAAGGAGATTCCGGGCGCGGTGCTGATACCGTCGGGTTTCGCCGAGACCGGCAACGTGGAGTTGCAGGATCAGATCGTCGCGGTCGCGCGAGAATATAACGTCCGCCTGATGGGTCCGAATATCTACGGCTTCTACTACACCCACAAGAACCTGTGCGCGACCTTCTGCACGCCTTACGACGTCAAAGGCAAGGCGGCGCTCTCGTCACAGAGCGGCGGCGTCGGGATGGCGATAATCGGCTTCAGCCGGTCCGCGAAGATGGGCGTCTCCGCAATCGTCGGGTTGGGTAACAAATCGGATATCGACGAGGACGACCTGCTCACCTTCTTCGAGCAGGATCCGAATACCCAGGTGGTTGCGATGCACGTCGAGGATTTGAAGGACGGGCGATCATTCGCCGAGGTGGCGAAGCGCGTCTCGAAGAAGAAGCCGGTCATCGTGCTCAAGGCGGGACGCACCGCGATGGGTGCGCGAGCGGCGCAATCCCATACCGCGGCACTCGCCGGCAACGATCGCATTTACGACGACGTCCTGCGCCAGAGTGGCGTGGTCCGCGCGATGAGCCTCAACGACATGCTTGAGTTCGCGCGATGCCTGCCGATTCTGCCGACGCCGAAGGGCGAGAACATCCTGATCATCACCGGCGCGGGCGGATCGGGCGTACTGCTCTCCGATGCGTGTGTTGATAACGGCCTCAAGCTGATGGCGATGCCGCCCGATCTCGACGCTGCCTTTCGCAAGTTCATCCCACCGTTCGGTGCGGCCGGGAATCCCGTCGATATCACCGGCGGCGAGCCTCCGACGACCTATCAGAACACCATCAAGCTGGGACTCGAAGACCCGCGCATCCACGCGCTCATTCTCGGCTACTGGCACACCATCATCACGCCCCCGATGGTCTTCGCGCGCCTCGCCAGCGAAGCGATTGATGAAGCGCGCAGCCGCGGCATCGACAAGCCGGTGGTGGCGTCGCTGGTCGGTGACGTCGAGGTGGAGGAGGCGTGCGCGTACCTGTTCGATCACGGCATCCCGGCGTACGCCTACACGACGGAGAAACCGGTCGCCGTGCTCGGCGCGAAATATCGCTGGGCGCGCGCCGCCGGCCTGCTGTAGTGGAACGGAACGTCTTGGGGCTGGAGATTTAGTGATCGGGCACTGGTTTGTGACGGTCGGTTGGAATGTCTGGGCGGGTGCGGGAAGCTTGATCATCGTTGTAAAAGAATAGCCACGGGCTTAGAATTGAGATGAGACTAACTAAGGGAGGCATGCTGGTTATGGATAAGCGGATACCTTGGCCGATTCGATCGCCTCGACGTGACGACCCCGCCGCGGCTGTTTAGTAAGTTTCTTTTGCCGGAAACCCGAAAGGCTCCCTCGCACAGGTGAAGACAGTCGGCGTAGCGGCTGCAGTAATCGCGCTGTTGGGAGTTGCTTTATACCTCATTTCTGGCGGGTCAGCCGCTAATCCTATTGCCCTACTCAACGGTCTTCGCGTTGAGGCCAACCCGAGCCTGGCATTCGCCGTTGCGCTAGTCGCTTTACTCTTCCTGCTGATAACGCTGATCCCTCAAATTTCGGCCTGGTTTGCCGGGCTATCGTCCGCGGCTCGGGCAGCGGTTGCCGTAACCGCGGTGCTGCTGGCTGGGCTGTATCTCTGCGTGACCGAGTTTCTCACCCTGCTGAGTTCCTACACGGACGAAAAGGGCACCAATATCGGTGGGGATGTGACCCTTCTCTTGAAAATCCTTGCCGGCGGCGGCGCATTGGGCGGATTGATTTCTCATTTCATGCGTCGCACCAGCCCGGATTCAGGCAGAGGCGTCCCGCCAACTGAAGATAGCGCTCAACCGCTAAACCCAATTGTGATGCTCAGCCAATTCATCTCGGTGGACGGAAAGCCCGCTATCGAAGGCGGCATTCTTGCGAGCATCGTCACAGGGGTCGGTGGCGCCTGGGGCGTGATGTTTGTTCTCGCCAAGCCGATGAACATCGGGGCGGCCAAAAGCGTCGAGGATTTGCTCACGACAGTAGGACTGAGCGTGGTTGCGGGTTTCAGTGCTACCGCTTTACTCAGATCATTGGCCAAAAAACTGGGCGGTCAGGTAGATCGAGCCGACCTCGAGCAGGTCGAAAAGCGTTTTCGTAAAACGACTGAGGCAATCAATAAAAACGTTGACCAGGTCGCCGCGACTCAAGATGATATTGCCGCGACGCAAAGCGTCGCGACGTTGATAGCTACCGCCGATCAGGTGGCAGCACAGGCGGCCGCTGCTGCCGCTCAACCGCCCGAAGCGGCGGCTCATCGCGCGCGTGCCATGGAGCTGCTCAACGCGGCTGATTCCCTGGCGGGAGATTTCTTGCAGCGGAAACCAGAGAGTGCCGAGATCATGGTGAGCCGCAGCGCAATCAAGAAAAGGCTGGCTTTGCTGAACGCCAACCCGCAGCAGCGAGACAGCCTGCTCAACGAGGCCGTTACGCTTTGTACGCAGGCGCTACAATTAAACCCGCAGTTGGAAAGCGCTTACTATAATCGCGCTTGCTACCGTGCCTTACGAGGAGCGAACGAAGACCTGGCCCTGATCGTCGCGGACATGAAAAAGGCGATCGAATTATTGCCTGAGAATAAGCAGTTGTTCGCCTCGCCGGATGAGCACGATATCGACTCAGTCAGAACCCGTCCCGAAGTGGCCGCATTGCTGACCGCCCCCTGACCGAAATTCAATGATCGGGTCCGCGAAGCCGTTGAGACCCGTTAGCTGCGGAGCCAGCCGATGATGCGCTGGTGAATGCCCACCGGATCTGCCGCCGCGTAACTGTGGCCCGCATCGGGGATCATAAAGACCTCAGCGCTCGGAACGCGACTCTTGATCAGCGCGGCATTCTGCGGCAGCACGAGAACGTCTTTCTCCCCGTGAACGATCATCACGGGGCACTTGATTTCATGGAGGCGGTCGTAAGCATTGAACTCAATCAAACCCGCCATCAGCTTGTCGGCAGTTTCCGGGGGAGTGGGCGGTCCGAGCGACATGCCGAGACGCATCAACTGTTTGAGATCGGGATGCGCTGCGATGAATTCGAGCGGAAACAGCAACGGCATGATCATGTCGATACCCGCATCCGGATCCTGAGGCATCAGTTTGAAGGCCGCGACCAGGGTCTGCAAAACCTCGTCTGAGGCGCGCACCGCTTCCGGACCTCCCGGCATCGTACAGCCGAGGACCACTTTCGAGACCTGTTCCGGATGACGCAGCGCGAGTTCCTGCGCGATCATGCCGCCCATCGAGATTCCGTAAACGCTGACCCGTTCGAAGCCGAGCGCGCGGATCAGATTCGAAGCGTCCTCGGCCATATCAACTACGGTGTACGGTCCGTCGGGCTTGTCAGAAAGACCCGTCCCGCGGTTGTCGAAGTAGATGCTCTGGAAGCCGGAGAAGAATGGCAGCAGCGGAATCCATCCCGCGCCCGACATGCCGAAACCCATGATCAGCAGCAGCGGATCGCCTTGCCCGGCAGTCTCGTAATTGATTTTGACGCCGTTCGAACTGATTTGAGGCATTAAATAACCTCCCTTTTGATTCTGCGCGGATGGCTATGAGAATAGTACTCAACCGCGCGATCCCTCACTAGCAGCGGCGCGGAGGAACCGTTGTACCGGCGACCTCGTGCGGCCGGCTGCGGAAGCCGCAGTCACTGCCTCAGGCGCTTACGGGTATAACCCCGCGCGCGCTAATTGCGCAGCCAGCCGGTGATCCGTTGATGGATGCCGAACGGATCGAAAGCCGGGTAGTTGTGACCGGCTTCGGGAATCATAAACAGCGCGGCGTCGCGGATGCGATCCTTGATCAGCGCGGCGTTGGCGGGCGGCACCACGATGTCCTTCTCGCCGTGCACGATCATCACCGGACACGCGATTTCGTCGAGCCGATCGAAGGCGTTGAACTCGGCCAGGCCCATGGCCAGCTTGTCCACGGTCTCGGGCGGTGTCAGCGGCGCCAGGGACATGCCGAAGCGCATGAACTGCTTGAGCTCCGGATGCGCCGCGATAAATTCCGGCGTGTAAAGCAAGGGCATGACTATATCGATGCCGGCGTCAGGGTCCAGGGCCATCAGTTTGGAGCCCTCCACCAGCGATTGCAGGATTTTGTCGGAGGCCCGCTCCGATTCCGGACCGCCCGGCGTGGTGCATCCAAGCACCACCTTCGAGACTTGTTCGGGATGGCGCAAAGCGAGTTCCTGCGCAATCATCCCGCCCATCGAGATGCCATAGACCTGCACCCGCTCGAGGCCGAGTGCGCTGATCAGATTGGAGGCGTCCAGAGCCATCTCGGAAACGGTGTACGGGCCATCGGACCTGCCGGAAAGACCGGTGCCGCGGTTATCGAAGTAGATGCATTCGAAGTCAGGGAAACAGGGGAGCAACGGAGCCCACGCCACGCCCGGCATCCCAAAACCCATGATCAACAGAAGCGGATCGCCATGTCCGTGGGTTTCATAGTTGATCTCGACGCCGGCTGAGCTGATCTGGGGCAATTTCTCGCAACCTCGCAGTTTTACGAAATGGTTACGAGAATATTACAGTAATGCTACATTGGCTCAAACCTTTTTATCGAAAATTGCGTTCGCGAACCGATTAATCGGTACGTGGACCAGAGAGCGGGAAATGTCGCGTGCAGGAGGGCTAGTGGAACGCGGACTGGCCGCCACCACCGGGCACGTAGCCTTGAGCGTTGTAGCGCTGGGTCTTGTTAACCATCGGCAGAGCAGTAGTCTGTTGGGTGAAGGTTGGCGGACCCGTATCGGGTTCCATCGCGTTGGGATTGTCGGGCATCTGGAAGGGGGTAAACGTTCCCGGCGGGAGCCGGTCGGCGTTGTTGGTTTCGCCAAAATATCTAATTTCAGTGTCGCCGCTCAGCACCGGCGCCAAGGCTGAATCGGTCGCCGCCTTGTGTAGCGGCCGCGTCACCCCCCATTCGAGGGCATAGCCGAAGGGGGCAAGAATATAGGCCGCGATCTGCAGCGCCTGTCCATTATCGACGTCGTTATATGGCGGCGGACCGTAGTTGTCGTCCACGTCATACTGCGCCTGCGCCAGTCGCGGCAGCGCCAATGCGAGCATCCCCAGGATACAGATTGTCGCCCGCTTCATAGTCTAAACTTTGTCCGCATCGACGGTCTCATGTCAATGGCAGCGCGAATCGAAATGTGTGGCTCGCGCGTCCCTGGCAGAGGATGAATTACGGTGCGCGTCTATCTCGAACAACAGGCTGCTCGGGCGTTGACGCCGACCGGCGGATTTCTGCGTGGCTTCGCCTATTCGCTGAATCCGTACACCGGATGCGCCTTCGGCGACGCCGGCGGATGTCCCTTCTGCTATGTGCGCGCGTTGCCGGTTGCGCATCTGCGACAGTCGCAAGGGCGCGCATGGGGTGCGTGGGTCATTGCCAAGAGCAACCTGCCGGAACTGCTGGAGCGGGAACTGGTCGCATTGGAACGAAGCGGCAAGCTCGCGGACGCCACGATCTTCATGTCGAGCGCAACGGACCCGTACCAAGGCTACGAGCGGCGCATGCTCATTACGCGGTGCGCACTTGAGGCGTTCGTAAGGCATCCGCCGCGCCGCCTCGTGATCCAGACCCGCAGTCCACTAATCGAGCGAGACATCGATATGATTGCGCGTCTCGGCGATCGTGCGATTGCGTCGATCACTGTCGAGACCGACGACGATACGGTGCGGCGATCGATTACGCCGACTTCGCCCTCGGTTGGCCGCCGTTTAACCACGATGCGACGCCTGCGCGCGGCTGGAATCTTCACGCAAATGGCGATCTCACCGATGCTGCCGAATCATCCGCCGCGCTTCGCTGATCTCGCAGCGGAGGCCGTCGATCGGGTCATCGTCGATACCTATTTCGATGGTGACGGCGCGAACGGGCGGCGATCGCGGGCGCTCGGCATCGGCGAGCTGTATGAACGGTTGGGCTATGCGGATTGGTTCAAACCAGGCGCCGAGCGTGATTTGCTCACCGCGATGCGCGCACGCCTCGGCGACGATCGGGTGCTCTTCAGCCGCGCCGGCTTCACCGCCGTATGATTGCGATGGGCTGGAGCAAGACGATCGAGATAGCGTGGGCAGCGACTCCGACAAAGTCGCGCCGCGGTGAGATTCGCGCTAAGTGCCCAGGGGGCGGTCGCCGCGGATGAGATGAATTGCGCCCACCAGGATAACTGCTCCGACTACCGCCATGGCGATGAATCCGATACCGCCGCTCGCCTGCACTCCAAGCTGCCCGAAGATCCAGTTGCCGATAATTGCGCCGATGAGACCGAGGATGATGTCCGCGAAAAACCCATAGCCGCGGCCATGCATCAGTTTCCCGGTCAGCCATCCGGCAATCAGTCCGGCGATAAGGACTCTGATCAAGCGAATCTCCTAAACCGGCAAGAGGTTCGGCAGGCCGATAGAACCGAATCGATCACGTCATCGTGGAGGACGGAGGCGCGCCCTGCGAAGGCCGGGCCCGCGGTCCATCGCCTTTCGGTACATCACTCTTTCAGCGCATCCTTGCGCCAGTCCTGTCAATTCTGGTGGGCCGTCAGGTCCGAATCACTTCTTTTGTTCCAACGTCCCACCGCAGCACTTGAGTTCGCCCGCGCCGCCTTTGGTGACGATTACCTGTGATCCGCATTTGCCGCAGATGTATACTTTGCCGAGCTGGTTAGCCATGTTTATAAGCACTCCTGACGTTGCATGAATTCGAATCGGACCGCGCAACCTCGTAACTGCGCACTCCTTAACTTAAGCACGCTTGCAAGCGCGCACCCGCCAAGCCGATGCACTCCGGGGAGCCAAGCCACCTCCAGAACACACCCGCTGTCGCGGTCAAGCGCCCTTGAACAGCGGTTTGCGCTTGTCGAGGAATGCGCGCACGCCTTCGGCACGGTCGGTGGTGGTTTGTAGCAGGGCGTACAAGTCCTCTTCAAGTCTTATACCCTGATCAATCGTCATATCGGAACCTTTGCGCACCGCTTCCTTGGCCATCCGCATCCCAATGGGCCCGCGGCTCGCGAGGGTCGCGAGCAGTTCGCGCGCAACGCGATCGAGTTCCTTGCGATCATCCGCGAGATAGGTCACCAGCCCTAGCCGCATCGCCTCGCTGGCACCGATCGGCGCGCCGGTGAGAATCATGCGCAGCGCCTGCGCCGGACCGGCCAGCCGCGGCAGACGCTGAGTGCCGCCGAAGCGGGGTAACTTGCCGCGCACGAGTTGGGTGAGGGACAGGCGCACCTCCGCAGCGGCTACTCGCAAGTCCAACGCCATCGCGAGTTCGAGGCCTTCATCGGCCGCGTCGCCATTGATAATTGCAACCGTCGGTTTGGAGATCAGCGCGAGCGTCTCAACCAGCAGCGGATCGACGTCGTCGTCGAAGCCCGCGCAGAAGTCTGGCCCAGCGCCGGTGATCGCAAAGGCGATGATCGCGTCGTCGTCCTCGACGGTTTCGGCCAGGTCCATCAACTCACGCCCCATCGCATGGCTGACGCGATTTTGCGCGCGCGGGCGTTTGAGCGTAGCCACCAGCGCGCCGCCGCTCAGATCGATTTCGATTGCACCGGGATCGCTAACTGCCACGGCGCCGTTGGCAGAAGCGATCTTCCTTGCGCGACTCGATGCAGTCGCAACCCGGCCGCCGTCAGGCTTGCGCCTGGTTTTGCGCATGCAGCTCCTTGCGCAGGATCTTGCCGAGCGCGTTCTTCGGCAGCGCGTCGATGAACTCAATGGTCTCGGGGCGCTTGAAGCTCGCCAGACGCGTGCGGCAGAACTCCTGGATACTTGCGGGGTCGGCCTTTTCGCCCGGGCGCAGTACCACATACGCCTTCACCGTCTGGCCCCATTCGACGGAGGGAATCCCGATCACCGCGGCCTCATCGACAGCCGGGTGGCTCATCAGGACGGTTTCGATTTCGGCCGGCGCGATATTTTCACCGCCGCGAATGATCATGTCGTCCTTGCGGCCCGCGAAGAACACGTAACCATCCTCATCGACCCAGCCCAGGTCGCCAGTGGCGCGCCAGCCGTCGGGGAGGGCGGCGTCGTCTTTGCGGCCGGCGTAGCCCTTCATGATCCGCGGGGTGCGGATGATAATTTCGCCTACCTCGCTATGCGTCAGGAACGTGCCGTCATCGTCGCGCACCTTGATTTCGACGTCGGGCAGGGGCTTGCCAATGGAGTTCAGCCGCTTGAGCTTCAGTTCGACTTCGGCCGGGGTGCCGCTGATGCGGTGATCGTCAGGACCGAGAATTGTCAGCGACGAAGTGGTCTCGGTCTGGCCGTAGGCGTTGACGAAACCGACGGTCTTGGGGAAGGCCTCGATCGCACGGCGGATGACCGCCAGTGGCATCGCGGCGCCGCCGTAAGCCAGATTCGTCATCTTCGAGAAATCAGTCTTGGCGAAATTAGGATCGTCGAGTATCTGCTTCATCATGGTCGGGACGACGAAGGCATGCGTGACGCCTTCCTTGCCGACCAGTTCCAGCCAGGCCTTCGGATCGAACTGCGGCATCACGACCATTTTGCGGCCGGTCCACAGGTTGGTCATCAACGCGGTCGTGCCGGCTATATGGTAAAAGGGCGCGCAGACCAGGAAAGTCCCGCGCTCCGTGCCGTCGGCCATCTCGATATTGGCGGTGACGTACGCAGTGAAATCGCGAAAGCTCAGCATCACGCCCTTGGGCAGCGAGGTGGTGCCGCTGGTGTACATCAGAACGGAAACGTCCTCGTCCTCGACCTCGGCCTCTTCCTCATCGGGTTCAGCCTGCGCGACCAGCTCGGTAAGCTTCGCCATCGAGCCATCGCCGTCACCGATTGCAATGCATGGAACGTTGTTGAGCTGAGTATGGATGCGCTTGACGAGATCGACGTAGCGATCGCCGACCAGCAGGAGCTTGGTCTCGGCGGTGTTGATCATGTATTCGAGTTCGCCTTCCTTGGCGCGGTAGTTGAGCGGCAGGAAGGTCAGCCCGGCCTTGGCGGCGGCGTAATAGCAGGCCACGTAGAGATGTGAATTGGTGTCGAGGATCGCGACCACGTCGCGCTGCTTGAGGCCCAGCTTCTTGTAAACGGTGGCGATGCGACCGACCAATTCGTTAAGGGCCGCATAGGTCAGGCGATTTTGCCCGAAGACGAGAATTTCCTGATCGGGCACGATAGACCCGGGGATTGAGATGAAATTTACGGTGTTCACGGGCTGTTTTTCCTCCTGCGCGGCCGTATCAGTGCGGTGTCGGGGCTGAATCCCGCTGCCGCAGAAAATCGATCCATTCTCAGAGCCAGACGTTGCTCCAGTTCGAGGCCATCGGAAAGCGACGAATTCAATCCTTCCCATACAGCGAGCTTCGCGATCGCTGCGTGTTCCCGAGGCCGACGTCCCAAAGCGGTCGCCAGCGCGTGAACGGTGCGGTCGAGCGCCCTGAGCGGCACGACTTCGGCGACCAAACCTATAAACAAAGCCTGCTGGGCGTCAATCCATCGGCCAGTGATATTGAGATCCAGCGCCCATCCGAGACCGAGGCGGCGCGGCGCGGTCTGCGTGCCGGCGACACCCGGAATCATTCCCAGGCTGGTCTCGGGAAGGCAAAAACGCGCGTCGTCGGCAGCTATCGCGACATCGCAGAGTAAGGCCATTTCGAGGCCGCCGCCCACCGTGAACCCGTGTACTGCCGCGACGGTCGGTATCGGCAGAGATCGGAGGCGACCCCAGACGTCGCGGCGGAAGCGTATCCAGCGCGCGGCGGTCGGCGAGGGCGCCTGGCCGAATTCGGTGACATCGCCGCCGGTCGAGAAAGCCTTGCCGGCGCCCGCGAGGACCATCGCACGCACCCCGGGATCTGCTTGAACGCGGTTCAGGGCGGCGAAGAGATCGTCGCGCATCGCTACGTTATACGCGTTCAGGCGGTCAGGTCGATTGAGCGTCACCCAGGCAATGCGGTCGCGATTCTCGAACAGTACCGTGCCATTGCCGACGCTACCGGGATGCGCCGTCTGGTTGCGATCCGCCCTTTTCTTCAGAGATTGAGGCACGGCTTGATTGAGTAAATGGCTCGACATATTGAGCATCAAGCGCGCTATCCCATGAACATCTTAACCGCAGGCCCAGCGCGTCAGACACCGCTCAATCGGCGACGCTGTCAACTTTTACCGGAATTTAGTCCGAATCACGGAGAATACAAGTTCGCGATATCGCTCTGGGCGACCGCGGGGCGTCCGCGTTCATAAATCACGCGTCCATTCACGATGGTCAAATCGACGGCGAGAGTCTGAATTTCGGCGGCTGTGAGATTGGCAGGGTCGGCAGCAACGACGATCAGATCCGCCAGGTAGCCGGTCGCGATTTCACCGGCACCGAGACGGCTCAGGCGAGCGGCGGATCGGGTAAAGAGATCGAAAGCTTCATTGAAGGAGATGCTCTCGGCCGGGGCGAGTTCTTCGCCGTCCATCGAGAGGCGATTCATGGCAGCGGCAATTGCGTTGAACGGCTTCGCCGGTGTGACCGGCGCGTCAGTGGCTCCTGCGATCTGAACGCTGGCATCGAGGAGGCTGCGCGCCCTGTAGAGGTATGGCACCAAGCCCGGATCGGTGGTGTATTTGGGGCCCCGGTAATGGATGAAGCCGGGGTTGGTCACAACCCATACGCCTAGCGCCGCGAGCCGCTGAAGATAGTCGTCCGGGATTAGACCGCCATGCTCGATTCTGCAGACCGTGCTCTCGAGGGTGCGCGGATTGACTTCGCGGCGACTGGCTTTGATTGCGGTTATCGCCGCTTCGAGCTCCTCGACCTCGGTCACGTGAAAAGCGACGTCGAGTCCCGTCGAGAGCGCTCGTCCAACCCGGCGGGCCAGCGGCGCGGGTTCCCATCGCGCGAGATCCATGAACTTTACGCCACTCAGGCGAAAACCCGCCGCTTCTGCGGCCTGACGGGATATATTGATGGCGTCAACCTGATTCTGTCCGATCATCACGCCAATACGCTGACCGATCGCGCCTTTGGCACTCAGCAGCGCGAACGTCGCGACGTCTTCGGGACCGTTGCGAACTGTCGCGTCGGTGAAGGTGGTGATACCCGCAGCAGCCAGTTCGCGACTATAAACGCGGGTGCGCGCCTCAAGTTCAGCGGGAGTCACGCGCGGCAGGCGCTGCGAGATCCACTCGTCCATCCCGACGACGAAGCCGGTCAGCCGGCCCGAGGGTTCACGCTCCAGCCATGCGCCATGAGGCGGATTGAATCCGGCAGCCTCCAAGCCGAGTGAAGTTATCGCGCGCGAATTGAGCCAGGAGGCATGAAGCGTTTGATGTCGCAGGCGCAGCGGATGACGTCCGATTGAGCCGTCGAGCTCGGCGCGCGTCGGTCCTCGCCGTTCTCGCATCATGGCTTCATCGCAACCAAATGCGCGCAGCCAGTTTCCCGGCGGGGTCTTTCCGGCGGTCAGGCGCAGATCAGCCAGCAAATCGCTGATCGTGCGGCAGCGCATCACGTTCAGGCCGTTGGCGACGGCCGCGCCTTCCATGAAATGGATATGGCAATCGATGAAGCCGGGGGTTACCGTGCGCCCTGCCAGACGAATCATATGCGTACGCGGGCCGACCATCGGTTTGAGATCGGCGAACGCACCGTGCGCGATGATCAGCCCGTTGGCAACTGCAATTGAATCGCTCGCCGGATAGCCGGAAACGACACCCTCGTGCAATACGAGGTCGGCTTTATCGAGGGCCATCAGCACACCCGACCGCCCGACAGATCCTTTTCACTTTACTCAACCACCGCCGCAATCTCATCGCCACGCGGACTCTGCCCGTCCGCTGGTACGGGCCGGAAAAATCTAGTCGGAAGACGGAAGCGCCTTTGCTTCCTTAAGCTTCATCTCGATCTCGCAACATTCGAAGGCGCCCGAGCCGGCCTTGTTGCACAGCACTTCGGTGCCGCATTTCTCGCATAGATAGCGTTTGCCTAGTGTGTTAGCCATTATCGCAACTCCCACCGATGGCCCGGTACTCGCGGCCGAGTTCAAATCGGTAATTTGTAAAGTAACTTAAGAACGTCCGTCATCATTATCAATCCGAGTGCAACTTGGAAGAGCCGCGCAGCACTAACCGTCAGGCAAAGGGTAATTCGCAGACGCTTGCCGGTAAGTCGGCCCCGTTATCGGCGATCGTCACTCGAGTCCCTATCGGCCAGGCGCTGTGATGAAGGATCGATAATCCGATTACGCCGCATCGCGGCGAACGGACGATGCTGGTGAGGCGGCCGACTTCCTTGCCGTCCAGATTGATCACGTTGCCGGGTGCCGGCAGCAACTCTCCTTCAAGCCGGAGGCCGAAGAGCTTCTTCTTGAGGCCGCCGCGCGCGGTTGCACGCTCGATCGTCTCTTGCCCGAGATAGCAGCCCTTGTTGAAGGAAATCGCGTAACCGAGCCGCGCTTCGAGTGCGATGGTCTTGTCGGCGGTATCGACGCCGACGCGAGCGAGGCCGTGCTCGACGCGCACGACCTCGAGCGCGGCGGCATCGACTTCGGCGATTTCGCTGATGCCAGCGGCAGCGCCGCGCGCGCGAATCGCCTCGTTTGTCGCGGCAATTCGCTCGCGCTCCAGGTTTACCGTGAACGCCGGGCCGCCGTAGCGGGGGAGATTCGCAACGCGAATCTCCCCCGCTACGGCGGTCTCCGCGCGCGCGTGCCGCCATAGCGGCAGCGCCGGCGCGGCGTCGCCACCGGCGGCGGCGAGGGCGCTCGCCGCCGCCGGGCCTTCGAGATCGAGGACCCCGACGACGTCGAGTTCCTCGAACTCGACGTCGTCGGCGACGAGGAATTTCTCCAGATGCGCGCGGGCTTTCGGCCACAGCGCGCGATCGATTTCCATGAGCAGCGCGTCGGCCTCCGCATAAACGAAGAAGTCCGCGATGATATGCGCGTGTTCCGTGAGTATCAGGGCCGGTGCCACCGCCCCAGTGGCTAGTCCCTTGATGTCGTTGCTGCACATCCCATGCATGAACGGGAGACGATCATCGCCGACGATCCGCACGATGATGCGATCGGCGATTGTTGCTATGCCGACGCCCTTCGAGATTGCGCTT
>Ga0302326_10006416_pt1 | contig 26412 bp, 25 predicted proteins | sample Palsa_T0_3_FD_202264 | JGI IMG/M metagenome (GOLD analysis project Ga0302326, IMG submission 202264) | Peat permafrost microbial communities from Stordalen Mire near Abisko, Sweden - Palsa_T0_3 | ecosystem: Environmental > Terrestrial > Soil > Palsa > Peat permafrost | place: Sweden: Abisko... | reverse complement strand
AAACCGTCGAGGCCTACAATCCCAAGCCCTGGGTTACGGCCACGTCACCGACGACGGCCAGCAAGCTCACCAATCTGATGCTCTCCGTTGTGAACAGCCCGAACGGTACCGGGGTAGCCGCCCGGATCCCTGGGATCCACGTCGCCGGCAAGACCGGGACAGCACAGACCGGGTTGGGCTACATCGAGACGTGGTTCGTATCTTTCGCTCCCGTCCCCGACCCGCGGATCGCGGTGGCCGTGCTGGTGGAGGACCAGCCGCCAGCGGACGACTACGTGGGTGGCACGATCGCCGCTCCCATCGCTAAAGCCATTATTCAGAGCTACCTCGAACCTGGAAGCGAACTGACGCCGTGAGCTGGGCAGTCGCGACGCCTCGCGGGCACCGGGAGCACCTACCAGCCCTAGGCTGTGGCGGACATGGCACCGTCTGAAGTCTTCAGCGAGCGCTACGAGCTGGTGCGCCACATCGCGCGCGGCGGTATGGCCCAGGTCTACCTGGCGCAGGACCTGCTGCTCGACAGGCCGGTCGCGATCAAGGTGCTTTTCCCCGAGCTTTCTTCTGATCCCTCGTTCGTCGAGCGGTTCCGCCGGGAGGCCCAAGCAGCAGCGAACCTCTCTCACGCCAACATCGTGTCGATCTACGACTGGGGCCAGGGCGAGCACACCTATTTCATCGTCATGGAGTACATCGACGGCCAGACCCTTTCCGCTCTCATCCGCCAGGGGCCGCTTTCGCCCCAGAGGGCCGCCTCCATAGGCGCTGACATTGCAAATGCGCTCGACTTCGCGCACCGCAGGGGCGTGATCCACCGGGACGTCAAGCCGGGCAACGTCCTTATCGACCAGACCGGCCAGGTCAAGGTCGCGGACTTCGGGATCGCTCGAGCGGTGAGCCACGCGAGCGAGGGCCTGACCCAGACCGGCGCTGTCATGGGCACAGCCACCTACTTCTCACCTGAGCAAGCCCAAGGTCAGCCGGTTGACGCCCGTAGCGACGTCTACTCACTCGGGGTCGTCCTTTACGAGATGGTCACCGGACGGCCGCCCTTCTCCGGCGACAGCCCGGTGGCGATCGCCTACAAGCATGTGCGCGAGTTCCCGGCCCTGCCATCGAGCATAAACCCCCAGGTGCCGCCTGACTTCGAAGCGATCATCATGACGGCGATGGCGAAAGACCCCGACGACCGGTACCAGAGCGCTGCGGAGCTGCGCGACGACCTGGTCCGATTTCACAGGGGCCAGCCGGTGCTGGCAGGCCGGGCGACCGGCGCTGGCACAACCCGGGCCGTAACGGGACCTCCCCCCTCTCCGTACGAGCAGACCTACGCCCAACGGACCAGCGCGTACGACGAGCTGGAGGCCGCCTATGGGGCCGGCGGCTACGGGAAGGGCTCGCAGGCTCGCGGGCGCTCGAGAGCCGGCTGGTGGGCCTCGCTGTTCGTGGTACTGCTGGCAGTGCTCGCCGTGCTCGTGTTCTTCATCGGGCGCAACGCGGGCTGGTGGGGCACTGTGGCCGAGATCAAGCTGATGAACGTAAAAAACGACACCGTCGCTCAGGCAAGGAGCTCCCTCGAGGGGCAGGGCTTCGACAACGTTGCCGTGCGGTCCGTGCACAGCCAATTGGTCCAGAGCGGGCTTGTCATGGGCACCTCACCCCAGGCCGGATCCGTGGTGCCGCCCAGCACCACGATCACCCTCGAGGTGAGCAGCGGCGCCCCCCTGGCGGCGGTGCCGAGCCTGACGGGCCAACGGTGCGGAAATGCCGGCACGACGCTCAAGGCGAAGGACTTCAACCCCACGAACATCCCACAGAACAGCAGCAGCGTGGCTTCCGGTTTCGTCATCTCCACCAAGCCCAAGTCCGGCACGCAGCTCCAGGAGGGGAGCACCGTCGACGTCTATTGCTCCGCGGGGCGGGCGACCACCATCGTCCCCAGCCTCCAGGGCCTGAACCCCGCTCAGGCAGGGGCGGCGCTGGCCGGAGCGCATTTGAAGGCTGGCAGCATCGTCCAGGTGCCGAGCTCCACCATCCCGGCGGGCCTCGTGGCTTACAGCCAGCCGTACGGCGGCAACCTGGAGCCCTGGGAGACGACAGTCAAACTGTTCGTGTCTGACGGCCAACAGACCGTTACGGTACCCCCCGGCCTGGTCGGCGAGACCTACCTGCAGGCTCAAAAGCAACTTGGGGCGGAGAGCCTCTTTGCGCCCGAGGACTTCGTCCCAGTCAGTAACCCGTCCCAGGACGGCTACGTGATAAACAGCGACCCCAAGTCTGGCCAACCAATAAGGGAGGGCTCCGCCGTCACGCTCTACGTAGGCGAGTACACCGGCCCCCCGACAACCAAGCCGGTGAAATCGACGTCCACTACAGGGAGCGCCTTCACGTCCACTACAGGGAGCGCCTTCACGTCCACTTCAGCGGGCTCCTCCACGACGTCCGCTACCGCGGGCTCCTCCACGACGTCCACGTCTGCGACGGGGACGACAACCGCCACGACCTCGGCGACGACGGTGCCCGCCACCGGCGCCACTACGTTACCTGGGGCTCCGGGGGCCACCACCTTGGGGCCGAGTACCACGGTCACTGCTCCCGCGCCGCCAACAACCTGACGCTGGCCCCAGGGCCGTTGCCTGGCGTGACGCCGGCCTCACCTATTGCTGGCCGGAAGCGATCCCGATGCAAGGGGGCCAGCTGGCACGCTCACCAACGCTTGTCCGAACCCGCAGGAGCGAAGCCAGTTGGCTATCAGCCGGTGGCCGCCCTCGGTGAGCACGGCCTCAGGGTGGAACTGCACCCCATCGACAGCCAGGGCTCTGTGGCGGATGCCCATGACCGTACCGTCCTCGGCCCAGGCGCTCACCTCGAGTTCGTCGCCCAATGTGGCCCGCTCGACGACGAGCGAGTGGTAACGGGTTGCTGTAAGAGGCTGGGGTAGGCCCTCGAAGATCCCGCGCCCGTCATGAGAAACCTGGGAAGTCTTGCCGTGCAACAGTTGAGCCGCGCGCACCACGTTCGCCCCGAAGGCAAAACCGATGGCCTGGTGCCCCAGGCAAACCCCGAGGATGGGGGCCTCGCCCGCCAGGGCCCTTATCAACGGCACGCTTATACCGGCGTCTTCGGGCCTCCCCGGGCCGGGAGAGATGACAATCCCGGAAGGGCGCAGCTCCTGGACGTCGGTGAGGCTCAGCTCGTCGTTGCGCCGCACCACCGGGTCGGCCCCGAGCTGGCCCAGGTATTGGACAAGGTTGTACACGAACGAGTCGTAGTTGTCGACTACCAGGACTTTAGCCGTCATTGGGCAAACGCTACCCGTCCAAGTCTCTCCCCTGCTTGGAGTTCTCCCGGCGATGGGAGGAGACGCCGTCGTTCGCGTATCCTGTCTGCATGCCCCGACGCACCAAAGAGGCCCCCGGACGAGTAACCCCCAGGGCGGATGCCCGCCTGCCCACGTTCAGCGGCCGCTACACAGCCCCGATGCCGACGGACTACCGGCACAGCCCGATGTGGGTCCCCGTCATCATGCTGACGTTCTTCGCCTGCGGTGTGTTGATGATCGTGCTCAACTACATCAGCCTGCTACCGAGCGCTCCCTCCAACTGGTACCTCCTCGGTGGCCTCGGCCTCATCGTCTGCGGTTTCGCGATCTCGACCCAGTACCGCTAGTGCTGGCTGCGCGCTAGCGGGCCGCTCCTAGCCCCTGCTTTGCAGCCGTGCAAGCTCCTCGCAGCCGGTGGGCCCCGGTAGCCGGGTTCGCCTTGGCGTCGTCGGCAAACCAGATGGCGTGGCTGGCCTTCGCTCCGGTCACAACGGGCGCGGCTGCGCACTTCAGGGTCTCCACCTCGACGATCGGCCTGCTCTCGGAGATCTTCCCGCTGCTGTATGTCCTTTTGGCGATGCCAGCTGGCCGAGCGGTCGACAGGTCGCTGGGGAACTGGCTCGGCACGGGTGCAGTGCTCAGTGCCTTGGGGACCGTGCTCCGCCTGGCTGGGACGACCCGGTCCGGGTTCGCCTGGGTGCTGGCCGGCCAGGTCGTGGTGGCAGCAGCCCAACCCCTGCTCCTCAACGCCGTCACAGCCCTGGCGAGGCGCTATCTCGCCCCGGCCGACAGACCGGTCGGCATCGCGATCTGCTCCGCCGGGACGTTCCTTGGTTTCGTGCTGGCCTTCGTCACCGGGGCGGCCATCGGCGCGGCGCGGGTCAACGACCTGTTGGCACTCGGAGCTGCTTACGCTGCGGTCGGGGGTGCCGTGCTCGTGGTGGCCCTTGTCCGGACGCCCTGCCCCTTCGGCAGCGAGCGCTCCAGCTCTTTGGCCGGTTTGGCCGAACTGCGCCAGCTGTGGGGCGACCCTGTCATGCGAGGGCTGGTGTACTTCGTCTTCGTCGGCTTCGGGGTGTTCGTTTCCCTGACGACATGGGCTCAGCCGCTGCTAAAGCCAGCCGGCGTGAGCACAGCTACTGCGGACACCCTGCTCACAGCGATGGTCATCGCCGGCGTGGTCAGCTCTGCGGTGGTCCCTCCGTTCATCGCCCGCCGTGGCCTCCAGCTGCCCGCCCTCGTGGCCGGCGGCGTGGCCACGATCGTCGGGTGCGGCCTTCTTGCCGCCGTCCCGGGCGTGGTTGGGGGGGCGGTAGGGCTCTGCCTGGTCGGCCTCTTCCTCCTGCCAGGGTTGCCGGTCATGCTGGAGGTAGCCGAGCGCCGTAGCGGGGACGGGGCGGCGGCGGCGGCCGGGCTGATCTGGTTGGCTGGCCAGGGTGGCGGGATCGTGGTGGCGGTCGCGTGCGGGGCTCTCGAGGGCACGCCTTGGCTTGCTTTCAGCCTTCTGGCCGTCGTCGTCGTGTCCGCAGTCCCCGCTGCTTCCCATCTGCGGGGCGGGCTCTCTTCCCAGGTGCTGGGGCCCGTTTAGACCCCCAAGCTCCCCCGCGCCAATACTTGGAATACGCTGAACGGGAGAGCCTTCTTGGCGATCAACCCGGCCCGCTCGGAAGCCTTGCCGACCGAAACCCGCCGTGGCGGCCGCGATGACTCGAGGACCTTACGGACGGCTTTCGCCACGCCTTCAGGCGAAGCCCCGTTCTGCTCGTCGCGCTCCATGATGCCCACGGCTTTGGAGGCAGCCCCGGCATAGGCGTCGCCCCCGTCTTGTCCCGTCCCTGGGCTCGGCGCTCCCGCCTTGGCTGGTCCCGTCAAAGTACGGCGATTTTCGGTGAAGTCCGTTCGGAAATTGCCCGGTTGGAGCAGAGTGACCTTGATACCGAAAGGTTCGACCTCGTAAGCCAGAGCCTCACCCCAGCCTTCGATCGCGAACTTGCTGGCACTGTAAAAAGCTTGGAAAGGTAAGCCGATAACGCCCCCGATCGAACTGAGGAGCACGATCCTGCCGGACTTGTTGGCCCGCATTGCCGGCAACACGGCCTGCACGGCTCTTGCCGTTCCCCAGAAAAGCGTCTCCAGCTGCGCCTTGGCGTTAGCGATAGGAGTGTTCTCCACCGCTCCGGCAAGCCCCCAACCAGCACATGTGACCAGGGCGTCGATATGCCCGTACCGGTCGACGACCGAGCGCACTCCTGCGGCGACGGAGCCATCGTCATCAACGTCCATGACCAGACCGGTCCAGCCGCCACCAGCCGTGCCCCGCCGGCTCGCCCCGACAACGGCCCACCCTGCGGCCGCGAGGTTCGTCGCAGTGGCGCGGCCGATCCCAGCCGACGCACCTGTAACAAGCACAATCTTGTCCATCGACGGGCCACCCTTTCTTCGCTGCGGAGTGTACCCGGCGCGAAGCCAGCCGACCTTGAGCGCACAGGAGCGACCGGCAGCCATCACCGAGGACCAAAACCGGGCAGCCGGCGGATTACCGGGAAGTTACATCCGTGTGACACTCCCCAACCTCGTCCACAGCTGTGGATAATCAGGCACGCTCCAAGACGCAGGCGGTCCCCATCCCGCCCTCGGCGGCCACGCAGACAAGGGCTCGACGTAAACCCGCGTCGAGGAGCCCTGAGACGGCAGTCACGAACAGGCCGGCCCCCACTGCGCCAAGCGGAGCCGTGGTCGCCAGGGCCCCGCCGGTGGGGTTGACCTGGTCAGCACTGACCTTCATCTCAGCCAACCACACCCGCACGGCAACGGCGCTGCTCTCGTGCACCTCCCACCAGTCGATGTCGTTGGCGGTGAGACCCGCACGGTCCAGGGCCGCCTTGGACGCCGGGACAGTCGCCGCCGGCCAGACGAGAGGATCGGTCCCAACCGTGGCGAAGGAGACCAGGCGCGCTATCGGCACCACGGCGAGTTCATCCGCTCGGTCCGCGCTGGCTATCAGCAGCGCAGAAGCCCCGTCACCCTCAGCAGCCATGTTCGCCGCCGTCACAACCCCGCCCTCGAGGTACACGGGAGGTAGCCCGGAGACCTCGGCCGCCGACGACCGCCCGACAGCCTCGTCCGCCGCCAGGGTTGTCTTCGCAGGACCGGGGAGGGCGAGCATGTAAGGGGGACGCTTCCTTTGCGCCCGCCAGGCTCTTTGCCGGCTCTCGAGCGCCCACTTGTCCAGCTGGCTACGGTCTAAAGACCACTGACGAGCGACCTCCTCGGCGGCCAACCCGGGTGGCACGAGCCCCCCGCCCGTGCCCCTGTACCTGTCCTGTAGGCGTTGGCCATAAGGTTTCCCTACCGAGGGGACCGACAGGCTCGCCCCCAGAGGTACGGCCGTCATGACTTCGACGCCCCCCGCAACGACGAGGCCCTGGGCCCCTGACATCACCGCCTGTGCCGCCCAGTGGACCGCCTGCGCCGAGGATGCAGCGTGACGGTCCACCGTGGCCCCTGGTACCCGCTCGGGCCATCCAGCTGCAAGTACGGCCCGCCGTGCGATGTTGCAAGCCTGCGCACCCACCTGCGTAGTGCAGCCGAAGATCACGTCTTCGACGGCGCCGCCATCTATGCCAGCCCGCTCGACGAGCTGCGACAGCATCTCTGCCGAAAGGTCGACCGGGTGCCAGCTGGAGAGCGCACCTCCTCTCCGTCCGTAAGGGGTGCGGACGGCATCAATTACAAAGGCCTGTCCTTGCCGGCCCCGGCTGTGTACCCGTGGCACTCAGTGGACCACGCTGATGCCGACGAGGCGCCCGACCAGGTAGGTCACGCCAGCTGCGACCATACATACGACCACTTGCCGGAAGGCGCTGCGAACGGGGGGCCGGCCCGTTGCCTGGGAAAGCAGGACGCCGATCACCACTGAACACAGGGCTACGGCACATACCGAGATAGCCACTGCGGGAAGGCCCCTTAGGAAGAACCACGGGACCAGGGGCACGGCCGCACCTACCGAGAAACTGAAAAGAGAAGAAACGGCGGCCGGGTACGGGGATGGGAGGGCAGAAGGGTCGATGCCGATCTCCTCACGCGCGTGCGCCTGGAGCGCCATTTCGGGCGTGCTCATCATCATTTCGGCCAGGGAAGCTGCATCTTCGGAGGACAATCCCCGGTGCTCATACAAATCGGCTAGCTCTCGACGCTCTGCTTCGGGTTCACGCCGAAGAGCGCTGCGCTCTACGTCGAGCTCCCGATTGAGAAGTTCCCTTTGGGCAGACATTGAGACGTACTCTCCAGCAGCCATGGAGAACGCCCCTGCAAGGAGGCCGGCAAACCCCGCCAAACGGACGTAGTCGGGCCCCGACTGAGCTCCGAAAACGCCAAGGATCAGGGACACATTGGTAACGAGGCCGTCGCTCACCCCGAACACTGCAGCGCGAGCGGCGCCAGACTGAACGTTGCGGTGGTGGTGCTCTATGTCCTGGTGCTGCTCGGCCTCCCCTTCGGCAGATGCGCCATCGCCAAGGGGCTCACCGGCGCGGTCGGATTTCTCCCCATTGGAGGCACCGGGCTCACCGGCCAGCTGGCTCACCGCACGCTCACAATACCGAGGCGACCGCTACGAGGTTGAACAAACAATGCGCGAGCATCCCGGCTCCTAAACGCCTGGTCAGCTTTGCCGTGTAACCGAGGACGACACCCACGAGGAACAAGGCCAGCACGACGGTGACATTGCCGGCCGCCGTTTTCGATTCACCGACGTGTGCAAAACCAAAGAAGGCCGCCTGCAGCCAAACTGCACCGCCAGCCCCGAACCGGGCCTGCAATGCGGTCCGCAAAAACCCGCGAAAGAAAAGTTCTTCAAAAAACGGTGCTCCCAGCTCGACAATCAGGGTAAGGATAACCAGGCCCACCTCATGCCCTTTTTGCTGAGTGATAATTTGGTCATTATTACCGGCAAATTTAGTCCCAGAAAACACGACGACGACTATCTCAGAAACGACGAGTGCGGCGGCCACGGCGGCAAAACCCCACAAGACGTCGTTCCCTCTTATTCCCAAACCGAAGTCGCGACGCAAGCTCGCGCTGCCGTAGCGGCGCGAGACAAAGATCACCGTCCCCAGCATGCCGGTCCAAAGCCCCATCTCGCTCAAGAGGGTCGTCACAGGACCTGTCGCGCTCCCCGAAAGTGCCTCCCCAATGGTTGCTCCGACGACCGCCAGTGCGTAGCCGGCCAATATGCCGGGCAGAGCACACCACGCCGCCCGCGCCGGGATAGAGGGGCCGCTTGGGCCATCCGGCAACAGAGCATCTGGCGACAGGACATCGCGTGACTGCAGCGCGCTATAAGTGGGACCGCCTCTGGATGATGAGGAACTTGGCCCTGCCGCCAAGATGCCCTCGGTGGGCCACGGAGGCTCGTCCTGCCCGGGTGCTCCGCTTGGCCAGGGAGGCTCTGGCCTCTGACTGCCCGTAAGTGGCTCGGCCCCGGGACCGGGCCGGCCAGGGGTGGGCGTGGGCCCCCCTTCCGGCGGGCTCTGTGCAGCCATTGTCCGAAGGTACTCCGCTCCGGCGTCTTCTACGGCCGCAGCCTGGGCCTGCTGGCGCCAGCGCCGCTCGTCCCCTACGCTGGGATGGAACACCGCAGGCTGTTGGCTGACGCGCACAAGCTCGAACGTTCCTGGCGACCTGAGCCTAAGGCTCAATCGCTGCGGGAGGGCTCAACGGTGGCGCCTAGCCTCGCGGGGTACCAGTCCCACCGAGGAGGCAATGAGTGAAACGTCCTTTCCAACCCCACAACCGCCGTCGCGCAAGGCGGCACGGGTTCCGTCACCGGATGGAGACGAGGGCCGGGCGGGCGGTGCTGAAGGCGCGCCGCCTGAAGGGCCGGCACCGCCTGGCAGTTTGACGTGGAGCACGAGAGGGCGGTCGGCCTTCGAGGGTCTTCGCCGCGCCAGCACGGTCCGTTCGGGCCCGTTCACGGTGTCGTGGGTCCCGGCAGTCCCCGGCCAACCTCCCGCTCTCGGGTTCGCGATAGGCAAGAAGGTCGGCAACGCCGTGGTCCGCAACCGGCTTCGAAGGCGCTTGAGAGAAGCAGCCCGCCAACTTGTGACGCTCCCCCCGGGCACCTACCTCATTCGCGCCAGACCCGCCGCCGCGGCCCTCTCCTTCCAGGAAATCTCGGCCCATCTATCGCGGGCGACGAGTTCCCTGCTCGCGTTGGGAAGACCGATGCACCACCAACGGGCAGCGACGCAGGAGCGGGTAGCTTCGGAACCGGATCCACCGGTTGCGGAGGGCCAATGACTGCGCCTACCAGCCTGCATTCCACTCCTTCAGTAGCCGCACGAGCGCTTAGGGTGTTAATCTTAATCTACCAGGCCGCCCGCGCTGGCCGCAGCCCAGTGTGCAGGTTCGTGCCCTCGTGCTCGGACTATGCGCTCGAAGCCGTTGAGTGTTTCGGCGCTCGTCGCGGGCTGGCGCTCGTCGCACGCCGGCTGGCCAGGTGCCGCCCGGGCGGCCCCTTCGGGCTTGACCCCGTGCCTTCACCGTCTCTGCGAGTCGAGGAGCCCGTCCCATGAGCTCCCTGAGCAGGCTCATAGGCTGGGTGCTTGCCGGGTTTTATTCGCTAATCCCCAATTACGCGATTGCGATCATCCTCGTCGGCTTGGTCTACATGTCCTTTGTCGTGCCGTTCACCCTCAAGTCGACGCGCTCGATGCTCGCCATGCAGAAGCTGCAACCGAAGATGAAGCAGCTTCAGCAGCAGCACAAGGACGACCGGCTCGCCCTTAATCAGGCCCTTACCGAGTTGTACAAGCAAGAAGGGGTCAACCCGTTCGGGGCTTGCATCCCGACCTTGTTGCCTCTGCCTCTCCTTTACGTCCTTTACAGCGTGATCCGTGGGTTGGGCCACACAGCCAAGATCTGCGACGGAACGGCTGGCGTCCTTCGCGCATGTCCGTCCTATCTGAGCCCCAGCACCAAGATGTTCAAGGACCTGGTACGTAGCGCCCCGCGGGGGATGGGCGCGCAAATGAAGTCCTTTGGGATCGACCTGAGCAACAACGCTTGGGCTGACCTCCATTCGAAGGTGGGGATCGGGGCAACATTCGGCGCTCTCCTGTTGCTCGTCATCATGACCGGGGCCAACTACTACCAGCAGGTCCAGATCATGAGCCTGAACCCGATGGTGCGCCAAAACCAGCAGATGAACTCGCAGATGCGAATGATGAGGTTCTTCCCGATCCTCTTCGGGGTGCTCTGCATCCGGTTTGCGACCGGGCTCGTGCTTTACTACGCAGTGTCCGGGCTCTTCAGGGTTGGCCAAACCTGGGCCATGTACCACTACGACCCGAAGGTAAAAGCCCTCGTGGCGAGAGACGACCGTGACCTCGAGGTGATGGAGGCACACCTGGAAGAGGTCGAGGGTAAAACGCGGAAGGCTTTGCCCAAGCCGCCGCAAAAAGCGCTGCCTAAGCCGCCGCCGAGGACCCCTCCCAAGACGCCGCCCAAAACCTTACCGCCAACTGGGGATATCGCTCCTGCCAACGGTAAACCGAGCTCCCAACCCAACGGACAGAGGCCGATACGCAACCCGAACACCGAAGCGGCAAGCCAGCGAAACCGAAATCGAAGACGTAAAGGTCGATAGGGCTATGGAATGGGTCGAGACCACCGGCCGCACGGTCGAAGAAGCCAAGAAGTCCGCTTTGGAACAACTCGGCGTGGAAGAGGCTGACACCGAGTTCGAGGTGATCTCCGAACCCAAGGTCGGGCTGTTCGGCCGTTTGAGGGAGGAAGCGCGGGTCCGGGCTCGTGTACGGCCTCGCTACCCGCGTTCAAAAGGTGAAAGACGAGAGCGGAGGCGCGGACGCGGGGCAGCGGGCGCAGACCATGGTTCTCAGGTCGGCCCTCCAGGGGCCCAAGCCGGTGACCAAACAGGAGATAGTGCCGACGAGCGCAAGAGCCGGGCTAAGCCGGGCGAGGCGGAGCCTCGGGCCGCTGGAGAGGTCCGGTCGGCGCGCCGGCAGCGGCGTCCCTCGCCAGCTGCGGGATCCGGTGACAAACCGGAACGAGGAGGCGCTAACTTCAGCGAAGTGAAGACGGCGTCGATCGAAGAACAGGTTGCGTTGGGGGAACAGTTCGTGCGCGGGCTCCTTGCCGAGATGGGCGCGCAAGCGACGATTACTTCTGAGGAGCTCGCCGAGGGCGTGGTCGAGCTACTGATCACCGGCGAGGACCTGGGCACGTTGATCGGGCCTAAAGGGGCGACACTGCTTGCCCTACAAGAGCTGACTCGCACGGTGATGCAACGCCAGGTCTCATCCTCCGAGTGCCGTGTCGTCCTCGACATCAACGGGTACAGGAGGCGCAGGCAGCACGCCCTCGCCGTTTTCGCGAGGCAGGTCGCTCTAGAGGTGCAAGCCAGTAACACCAAACGAGCTCTCGAGCCCATGCCACCACCGGACCGAAAGGTCGTCCACGACGCCGTCAACGACGTCCCAGGCGTCACGACGATCTCGGAAGGCGAGGAGCCCTACCGGCGAGTTCTGCTGGTCCCGGTTTCCCCGGGCGATGCCGATGTCGAGAGTTCTGCCGCGACAGGCGAAGAACGGTCGGAGACTTCCAGCTCGTAGGCCTCGGCTACAAGTGCCTTTTCCCGCATGTCAACCCGGGCCCGCCAAGAGCCCGTCGTCGGTACCTAGCCTGCCTCGCTCATCATCACCATCGTGGCCGGAGCTCGCCGAGCATGACACCCAGAAGCTTCAGCGCCTCTTTACGGAGGCCCGCGATCTCGGCTTTCTCGGGCCAGGGGATGTGGGTGAGCAGATAACGCGAAGCGTCGCGTTCGCCGTAGCAGCAGGCGTACCCCCTCCAACAGGCCTCGTGGCGGACCTCGGTAGCGGCGGCGGCTTACCTGCCCTTGTCCTGGCCATCGTCTGGCCCCGCAGCAGTTGGCTACTCATCGATAGCAACCAGCGACGCACCACCTGGCTACGACGGGCGAGTTCGGAGCTTGGCGCCGCGGCCCGTGTCGAGGTCGTGTGCGAGCGAGCCGAGTTGGTTGCACGAAGCCCGCGCCGCCACCAAGCCGAGCTCGTTACCGCGAGGAGCTTCGGGCCACCTGCAGCAACAGCCGAGTGCGCCGCGGCGCTGCTCGCTTTGGGAGGTTGCCTGCTGGTCTCGGACCCACCGGAAGCAGGCCAACCTGAGCGATGGCCCCAAGACGGTCTTTCCAAGCTCGGCCTGGAGCTGGGAAACCGCGAGGTCATCGCCACCGCCGCAGGACCGGTGTCGTTCAGCAAGATCTTTGCCGTCTCGCAGTGTGCGGAGCGCTACCCCCGACGAGTCGGAGCCCCTTTCAAACGCCCGCTGTTCTAGCCACCAAGTGACCTGCTGGGCACCTCTCGTACTTACGCTGGGGCGCCGTCACGGAACAAGAGGCCCTTGCGGGTTCCTTTGTTCCACGTGTTACCATACGGTGAAACACCCCTGAAGTCGCCGGGTAGTCGGTGGAGACTCACCCTTCAGCCTGGCACTCTTGGGGAAAAGGAGGGGTTCGGCTGCCTACTGACTTCGAAAAAGGGTTCATGGTCGGCTTGCTGGTCGGTGAAGGGCACTTTGGGGGTGATGGGCGCCAACCCCAGGTCACACTACGGATGCACGTGCGTCACGAGGCCCTATTCATCTGGATAGAACGGATCTTCCCGGGCGGCAAGGTCTATGGCCCGTACAACCATGACGGCCGGCACTACTTCCAATGGATGGCTAGGGGCAGCTATCTCCGCGAGGTGCTCATGCCCATATTGGACGAATACCTGACAAAGCAGCTGGACGCGGCAAGCGCCGAACGTTACGACGAAATGAAGGCGCGCTACCACAGCCGGCTCAGGCTTGTCGCCCAAACGAGCGTCGACAACGAGCCCGAGAGCGCACCTACCCCCACGGCGCAGGAGAGCAAGCGGCTTGGACGGCCAGAGCTCAACCGTGAAGGCTCGACGGCCGCCGAGATCTTCGATCGGCTCCGCCGTGAACCGCCTCTTTAGGTTTAGCTGTGAACACGCTTGCTGTGGCCGGCAATGCGAGCAAGTATGGGAGGCGCATGACAAATCGGGAGCAGCGACGGGACCGTGCCTCCTCGATCTTTCGCACCATGCACGATGATGACCCCGTCAATACCCTCTCGAGCGACGAAACTTCTATGAACGACGACAAGATCGATACAAAAGAGCACCCGGTGATCGCCCTTGAAGGCCCCGTCACTCCCCCGGCCGCAAGGCTGGGGGAGCCCGCGCTCCTCAAGGACCTGAGCAGCGCTGCTCAAGAGCTCGGAGCAGCTCATGACCTTGGGCGCGCCCCGAAAAAGAGGCTCCCGCTGCCGCGCGTCCTGGCGATCGCCAACCAGAAAGGTGGGGTGGGCAAGACCACCACGGCGGTCAACCTTGGCGCGGCGCTTGCCGAACTCGGCTACCGGGTCCTTGTGATCGACCTGGACCCGCAAGGCAACGCCACGACTGGCCTGGGCGTCAACGCCCGCAACCTCGATAATTCAATTTACGACGTGATCCTCCACGACCTGCCCATAGAGGACTGCATCGAGCCAACCAATCTGAGGAACCTCTTCTTGGTGCCTGCCACGATCGACCTTGCAGGGGCAGAGATCGAGTTAGTCCCTGTTTTCAGTAGGGAACTTCGTCTCAAGCGAGCAATCGCGACCGTGCTCGACGACTTCGACTTCGTCCTGATCGACTGCCCACCTTCGCTGGGCCTGCTCACGGTCAACGCCCTCGCCGCTGCACACGAAGTGGCCGTACCCATCCAGTGCGAGTACTACGCACTGGAAGGCCTCGGACAGCTGCTCAGCAACATCGAACGGGTTAGGGCCAACCTCAACCCTGACCTCAGCGTCACCACCATCATCATGACCATGTATGACGCACGGACCCGACTGGCTGAGCAGGTCGTCGACGAGGTACGTCTCCACTTCGGCGACAGGGTCTGCCGTAGCGTCGTCCCAAGGACGGTCCGTTTGTCTGAAGCTCCCTCTTTCGGTCAGCCGATAATTGTTTTCGACCCCACATCGCGAGGGGCGACGGCTTACCGCGAACTAGCCAAGGAGGTAAGCGGTGGCGCGCCGCAGCGGGTTAGGTAGGGGGCTCGGAGCCTTGATACCGACCGACGTCCTGAGGGACCGAGGGGCATTGATGGAACTGTCCGTGACCGCTGTTCGCCCGAACCCTCGCCAACCGCGGTCGCACTTCGACGAGGATGGGCTCGCGTCGCTGACAGCGTCGGTGCGCGAGATAGGCGTCCTGCAGCCGATCCTGGTCCGGCGTACGGATGAAGACGAGTACGAGCTGATTGCAGGTGAGCGGCGCTGGCGCGCTGCGCGCCGAGCCGGCATGGCGACAATTCCGGCGATCATCCGTACTGCCTCCGACAGCGAGAGCCTCGAACAAGCCCTCATAGAGAACCTCAACAGAGAAGAACTCAACCCTCTCGAAGAGGCGGCGGGGTACCAGCAGCTAATCGAGGATTTCGACCTCACGCACGACCAACTTTCTGCGAGGGTCGGCAAGAGCCGCGTAGCGATCACCAACGCCCTACGTCTTTTCCAGCTGCCACCCTCAGTACAGCGCCTGGTCGCTGAAGGTCGTCTCAGCGCCGGCCACGCCCGGGCGTTGTTGGGTACTCCAGACCGTGCATTTCTTGAAGCGCTCGCGCGCCGCGCGGCCAACGAACAACTATCCGTGAGGGCGGTCGAGGAAGCGGTCCGCGAGCGCAACCAACTTGCTGGCCCCACCGACGCTCCCAATCCCAAGGCGTCCCCACAGCGCCTTCGACCTCCGGGCATACTCGAGCTCGAAGAACTGCTCGCCGACCATCTCAGCACCAAGGTCCGGGTCGACATGGGAGCGAGCCGCGGCAAAGTCGTCATAGAGTTCGCGACACTCGAGGACCTCGAACGCATCTACAAGGTGATGACCGAACCGAATTAGGACGTCCAATGAATTGCCCGGCTTACTCCGAACCTTAGGGTTCGCCCACCTCGACCTCATCCACAGCTGTGCAAATGCTGTGGATGGAGTGAACTGGCCACCCGGTCGCGCTAGGACAGGTGTTTGCTGAGCTCTTGTAGAAGCTGGGCCTTACCCTTTGCACCCACGAGGCGAAGCTGGGGAACGCCCTCTTTGAAAAGTATGAGCGTCGGTACGCTCATGACTTCGAAGCGGCGTACGACCTCCAAGTTGTCGTCGACGTTGACCTTGCCAACCCGGAGGCGGCCCTGGTTCTCTTCGGCGATCTGGTCCAGCACCGGTTCTATGAGCTTGCAAGGGCCACACCACTCCGCCCAAAAGTCGACCAGCACGGGCCCGGAAGCGGCCCCGATCTCTTCGTCGAACGTGGCATCAGTGAATGCGGTCATCAACTTGGACATGTCCCTACGTCACCTTTCGTGTGGCGGCAATCATTCTTTCTGCTCGCCCATCAAGCTCTGTGTACAACCCCGATCGTCGGCGGCGCATTCCACGCGGCCACCAGGATCCAAGAGCCAGCTCGAGCCACGCCTTAGCGAGAGCCCTCGTTCGGTCCCGCGATGTCTTCGTGGTCCTCCAACCAACGTTCCGCGTCGATCGCTGCCATGCAACCGGTCCCGGCAGCGGTGACCGCCTGGCGGTACCTGTGGTCCACAAGGTCACCGGCCGCGAAAACACCGTCGACACTGGTCGCCGTGGTCCCATTACGGGTGAGGACGTACCCTTGTTCATCGACCTCTAGTTGACCTCGCAGGATGTCGCTGCTCGGGACGTGGCCGATCGCAACGAACAGGCCGGTGGCGGCCAACTCCCGTTCCTCGCCGGTCCGGACGTCCTGGAGCATGACGCCTCCTAGCTTGTCGGTCCCGACCAGCCCGGTCACGACACTGTGCCAGGCAAAACGGACCTTGGGGTTTGCAAGAGCGCGCTCCTGCATGATCTTGGAGGCTCGAAGTTCTCCGCGCCGATGCACGAGGGTGACGGAATTTGCAAACTTGGTCAGGAAGATCGCCTCTTCCAGGGCAGAGTCGCCGCCGCCGACCACTGCGATGTCCTGGCCGCGGAAAAAAAAGCCATCGCAGGTCGCACAGGTCGAAACGCCGTACCCGAGCAGCTCGCGCTCTCTCGGCAGGCCGAGCATCAACGCGCGAGCACCCATTGCCACTATCACGGCTTTTGCCTCGACCTGCACTTCGTCGCCCGTAGAAGGATCGCGGTACCAGAGCGTATGCGGCCCCCCGTCTGTGAGCTTGGCCCTTGTGGCCTTCGCCGGGAGCAGTTGGGCTCCAAAGCGCTCGGCCTGGGCACGCATCTGGCCCATGAGCAGCGGGCCGAGAATCCCTTCGGCGAAGCCTGGGTAGTTCTCGACCTCTGTGGTCAACATCAACTGCCCGCCTGGCTGGTCACCGGTTGAGGACAGTTCTCCTTCCAGAACGAGAGGCTCGAGGTTGGCGCGCGCTGTGTAGAGCGCGGCAGTCAGCCCTGCCGGGCCGGAACCAATGATCACTACTTGCCTGAGTTCGCTACCCAACTCCCTCACACCTTTCACGACCAGGCTAACCAATGCACGCCGTCTGGTATTCCGGTCCTCGCCCGCAGGTGCCCGCTCGGCCTCTAGGACGAGCTTCCCCACACCGGCGGCCGGCAGACGGCCCACGGCCCGCCGGTCAAAGCGACCCCGCCCCCTTATCCCTTGTCTGTGCGCCGCCGCGCGAGGAGCACCACGCCCGCGGCAAACAGGAGGCCGCCCAGCACCACATAACCGAGCCACACCCTCCGGCCTTCGGGGCTGAGCGGCACATAGGCGTCCCACATCCGCACGAGGCCGATGATCCCGAGCACGATCGCGACAACCAGCGCGACAGCGACGACCAACCCATAAACGAGTACCCGAAGCACGGTCATCACAGGGACGGTCGTACGCGCCTTCAACCACCCGACCCCTTCGACTACGTAGTCGCTCAGCTCGTCAGCCCAAGTCTTGAGCTGGTGGCCAGGTGCTGAAGTCGGGTCAGGCGGGCCCGTTGGCGTCCCAGCATCCTGCGCGATCCCAGGCGCCGCCCCGGTCGATGGCTCTGTGCGGTCGTCGCTGTCAGGCATGCGGGCAGACTAGCCGCGCTAGTGGACCGACAGCTCTTCGACCACGGCTTGGCGCCTGGGGCCTGGGTCGGTGATCCAAAAAAGCACCCAACTGGCCTTCCTGCCGGCAAGCGAGAAGGTGGCGCTGCCGTCAAGTCCCGACCGCTCGGCGACGGGGGAGCCCCAGCCAGCCAGGTCAGGCGCATGACGGTCTGCCGTGAAGACCTCCGCCGACCAGCCCTTCATGGGGCTGCTAGCGACCAGCTCATGGAGAGCATGGGCAGCCGAAAGCTGTAGGACCAGCCCGAAACCACCTGAACCACCGAACTCGGGCCCTTTGTAAACATCGCTTTCCCAAGAGGTGGACGAGTTGGCGTCGACGAGGTTACCGAGCTGGCCCAGGTCGTCATTTGGCAGGTTGCCGTCTTGGGTCAGCTCGTGCACAGCGATGACCCGGAACGCCGAATTGGCTCCGCTGGGTACCGCTGCGGTACCAACCGAGCCAGTCGAAGCCGCCCCCTTGGAGGCCGGGTGGGACGGGCCACGTGTGCGCACCAGGGCGCCGGCGACCAACAAGCCCGCCACAAGGAGCGAGCCGACGACGATATTCGTGGCCCGCCACGATCTGCGGCGCCGGGCCCCTCGGGGGCTCGGGTTTTTCGCACCGCGGGCTCTGTGGCCTTTCGCCCGGTGCGGTGTACGGCCTTTCACCCCTACCTCGGGACCGGCATCGCCATTGGCGCTCCTCAAAGCAACCGTCGGTTGCGCCCTCGGGCCCACAACGGCCTCTGAGGAGCCGTTGAAGGAGCCGGTGCGGCCGCTCTCGTCGGCTTCGCCGACAGCAGCCCCGACGATGGTAGGGCCCACCAGGTCAGGCCTGAGCGAGTCAGGTAGGGTCCTGGGCTCGCTGCCGTCGTCTGCCGAGCGCACGCCGCGGCCTGCACCACTACCCACGTTGAGGTTGAGGTAGGCGTCGGGCTCGTTCTGGGCAGCAACACCCATGCTCTTGCGGATGGAGGTGAGCGCACCCCCAAGAGCCAGCGCGGAAGCGAGGCGGTAGCGGGGGTCCTTCACGAGCAGGGAACCCACCAGCTCCCCGAGCCCCGACGGCAAACCAGGCCGGAACTCGTCGATGTCAGGGACGGGCTCCTGGACGTGCGCCAACGCCGTCGCCATTTCCGTGCTGGCACTGAAAGGTGGGCGCCCTGCGAGCATTTCGAACAGGACGACCCCAACCGAGTACAGGTCCGCCCTGCCATCCGACTCGCGACCTTGGACCTGTTCAGGAGAAAGGTACTTGGGTGTACCGAGCATGTCGCCGCTGGCCGTGAGGTCGGCTCCAGCGACAGCGACGGCTTTGGCGATCCCGAAGTCCGCGATCTTTACGCGGGCCGTGTCCCCCCCCTCGTCCCGGAGCAACAAGTTGGCCGGCTTGATATCGCGGTGCACCAGGCCCTGAGCGTGCGCGTACGCCAGTGCATCGGCTAGCTGCGCAGTGATCGCAACCGTGAGCTCTGGCGGGAGCGGCCCCGCACGGGCCATAAGGTCCCGCAGGGTCTCCCCGGGGACCAGCTCCATGACGATGTACGCCGTGCTCGGACCATCGGGCCAGGCCGCCCCGAGCCTGTCGGTCTCGTCGCGCGACCAACCGCCTGACAGCGAAGACCCTGGTAGATCGGCGTTGGTGGCCAGCACCTCTACTCCGGCATCAAAGATCGCCACGATCCCCGGGTGCACCAGCCGGGCAGCGGTAACTGCCTCCCGACGGAACCTCTCCCTGACCAAAGGGTCGGCGGCCAGGTGAGACAACAGCACTTTGACAGCTACGGGCCGGTTCAAAACCTCGTCGCGGCCCTCCCAAACCTCGGCCATGCCGCCCTTGGCCACCAGCCGCACAAGGCGGTACCGTCCAGCGAGAGCTCGTGGCACACCGGGTGCTAGACCTGCCACGTCAAACAACGCTACCGCTTCACCGCCCCGTCTTCGCGCCCATCAGACCATTAGACCACCAGCAGAGTTATGTGGAGGAGCTCTATGCTTTGCGGGCCCACGCGACCCCGATGGCGCCCCGGCCTGCGTGGGTAGCGATCACAGGCCCAATGTCGCCGACAACGCGGGGGTGGGCCGAGGGCACCTCCGCCAGGAGGTCGACGAAGCTGGCAAAATCCGCGGCATCCGCGTTCATTAGAGCCAAGCGTTCGAGCGGGCCAGCCGCTCGGACCTTTTCCGCAAGGTACCGGAGCGACTTGGCGCGGGTGCGCTGCTTGGACTCCTGCTCGACCGCGCCGCCGCGCACCTCAATAACCGGCTTGATAGACAACAATGCCCCCAGCAGTGCGGCGGCACCGCCGATACGCCCACCTTTGCGCAGGTTCTCCAGCGTGTCGATTGCACCAAAAACCGAGAGCCGGCTCCGCGTCGAATTCGCTACCTCGACCACCCTGGCCATGCCCGCTCCGGCAGCGGCGGCCTCTGCCGCTGCGAGCGCTACGAAGCCCTCTCCCATCGTGACACTAAAAGAGTCAACTATTTCGACCGGAAAGTCATTGCCGATGGAGCGTGCGGCCTGACCGGCGGCCTCGCTCGTCGCCGACAGCTTCGAGGAAAGTGTTACGCATACAACGCCATCTGCCCCCGCGGTGGCCAGCGACTCGAATGCCGCGCTAAAAGCGCCGGGGGAAGGTGCGGCAGTCTCGGGGAGCTCCGCCGACCCCGCGCAGCGAGCCCAGAACTCCTTTGCGCTCAGCTGCTCGCGGTCGAGTAGCTCAGTAGATCCAAAGCGCACATGCAACGGGACAAGCACGATACCGAGATCGCTGGCCACGTCGTCGGGTAGGTCGCAAGCTGTATCGGCTACTATTCGCACTGTCACGGCGCCTCAGCGTAGCAGCGCGCGGTACCGGCTGCTCAACAACTTGATCTCGCTTATACCGAGAAATCGAGCCGCGAGACTGAACAGGGCGGCCCCCGCCCCCATTACAAGGACCAGACGAAGCGCCGAGACCGCAATTGAATGCTCGGTCGGGACAACCTGCAATAGCGCTGCAACTCCGGCTGCCATGAACCCCGCTGATACTGCGACGTACGCTAGCCACGACGGCGAAGAGACTATGGGAGCGCTCTTTCGCAAGCGGTGCCATGCAAATGGCAGGGTTAGCGTGTACGGGCCTATCCACGCAGCCGCAAGCCCTTGGACTCCAAACGCGGGGTAGAGTGCCAAAGCCGCCACGAGGGTTAAGGCATTTTCCCCCAGGTAAAGCCAGAACATCGAGCGGGTGTCCTGTTTCGATTGGAAGGCGCGCATTAGTAGCAGGTACGCGCTGAAACCCGGGAGGCCAAGCGCGAAGACGCTAAGCGTCGAACCGGTCAACCCGGCGGGGCTCGCGGCAAGGTGCCCGTGTGCAAGAGCAAGGACCATTGTTGGGCGCGCTAATAGCGCATAGCCGACGCCACCCGGCAACAACAGCACCAAGGTCACGCGCATGGCGTAGCTCACTCTGCTCGCAAACCCGTCCCTGTTCCCGAGGGCCCAGAGCTCAGCAAGGTCCGGTGCAACTGCGTAGGCTATCGACACGGCAACGACCGCATAGGGCAGTTGCATGAAGGTGTACGCATAAATGAAGGCGGAGACGTTGCCGGCCCTGCTGTTGGCCAAAACGGACACCAATACGAACGACACCTGGTTGGCAACGACCGCACCGATCGTCCAGCTCGAAAGCCGTGCTATTTTGGCCAACGCAGGATGCCGCGGTCGCCATACTGGGCGGAGAGGGATCTTGGCCCGGACCAGAGCGGGCAATTGTGCCAGCAATTGCACGACGTACCCAGCAGTCGTGCCGATCCCTACAACAGCAATAGCTGCGGTACCTGCTCTGTAGGCATTTACCGAGGGGTGCTTGACAAGGTGATCGGCAACTACAAGGGCCGCGATAGTGACGAGGTTTGCGAGCACGGGGCTGAAGGCCACTGCGGCAAAACGTCGCCGGGCGTTCAACAGAGCCGTGGTGATGGTCGTCAGGCCAATGAAAAACAACTGAGGTGTGAAGTAGCGGAGCCACGTCGTGGCGAGGTCCCTGTAACCGGGTACGTCGCCCCCTGTGGCCCGCAATAGGAAGAGGCGGATTATTTCTGGCGCAGCAAGCCAGAAAATGCCGGTGGCTGCCAGCAACACTAGGGTAAGGAAACTGACCACGGCAGGGACCGTGTCGCCGTCCTTGCCGGCTCCGCGCCGGCTGAGCGCCTCCATGAGCACGGGGAGCAGGGTCGCTGACAGGACGCCACCGAGGAGCAGGTCGTAGATCGTGTTCGGCACCGTGTTCGCCAAGTTGTACGCGTCCGCAAGACGGGCTTGCCCTAATACCCATGCGACGGCAAGGATGCGAGCAAAGCCCGATGCCCGGGACAGCGTGGTCCCTGCGGCCATGATGGCAGCATTGCGAGACGAGGACCTGAGGGCATCGCCCGCCGGGGTTGCTAGTGGGCTCGGCTCGGGCACGAGCCCCCGCGGCATATCTCGTCGCGCGGGGAGGACCGTCAGGACCTCGGCGGCACGCACAGCAACCGGTTGGGCCGGCAAGGGCCGGGCCTGCTCGTCGCTAGGGCTCAACGCGACTGCCGCCCGATAGCACGCCCGCTCCAGGAGCGACAGCGACCGGGCCTTCGGGGCCCTCCCCCTGCCCGCCGCCGTCTTGTTCGTCGTCCGGCGGCTTGGGCACCAAGCGCCGAGCTCGTCGGCCATGGCGGGCGTTGCGCAGCCACCACACCGCCAGGAAGAGGGCGGCGCCAGCCATCAGCACCACGGCAACATCACCGATCGCCGTCGAACGCACAGTGTCGGTGCTGGTAGCGAGGACCTCACCGGAGGGTGTCTCCACCTCCAGCAACAACGGGAAAGCGCCGGGCGTTCTCACGACGACGGGGATCTGCAAGGAGGTAGTGGGGCGGGACAAGGTGAGCTGGCAGTCCTCAGAACCTGCGTTCACCGCCCTACACTCACCACCGTTGAAACGAGCCGTGAGGAAACGCAATTGCTCGCTCGTGAGCACAAGGACCACACGCACCGGCAAGTCCGCGGTTGACACAAGCGTCACCGGCAGCCTGCCCTGGCCTGACGTAAGGGTAATCGATATGGAAGAGGGCAAATGGACCTTGTGGAGGTCGGCCATGGCCACCTGCAGGGCACCGGCGATCAGCGAGGCGCGCCGTGAACCGCTGAACACCGACGACAGGCTTACGACCAGGTCTTCGCTGAGCCCGCGCACCAACGACGTGTTGTCCCCGTAGACCTCGCCCAAGGCGGCGACAGCACCAAGAGCCTGTTGCAGCTGGCCGACCCCGCCGAGGGGGGCGGTCTGCTGGGGGCCCTCTAGCTGGCGTACCAGGGTCCCGGCCGTGGCACTGCTCGTCCCAGAGGAAGCGAGCGGTACGTCTTGGAAGATCTCGTGGAGAGGGACGGCCCTGAGCAAGGGGTTGTCCTGGAGCCCGGATAACAGGACAGATAGGAAGACGGGGTCGAGGGCCGTGTGCGGGGGCGGCATTAGGACGACCCCCCGCAGGACGCTCGGAGTTTCCAGATCGATCATCGCGAGCTCAGCGAGGACCTGGTCCCCCACAACCACGGCCTCTCCGGGCGCCGCCGCCTTGCCGATGCGCTCCGACAGCTCGCTGTCGGCCCCGACAACCTGGATATCGGTCCCCTGGAGGGAGAGCTTGGTCGGCTGCGCGAAGGTAAGTTCTTGATCGGCCACCGGCAGGCCGGAAAGGTCGCTTTCAGGCACCGCAAGCTCCTGCGCCCCGAGCCCGGCCAGGGCGTCCACGCTCGTCGAACCGACGTCGCCAGAGAAGGCCCACGTGCTTGGCGCAGGTGCAATGCCGAGCAGGCCACCCAAGGCAGCGTCACCGGCCGTAAGTTCCGAAGCAAGGTCGACCGTGAGACCCGAGCTAACGAGCTCCCCGATATCGAGGGGGAAATCCGTGCTCGGGAGCAGTTCGTCGCCCGAGGCCACGGCCCGGCGGAGGTGAGCGACCGCGGCCTTTTCTCGCGCCTTGCCCCCAGCCAGCGACTCGATGGCAGGGACCTCGGCCCTGACGGTCACTGGGACGTGCGAGCTTGCCAAAACGGCGGCATCAGCTTCGAACTGCTCCGCTGTCGAGGCAGCCATGGGCCCGATGGAGCCGGCCGGGCTGATGGGGACCCTGGGACCAAATGGGGCTATGAGCGCCACGTCGAGGCGTTGCAGGTTACTGGCATCATTTCCTGCGTAAACGATGAACGTGGTGAGCGGCGGGCCCTTGCGGACCCTAGCTATCTCCAGGTACGCCTGGACCGGGTATACGCCCGTGGTTGGTATGGGCAAGGCGTCGTAGGCGCTACGCCCCGTCGACTGATTGACCGGGATGTTCACGTCCAGCCCGCCGCGCGGGTCGTTGGCCAGGCTGCTGAGCGGCACCGTGTCGTCATAGAACGGGCCTGACACATCGCCACCGAGGGCGGCCTGGAACTGCGACCGGGCGGTAAGCCTGCTGTAAACGACCACCTCGAGGCCCTCGTCCGCGGGATAGTTCGTGGTGACTTTCAGCTCCATCTGGAACTGCTTCGGTCCCGGGCCCAACCAGGGAGTCTCGTTGAGCAGCTGAAGGGCGTCAGGACCGCGCGAGATGTCCGGCCGGGGGGGCGGGTGGGCGACGACCACGGGCCGTACAGCTGGCGGGTGGGAGGGCGCTGCCAGGATCGCGGACGCGTCCCCCGGTGAAAAACACAACGCAGCGGAGCTGCCCGCCAGCAACACGCTCGCAACGGCCCCACGGGCAAACCCGGCCGGCACAGCCTCAAGCCCCCGGCGACGCCGGCAACGTCACCGACAGCACCGACAAGCCCGCCGGGTCGTCCCGGAAACCGACGCGGCGGTACAACACGAGCGCGGCATCGTTGCCGAGCTGGGTGTTGACCGCGATTTCCCCTGCTTTCAGCGCTCGCAACCAGTGGAGGCCGTCCAGGAGCAACCTTTTACCGACGCCGTGGCCTTGTGCCTCGGGGAGCACCGCCAGGCGCTGGACAAAGCCGCGACCACCCGAAGCCCCACAGATCGCGTACCCGATAACCGCGTGCCGCGCCCCGAGGACGACCCGCAGGCGCCGGTGATGTGTGGCCTTCATTGCCTCCTGCAAACCCGCGCGGTCCAAGCGCCAAAACGGCGCGAAGGCGGTGGCGTCCACCTCAAGAACCCCACGCTGGCGAAGAGGGCCGGCGCGGTGAAGCGCAGGGCCAGGAGGTACCGGCGGCAGCACCACAGACCTGTCAAGGACCAGGAGGTGCAGACGTTCCTGCACTTCAAAGCCCGCTTCCAAAAAGCCGCGCTGTTCGTCAGGCGATAGCGCGCCGGTGATGACCCGCTGGAAACCTTGCGCTGCCAACAGCTCAAGGCAACGCCGGACGAACTCAGCAGACGGTGGCGCGCCGTCCGCCACCGGGACGAAGAACGCTACGGAACCATCGGCTCGCCACGGCCCGACCCGGGCGCTCTCCCTACCCCAACGGACGGTCTTGCCTAAGCGCCTGGCACTCGAGGGCATCTGGGGGGCGTCTGTGGTCATCGCGAGGGCTCTGGCCGCCCGTGTACGGCTCTAAAAGCCTAGCGTCCACGCCAAGCTTGGCAGAACTTGGCTGCCGCTTCTGGCTCCCTGCCCGGACGGCTCAGGGAGAGACAGAGACCTGCCGATAAGGATCGTGGTGATCGACCTCCCGGCAATATTGCGTCACGTCGTCGAACAAGGGGCGTCCGACCTGCACATCAAGGTCGGTTCCGCCCCGAGGGTACGCGTGAACGGCGACCTGAGGATGACCCCGTTCCCGGCCGTGGGCGCCGAGGAGTGCGAAGAGCTGGTACAAGTGGTCCTTCCGCCAGAACGGCTCGAGGAGTTCAGGGCCACAGGAGAGGCCGACTTTTCGCTTTCGGTGAGCGGCCTCGGCCGCTTCCGGGCCAATGCATTCCGCCAGCGTGGCACGCCCGGCCTCGTACTGCGCAGAGTCCTGCCGAGCGCCTTGTCGGCCACCGACCTCGGCTTGCCACCGGTCGTCACGCGCCTGGCAGAAGAGAACCGGGGCCTCGTACTGGTGACCGGGCCGACCGGGTCGGGCAAGACCACGACCCTGGCAGCGATGATCGACTACGTAAACACGAACCGTGCAGGGAACATCGTCACGATCGAGGACCCGATCGAGGTCCTCCACCGGGACAAGATGTCGATCATCAGCCAGCGCGAGATCGGTACGGACACCAAGGACTGGTCCCAGGCGATGCGTAGGGTGCTCCGCCAGGATCCCGACGTCATCCTCATCGGTGAGATGCGCGACCCCGAGACGATCCAGGCGGCGCTGTCGGCCAGCGAGACCGGCCACCTCGTCCTGTCGACGCTCCACACCACCAACGCGACCGAGACCATCAACCGGATCATCGACTTCTTCCCTCCCTACCAGCATCGCCAGGTGCGCATAAGCCTCGCCGCCGTCCTGCGAGGAGTGATCAGCCAACGGCTCGTGCCGAGGGCCGACGGCATCGGGCGCGTCGTTGCAGTCGAGGCCATGGTCATGACAGGCCGGATCTCGGACCGCATCCTCGACCCGAACGGCGGCTCGGGCGAGACCATCGAGGACGTGATCGCGGACGGTGAGTACCACGGCATGGTCACGTTCGACCAGAGCCTTTTCAACCTGTTCAAAGCGGGCGAAATTTCGCTGCGCGCCGCCCTTCAGGCTGCGACCAACCCGCACGACTTCCGCGTGGCATTGCAGACGGCCGGCTTGCTGCCGTCCGTATAAACGCCCCGAAGGTTTCCCGGGATCCCTAGGCTCTGTCGCTGTGGTCCCCGAACGTCTTCGCCCGGTGCTCGATGAAGCGAACGAACTGGCGCGCCTATTTGCCGACGCCGGGTTCCGCCTGTACCTCGTTGGCGGGGTCGTCCGCGACGCTCTTTTAGACC
>Ga0302326_10006412_pt1 | contig 26424 bp, 28 predicted proteins | sample Palsa_T0_3_FD_202264 | JGI IMG/M metagenome (GOLD analysis project Ga0302326, IMG submission 202264) | Peat permafrost microbial communities from Stordalen Mire near Abisko, Sweden - Palsa_T0_3 | ecosystem: Environmental > Terrestrial > Soil > Palsa > Peat permafrost | place: Sweden: Abisko... | reverse complement strand
GATGCGGCCGAGGCGCGCCGCATTCTCGGCGCATGAGCTGCGCGTGAATTCAAGGTGACACGGGTGAGTGACTACAAGCGAACCGTCAATCTGCCGCAGACCGATTTTCCGATGAAGGCGGATCTGGCTGGGCGCGAGCCCGCGCAGCTCGAGCGCTGGGCGCAGCTGCGCATCTATGAGCGCATTCGCGCGCTGTCGGCGGGGCGCAGGCCATTCGTGCTGCACGATGGACCGCCGTACGCCAACGGGCCGCTGCATCTGGGTCATGTGGTCAACAAGGTGCTCAAGGACATCGTCGTCAAATCGCGCACCATGGACGGGTGCGATGCGCCCTATGTGCCCGGTTGGGATTGCCATGGCCTGCCGATCGAGCTGGCCGTGGAAAAGAGACACGGTAAGCCGGGACAGAAGCTCGATGCCGCCGCCTTTCGCGCTGCCTGCCGCGCCTTTGCGAGCTCGCAGATCGAGCTGCAGCGCGAGGGCTTCAAGCGTCTCGGGATCTTCGGGGATTGGGACAATCCCTACCTGACCATGGATCCGCGCTACGAGGCGCAGCAGATTCGCGCGGTCGGCAAGATCATCGCCAACGGCCACCTGTATCGGGGTGCCAAGCCCGTGCACTGGTGTCTGGATTGCCGCTCGGCGCTGGCCGAGGCGGAAGTGGAGTACGAGGACAGGACCTCGACCGCGATCGATGTGGCCTTTCGCGTGGTGGATGTGGCGGACTTCGCGCGCCGCACCGGCATCGATGCGGCCCGGCTCGGCAGCGTGGTCTCGGTCGTGATCTGGACCACCACGCCCTGGACGCTGCCGGCCGATGAGGCCGTGACCGTGCGCGATGAATTCAGTTACGTCGCGCTGCAGGTCGAGCGCGGCGGCGCCACGCAGGTGCTGGTGCTGGCCGCCGAGCTCGCGGCCGCGTGCCTGGCGCGCTACCAGCTCACGCCGTCGCTGTCGCTCGGGACCTTTCCGGGCCGCGCGCTCGAAGGCCTGAAACTGCAGCATCCGTGGCTCGAGCGGCAGGTGCCCGTGATCCTCGGTGAGCACGTGACGCTGGATGCCGGCACCGGTGCGGTGCACACGGCCCCCGCGCACGGACAGGAGGACTACGTGGTCGCCCTGAGCTACGGTCTGCCGGTGGTCAATCCGGTGGGGCCGGATGGCCGGTTCGTGGCCGGTACGCCGCTGGTGGAGGGCCTGCGGGTCGAGAAGGCCAACGATGTGATCGTGCAGCAGCTCGAGAGCAGCGGTGCGCTGCTGCGGCAGGAGCCGTTGCGGCACAGCTACCCGTACTGCTGGCGTCACAAGACACCGTTGATCTTTCGCGCCACGCCGCAATGGTTCATCAGCATGGATCAGCAGGGATTGCGCGCGCATGCGCTGCGCGATATCACCGGGGTGAGCTGGACGCCGGCCTGGGGCGAGCAGCGCATGACGGCCATGATCGCCAACCGGCCTGACTGGTGCATCTCTCGGCAGCGCACCTGGGGGGTGCCGCTGGCGCTGTTCGTGCACAGGCAGACCGGTGCATTGCATCCGCGCACCCAGGGGCTGTTGCTCGAGGTGGCCGAGCGCGTCGAGCGCGGCGGCATCGATGCCTGGTTCGCGCTCGATCCGGCGCAGTTGCTGGGCGAGGAGGCTGCGGACTACGACAAGCTGCCGGACGTCATGGACGTCTGGGCCGACTCGGGCCTGTCGTTCGAATGCGTGCCGGCGCTGCGCGCGGATTTTCATGCGCCGGTGGATCTGTATCTGGAAGGCTCCGATCAGCATCGCGGCTGGTTCCACAGCTCGCTGCTGATGTCCGAGGCGCTGTACCAGCGCGCGCCCTACCGCGGGGTGCTCACGCACGGCTTCACGGTCGATGACAAGGGCCGCAAGATGTCCAAGTCCCTGGGCAACGGCATCGAGCCGCAGGACATCACGCGCACGCTGGGTGCGGACATGCTGCGGCTGTGGGTCGCGGCCACCGACTATGCGAACGAGATGAGCCTGTCGCAGGAAATCCTCAAGCGCATGAGCGATTCGTATCGTCGCATGCGCAACACGGTGCGCTTCCTGCTGGGCAACCTGCATGATTTCGAGCCGCAGCAGGGGCTGCCGGCCGAGCAGCTGGTGGCGCTGGATCGCTGGGCCATTGCGCGCACGCGCGTGCTGCAGCAGGAGATCAGCGCCGCATACCGCGACTACTCCTTTCATCTGATCTATCAGAAGGTGCACAACTTCTGCGTGGTCGATATGGGCGGGCTGTATCTGGACATACTCAAGGATCGCCTCTACACGCTGCCGGCCGACAATGCCGCGCGCCGCTCGGCACAGACCGCAATGTGGCACATCGCCGAGAGCATGGTGCGCTGGCTGGCGCCGATCCTGTCCTTCACCGCCGAGGAAATCTGGCGCCATCTGCGCGGTGCTCGTCCGGAGTCGGTGTTCCTGAGCACCTGGCACGAGCTGCCGCTGCTGCCGGCGCAGGACATCGATTGGCCGGCACTGATCGCGCTGCGCACCGATGTGGCGCGCGAGCTCGAGCGGCTGCGCGTCGCCGGCAGTATCGGCGCCCCGCTGGATGCGCAGCTCGAAATCTGGTGCGCTCCGGCGCAGTATCGGCAGCTCAGCGCTTTGGGCGAGGAGCTGCGTTTTTTCATGATCACTTCGCAGGCCGTGGTGCACGCGCTGGACGGCACGACGGCGCCGCCGGATGCCGTGCCGGCGTTCAGCGTCGAGGGCGGCGGCGCCTGGATCCGCGTGCGCGTCGATGAGAATCGCAAGTGCGTGCGCTGCTGGCATCACCGTCCCGACGTCGGTGCATCGGCGGAGCATCCCGAGTTGTGCGCGCGCTGCGTCGGCAATCTGACCATGCCCGGCGAACGGCGGCGCCTGAGCTGAACCCATGAACGACACAACGCAGCATCGCGGCAGTCTTGGCTTCCTTGCGCTCTCAGTGCTGATCATCGGCCTGGATCAGCTCAGTAAATTCGCCATCGAGCGCGGCCTGGCGATGTATCAATCGGTAACCGTACTGCCGGTGCTGGAGATCACGCGTCTGCACAACACCGGCGCGGCCTTCAGCTTCCTGGCCGATGCGGCCGGCTGGCAGCGCTGGTTGTTCACCGCGCTGGCGCTGATCGTCAGCGTTGTGCTGGGGCTGTGGTTGAGCCGCATCGAGCGCGGTTCGCACGTGCTTGCCAGCGCCGTGGCGCTGATCCTGGGCGGTGCATTGGGCAACGTCATCGACCGCCTGCGGCTCGGCCATGTGATCGATTTCATCTACGCCCATTGGGGCCAGCATTACTTTCCGGCCTTCAACGTCGCCGATTCAGCCATCTGCGTCGGCGCGGGCCTGCTGCTGCTCGACACCTGGCTGACCGGTCGGGCCGCGGCGCGGCCGGCGCGGAAGTAATTCAAGCCTGGGTGGGCCAATACCGCTAAAATCCCCACCATGCGCATAGTGCTTGCCAACCCCCGTGGATTCTGTGCCGGCGTGGACCGTGCGATCGAGATCGTCGAGCGCGCGCTGCGCATGTTCGGCTCGCCGATCTACGTGCGGCACGAGGTCGTGCACAATCGACACGTGGTCGACGGCCTGCGCGCCCAGGGAGCGGTGTTCGTCGAGGAGCTCGAGCAGGTGCCCGATGGCGGCACGGTGGTGTTCTCCGCGCACGGCGTATCGACCGCGGTCGAGCGCGAAGCGGTGCGGCGCGGGCTGCAGGTGTTCGATGCCACTTGTCCGCTGGTGACCAAGGTGCACATGGAAGTGGCGCGCTTTGCGCGCGATGCCCGTGAGGTGATCCTGATCGGCCACGCCGGCCATCCGGAAGTCGAGGGCACCATCGGCCGGTTCGATAGCAGCTTCGGCGGCAGCATTACCTTGCTGCAGAGCCTCGAGGACGTGGCGACGCTGCAGGTGCGCGATCCACAGAGGCTGGCTTTCGTCACGCAGACGACCTTGTCGGTGGATGACACCGCGACCATCGTCGCGGCGCTGCGCGAGCGCTTTCCGTCGCTGCAGGCGCCGCGGCGCGAGGACATCTGCTATGCGACCCAGAATCGCCAGGACGCGGTCAAGAAGCTGCTCGCCGAGTGCGATCTGCTGATCGTGGTCGGTTCGCGCAGCAGCTCCAATTCCAACCGGCTGCGCGAGCTGGCCGAGCGCACCGGTGTCTCCGGCTACCTGGTCGACGGCCCGGAGGAGCTCGATCGCGAGTGGCTCACCGGCAAGACTGCCGTGGGCGTGACCGCCGGCGCATCGGCGCCCGAGGTGCTGGTGCAGCAGGTGGTCGAGCGCCTGCGCAGCTGGGGCGGCCAGCTGCCGACCGAGCTCAAGGGCAACGAGGAGACGGTCGTCTTTGGCTTGCCGCGCACACTGCGCGCGGGAGAGACGGTTTGAGCCGCCGGTCAGTTATGTCAACTCGCCAGCGGCGGGCGTCACCGCCGGGGCGCTATACTGCAGGCCATGGGCATGGATATCGCCAACGCCGAATCCAGTAGTGCCAAGGTCGCCTCGAGGCTTTCGGCCTGCGGAATTCGAATCACTGAGCAGCGCCTGCGGATTGCAAACATCCTGCTGTCCGCGCCGCAGCATCGCTCGGCCGAACAGATCGCCGAATTCCTGCGCCGCGAGGGCGCGCGGGTATCGAAGGCGACCGTCTACAACACGCTGAATCTGTTTGCCGCCCACGGCCTGATCCGCCAGCTCTCCGTCGATGGCGACTGCGCCTGGTTCGATTCGAATATTGGACCGCATTACCATTTCCAGGACGAGCACACCGGGGCCTTGCAGGACGTGGAGCCGGATGATGTCCAGTTCAGCCGGCTGCCCGAGCCGCCCGCGGGCATGGAAGTGGCCGGCATCGATCTGGTGATTCGATTACGGCGGCGTCGCGGCGTCTGAGCGGGATCGCAGAATCCGGCGGGGGTAGTGCCTTGGCAGTCACCGGAAAGGTGCTCGTGGTCGGTGGCGGCGTCGGCGGCATGTCCTGCGCGATTTCGCTGCGTCAGGCCGGCGTCTCGGTCGATCTGATCGAGATCGATCCCAGTTGGAAGATATACGGTGCCGGCATCACGATCACCGGGCCGACGCTGCGCGCTCTGCGGACCCTGGGCGTGCTCGATGAGATCAAGCAGCGCGGCGCGATCTGGCAAGGCGCCTACGTCTTCGACCAGACCGGCCAGCTCATCGAGGAGCTCAAGTTCCCGCCAGTTGCGGCCGACCTGCCCGGCAACGGCGGCATCATGCGCCCGGATCTGCACAAGATTCTGTCCACCCGGACGCTGGCCGCCGGCGTGCACGTACGCCTGGGTACGACCGTCGAGACGCTCTCGCAGGTTCCCGGCGGCGTGGAAGTCAAACTCACCAACGGCCATCGCGAGCGCTACAGCCTGGTGGTCGGGGCCGACGGCATCTATTCGAAGATGCGCGAACGGGTCTTCCCGCAGGCGCCGAAGCCGAAGTTCACGGGTCAGGTGCTCTATCGGCTGGTCGCCGAACGGCCCGCCGGCTTCGATCGCACGCATATGTACATGGGGCCGGACTCGAAGCTCGGCTTCAATCCGGTCTCGCACACGCACATGTATATGTTCCTGCTGCAGCGCTCGCCATCGAATCCGTGGGTGCCGGTGGAGGAGCAGCCGCGGCGGCTGTACGAGGCGATGAGCGGCTGGGGCGGCATCGTGCCGCAAGTGCGCGAGACCGTCATGACGAGCAACGCGCATACCATCAATTATCGTCCGCTCGAGACCGTGCTGCTGCCCAATCCCTGGTACCGCGAGCGCGTGGTGCTCATTGGCGATGCCGCCCATGCCACCACCCCGCATCTGGCCTCGGGCGCCGGCATGGCGGTCGAGGATGGGATCGTGCTGGCCGAGGAAATCATGCGCGATGGCGATATCGACGCCGCGCTGCCGCGTTTCATGCGCCGCCGCTACGAGCGCGGCAAGCTGGTGGTCGAGAATTCGCTCCGGCTCGGGGAGCTCGAGATGACCCACGGTTCCCATGTCGAGTACAGCCGCGTCATGATGGCGGCCGTTGCCAGGCTGGCCCAGCCGGCCTAGGCATTGCCCGCTGCCGGCTGGCTGCTTAACATACGCGCCCTTCGCCGGAGTAGCTCAGTTGGTAGAGCAGCGCATTCGTAATGCGCGGGTCGTAGGTTCGATTCCTATCTCCGGCATCAATTCACGCGAGAGCGGCCAGCGCGAGTCGAATTAGGTTGAGGGTAGCAACCGACTTGGTGTGACTGTGCCCGCCGCGCTGCCCCACAACTGTGTCTTTTTTGGGTCACTGCGCAGCATCGTTGTACGCGCAAACAATTCCGGTGCGGTTTTTACGGCCATCGTATGAATCCTTGCAACTCTGGGAGCTGTTGGCAGCACTAACGGTTGCTGCTGAGGCAGGGATATCCGCTACGGGCCCGGCACTCGATTCAGTTACGCGATTCAGTCGCGCGGAAATGCTTCGCGTTTGCGTTGATTGTATGTTCGGTATCGAACTTAATGCGAATGACTCGGCTATACTCGGTGCGCGCGACGCCACCTTCGCCACCGAATTGTCTCGATGAGCCGCGACCACGATTCGAAAAGAAATTATCTGCTGGCAGCATTGCAACCCGCGGAACGCGAGCGTCTTGTCCCGCACCTTGAACGAGTCCAATTATCATTCGGCGCCGTGCTCTATGAACCCGGCGTCATGCTGCGCCATGTTTATTTCCCCGCCGATTCGATCGTCTCGTTGCTGTACGTCATGGCAGATGGCGCTTCGGCCGAGATCGCCGTCGTCGGTAACGACGGTGTCATCGGCATTTCTCTGTTCATGGGCGGCGAAACCACGCCGAGCCGCGCTGTGGTGCAGAGCGCAGGGGTTGCTTACCGGCTGCCGGGCGAGCTGCTGAAACAGGAATTCACGCGCGGCGGGGCCATGCAGCATCTGTTACTGCGCTATACGCAGGCACTGTTGACTCAGATGGCTCAGACCGCGGTCTGCAATCGGCATCATTCGCTCGACCAGCAACTGTGCCGCTGGTTGCTGTTGAGCCTCGATCGGCTGCCATCCAATGAGCTGATCATGACTCAGGAACTGATCGCCAACATGCTTGGTGTGCGCCGGGAGGGCGTGACCGAGGCCGCGAAGAAAATGCAGGCGGCCCACCTGATTAGCTATAGCCGAGGGCGCATCGTGGTGCTCCATCGCTCAGGGATCGAAGCGCGCACCTGCGAGTGCTACTCCGTAGTCAAGAGAGAAACCGATCGCCTGCTGCCGCCTGGCGGCCCTGCGGGCGATCTTACGGATTGATTACCATTAGCGCGGCGGCGTTCGCGCCTAACTCCTCGCCCACGCAACCGTGCCGATGCCGGCAAGGGTCATGAGCACGGAGCCCCCCAGATGCACCGCGGCCGCACCGCAGGCGCCCAACGGCCGTCCCTGCTGCAACAGAGTCACGATCTCGGCTGAGAAGGTCGAGAATGTGGTCAGCCCGCCGCAAAAACCGGTGATGATGAACAGACGCCATTCCGGGGCCAGCGCCGAGAATGAGGCGAAGAACGCGCCGGCAATGCCGATGATGTAGCCGCCGATCAGATTGGCGGCGAGCGTACCGGGTGGAACAGTGGGGAAATAGCTGTTGAGAGTCAGTCCGAGCCACCAGCGCAGCAGGGCACCGAGCCCGGAGCCGATGAAGATCGCAGCAATTGGTTTCAATGGGCACCTGTCGTGGGATACAAATTCGGGCTTTCAACGTGCGCGGTGTCATTCATGCGCAGCACGGATAGGCCATGCTCGTTCGCGAGGAGCTCGCTGATCCCGCAGGGACTCTGGGTGATGCGCCAGTAGGCCGCAAGCGGCAAGCCCAGAGCCTGCAGCAGCAGCACGCGATTGCCGCTGTCGTGGCCGACGACCACGACGGTGCATTCGGGCTGCGCATCGACGATTCGGCGCAGCGCGTCGGCCACGCGCGCGCTGAGCTGCTGCAGGGAATCGCCGTCGGGAAATCGGACCAGATCTGGAAACCGGCGCCATTGCCGGTATTGCGCCGGGAATCTCTGGCGGATCTCCTCATGGGTACTGTCTTGCCAGGCGCCATAGTCCAGATCATTGAAGTCATCGAGCACCTGGCTGGCAATGGCACACTGCTCGGCGATGTAGCGTCCGGTGGCGATGCAACGTTGCTTGGGACTGGTATAGACGATGGCCGGCTGCCAGTGCTGCGCGATCCGGCTCGCCGTGAGCTGTGCTTCACGCAAGCCGCGTGCGGTCAGTTCCAGATTGACCTGGCCGCGAAATCGCTCGGGTTCGATTCCCGGGACGTGCCCGTGTCGAACCAGAACGATGCGAGTCATAGCGGGGCCGCCGGCTGGTCGCGAATGTCAAACACATGAAACCCCGCGCGCTCGCCCCGTCCCTGCGCCGCGGGGACCAGGCCGAAATTCTTGAGCTCGATGTCGGGAAAGGCCCGGCGATCGAACTCGCACAAGCCGAGCGGTTCGCCAGCGTGGTCGCGTGCCACGTAGATCGCGAGCGCATCCCCGCCCAGCAGCGACTCGAGTGCCTCGCGCGGCATCGACAATCGCTGGTCCCAGCTAACGCTCTCGCCCACTCGCCGATACAGTGCGAGGTAGCTTGCGCAATCCATGCGCTCCGGCCCGATCCGTTCCGGACCGACGTAAGCCACCGATGCCGGCGCCGAGCGCAGCTCCAGATAGCACACGCGCACGAGTGCCGCGTCGCTTGGATCGCGGCGAGCGGGTTTCGCGCCGCAGGCTTTCAGCCGGCGTGTCCGGGGTTCGACTTCAGCACGTCGCCCTGCAGGCGGAAGTCCAAAAGGGAGACCGCGTGCGGCGTACAGCTGGTGCTGTAGTCCAGTCCGCGCCAGCTGAAGTTCTGTGTCAGCGTCTGTTTCATCGCCTCGACCAGTTCGCAATCGCCCTCGCCCATGAAATTCGGGCGCTGCGCATTGAGTTTGAAGGCGGTCCAATGGGCCTGCACGATCTGCGCCTCGGCAGTGTCGGCGGGCGCGGCGGCCAAGGTATCAAAATCCGCCGTGACCCAGGCGGTGCGAGTGAGCGAGTCCGGTCCGCGCGGGCAGCCGTGCGCCTCGACCTTCAGGTCGCGCCGCGCGCCGAAGAACAGCAGGATCTCGCGCACTTTGTCTTCCATGCCGTCACAGGTATAGAGCGAGGTGATGCCGAAGTAATTGAAGCTCGCATGATGATGCTGCCAGGCGGTGGCTTCAGGCTGGACCGTGGCGCTGGCCGGGGCATCCGCCGAGGCGTTAGCGGCCAGCGATGCTGCGGTGAGCGCGACCGCAGCGAATATTCCGTGCATTCGTTTCATGGCAGTAACCTTGTCGCCGACTGGGCGACATAATCGTGGTTGACGTACCTATAGCGCACCATAGGGTACGCCGGCTGACAGGCCATGGGAATCTGCCTCGAGACTCGCTGCCGGCGCGGCGAATGCGGTAGGCTTAGCAGGATGTCGAGACGCAGCATTGCAGCCATGTGGGTCAGCGCGATCGTGGCCGTCTATGTGATCGGGCTTGCCCGCGCGGATATCACGGTCGAACAGCAGATCAACGTCGACGGTTTCGGTCCATCGAAGTTCGGCGCCATGGAGGGCAAGAACACGACTGCGATTTCCGGCGACCGGGCCCGTACCGAACGGCAGAGTCAGTTCAGCTCGCAGCTGCTGCGCACGCTGGCCAAGAGCTCCAGCACCGATACGGTGCAAATCATCCGCCTGGACGCCGAACGCATCGACGACATCGATACACCGAACCGGCAGTACACCGAAACTACCTTCCAGGAAATGCGCGATGCGAGCGCCAGAGCCCTGCAGAATGCGCAAGACGCCAAGCCGGCAGCGGGACAGCAGGCGCCCTCCGGCGCCCCTGTGGATGACAGTCAGTGCCAGTGGTCGCCACCCAAAGCCGAACTCAAGCAGACCGGTGAGCACGCCAGCATTGCCGGCGCGGACGCCACGCGCGCAACCATTACGGTCACGACCACCTGCACCGACGCCACCAAGGGCACCAGCTGCGACTTCGTCTTTCTGCTCGACCAATGGTTGGCAGCCGACATTCCCGGAACGGCCGAGACGCGCCAGTTCTGGAGCAACTACGCCCACAAGATGAACCTCGGCGGCGAAATGGCCGCGACGCTGCAGGCCAACTCGCAGGCGGTGTTCGACCGCTACAGGAAGGGTTGGGGTGAGGCACTCAAGCAGGCAGGCAGCCTCAAGGGCTATCCGGTCAAGTCCGTGTTCGCCATACAGTTCGGCGGTCCGCAGTGCAAGGACGACAGCAATGGCGGCAGCGGCAGTTCGAGCGGGGGCAGTGCCAGCAGCGGCAGCGGTGGCGACACGGCCAACTCCAGCAGCACGCCGACCACGCCGAGCGCTGCGGTCGGCAGCGTGGCGATGAGCCTGTTCAGCAAGCTGCATAAGAAGAACGATTCTCCGCCGCCGGCCGACGCCGAGCCGGCCGCGCCCGGCATGGTGCAGCTGTTCCAGATGACCACGCAGACCGTGGCGCTGCGCACCGATGCGATTCCCAGCGCCATGTTCGAGGTGCCGGCCGGCTTCAAGAAGGTCCAGAAGCCGGGCACAGCGAGCGCACCTTAGACGTTGCTGATGATCTTGGCCTTGAGCGCCTCGTACTCGGAATCGGTAATCAGGCCCGCTTCGAGCATGGTTTTGGCGCTGCGCAGGCGGCTCGCGGCATCCCCGTCGGCCGAGGTCGCCGCCGCTGCACCGCTCAGGCCGGAACTGCCGAGCTGAATGCCGCCCGAGCGAGCGCGCAACTCCTCCAGATCGCGCACACGGCGCTTCTCGCGCCACGCCTGGTCGTGGGCCTGGCATATGCGATACAGCGCCTGGGCCTGTTCCTTGCGCAGCCCTTCGTAGAACAGGGTGCGCGTGGGGCCCGACGCAGACGCCAGGTCCGGACCGGTAAAGGCCGTCAGGGTCAGGCTCGCACCCAGTATGCCCACGCGCAGATGAACATCCTTCAGATCCTGCCAGCGCACATCGGTCAGGTCGAAGCCTCCGAACAGCGGCCGCGTGACGGCCAGAAAGCGCCCCGAGGTGGCGCCCACGGCCACGCGGCGGTGCTGGATCGCGAACACGCGCCGCTGGATGGCCCAGGCCTCGAGCTTTTCATCGACCGTCAGCACCGAGTTGAGGTTTTGCAGCGCGGCGTGACTGCCGTGATCTTCGACGGCCGGATCGTCCATATTGGCTCCGATGCAGGGGTCCGAATCATGGCATATCGCCGGGGCCGGAACAGCCCCGCGAAGGGCCATGACACGGCCATGACACATGGCGCACACGGCACGCTAGCCTTTGGGTCCATGGAATTGCGGCTTCTCAACGTCCTGCAGTGGCGTACCGCGCATGTGGTCAGCACCACGGCGCCCGAGGCCGATTGCAGCCAGGACCTGTTCCGGATCGACACCTGCCAGCGTCGCGTGGCGGTGCTGCTCGGGCAGCAAAACCTCGATGCGGCCCTACAACTGTTTCCTGCCGACGGCGCGCTCGAACATTTTCAGGGCACCGACGCCTACGCGTTCCTGCTGCGCTTCTGTTGCGGGCTGGAGAGCAAGCTGGTCGCCGAGACGGAAATCTTCGGCCAGATCAAGCAGGGCTGGCGCGATTTCTCCGGACTGGCTTCGCCGCTTGCCAAGCAGCTCTCGCCCTGGATGCAGCACCTGTTTCAGGATGCCAAGGAAATCCGTGCCCACTACCTGGGTGGCCTGGGCAGCGCTTCCTACGGCTCACAGGTGCGCCGGCTGCTCGCCGAGCAGCTCGGCTCCGGTCCGACGCTGCTGGTGGGCGCGGGCCAGCTCGCGCAGGCCGTGGCGCCGTGGCTCACGGGCTCGGAGCTCTGGCTCTGGAACCGCACGGCCATGCGTGCCCGCGAACTGGCGCTCGAGCTGGCCAAGCGCAGCCCCGAACGGCCCGTGCGAGCCCTCGAGGAGGGCGCTGCCGCCGAATTGGCCGCCTGGCGCAGCGCCCATCAGGTCGTGGTCTGCGTGCCGCCCGATGCGCTCGCCGATCAGGCCCGAGTGGCCGCGTGGCGCGAGCGGCAGCAGCGTGGCGGGCGCGTCATTCATTTGGGTGTCGGCGCCGAGGGCGCGGCGCCGTGGAACGAGTTGCCCGAGTTCGTGAGCCTCGGGGCGTTGTTCGACATGCTGCAAGCCCACTCCGAGGTGCGGCGGCGGCAGCTCGAACGCGCGCGCGCGGGCTGTCTCGAAAAGGCGCTGTTGCGATCACTGGGAGCAAACTCCTCGCATCCCCACAGCTGGGAAGATCTCGCGGCCTTCAACGCGGTTTGAGCCATGCGGCCGCGCGTATTGAAGCTCGGCACGCGCCGCTCGGCACTGGCACGCGCGCAGAGCGCGGCCGTAGCCCGCGAGCTCGAGCAGTACCATGCCGGCCTCGAGGTCGAGCTGGTCGGCATCGAAACCCGCGGCGACCGGATTCAGGATCGGCCGCTGTCATCGGTCGAGGGTAAGGAATTTTTCACCGCTGAGATCGACACTGCGTTGCTCGACGGCGTGGTCGACTTCACGGTGCACTCATACAAGGATCTGAGTCTGGAGCGCACCGCGCGGCTTCGGCTCGCGGCGGTGCCCGCTCGCCAGCGGCCTCACGACCTGGTCATCTTTGCGCGCGACGTGCCCGAGCGTCTCGCCGGCGGATGCGAGCTCGTGATCGGCACTTCCTCGCCGCGACGCATGAGCTTCGTGCCCGATTTCCTGCAACGTATGCTGCCGCGCGCGGCCGCCGGCGCCGCGCCAACCCGCATTCGGCTCGTGGACCTGCGCGGCAATGTCGATTCGCGCCTGCGGCGGCTGCACGAGCCACGCGGCTCGGCGCGCCAGCTCGACGGCATCGTGCTGGCGTTCGCCGGCCTGGCGCGACTGTGGGCCGATGAGGCCGGCCGGCCTCTGCTCGAGCAGCTGTTCCGACCACTGCCGCGCATGCTGTTGCCGTTGTCGGCCTGCCCGGCCGCGCCCGCCCAGGGCGCGCTGGGCATTGAATGCCGCGCCGAGGATGCGCACACCGCGCAGTTGCTCACCGCCATCGATCATGCTGCCACCCGACGTGCCGTCGATTGCGAGCGCGCGCTGCTGGCCGAACGCGGCGGCGGCTGTCACCAGCGCTTTGGCGCCACCCAGATCGAAGTGCCGGACCTCGGGACGCTGTTGTATCTGCGCGAGGGCGCCGGCGAGGCGCAGTTGCGCTGGACGCCGTGCGTGCCGCTGGCGGCCCCACAGGGCGCCATTCACGCCTGGGATGGCAGCCGCGCCGAGCGCGCCGCCGTCGAGCCGATCGCGACCGGCATTGCCTCGAGCCTGCAGTGCCTGCCCGGGACCGAAGCGCTGTTCGTGGCCCATGCCCGCGCGCTGCCCCAGGATGCCGACGCGCTCATCAACTCCGGCGCGCACATCTGGGTCCCTGGACTGTCGACCTGGCAGCGGCTGGCCGAGCGCGGGCTGTGGGTCGAGGGCTGTGCCGAGGGTCTGGGATTCGCGCTGCTCGAGCCGCTGCTGCGCGAGCCGCTGCTGGGGTTGCCTGCGCTGGCGCGCTGGACCGTGCTCACGCACGAGGACGCCGCCGGTGGTTGGGATGCCGGCCAGGTCATCGCGACTTATCGTCAGCGCGAGGATTCCGCGGATGCCGCCGCCGCCGCGGATGCCGCCGCCGCCGGGGACGCCGCCGGGCCGCCCGTTGATGCCACCCATTTGTACTGGCACAGCAGCGCGCAGTTCGAGCGCTGGCGCACGCGCGTGCGGGGCCCGGCGCAACACGCCTGCGGGCCCGGCAAGACCCATCAGCACTTGCTGCGCGCACGGGTGCAGAATCTGCAGATGTTTCCTTCAGCGGATCAATGGCGATCGTGGTTGGCACTGTGAAAGCCAGCGCCGGCAAAGGCGGCCTGAGCACCGCGCCCATGCGTCGCACGATGCTGCTGGCGATCGCCGCCGCGCTCTGGCTGTCATTGCAGATCATCCTGGTGGTGTGGTGGGCCACGGTCATCGAGCGCCAGGCGCAGCAGATTGCGGCGCTCGAGGCGCAGCTGGGCGGCAGCGCGGGGCTCGCCGCCGCGCAGCGATCGCGAACCCAGCTCATGCTGGTCGGTGAATCCAGCAGTTCGCTGGCGCTGTTGCTGGCGGTGTCGTTGCTGCTGGCGTGGCTGTACTGGCGCGAGCATCGGCGCGCGCGCGCCATGCAGGCTTTTTTTGCCTCCGTGACCCATGAGCTGCGCACGCCGTTGACCAGCATCCGGCTGCAGGCTGAGGCGATCGCGGAAGGCGAGCAGCGCGCTGAGCTGGCGCGTCGCCTGCTCGAGGACTCGCACCGGCTCGAGTCGCAGATCGACAAGACTCTCGAGCTGGCGCGTATCGAAGGCGGCGGACCGCTGCGCGAGCAGTCGATTCCGTTGCAGGCCTGGCTCGCGCGCGCGCTGCAGGACATCGCCCAAGCTCACGGGTCTGCGCTCGATGTGCTGGCGCACTTGGATGCGGAGCTGCCGCCGATCCAGGCCGATGCCGCCGCGCTGCAGATGATCCTGCGAAACTTGGTGGAGAATTCCGTGCGCCATGCGCGCGTGAACCCGGTACGGGTGCGGCTCACGGCCGTGGTGCGGGCAGCCGAGCTGGTGCTCGAATACCAGGACAATGGCTGCGGCGTCGCTGCCGCTGCCGGCCGCCTGGGACGCCTGTTCGGGCGCGGCCCCAATTCCAGCGGCGCCGGCGTGGGCCTCTACCTGGTGCGGCGGCTCATGCAGCGCATGGGCGGCCGGGCCAGGTTCAACACCGCGCCGGGTGAGGGTTTTCGCGCCGAGCTCTGCTTCCAGGTCAGCACCTGAGGCATGCAGCGCCGATGACTACCCCCGCGCGCCTGCTGCTGGTCGAGGACGAACGCAATGTCGCCGAGACCCTGATCGAGCGGCTCAGCGCCGCGGGCTTCCTGCCCGTGCGCGCGGATTCACTGGCGAGCGCGCGGCGCGCGATCGCCGAGGGGGCTTTCCAACTCGCAATCCTGGATGTCGGGCTGCCCGACGGCAATGGCTTCGAGCTTGCACGCCTGTTGCGGGAACGTGCCCCGACCACCGGCATCGTGTTCCTCACCGCGCATGCAAATCCCGAGGATCGAATCCGTGGGCTGGAGTTGGGCGCGGACGACTATGTGGCCAAGCCTTTTCACTTTCGCGAGCTGCTGCTGCGCATACAGAACTGCCTCAAGCGGGCGCAGGACCTGGCGCAGGTTCCGGGTGAGATGCGCGGTCAGGTGCGCATCGGTCGCGCGCTGGTCGATTTCGAGCGCTTCCTGGCGACCGTCGACGGCCAGAGCCAGTCGCTCACGCACAAGGAGTGCGCGGTGCTGCGGCTGCTGGCCGAGCGCGCCGGCAAGGCTGTCAGCCGCGACGAGATTCTCGACCGCGCCTGGTCGGCCGATGAATTTCCGACCTCCCGTACCGTGGACAATTTCATCGTCCGTCTGCGCAAACTGATCGAGGTCGACGCCGCCGATCCGCGCGTGATCCGCAGCATTCGCGGCGTCGGCTACCTGCTCACGGAGATCCACCGTGAGTGAGCCGCTGCTGCTGCAGGCGCTGTCATGCCGCAACCCCGGACGCCCGCCGGTGTGGTTCATGCGCCAGGCCGGCCGCTACCATCGCCACTACCAGGCGCTGCGCGCGCGCCACGAGTTCATCGAGCTGTGCAAGCAACCGCAGCTCGCCGCCGAGGTCACGCTCGGGCCGATCGAAGAATTCGGCTTCGATGCTGCGATCCTGTTTTCCGATCTGCTGTTTCCGCTCGAGGCCATGGGCATGGGCTTGCGCTATGTACCCGGGCCGCAGCTCGACTGGTACCTGCGCAGCGCGGACGATCTGGCCAAGTTGCAGGGCGGCGCCGAGCGCGCCCTGCAGATGAGCTTTCAGGCTCGCGCCATCGAGCTGCTGCGTGCACGCCTGCCGGCGCAGCTCTGCCTGATCGGTTTCGTCGGTGGCCCCTTTACGCTCTACGCCTACGCGGTGGCGGGTTCGCACGAGGGTTTCGTGCGCGGCGGACTCGACGGCCTGGACAATGGCTTGTACCAGGGCTTCAACGAGCGGCTGTGCGAGCTGCTGGCGGCCAACATGGCATTGCAGGCGCAGGCCGGCGCGGACTGCGTTGCCATCTTTGACACCGCAGCCGGCACGCTCTCGCCGGAGCAGTTCGCGCGCTATGCCGTGCCGCCGCTGGCGGTCGTCATGCGCGAGTTTCGCGCGCGCTGTCCCGACACACCGGTGATCTACTACTCGCGCGATACCGGGCCGGCGCACTGGGCCGCGTTGCACGGTATCGATCTGCAGTGCCTGGGCATCGACTGGCGCCACGACATGGTCGAAGTGCTGCGCTCGCAGGGCGCGCGCTGGAGCGTGCAGGGCAATATCGATCCGCAGTGGCTGCTGTTGCCGGCCGCGGATCTGGAGCGGCGGCTGCGCGATTGCTTCACGCGTTTGCTCGAGCAACCGGCGGCGCTGCGGGCCGGCTGGGTCTGCGGGCTGGGGCATGGCGTGCTGCAAGCCACCCCGGAAGCGAACGTGCGGCTGGCGCTGCGTATCCAGCGGGAGATGTTCGGATGAGCGCCCTGATCGCCGATGCGCTGATTGCCAAGTATGACGTCGCCGGACCGCGCTACACCAGCTATCCGACGGTACCGTACTGGGAGGCGGCACCGACCGAGAGCCAATGGCTCGAGCATGTCGGACGAGCACTGGATGCCGCGGACGGGCACGGCCCCGGCGAGGGACACGGCGCCGCACTGTACGTGCATATCCCATTCTGCCGCGCGCTGTGCACCTTCTGCGGCTGCAACACGCGCATCACCCGCAGTCACAGCTTCGTGATGCCCTACGTGCAGGCGTTGCTGGCCGAGCTGGATCTGTATCTGCGCCCACTGCAGCGCCAGCAGCTCGAGCTCGGCGAGCTGCATCTGGGCGGCGGTACGCCGACCTTTCTGACCACCGAGGAACTCGAAGCGCTGCTCAGCGGTCTGTCCGCGCGCACCCGACTGCGCTCGGATGCGATCTGTTCGATCGAAGTGGATCCGCGCGTGACCAGCGCCGAGCAGCTCAGCGTGCTCGCGCGCCACGGATTTCGCCGCATCAGCCTCGGCGTGCAGGACTTCGATCCGCGTGTGCAGGAGATCGTCAACCGCGTGCAAAGCGAGGAGCGGGTCGCGGAAGTGACCCGGGCCGCGCGCGCTCTGGGCTACGACAGCGTCAATTTCGATCTGATTTACGGGCTGCCGCTGCAGACCCGCGCCAGCGTCGATGCCACCATGGAGGCGGTCTGCCGCCTGCGACCCGACCGCATCGCTCTGTATGGCTATGCGCACGTGCCCTGGATCAAGCCGGGCCAGCGGCGCTTCACCGATGCGGATGTGCCGCAAGGACAGCAGAAGCGCCAGCTGTACGAGCTCGGGCGCGAGCGGCTGCAGTGCGAAGGCTACCGTGAAATCGGCCTGGATCATTTCGCGCTGGAATCCGACAGTCTCTGGAAGGCGCAGCAAACAGGCTCGATTCATCGCAATTTCATGGGCTACACCGAGGCGTTCACGCGGCCCCTGATCGGGCTCGGCGTGTCCTCGATCGGCGATGCCGGCGACGCCTTCGCGCAGAACGAAAAGGACCTCCGGCACTATCAGGAGCGCGTGGAGCGCGGTGAGCTGCCGATTCATCGCGGCCATCGGCTCGATGCCGAGGACCGCATTCTTCGCCGCCATATTCTGCGTCTGATGACGCGCCTGCAGACGCGCTGGGACGCGCCCGAGGACTACACCGACCACCTGGCCACGGCCATCCAGCGGCTGGCCGAGCCCGCAGCCGATCAGCTGGTCGAGCTCGATGCGGCGGGCGTCCGTGTCACCGAAAAAGGTCGCGGCTTCCTGCGCAACATCTGCATGGCCTTCGATGCCCGTCTGACGCGCCGCACGCCCGACAAGGTGCTGTTCAGCCGCACGATCTAGCGCCCGAAGGCGCCCCGACGACCCCCCGGCATGTCCGGGGATGCCCCAGCAATGCCCCGCCGGCGCCGCGTGTGGCCCCGAGCCGTAAAATCGAGCGTTATTACATGTGTAATAACACTCGATTTTCAAATTTCTGCCCTCACAGCCCGGTGCATCCCGTGGTCCGGTCCATGCTTTTGCCCGGTCCATGCCTCGCGCGGCTAGAAGGGTTTGACGACCGCCAGGATGATGATGGGCACCACCAGCAGCAGCGCGGCTTCGTTGAACAGCCGCAGCGCCAACGAACCGGGCAGCGGCGCGCCCCGTCGCACGCGCCCCAGCAGCACGCGACAGGCGATGTGGTAGCCGATCAAGCCCAGCACCAGCAGCAGCTTGACCATCAACCACAGCCCGCCGTCGTGAAAGCCGAGCCACAGCCACAGGCCAAACAGCAGCGCCAAGGTGCCCATGATGGTCATGAAGCCATACAGACGCCGTGCCATGATCACCAGTCGGCGCACGTCCTCGCCCTGGGACTGGCCTTCGGCGTAATGAACGAAGATACGCGGCAGGTAGAATAGGCCCGCGAGCCAGGCAATCACCGCGATCAGATGCAGCGCTTTGATCCAGAGCATGGTGGTCCAGCCTAAGACTATCCGACAGGAGATGCGACACCCTTTGAACGCGCGCGCGCCCGTGCCGCCGGATCAGAAGCCCGCGTTGTGGCTGCGCGCGCTCGCGCGCCTGCCGTTCGGCGCGCTGTATGCATTGACTGCCGTGATCATCTTCCTGCTGCGCCATGTGCTGCACTTCCGCGTGCAGGTGGCGCGCTCGAACCTGCGACGCTGTTTTCCGGGCAGATCGCCGGCTGAGATCGAGTCGTTGGTGGGCACGTACTTTCAGCACCTCGGGCAAGTGATTGCCGAGTGCATCAAGCTCGCAACGTTATCGGCCGAGGAAATGTGCCGGCGCATCCGCTTCACCAACCTCGAGTTGGTGCGCGCTGAAACCGATGCCGGCCGCTCCGTGCTGCTGGTCGCAGGCCACCTGGGCAACTGGGAGTGGTCGCTGCAGGGGGTGGTGCTGCAGCTGGGCGTGCCGGTCGATGCCGCGTACAAGCCGCTGCACTCCGCCGGCGCCGATCGCGAACTGCTGAAACTGCGCAGCCGATTCGGCGCGCGCATGATTGCGGCCAAGAGACTGGTCCGGGCGGTGGCGCGCCGTCGTCACGAGCTGCATGCGATCGCACTCATGGCCGATCAGATTCCTGCCTCCAGCGCCGGCCGTCATTGGTTGCAATTTTTCGGCGCCGAGACGGCCTTCTATCCGGGACCCGGCGAGATCGCCCGGCTGACCGGCTATGCGGCTTTTTTCGCCTCCATGCGCCGCACGCGCCGCGGCTACTACGAGATGACGTTGCATCCGATGACCGCGTCCGGTGAGCGTTTGGAGCCCGAGATCTTCACGGCGCGTTATGCGCAGATCCTCGAAGCCCTGATCCGCGCCGATCCGGCGGATTGGATGTGGATCCATCGGCGCTGGAAGCTGACGCCGCCCAGCGCGTTGGCCGCGCAAGGGCGGGCGGCCTCGCTGTAGCCCTGTCTAGGGGGCGCAGTCTGGGGGCTCAGGGCGGCCGCTTGGCCAGGATGGTCTTCGCCGGCGGCCGGGTGCCACCCAGCGGCTTGACCTCGCGCAGGTGGTTGCCGAGCGGGCGCACACTATGCTGCAGGACTGGGTGCACCGTCCTGCCAGGCTGCTGCTTGGCCCGGGCGGCGCTGTCGCTGCGCGGGAACAGGAAGGCCGCGTGCGCGGCCGGACTCGCCGTCGCGACGATCAGGGCTACCCACAGCGCCGGGCGCAGTAACACTCTCATGGGCCTATTATAATTCCAACCGAGCCGGCGCACCTGTGCGCTAGATCATGCCGCCATTGATCGAAATGACCTGGCCGGTGATATACCCCGCGGCATCGCCGGCCAGGAAATCGACCAGCCGGGCGACCTCATCGGGGCTGCCGGGCCGCTGCATGGGCACCATTTGCGCGATGGCGGCGGTATCGAAGTGGCCTTCGCTCATATCGGTGGCGATGATGCCCGGGGCCACCGCATTGACAGTCACCCCACGGCGGCCCAGATCCAGGGCCAGAGCGCGCGTGGCGGAATTCAGTGCACCCTTGGCGGCGGCATAGTTGACCTGGCCACGGTTGCCGGTCAGCGCCGCCACCGAAGAGATATTCACGATGCGGCCCCAGCGCGTGCGGATCATGGGCATCAGCAACGGCTGTGTGACATTGAAGAAGCCGTGCAGCGCCACATCGATCACGCGGTGCCACTGCAGCGCGCTCATGCCGGGAAAAACGGCATCGTCGTGGATGCCGGCGTTATTGATCAGCACCTGGATCGGTCCGGCCTCCAATATCTGCTCGAGCACGACCTGGGTGGCGGTTTGATCGGTGACGTCAAAGCGCAGCACCTGTGCGCACTCGCCACCGGCATTGAGCTCCTGCGCCAGCGCCGAGGCCCGCTCTGCGCCCCGATGCGCATGCAGATAAATCTGATGCCCGGATCGGGCCAGTCGGCGGCAGATGGCGGCGCCGATGCTGCCGCTGGCGCCGGTGACCAGTGCGCGGCGCGCCAAGGCGCTCATGCCGGCGGCTCTAGCAGCAGGCTGGCGCGCCCCTGCGCGAGCAGTCGCTGGCCGACGTTTACCCGGAAGGCATAGAGCGCGCCGCGGCCATCGCTGTGCTGTCGCTCGGCGCGGATCAGCAGCTCGCCGGACAGCTCATCCAAACGCGTTACGAACAGCTGCACCGCACGCGCACTGGTGAGCATGCCGAAGGCGCTCGAGCCCTGGGGCTGTGCTTGCAGCAGCGCGCCGTGAACGGCCATGGCCTGTGCGGCGTATTCGATCAGGCAGGCAGCTCCCAGGCGGCCGTGGGCGCGCAACGGATGATCGAGCGCGCGATGCGTATCGCTGGCGCACTCGATGCAGCCGCTGTCCCAGAACAACACCTGATCGAGCAGACACATGCGTCCCTGATGCGGGATATGACCGACAATCCATTCACGATCGAGCCTCATACATCGAGCTCGACCGCCAGCCGTGCCGTGTCCAGATAGTCCAGGATCACCGTGCCATTGTATGAGCGCGCCATGCTCTGCAGCAGTGGCAGGCCGCGCGCGGCCGGAATCGCGCCCCGCAGAGTTTCCAGTTCGGGGCAGTCGAGCCGTGTAGCCGGCTGCCGGCACAGCTCGACCCGCACATTCGCCAGGGCACACGGGGACTCGGGAGGGCCGAGCAGCAGAGCGATACCGAACGCGTCGGGAATCCGGCGTTGCTCGTGCAGCGGCGAGGGGTAGTCAGCATCGTAGGCGAACAGCAGCACGGCGCAGCCATTGTGGGCGATCTGCGTGACGGCTTCGAGCAGTCCGGCCGCGAAGCTCGCATCGAAGGCACACAGCGTGACCGACGCCTCGGTGCAGCCGTAGGCGATGCTCCAATAGCCGGCGGCCGCGTTGTGCACCGAATTGTGAAAGCGCGTCGGGGAGATCTGGCGTTCACTGCCCGCGAGGGCGGCGCAGATCTCGTGGCAGTTGTCGCCGTCGCCGCCGGAGGAGCTGAACACGGTCGGCAGGCCGCGCGCCTCGTGACCGGCGTGCGTCACCGCTTCGGCACCGACCGCAAGCGCGAGCTTGATCACGCGTCCGGCGCGCCGCCGCTCCGCGCTCGGCAGCACGTTCGGCACGGGCAGCACGGTTCGTTCGGACCGGTAGGGACTTGTCCCGGCGAGCACGGCCGCGCTCGCGGGCCAGTCGGCCATGCCGGGTCCGAGCACGCCGACGCCTTCGATGCAGGCCGACAGCGCGCCCATCGTCAGGCCGCGCGTCCGAACAGCAGCGCACAGTTCACGCCGCCAAAGCCGAACGAATTGCTGAGCACGGTATTGAGCGTACCGCGGCGATTCTCGGTCAGGTAGTTCAGCTTGAGCTGCGGATCGCGCTCGGTGAGGTTCAATCCGCCGGGCAGCAGGTCGTGGTGCAGCGCCAGTGCGCAAATCACCGCTTCCAGCGCACCGGCGGCCCCGAGCGTGTGGCCGGTGGCGGCCTTGGTAGAGCTGCAGGGGGCCTCGGTACCGAACAGCGCACTCACCGCCACGGACTCGGCGCTGTCGTTGCTCGGCGTACCGGTGCCATGCAGGTTGATGTAGTCGACATCGCGCGGCTCCAGACCCGCGGCATCCAACGCCCGGCGCATGGCGGCGCGCGCGCCCGCGCCATCGGGATGCGGGCTCGACATGTGGTGGGCGTCGCTGGATTCCCCGGCGCCCAGTAACAGCACCTTGGCGTCCTCCTGCCCGGATGCGCGCTCGAGCAGCGCAAAGGCCGCTGCCTCGCCGATCGACAGGCCGTCGCGACGCAGATCGAACGGACGGCAGGCGGTGCGCGCCATGAGTTGCAGCGAATGAAATCCGTACAGCGTGGTCAGGCACAGCGAATCCACACCGCCGACAACCGCGGCATCGATCAGGCCGGCGCCGATCATGCGCTGCGCGGCGGCGAACGCCTTGGCGCTGGAGGAGCAGGCGCTGCACAGCGAGACCGCGGGCCCCTCGAGCTCGAGGGCGCGGCGCACGTAGTCGCTGACCGAGAATGAATTGTGGCGGTGTTCGTAATCGAAACCCGCCGGTAGTGCGCCGCTGCCCGGGTCGCGTGCGCGGTAGGCAATTTCGGTCTCGAGAATGCCCGAGGTGCTGGTGCCGAGGAATACCCCCAGGCGCTGTCGGCCCCAGCGCGCGGCACTGTCGCGAACCGCGCTGTCAAACCCGTCCTGCTCCAGCCCCAGCTGCGCCAGCCGATTGTTGCGGCACTCGAAGTCGCGCAGCGGCGCCGGCAGTTGCACCGCGTCGAGCCCGGCGACCTCGCCGATCTGCGTTTCGATTGCCACCGTCTCGAAATGACAGGGCTTGAGCCCGCTGCGCGAGGCCTCGAGCGCGGCCAACGTGGCCTCCAGGCCGCGGCCCAGGCAGCTGGTCGCAGTGAAATGGGTGATCTGCAGCGCGGTCATTGTGCGTGAGCGATCAGCAGCACGTTGGCGAACAGTGTTCCTTGACTCATCGGTACCGCCTCGCTCTCGAAGTTGCACTCGCGCAGCAGCTGGCGCCACTGCGCGACGCTGCGGCAGTGCACGCAGACCAGACCATGGCCGCGCGCCAGCATCACGATCTTGTCGACCAACCAGCTGTAGCGAAAGCGCACGCCGGAGCCGGCATTGCCGACGCGCAGCAGCAGCAGTCCGCCCCAGGGCAACGCTGCGCGTACCCGCTGCAGGATGGCCCGCTGCACCGGCGCGGCCAGGTAATGCAGCACATCCAGCATGACCACGGCGTCGGCCGAACCGAACTCGGCGCTGCGAATGTCAGCGTGCAGCACCTCGGCCCTGGCGCCCAGCGCGCGCCGGGCGCGCTCGACCTCACTGGCCATGAGTTCGATACCGCGTATCGACAGCTCGGTGGGCGCGGGCGGCCAATGTCGCGGCCACCCGCCGCGGGTATAGCAGCCCTCCGCAGCCTGCAGCCACGCGGCCAGCAGGCATTGACCTGCTCCCAAATCCAGTATACGCCGTCGCCCGAGTAGCAGCCCGTGCTCGAGGATGGCACGGTATGCCGGATCCCCGCGCAGCTTGCCGCGGGCGAAGTAATAGGCAAAACGACTCACGCTGCGATACGGCGCGCTGGCCGAATCGAGCAGTGCCGCGGGCACCGGCATGGATTTCATGCCAGGGCCTCGCGCAGCGTCACCGTGCGCAATCCACGCTGTTCGATCGCGCTCAGCAGCCCGGGCAACACCTCCAGTACCACGGCCGTGCCGCTAGGCGTGCGCGCGGCATGCCCGTCGTGCAGCAGCAGGATGTCGCCGGCGCCGAGGCTGCGGGTCAGGCGCGCCAGCACCGCGCCGGCATCGGCATTGACGGTATCGAAGCCGCGGCGCGTCCAGCTCGCCAGCTGTAGCCCCATTTGCTGCAGGACCGGATCGAGCAGCGGGCTGCGCAGACCCGCCGGAGCGCGGAAGAATCGAGGCGCGATGCCGCTGATGTGCTCGATGTCCTGCTGTGCGCGCTCGATCTCCGCGCGCAGGGCGCCGATGCCGAGCAGCGAGAAATAATTGCGGTGCCGATGGCTGTGGTTCTCGACCGTGTGACCCTGCGATACGCACTCGCGCACCAGCTGCGGGAACTGGCCCACGCGCTCGCCGATGCAGAAGAAAGTCGCGTGGGCCCGGTGCTCGGCCAGGATTGACAGCACCTGGGGCGTAATTTCCGGATCCGGGCCGTCATCGATGGTGATGGCCACTTCCCCGCGCAGCGCGGCGCGCGCGGGCAGACGAGTCCAGTTCGAACCCAGCGCGCGGCTGCGCGGCCACAGACCCAGAGCCGTGAGTGCCAGATGATTGGCGATCAACGCCGCCAGCGTCCAGGGCCACCAGTGCGGGCGCAGCAAAGTCAGCGCGACCGCTGCCACATGCCACGCAAGCGATGCGCGCAGCAGCGGCGTGGCATGCCACTGCCTCGATGTCACGGCGCTCGTGGATGGGTCGCTGCTCATGGTTCGCTCAGGTGTCGGTCGAGGAAATTGTCCCAGAGTTGACGCCACGACGGCCAGTCATGGCCGCCGGCGATCTGCTGCGAGCTGGCGGACGGCAGCGCCCGCGCCAGCAGGCGCTGGTTGTCGGCAAAGCGATCGCCGTTGCCGAAGCCCAGGAACACGCGCGGCTTGGGCGCGCGCAGACTCTGTACGTAGCGCCAGATGCGCCGCTCGTCGTCATCCTCGGCCAGCACACCGGGCTGCCAGGACTGCAGAGGTTCATGTCGGGCGATCTCCGCGGCGACGATGCGGCTGCCCAGATACGGCGCGATCAGGCATAGCCCATCGATCTGCTCGGGATGCTCGGCCGCATAGCGCAGCGCCATGAATGCGCCGAGTGAGATGCCGCCGATCCAGAGCGCGCCGCCGGTTTGCCGGGCCGGCCCCACGACCTGCTCGTGCAGCGCCGCCAGCCAGCTGCGATCGGTCAAGTGCGCGAGCTGCGGGGCCGCGAGGATCAGATCGAGTCCCGCGCGGCGCTCATGCATGGCCGCGTCGAAGCCGCTGTGGATGAAGTCCGCGAGCTGCTGCTGGGCGCCCGGCAGCAGCACGATGCATCCGGGGCTTGCCGTGACGCAGCGCGCCGCAATGCGTTGCGTGAGCATCATGCATGCTGCGCGAACAGCGCGCGCGGGGCCAGCAAAGCCGAGAACCACAGCGCCAGCAGCGTGCCGGGCGCGACGGTGCTGCCGAGCGCGCTGAGCACCGGCACTTGCGAGAAGGCCAGTACGCCGAAACCGATCACCGTACAAAGGTTGGCGATCAGCAGCGAGGCCAGCATCAGAGGCAGTCCCGAGCGCGAGTGCTCGGCCGCGCCGCGGTCGAAGAACAGCGCGTAGTTCGAGCCCACGGCCACGATCAGCAGCAGCCCGATCAGATGCAGGATGGTCAGCTGGGTGCCGCTCGCGAGCAGCCCCGCGCTGACCACGATCACGGCCAGCGCCAGCGGCGCGATCACGCGCGCAACCCGAATGGCGCTGCGCAGCACGAGGCTCAGCAACAGCACGATGGCGCCGAGGCCGGCCAGCGACAGGCGGACGGCCTCGCGCAGGTAGCCGCCATACAGCGCATCGGTTTCCTGCTTCATGTTCAAGGCCAGCACCGTCCCCGGCGGATTGCTCAGGAGTGCCGCGCGCACGCGCGCGATGTCGATATCCCCGGCATGCGCGCCGGCACTGCTGGCGCGAAGCGGCAGCAGGCCATACCACTGGCCCTCGTGATGCCAGAGCAGGCCGTCGACCGCGAGCGCCAGTGAGGTGTGCTCGAGCGCGCCACGGTCGAGCGGCGGGCTGGTCCGCGCCGCAGCGACCTGCGGCATGAAGTCCTGAACTGCCTCGTCCCGCAGCGGCAATGTCGCCATGGCCGCGCTGAGCCGTTGGCGCAGCGTCGGGGCATCAGGCAGGCTCGCCAGTCGCGCGGCCTGCGTGGCCAGGCTCGGCAAATAGCGCGTCGGCGTGTCGTATCCGCCCACCTGTCCGGCCGACACGAGCGCATCGAGCTGACGCGAGACCACTTCCGCGCGCTGCAGTACCGATTCCTGGTCCGGGCCGCTGACCACGACCAGGTTACTGATGTCGGGGGCCGCCAGGTCGCGGCGCAGTTGTCCGTCGAGTGCCTGCGCGGAGGCGGCTACCGGACTCAAGGCCGCCAGATCACGATTCCACAGTCCCGCCCGATGCCCATACAGCACCGCGGCGCAGACCACGCCCAGAGCCAGGGCGGCAAAGCCCAGGCCGTGCAGACGCGACAGCAAGCGCGCGGCGCCGGCGCCGAAGGGCTCCAGATCGCGCAGCCGC